>ERZ827440.146-NODE-146-length-110842-cov-4.748554_pt1 | contig 110842 bp, 100 predicted proteins | sample MGYA00519774_ERZ827440 | MGnify/ENA primary metagenome ERZ827440 (study PRJEB31778, sample SAMEA3449302) | human gut metagenome | biome: human gut; feature: human-associated habitat; material: faeces | place: United Kingdom | collected 2010/2012 ... | reverse complement strand
GGGGCTTACCTGGACTTATGCAGGAGTTATAGCAACACATTTTTTCCTATAACCCTAAGAGTGTCTCTTAAAGAAAAATATCGAATCAAAAAAATGGCAGGTCTTTTAAAAAGGCCTGCCATTGTTGTTTACTGGTGGAGATGATGGGGATCGAACCCACGACCTCAGCATTGCGAACGCTGCGCTCTCCCAACTGAGCTACATCCCCAGTGCGTTTTGATATTCTACGACTACGCTTTTTCTTGTCAAGAGATTACGAACTTTCGTTTTTCCTGGGACATATGGCAGATCTTACGCGGGCCTATTTGATAAGATAAAAAAGCTTTGAGTGTATTGAAAGGATTTTAATGAAAGCTTTAATACCTGCTGCCGGTTTGGGTAGTCGTTTTCTTCCAGCAACTAAAGCACAGCCTAAGGAAATGCTTCTCGTTGTTGATCGCCCTGCTATTCAGTATGTCGTTGAAGAAGGTCTCGCTTCTGCAGCTGATGAAGTAATTATCATCAATAGTCATGAGAAAAAATCTATTGAAGAACACTTCTCACCCAATCCTGCTCTGGAAGCTGAATTGCGAAGCCGCGGTAAGGATGCGTATGCTGACAAGGTGGCTCATGCAGGTAATCTTAATGTTTCCTATGTCTATCAAGATGAACCCCTCGGGCTTGGTCACGCTGTTCATTGTGCTGCTGATTGTATTGATGGTGAGCCTTTCTTTGTGCTGTTAGGCGATGTATTGGTTCCTGATAACCAAATGCTTATTCGCATGAAAGAAGTATCTGATGCGCATAAGGGGGCAAGTGTTATTGCGGTGCTTCCTGTTGCGCGTGAAGAAGTTGATCGTTTTGGAGTCATTGCGGGTAATGAAATTGAACAGGGAGTTTGGAAGGTTGACTCCCTTGTTGAAAAACCTGCTGTAGAAGAGGCACCTTCAAACTTGGCAGTTTTTGGTCGTTATCTGCTTACGCCTCGTGTTATGGATTTGCTTGCTGAGGTAAAGCCGGGTGCGGGCGGAGAAATCCAGTTAACCGATGCTTTGGATGAGCTTCTTAAGGAAGAAGAAATGTACGCGCTTGTGATTGATCCTGATGAGGGCTACGACACAGGTACAATTGAAAGCTGGCTTGATACGAACAATCGTCTCTACAAAAAGATGTTTGGCTAAGAATCAACCCCAGACTATTAAGCTATTGGAAAAGAGCAGGTTATTACCTGCTCTTTTATGTTTTGGGCAATGACTCTTTGACGGGTAACAACCTCGTTTTGTCTGCGTCTACCAAAAGGGCTCAAAAGACAATGTTATTAAAAAGAGGATATCTCTTATAAAGATTGATTAAATACTGTCCAGAAAAGAGGAGGGGCCTGAGAGAGGGGATCTCTACAGGCCCACAAGGAGGGAGTTCCGGTGCCTTTTATGTTTGGGGATCTGGCACCGACTGCTTTTGGGGAAAGCAGTTGCAAATTTGGGAGGGGACCACATTTGCTGTTTGGAAATATACGACCTTCTGTGCACTTGCACAAGAGGAAAATGCAGATAACACGTTCAAGCGGCAAAAAAAGTCGGGTTGAACGGGTTCACGTATAATTACTCCGCATTTCCTACATTCTTTGGTAAGAAAACGGTAATTTTTTATCTGCGTTGAGCATTACTTTTCGCGTCTTTGTCATTTCTTGTTTATTTGTTTTAGAAGGTATAGCACTTTATGAATCTTTGTAAGACGGTGTCATCTGCATAGTAAATGCGCGGTACAATGACAGACAATTTAATGAACCGAAAGGAATTCCATGCCTGATATTGCTCTTCGCTTCAATAAAGACATGCTTGTTCTCTCAACTCCTATAGACTATCAGCTGGTATCTCAGGGCTTTACTGAACCTGGTGATCGTGAATATGTTGCTTTGTGTGAGCCTGATCTTATAGAAGAAGTGTATAAGGTAGAAAAGCTTATGGAGACTCCCTGCTTGGTTAGTGCAACGGAGGGGATTACCAGGGCGCGTCTTGCTTATTCTCGCTTCGAAAAGCAGGCAAGCGATATGGCACGTATTGCTTATGAGGTGGGTTCATCGTTTACTCCCGAGCATCTTATTGCTGCGGTTGGCCCTACAGGGCTTCCTCTTGATCCTACGATGTTATCTTCGCTCAAACAGTCTGAACAGCAATATCGTGACGCTACCTCAATGCTTATGAACTATCCCTTTGATGCGCTGTATTTTTCCGGATTTTCTGATCTTGAAGATGCTAAATGCGCTCTTAAGGGTGCGCGTGGGGTGTATGAAGGTCCGCTTTTTATTTCTCTTGCAGTATCAGACGAAGGTGATTTTTCCTCGGAGGAAAAGCTTGTCCAAGGTGTTGCGGTTTGCGACACGCTCGGAGCTGATGTTATCGGTGTCGTGTCGGCAGCAAAACCTGATGTTTTACTCAAACAGGTAAGGGCAATGCGAACAAAGACGCATAAGCCTTTGTTGTGTGATGTGCATATCAACAAAAAGGACCCAAGGCAATTTGCCCCAACAGATGAAAATCCTTATCCCACTCCTGATGAGCTTTTTTCTGTTGCGTGCGCTCTCCAAAAAGTAGGTGTTCAATTTCTTCGTGCTTCGGGAGCTGCAACACCAGCTTATACCGGTGCATTAAATGCTGCCGTGCACGGTATGGATGTCGAGGTGAGTGCGTAATGGCTCCTCTTCAAAAAAGTGACGATTTTGGGGTATTGCAGGAATTCGTCGAAGGACTTTTCGCCTCAGACCCTTTGTTTGAGTACACGCGTCTTGAAATAATCTTGGAAGCGGAAGCTTTTGGTCTTAACGAAGATTTACTTGAAGTGATAAATCTCTTGCCACCTATCGTTTTTACGCGCGACAAACTCTGTTCGCAGCTTAACTCATCGCTTTCTTCGCATGGTTGGGGTTATGTGTACGGGGCAGTGCACTAAAAAACCACCCCCGCTTAATTGGATGAACCCACCTTCACTAGGTGGGTGCCCGCAACGACCTTCCTGGCTTTCGTATCAACGGATACGAATCTCCATTCCACCCGTAATCTGAGGCTCCCAATTAAATTTCATCGGTCCATCGCGAAATGCGGAAGTGGCATACCTTTAGTATACGATTCGTTTTTTAAAATTAAAGTCTTGACACATTCCTTGATCTCGGGGAGCGTTAATAAGGTATAGCTTGTAAGAAAGGAGTGCTGCGTAGTGCGTAGAAAAGTTGTCTTATTTCCTACTTACGAACAGGCTCTTTCCTATAGAAAACAATGCGCTGCCAAAAACCCTGAAGGCCTTTTCGCTGTTAATGTGGATACTCCCTTTACCTGGCTAAAAGATGCATGGGAGCGCTTTGGGGATGGTACTACGCTTGTCTCTTCGCTCGAGAGGGCATTTGCGGTAAAGCATATTTTGGATACTTACGCAGAATCGCTTTCAGCTCTCAGTACAACCGAAGGTAGCGTTTCTTTGCTGAGCCGTTTCTTTGCTGATGTCGTAGGCTCTGCCGAGTTAGTGAGCGCACAAGATAATCCTTCAGCTTTTTCGGAAGCAGAAAATCAGCTGTTTTCTTTAATTGAGCCGTATCGCAACCTTTTAAAGAAACGTAACCTTATTGAGCAGGGTGATGCCCTTGCTAGGCTTTCCTCTCTTGATTTGCCCTTCGAGTTTAATCTGGAACATCTCAGGGATATTCCGCTTTATTTTCAAAGATTTTTTGATCAGGTCGATCCACAGAGCATGGAGGCACTTGCCTCTCCGGTGCAAATTACAAAGACTGCTCCTTGTGTCCAACCTATAGCGCTTCTTGCTACGGGCCCTTCTGCGCAGAATGTCCTTATTCTGCAAACGATTCAAGAGATACTTGATCTTGAAGTTTCGTCTTTGTCTAGTGGCGATGTTTTGATCGTATCTTGCGATCCAGCAGCGTTGTTTGAATATGTAGCACGGGGGATTTCTTCTGAAAAAGAAAAATATGCCGCAACCAATACGCGTATCGCATGTGAGCTTAGTACATCCATTCCCTTTGCTGAAACCGATTTTGGCCGTTGTTTTAATGCGCTCAAAGCATTTCTTCTGGATGATTCCCATGAGGTTGGAGCGCTTCTCGATTATGTAACCTCTCCTTTTTCAGGGGTTGAGCCGCTGCAAGCTGCTCAAATAGTTTCGGCGATCCATGGAGATCGGCTTTTCTCCTACGAAGAAGCTCACGCTATGATTCGCTTGGTTTCACCGCACTTTGATATGTTTGAGGAGCTTTTTCAGGATAGTGATGCCTCGCTTGTCCTCGATTATTTCTATGATGTGGCAGCTGATATTTCTGGTAAGGATCCTGCCTATAGAAGCGAACAGGGAAGTGCTATCACTGCGTTGCGTACTATATATGAACAGGCACGAAGGTGGCAAAGTCAACCGGGAGAATTTGATTTCGCTCTTGAAGGTATCACAATCGATTGTTCACGTTGTATTGCAATATCAGGAGATACCTCTCATGCTACCAAGCCCAGTGCAGAACTCCCACAGCGTGCCAATCAAATGCTCCAAAGCGATCAGTCAAAGCGCTTTTCTGATCAAAGTACGCGACGGGTTATCATAGCGGATTCAAATAGCGTGCAGAACTTTTTTGGGCAATCATTTGATCAGGTTATAGTTTGTGATTTAGACAGCCGATCCTATTCAGCTCAAGAACGCCACGATGCGCTTTCAACTCTTGAAAAGAAAATGAAAATTGAATCTCGTTGCAAGGTTCTCCAATCAAGGCGGCAATGGTTTGAGCAGGTTAAAGCCCTTGCTACACAAAAGTTTTATTGCGAGCGTATTTTGAATTCGGGCGAAGATGAAGATATCTACCCTTCGTTTGTTTGGGAAGAGTTTTTCTCATGCTATCTTGAAGCTGATGAAGAGCTCGACAGAAGAGCTTTAGCGCCTCTTTTTGCGCGTGGTGGCACCACTGTTGTTCGCGACGAGGCTTCTTATGATTGGAATGCAAACAGCTCCTGTAAGTCTAAAAAACCTTTGTCTCTTATTGACGCAAAGCAAGGCGTGCTAGCTTCGCCCGTTGATGCAGAACTTGACCCTACAGGTACTTCTTCTCGGCAGCAACCACTCAGACCTGATTTGTTCTTGTCTCGAATAGGTTCCTACGAACAAGAAGAACTTATTTTGTCTCCTTCTGCAATAGAAGCCTATATTAACTGTCCTTATTTGTGGTTTGTTTCTTACCGAATTCGTCCCGAATCACCTGATGAACAGCTAGGACCCTTAGAACAAGGGACCTTTGTTCATGGGGTATTTGAGCACTTTTACAAAAAGCTTCCAACGCTTGTTGGTCAGACACGCTTAACAAAAGAAAACCTCAAACAAGCTCGTAAGTGTTTTTCTGAGGTGTTTGATGAGCAACTCGCTCTTCAAAGAGAACTTCCTTCGACACGTTATGTACCCTTAACTTCTCTCGAAAAAGCGCAGGCTCATAAATTAAAGCAAGTGCTTTTGAAAAATATTGTTGTTCAGTCGCATTTGATGCCAGAGTTTTCTCCAACCTACGGAGAGTTTGAAATTCGCCCCGAAAATTTCTGTGAATATGCCGGGGTTGTTATTCGTGGCAGAATAGATCGCATCGATACCAATCCGGCTACTGGACAGCTGGTTGTTATCGATTACAAAGGCGGGATCTATGGTCACGATGCGGGCTATGATCCTGATGTAGCAGATGATTTTGTGCTTCCTCATAAAATCCAAACGCTTATTTATGCTCAGGCTCTTAAAAAGATACTGCCGGAGCGAGCGGTAGGTGCCCTGTATTTAAGTTATCGTGCACAAGAAAACGCTCATTCAGTAGCAGGATCATACGATGATGCGTTTTTAAATCTAGCTGGTTTTGCGAGAAGCGCTTCAGCGGTTAAAGGTAATTTTGATCAGTATCTTTCCTTGGTGGAAGAGGCCGTTTTTGATCGTTTAGAAGAAATGAAGCGGGGCGTTATTGAACAGCGGCCCCTCTGTGCTGATTCATGCACCTATTGTCCTGTTTTGACCTGTCCTAGGAGGCTTTCGTGAATTTAGATACCTGTACACCAGGACAGCGCAAAATTATTACAACGCTTGATAAGCCTTTGATGGTTTCTGCAGGGGCGGGAAGTGGCAAAACGTTTACGCTGACACAGAGAATTGCCTATGCTCTCACTGAACCAACGATGGGTGATTCAGCTTTTGCCTCAAGTATTGATCAGGTGCTCGCTATTACCTTTACGAAAAAAGCGGCAGCAGAATTAAAATCGCGCATTAAGCAAAAACTGTTAGAACTGGGTTTAACCACTGAGGCGCTTAAAGTCGATGATGCATGGATTTCAACCATTCATGGAATGTGCTCGCGTATGCTACGAGAACATGCGCTTGAGCTTGGTATTGACCCCTGTTTTGAGGTGCTTTCAGAAACTGATGCAAACCGTCTGAAAGACTTAGCCTTTGATCAGGTTATTTTCGAAATTGATCAATCGGATGATAAGCCGCTTAAGGACTATATTCATTCGGTTGGCGTAACCTCAAAGGGAAAAAGCGATAAAAGCATTCAAGCTTATGTTGCGACTCTTTCCAATAAAGCCCTTGCGGTTCCTGCAGGTTTTGATTCTCTTTATATACCGCCAGTAGAAGGAAACCCTTCAGAGCTTATGCGGAGTATGATTGAGCTTGCAAAGGAATTTATTTCGGTATCGTCAGCGCTTTCAAAGCCAACAAAAACCGATGCAAAGCATCTGCAGGCATGCGAAGCGGCTCTTGAAAAGACAACGAACTACCTTCAGGAAGGGATAGCGGATTCGTTTAGTGACCCTTCTTTTGATCCTACCTCTTATGCGTCGGTGCTTTTTGAATTCCCTAAAACAACTCCTAAGTATCGCGTAAAAGAAAGCGATCCTTCATTTTTTAGTGATTATCGGCAAGCGTATGCTCATATTGCCAGTGTTTTCGAATCCGCTATGAGTGCATTAGAGCTTCGTTTTTTGACGCTTATAGCAAAACGGGTTTATGCGGCTTTTCAAGAGGCAAAGGGTCCGAGTAGGCTGGATAACGTTGATCTGTTGCGAAGGGCCTATGAGGCGCTGGTTTCGCATCCTGATGTGGCACGAGCTTATCAAGAGCAATTCCGCATGATTATGATTGACGAGTTTCAGGATACCGATGAATTGCAGGTCGCAATACTTTCCCGTATTGCCAACCCTGGTTTTTCTAACGTCTGCACGGTAGGTGATGCGCAGCAAAGTATATATCGCTTCCGTGGGGCAGACGTGGCGGTGTTTTACGCTTATCAGGAAATGCTTCAAGCTGATACCGAGCAACCCCAGTTTGTAAATCTGCCTGACAATTTCCGAAGCCACACTGATATTTTGTCGTTTGTTGACACTATTTTTTCTCAGGACCAGGTTTTTGGTCAACGATTCTTATCTCTTCAGCCAAAAGGTGCGGTCAATGCATCGGTTGATCCTGTCTTTGAGAACCGTCTCCGCATATCAGTTTCCCTTTATGACTGTCCTAGCGATGGTCTAGGTGTGAAGGGCGGTCGTCAGGCTTGTGCTCGACGCATTGCTCAACATTTTGCGGAGCTTTTTGATGCGGGGGTTTCACCAAGTGACATGACGCTTCTTTTGGGAAGTATGAGCAATGTTGATATATATGCCCAAGCGCTTCGAGATATGGGTTTTGAGTGTTTGGTGTCAGGAGGATCAACTTTTGCTGATTCGTATGAGGTGACTTTGCTCAAGGCAATCGTGCAGTATTTTTCCAATCCTCTCAATGATGAAGCCCTCTATCAGGTGCTTTCATCTCCTCTTTTTGCGATAAGCGATGAAGGTCTTTTGTGTTTGGCAACTCGCTATGATCGAGAGGGGATTGCTCATAGAAGGAGCTTAAGCGAAGGGTTTTTGGCGCTTAAACGCGAATGTGGATTGTGGGATTTAACCGAAGATGAAAAAGATGCGCTCGATTTTGCGTGGGGTTGCCTCAAGTCTGCTCGCGATGTTGTTTTAGGCGAGGGGCTTGCGGCGGGAGTGCAGGAACTTTTGCGCTCGAGTGGCTGGTATATTCGCTTAGATAATGAGCATTCCGCTGAAGCACAGGCTATAGTTGGGAACCTTTATAAAGCGCTTCGTATGATAGAAGGTATTGAGGCTCTTGGTTTGGGATTGGAGCGAACCGTTCAGCGTTTTATCGAAGATTGTCAAACACTTAAGCTTTCCCCGGGAACTCTTTCAAGTTCTTCATCTAATTTCATTGAGATTATGACGATCCACGCAAGTAAAGGCTTGGAATTTCCTCATGTGGCTGTTGCGGAGATTCGGCTTGATTCTCAATCAGAGAATTTGCTTGCTGAAAATATCAACGGAACAACCTATGCCTTTGTTAAGCCTCAGGTTCTCGATTCTTCTCGTTCGACTATAAAGGCGCTGAAAGACTATCTTGATCCGTATGAGGGTAGTGCCCATGAAGTTGTAAACGCATCCTTGTGTGATAAGTCTCGCGCATTGGAAGCTTTCATGGCAGCTCAAGAACTATCTGAAGCGCGCCGATTGCTTTATGTGGCGCTTACCAGGGCTAGTAAATCGCTTTTCTTGGGAATAGCGTATCGAGGCAAAAAGGAGCCTGACTATACAGGCAAAGGTGTGTTGGAAGATTTGTATTCCGCCTTAAAGTGGACTCCTTCCTCAAGTGCTCCTAGACAATATCTTGAATATGGCGGCTCTGCACCTTTGGCGCTTGAATTTCAGGTGGTTGATGATCAGTTTGAGCAGAATCATCCTCTTGAATCGTTTTATTCTCTTGGCTTGTATGCGGATATGTATCAGTCATCTGCAAGTTCAGCAGAGCTTAAATCGTTTTTTATCGGGGAAAATGGCGAGGAAAAGCTAACATTCCAGCAGCTGCGACTCCTTCGCTTAAAAGAGCTCAATACCGCTTCTGGGGGTTCTAAAGCATTTCTTATACCCGGCTTTCCTCCTCAGCCTGCTCCTTTCGCTCTGCCACTTTCAAGGCAACACGACGAGGTTTGCTCGTATTCTTCCTTGAGCACAGAGCATACTTCTCATGAAGTTTTAGAAAAAGAAAGCTTTATCGAGCAAGGTTTACCTGTCTTTTTTGCTGAACAGGCTTCTACCGAGCAAGGTTTATCTGCTTTAATGGGTAAAGATGATAAAAGCACTGAAGATCTTTTGCCCCTCGATCATAAAAGTGCTGACGAGCCACTCTTTGATGTTTTCTTGTCGTTATCAGATGATGCTACCGCGCTTGGAAGTGCTTTCCACCGATTGGCGCAGCGCGCAATCGATAGGGCCTCCTCAAAATCGCTTTGCATACCTGACTCAGAAACAATCGCAGCGCAAACGGCACTTTATAACCTCTCTTCAGAACAAGCACTACGGCTCAACAGAGCATGTTCTTTATGGTTTGGAAGCGATTGTGCACAAGACTTTGCCTCTCACGCCTATCGCTTTGCTGAAGTTCCTTTTATGGTCACGTTTGGTCCTGAAAAGAATATCTACCTCGAAGGTGAGATAGACGCTCTTGCGTGTGATTTTCCCCTTGAGAATATTGCGCAGCAGCCAAGCGATAAGAAAATTGCCTATTTGCTTGACTATAAAACAGGCGGTATGGCAACCGAGACGGCCTCTGTTCTCTTTGAAAAGCATCTTATGCAGGCACAATGTTATGCTTATGCTTTGTTAAAGCAGGGGTTTAGAAAAGTTGAGGCACGTTTTGTGCGCGTAGAGCAACCAGATGCTCTCAATCCCGACGAGCCTCAGATTCAATACTATGAGTTTGAGGAAAACCAACTTGGATATTTGGAAACCTCACTTTACCAAGCCTATAGTTGTCGTCCTAAGAGCTAAAGGCATTGTTACGACAGCTAATAGATTTGAACGAATATCAGTAAGAAGAATCGATGTAAGCCATGGATACGTTATTCAGCGAGATTGAGAACAAGACGCGGAAAGCTCATGCACCACTGGCGGTCCGTATGCGTCCTCAGGTTTTAGATGATCTTATTGGTCAGGAAGAGGCTGTGGGGAAGGGCACGTGGTTAAGAAGCGCTATTGAAAATGACACTTTGTCATCGGTTATTCTGTATGGTCCGGCAGGTACGGGCAAAACATCGCTTGCTCACGTAATTGCAGAGACTACCCATGCTCATTTTGTTGAGGTTTCTGCAATCGGTGGTACTGTCTCTGATCTGCGACGGGAAATTAGCGAAGCGGATAAACGTTTGCTTAATCTTGGAATTCGTACCATTTTATTTGTCGATGAGATTCACCGATTTAATCGCGCGCAACAGGATGCGCTTTTGCATGCAGTTGAAGATGGTGTGGTGGTACTTATCGGTGCCACTACCGAAAATCCTTTTTTTGAAGTGAATTCAGCTCTTATTTCTCGCTCTCGTGTTGTTGAATTGCACCGTCTCGATGATAAGGCGCTATCCCGTATTATCGATCATGCATTGACCAGTGAAGATGGCTTACACGGTGAATTTACTTTGAGTGATTCTGCTAAAGAGGCCCTCCTGATCCTTTCAGGCGGCGATGCGCGCAGCGCTCTTAATACGCTTTCCCTTTGTGCTGATTTAGCAAAAGCGCAAGAGTGCTCTGAGATCACCGATGAAATGGTACAGAAAGCTCAGCCGCATCGTCCGCTTCCTTATGATAAAAATCAGGATATGCACTATGACGTGATTTCGGCTTTTATCAAGTCGATGCGCGGATCGGATCCTGATGCTGCGCTTTATTGGCTTGCACGTATGATTGACGGAGGGGAAGATCCCAAGTTCATTGCGCGCCGTATTTTTATTTTTGCTGCTGAAGATGTTGGCAACGCTGATCCTCAAGCCGTGTTGATAGGTGAAGCTGCTTTTAAGGCAGCTGAAGTAATTGGCTATCCTGAATGTCGTATAAACTTGGCTCAAGCCGCAGTTTATATGGCACTCGCTCCTAAATCGAATGCATCGTATAGTGGACTTGCTAAAGCTCTTGAAGAAGTGCGTAAAGGACCTCTCCGTGCTGTTCCAGACCATTTAAGAGATAGGCATCGTCCTGGCTCTGAAGAGTACGGGGATTACCTCTATCCTCATGACTATCCGCCTGGCTATGTTGCGCAACGCTACCTTCCCGAAGGTTTAGAACGCGGAATATTTTTTACAGCTGGTGAACGAGGTTGGGAGCGTTATCGCATAGATACCACTTTGCGTGATAGGATGGACAAGTAGAAAAAATTATTCGATTCCTGACCAAAGGAGGATCGATGGAGTTCTTTGAATCATTAGTTCCCGTGGGGGTTGTGCTGCTGTGTTTAGCAGGAATTGTTGCCCTTATTGCGTTGGCGTATTTCTTGGTCTCCCTGATTAAAGCCATTAAAAATGTTTTGACCAAGGTTGATCCTTTAGTGGATGAAACGAACGAGATTCTTTCTGAAGCAAAAGAAACGCTTGGGCAAGCACGGGAGGCACTTGAAAAGGTTAAGCCTGCTCTTGACAGGATTGATCCGCTTATGGAGCGTATTACATTGACGGTTGATGCAGCTAATTTAGAAATTATGCGCGTTGATCAAATTCTTGAAGATGTTAACACTATCTCAGGAAACATCTCTAAGGCAACTGATTCGCTTGACAGTATTACGTCAGTTCCGCTTGATGCTATCTCTTCGGTAACAGGCAAAATTCGTCAAAAAATTGCGCCTCTTATGCAAAAAGAAGATTGCCTTGGTTCGGTTGCTAATACGGTTGATCAGAAGCTCGATTGTGTTGAAGATAAGGTCGCTGGTGCGCAGGCACGTGCTGATGTAAAACGAGCCGAGCGTGACGAAACCTTTGCGCAGCGAAGTGCAGCTCAGGATCATTCCAACGAGATGTCTTCCAACTTAAAAGATGCTTTTTCGATTCATATTTCATCTGATACCGAAACGGTTAAGGATCGAGATTAATATCAAGCGCGTATTCTTTTATCGCAGAGATAGAGTGGTTATAAAATGACGCTATTTCTGCGTTTTTAGTTAAGTGCACAGCCTTGTTTGGCTGACTTCATGAGGAGCATGAATTACCTTATGTCTATAAACGATCGTGATGTCAATAATTCGCTTTTACATGATGAAGAAGTTAAAACGCTTAAGTCACGTCGTAGACTCAACACTGGGCTCTTCATTATTGTTCTCGCAGTTCTGCTGTATTTGCTAGGTCAGGTACTTAATATTCTGGCAAGTCCTATCGCTATTGTGGTATGGACCACCATTATTGTCTTTTGCCTGAAAGGGCCTGTTAATGCGCTTGAGAAAAAAGGGATTCCGCGTGTGTGGGGTGCCTGTGTTTCATTTCTGCTTCTTGTCGTGGTTTTAGGATTCTTGTTTTGGTTGCTCTTTTCACCAAACTTAGGGTTAGGTGGTCAGTTTGCTTCCTTGATAGAAACAATTCCCGGACAGATCAACGATCTTACCAAATGGCTCAACCAAATATATGCGCAGTATTCCTATATCTTTCAGGATGATCAGATCAATTCCTGGATTAACGATACTCTGCATTCAGTAGGGGGATGGTTTTCTTCTATTGCGAGTGTGAGTGCAGAAGGAGTAATGACTGCTGGTTCTAGCGTTGCTAATACTGCATTGATACTGGGCTTTTCATTTGTCGTATCTTTTTGGGTTCTTATCGAGCTTCCTGCGCTTGGACGTGAGATAAAGCGCCTGTTTGGTCCTCGTTTTCAGGACGATCTCAGCATAATTTATCTTACGGGTACGCGTGTAATGGGGGGCTATATCAAAGGTACGCTTTTGCAGTGCTTGTTAATTGGCGTTGGCTGCGGTATTGGATACGCTGTTATGGGCATACCAAGTGCTGCAGCACTGGGTGTCATTACCGGTATTTTGAATATCATCCCAGTAATTGGCCCTTGGCTCGGCGGTGCGGTAGCTGCCCTGATTAGTCTGTTTGTAAGCCCTCTCATTGCTCTTATTTCGCTGATTTATACCATTGTGATTCAGCAGGTGGTCTACACGTTTATTTCGCCTAAGATTATGGGAAGTTCTGTTGATATTCATCCTGCTTTAGTAATCCTTGCGTTGATGACAGGCTCTGCGCTTGGGTTTGCGGTAAGTGGCTTTTTGGGGAGCATTGTTGGCATGCTTGTTTCGATTCCTGCTGTTGCTGCGGCAAAGTCACTTTTCGTATATTACTTTGAGAAGAAAACAGGCCGAGTCATCGTTGCAAAGGATGGGGTTATCTTTAAGGGAGAACCGTCTGGCACTGAAGCGAACCCTGTTGCCGACGCTACTGGTGAATTTTATGTTCCAGAGATAACTCCTTTACAGGGTAAGCATCGTAAATGATATGATGGTTTGTTGCGTATGCGATAACGATTACAAGAATTAGAAAACGAATAGGATTTTGTACATGAGATACATGACTTCTGCTGAAATTCGAGAGAAGTATTTGTCGTTTTTTGAAGAAAAGGGCATGAAGCGTATGCCTTCTTCTTCGCTTATTCCCGATGATCCTTCACTTTTGCTTACCAGCGCAGGTATGGTTCAGTTCAAGCCTTATTTTCTTCACCAAAAGGAATTGGATCCAGCCTATATTGGTACCACGACTGTTCAGAAGTGCGTGCGTACCAACGATATTGACATCATTGGTACAACAGGTAGACATCAAAGCTTTTTTGAGATGCTGGGCAATTTCAGCTTTGGCAAGTATTTCAAAAAGGAAATGTGTGCATGGGCCTATGAGTTTTCAACGGAAGTCTTAGAGCTTCCTGCTGAAAAATTGTATTTCACGGTATTTGAAGACGACGATGAAACGATTGAAATTTGGAAAAGCCTTGGGGTACCAGAGGACCATATTTCCAAATTAGGTGAAGAGGACAACTTCTGGCGTGCAGGTCCAACAGGCCCTTGCGGTCCTTGCTCTGAGCTTTATTACGACCAGGGTCCTGAAGTTGGATGTGGAAGGCCAGATTGCAAACCAGGATGTGACTGTGATCGCTTCTTGGAATACTGGAATTTGGTATTTACTCAGTTTGATGGCCAGGAGGATGGAACGCTCGCTCCTCTTAAGACGAAAAATATTGATACCGGCATGGGCCTTGAGCGTATTGCAGGTATTCTACAGGGAGTTACCAACAACTACGACACCGACGTATTGCGTTCTTTGGTAGCAGTTGGTGAGCGTCTTTCTGGTATTGAATATGGTTCAAGCGATGAGGCCGATCTCTCTTTGCGCATCATTGCTGATCACAGCCGTGCTATTACCTTTATGATTGCAGATGGCATTCTTCCGTCAAACGAAGGTCGCGGCTATGTTTTGCGCCGTTTGCTTCGTCGCGCAATTATGAAGGCGCATCTTATTGGTATTGAGGGCAACTTCCTCAATGAATACGTTGATGAGATCGTTCGCCTGATGGGTCATGTGTATCCCGAGATTGTTGAGAATCGCGAATTGGAGCGTCGTCTCATCACGGCAGAAGAAGACCGTTTCGGCTCAACTCTGCGTCAAGGTCGTGCTTTCTTGGATGAGGAGCTTAAAGCGCTTACAGGCAGCGTTCTTCCTGGTGAAAAAGCCTTTACCCTTCATGATACGTACGGATTCCCGATAGAAATTACCAGTGAAATATGTGCTGATAAAGGCGTGAGCGTCGACAGGGAAGGTTTCGAGCGCTGCATGCAGGAACAGCGTGATCGTGCGCGTGCAGCGGGTGCTAAGGACGCAGAAGCTGCGTGGTCAACCTATGGCGGCATTCATGCTGAAGTTCTTAAAGAAGTTGGTCCTACAAACTTTGTGGGCTACGACACTCTTAACACCGAAGCGACGGTAATTGCTCTGATCAAGGATGGCTCTCGTGTTGAATCTGTCCAAGAAGGAGATTCTGTTGAAATAATTCTTGATACAACTTCGTTTTATGCTGAAATGGGCGGCGAAGTAGGGGATAGCGGCACGCTTTTTTCAAATACCGGTGTTGTTGCTGAAATCTCCGATACAAAAGCTCCCGAAAAAGGATTGGTTTGCCATTATGCGCAGATGGTAAAAGGAAAACTTAGCGTTGGAGAAAAGGTAACCGCTTCGGTTGATGCTAAGCGTCGTGCGGCTATTACGCGCAATCACACGGCTACTCATATTCTGCATGCTTCTTTGCGCAAGATCTTGGGCGATCATGTAACCCAGGCAGGCAGCTACGTTGGTCCTGATCGTCTTCGCTTTGACTTTACGCACTTTGAGGCTGTCACTCCAGAACAACTACACGAAATTGAACAGCTTGCCAATGAGGAAATCATGAAGGCTGTTCCGATGCATATCTATGAGACGTCACTTGACGAAGCTCGTGCTTCAGGTGTTATGGCTTTGTTTGGTGAGAAGTATGGCGAGAAGGTACGTGTTGTCGAGGCTGGCCAGTTCTCTCGTGAGCTTTGTGGTGGATGTCATGTCAACAACACCGCCGAAATTGGCTTTTTGAAAATCCTCGGTGAATCAAGCATTGGTTCGAATACGCGTCGTATTGAGGCAGTAACAAGCTACGGTGCTCTTGAGTACGTCAATAAGGTTGAACAAGAGCTCAAAGCAAGCGCCTCTGCCCTTAAGGTTTCCCTCTTTGATGTTGCAGAGCGTACCGAGGCAAATCTGAAGACTTTGAAAGATATCCAGCACAAGGCAAAGCATGCGCAAGATATTGTTTCAGACGATGGCGTTACCTCACTTCTTGAAAGCGCTGTTATGTCAAAGGATGGCTATCCAGTGATCATTGCTCGTTGCGATATCCATGATGGTGGTCAGATGAGAAACCTTTGGGATGTTATTCGTTCTCGTATGCAGGCTCCTGGTGCGCTTGTGCTTGCAGGTACTAAAGATGATCGTCCGCTGCTGATGGCTGCAGGAAGCGATGAGGCGGTTGCAGCTGGATTTAATGCTGGTGCGATCATTAAGGCTATTGCTCCTTGCGTGAAGGGTGGTGGCGGCGGAAAGCCCACCATGGCTCAGGCAGGCGGTAAGGATGCCTCAGGCATCGACGACGCCCTTGATGCAGCTCGTAAAATGCTGTTAGCGTAAAAAGCCGTCTTTGTGCTGTTTCATTTTCAGAGAGGGTCTTATCTGTGAGAATTATGGCGCTTGATATTGGTCAAGTTCGCTGCGGGATTGCGATAAGTGATCCCGCAGAGCGTATTGCTTCTCCTCTTTGTGTTTTGCCAACCTCGGAGGTGAAGGCAAACGCTGCTTCATTTAGACGGGTGTGTCAGGATTGGGAGCCAGAGCTCATTGTTTCAGGCTTGCCGCTTTCTTTGAGTGGAGAAGAAGGTGCCCAAGCCCAAATGTGCAAAGAAATCGCGCAGCAAGTGGCAAAAAACCTCAAGGTAGCCCTCGAATTTTCTGACGAGCGTCTCAGTTCAACTGAAGCCAAGCGAGTATTACGTGAAAAAGGGCTCTCTGAAAAACAAATGCGCGGAAAAATTGATATGATTGCAGCGTCGTTATTCTTGCAATCGTGGCTTGATGCACGACATGCTCATACTGATGAAAGGAACAGGGAATGACACCTCGTAAGGTTACTTATTCTCGAAGACCTAACCATGCGGCACGCGCTGCACATGCAAGAGGCGAAAAGGCATTCAGAACGTATGATACTTCGGCCATTCGTCCTAAAAAGTCTAAAACACCTCTTATTGCTGCAATAGTGGTTTTGCTGATTATCATTATTGCTGCAGTTGCTCTGTTTGCTAACGCAAGCTGCGCTCAAGCAAATCCCAATATGGTTGATGAAGGTCAAACAGTAACGGTTGAAATCGAAAACGGTTCAACCGTTTCTTCTATTTCCCAGAAGCTCTATGATGCCGGTCTTATTGCGCGCACTGCTGATTTTGAGTCCGCGGTAAATGCGCAGGGAGCGGCATCTTCGCTTCAATCGGGGATTTATAATTTTGTGGGTGGTATGAGCAACGATGAGATCGTACAAGCACTTCTCGCAGGACCATCTTCCACATCAGCTGGTCTTACTGTACCTGAAGGGGCAACACTAGACACTATTGCTTCATTGGTTGAACAAGCTTATGGCGGATCAATTACCGCTGATAAGTTTAAAGAAGCTGCAAGCTCGATAGATAACTACGTAGATACCTACCCGTTTTTGAGCGAATCAACAACCGGTTCCCTTGAGGGTTTTCTCTTTCCTAAAACCTATGAGCTTATCATCAATGCAACTCCTGAACAGGTAGTTTCTCAGATGCTTTCCCAGTATCAAGATGAAATTACTACCCTGGATTATTCGTATGTAGAAAGCCAGGGTATGAATCACTATGATGCGCTTATTTTGGCTTCCATCGTCGAAAAGGAAGCAACCGACGATACCCGTACCAAAGTTGCAGCTGTTTTTTATAATCGTTTATCAAACCAAGGTGATCCTTCGTATGGAACCCTTGGCAGCGATGCGACGACAGCCTATGAAGTGGGCGACAATCTCGATTCATATGATTGGTCAACCGATAGTCCTTACAATACGCGCGTCACTAAAGGGCTTCCACCAACGCCAATTTGTTCTCCGAGCTTAAGTTCCCTCCAAGCAGTTTGCTCTCCTGAGCCGAATTTCCAGGATTATTATTTCTTCTCATTCTGGCCTAATGATCAGGGGCAAATTGAATACTTCTTCGATAAAACCTATGACGAGCATCAGCAGACTATCGCCAACCATTCATAGTTTTTATCAGAAGGTTGGTGTGGCATGTCTTTGCTGAAGCCAGATAGATATTTTTCGCGTATAAGCGCTATCAATGTGAACTCCGATTTGATCGGAGAGGGCTTTTCTGCGGTGTTGCTTGATGTGGATAACACGATTCTCTCAAGACGTGATCAAACAGTGCCGCCTGATGTCTTACAATGGCTTGCTAAGCTTCGCCGTGCTCAGATTCCCGCCTGTCTTCTTTCTAATAATTTTCATGCCCATGTATTTGATTTAGCAGAAGAGCTTGATCTTCCTCTGGTAGCAAAGGCCCTAAAGCCTCTTCCTCAGGGGTTTTTGCTTGCTTGTCACAAGCTTGGCGTGCCAAGGAAACAAACCGTTATGATAGGCGACCAACTCTCAACCGATATCGTGGGTGCTCATTTAGTGGGTATGAAAGGCTATCTTGTGTGTCCGCTCGTGGAAGAAGATTTGAAGCATACCGTTTTTGTTCGTAACATTGAACGTATAGTAATTGCTGACCAGGAACCTGAGGGGGCTCAAGCGTGCGAAACCTCACTTTTATCGCAACGCAGGACGTTATAAACCAGGCAACACGTTTTAGGCGTGCTTTTATGGATAAAACTGCGGTTTGGAGCGTGCTTATCAAACGCTGTGATTCCAAGCAAGAAGCACAAGTGGCTCTTGAAAACAAAGATCACGCCTTTGTGGTGGCACCCGCTTTCCGTTCCTTATTGTTTGAAACGGCAACGGCGAAAGGTGCTTCTTCCAAATTGAGCTGTGGCGCTGATGTTCGCTATCGAGGTGGCTCAAACACTATTACCTTGTCTCAGTTAGCACGCTCTGTCGTTGATTGTCTTGAAGAAACTTTCATTCCGCTTTACGGTGCCAAGGTGGTTATTCTTGGATCGGGTAGTGCCGCACTGGATATGGCTTATGAATGCGCGCGGGCAGGGGTGGATCAGATAACAATTCTGGATGATGATAAAAACCGAGCCCAAGCTAATCTTGATGCATTCTTGGAAGCTTTTGCAAAAAACCGTATGGCAATTCTTGATACCGAACAGGCACGAACGGGCCATCTGAGTGCAACTAAGGCCTACGAGCATACCAACTTTTCTTATGGCTCTTTAAGAGCACTTGGCGCAGTTAAGCAGGCTGATATCTGCATTTCCTTTCTTCCAGAAAGCAAAGCGTTGCCTGATTATTCAGATGTTTTACGCTCTGCGCAAATTGTATGTGATCCTTGGGGAAGAACTACCTCTTTGTTAGAGCAGGCATATGCTTGCGGATGTGATGTGGTTTCTGCCGAGAGCATAATGGATTATTGGGGATCGGCTTGTGCTGATCTTCTTATTGAATTTGGTAATGCTGGTATAGCGTAGTCTTTGCTACAATTTATTCGTTTTTAAGAACTAAAGGGTAAGGTTTATACACTCATGGAATACATCACTGCAGGAGAAAGTCACGGTCCTCAACTGAGCGCTATTGTTTCAGGGGTGCCCGCTGGTTTGGCAATTTCTGAAAATGGCATCAATGCTGATTTAGCCCGCAGGCAGAGTGGCTATGGAAGAGGCGGCCGTCAGGCAATCGAAAAAGATACGGTTCAAATTACCTCTGGTGTGCGCTTTGGGATGACCCTCGGCTCTCCTATAACCTTAAGCGTTACCAATCGCGATTGGCAAAACTGGACCGATAGGATGGCAGTTTTTGGCGAAGCTCCTCAGGATCTTGTGCGTGAGGTAACTCCACGTCCTGGCCATGCTGATCTGCTAGGAGTATTAAAAAATGACTTTGACGATTGCCGTAACGTGCTTGAGCGCTCTAGTGCTCGTGAGACCACTATGCGTGTTGCTGCTGCAGGTATTGCGCGAGAATTTCTTGCTGAAGTTGGCGTAGAAATTTATTCGTATGTAACTTCTATCGGAAGTGCTTCTATGCAAGAACGCGATCCTATGAATGATGCGCTTTATTACAGTCCTCTCGATATTGAAATGAGTGAAGTTCGCTGTCCTGATGAGGCAGCATCGCAACGTATGATGGATGCAATTGATGCAGCCAAGGAAAAGGGCGATTCGCTGGGCGGTACGTATCGAATTGTTGTTACGGGGTTGTTGCCTACCTTAGGTGGCTATGAAACACCTTCGAAACGTTTAACTTCTAGACTGGGCGCTGCATTGTTTTCAATTCCAGCCATGAAAGGTGTCGAATTTGGGCTTGGGTTTGAGGCAGCGCGTCGTCCTGGCAGCAAGGTACACGATGAGATTGTGCTCGATGAAAAGAAGGGCTTTGTTCGCAAAACGAATAATGCAGGTGGTCTCGAAGGCGGTATGACTACGGGAATGCCTCTTATTATTACGGTAGCAATGAAACCAATTCCTACTCTGACTTTGCCGCTTAATACGATAAACCTTGACACTCTTGAGGTGGCAGAAGCCTCCAAGGAGCGCAGTGATACCTGTGCGGTACCTGCTGCTGCGGTTGTAGGCGAATCAGAGGTTGCTCTTGTGCTTGCCAATGCCTATTTGGAGAAATTTGGAAGCGACAATATGACTGATATCAAAGCCAATATCGCTTCTTTTAAAGAGCGTATTAAAACAATGTCCCGATAGCTTATAGTCCTACTACATAACAAGGAGTTCCAATGACACATCAACACGCTGGCCGTTACGTGCTTAACAAGCCGGTATTCTTTATTGGCTTTATGGGAGCTGGCAAGACAAGTGTTTCACAGCAAATCGCCGTTACATGCGGTGTTGCTTCTATCGATGCTGATGAGTATCTGGAATTTCGTGAAGATAGAATTATTGCTGATATCTTTGCTGAAGATGGTGAAGAAGCTTTTCGCGATATTGAAACCGATGTTTTGCGTGATCTTACGCGCAGATCACCTCGTTTGATTGGCTGTGGTGGCGGTGTTGTTTCTAAGCGCCCCGAAAATGCCCAGATTATGAAGGATGCAGGGTTTGTGGTGTATCTAAAAGTTTCCGCAGATGCTGCTGCTGCTCGTATTCCTAATACTGAATCGCGTCCTATGTTTAAAGATCTTGATACGGCTCGTAAAACTATCGTGGAGCGTGCTCCCCAATATGAAGCGGCTGCCGATGTAGAGATTGAGACGGAAAATCGTTCTATTCGTGAAGTGGCAGAAGAGGTTGTTTCTGTTTTGCTTGAACGCGGCATTATGACCGATCAATCTAAGGCTTAATGTTTATGGAGCGTATTAAGCTAAGTATTCCAGGGGAATCTTCTTACGATATTGTCTTAGGGCAAGGAATTTTACCCTTTTTGGCCGATGAGCTCGATCAGTTTGATCGTTCAACATCGCTTATGGTGATCAGTGATGTTGAGGTTGCAAAACGCTATTTGCCTACCTTGAAAAATGCTCTCGACAAGGCAGGGTTTCAGGTTTCGGTTGTCAAGGTTCCCTCAGGAGAACAGGCCAAGTCTCTTCAGTGTGCCGCTGAAGTGTGGCACGCTATGGCAGACTGTCAGCTTTCTCGTGATAGTGTTGTTTTAGCTCTTGGCGGGGGCGTGGTTGGTGATCTCGCAGGTTTTTGTGCTTCCACGTTTATGAGAGGTCTTCGCGTTATTCAGATTCCCACGACATTACTTGCTATGGTGGATTCATCGGTGGGAGGAAAAACTGCCATTAATCTTGATCTTGGTAAAAACCTGGTGGGTAGTTTTTGGCAGCCTTCATTAGTGTATGGCGACATTTCCCTTTTGCAGTCGCTTTCCCAACGGGAGTGGTCTTGTGGTTGTGGCGAGATAGTTAAATCTGCCGTTATTGATTCTTCTTCTTTTTTCATATGGCTCTCTTCACATGCGCAAGAAATTCAGGAAAGAGACCCTGATGTGGTGCAGGAGGCTATCAAGCGTTGTATCACCTTTAAAGCCTCTGTGGTTATGAAAGATAAAGACGAAACATCAGGTATTCGTGAATGCCTTAACTATGGTCATACCTTAGCTCATGCTATCGAAGCATATGCCGGATACGGGGTGTACTCTCATGGTCATGCGGTTGCCCAGGGTATGCGTTTTGCAGCCCGCTTATCTGCTGGTTTGGGTTTGTGCGACTTAGATTTTGTGTATCTGCAAGACGACCTTCTTGATCGTTTTTCTCTTCCAGAAATCACTCTCGATGCAACAGCGCAAGAGCTTTTGTCGTTGATGAAGGTAGATAAAAAAGTTCGTCAGGGAACTCTACGCTTTGTTCTTCCTGATGGCTTTGGCGCCTGGCATATCCAAGAGCTATCTGATGATGTTGTGATGAGCTATTTAGAGGCTTGGCTTGCTTCGCATGCGTAAGTTTTCTTAAGGCTACCAAAATATCTTTGAGCGTTTTATTACTCCTGGAACTGAATAGACCGTGTTTTTCTTCTTGTGCAGGTATAGGTGCAGGAGTACCTTTATAAACTGTTGAGGTAATGACCGTAAAGAAAAGAAGGAATTATGGCGTTTCAACCGTTGCGTATTGAGCGCATCCGACAAGCTATGGACAAGCAGAACCTTGATGTTCTTTATCTGCGAAATCTTTCCAATATTGCTTGGGCAACAGGATTTGAAAAGGTGTTTGATACCGAGGCTGCTCATGCACTGATCATCACAAAGCATTCGATTGTGCTTCATAGCGATTCACGCTATGTGGAAGCGCTTGAACGCGAGGCAAAGGCAACGAAAATCGTAATAGATGCTCGTCGTATGACCCATGGCGCTGTTCTTGATGAAGTGCTGCAAAAACTTTGTGCTACTCAATCGGTACAGGTTGGTATCGAAAACAGTTTGCTCCTTTCGGAATTTCGCAGCCTTGAAAAACTTTTCTCACGCAGGCAACTTAACTGGGTTGAGCTTGATCGCTTTGTGGAATCGCTTCGCGAAGTTAAAGATGATGCCGAGATAGCCCTTATGAAGAAGGCGCAATCTATCACCGATGCCGCTTTCGCGCGTATCGTTTCTTATATGAAGCCTGGCATGACCGAGCGTCAAGTCCAAATGCAGTTGGATCGTTTTATGTTTGAAGAGGGGGCTGAAGGCCTTGCCTTTGATACGATAGTTGCGACCGGATCTCACGCTTCTTCTCCTCATGCAATTCCGGGGGACTTACCTCTTTCGGTAGGTGATGCGGTTGTAATGGATTTTGGCGCACGCTTCGGTGGGTACTGCTCCGATATGACTCGTACGGTTTTTATAGGGCAGCCTTCAGACGAGTTAAAGCATGCGTGGGAAACGCTTTGTGCGGTCAATGAATCTTGTGAAGCCATGATACATGCAGGTATTTCTGCTTGTGATGTTCATAATCATGCTGAAGCTCTTTTAGCTAAGGCAGGCTTTGAGGCAATGATGGGCCATTCGCTCGGCCATAGCGTTGGCATCGATATTCATGAAATGCCCAGTCTTTCTTCTTCAAACAGCAAGCCCCTAGAAGTTGGTAACGTGGTAACGGTTGAACCGGGTATCTACCGTCCTGGTTGTTTTGGGATGCGTCTTGAGGATTTTGGGGTAGTAACCTTGGATGGTTTCAACGTTTTTACTCAAAGCTCGCATAAGATGTTTATAATAGATAAGCTAAACTAAAATTTGGTAGATACGTTTTAAAGGAGTTAACGTGGCAATTTCTACTGCAGATTTTCGTAATGGTATGTGCATTGAATACAACGGAAAGCTTTGCACCATTGTTGAGTTTCAGCATGTAAAGCCTGGTAAAGGTGGCGCTTTTGTGCGTACAAAGCTTCGCGATATCAAGACTGGTCGCGTTGTTGATTACACCTTCAATTCCGGTACGAAGTTTGATTCCGTTCGTCTTGAAACCAAGAAGATGCAGTTCCTCTACAGCGATGGTTCTGATTTCAACTTTATGGATATGAATACCTTTGAGCAGCTTGCTATTCCCGCTGATGTGGTAGGGGATGTTGCTAATTGGTTGAAGGAAAACGATGAGGCAACCTTGATGTATGCAGGTGATGAGCTCATCAGCGTTGAGCCTCAGATGTTTGTAGATCTTGAGGTTACCGAAACCGAACCTGGCTTCAAAGGTGATACCGCTACCAACACTACCAAGCCAGCTACGTTAGAGACCGGTGTTACCATCCAGGTTCCAACGTTTGTTGAGATTGGTGATGTTTTGCAGATCGACACACGTGATGGTCGTTTCATTAAGCGTGTGTAAATACTTTGCCAATAGCATCGTAAAATGGGGTGCGTTTGCACCCCTATGTTCTATACTTAACGTTTATCACTTATGTATACCAAACCAGTAAATACGTTACTGAGCTAAAGGAGGTGCGAAACACTTGGGAAAGCTTCAAATCATGGACACCACCATTCGTGATGGTCAGCAGAGCTTGTGGGCTACCAGAATGTCAATTGGTGATATGCTTCCGATCTTACCTAAGATGGATCGCGTAGGTTATTGGGCAATTGAGGCATGGGGTGGCGCAACCTTTGATACCTGTTTGCGTTTCTTGGATGAAAACCCCTGGGATCGCCTTCGTTCCATTAAAGCCAAAACTCCTAACACACGCCTTGCAATGCTTTCGCGTGGCCAGAATCTTGTGGGATACAAGCACTATTCCAAGGAAATCGTACACCGCTTTATCGAAGCTGCTCATCGCAATGGCATCGATGTATTTCGTGTGTTCGACGCGCTGAACGATATTCGAAACGTAGTTGACAACGCTGAGGCTATTAAAGACTGCGGCGGTCATTTCGAGGGAGCTATTTCCTACACCATGTCTCCTGTTCATACCCTTGATAGTTTCTTGGAGTATGGTCAACAGCTCAAGGATCTCGGTGCAGATTCTATCGCCATTAAAGATATGGCAGGTATGCTTACTCCCTACCGTACCGAGCGCATGGTAAAGGCATTTAATGCTGAAATTGGCCTGCCAGTTCATATTCACTGTCATTATGTTGGTGGCATGGCTCCGGCAAACATCATTAAAGCTACCGAGGCGGGCGCTGCTATTGCTGATACAGCAAGTGCACCTCTTGCCTTTGGTAATTCTCATCCTGCGGTAGAAATGATTGTTGCTGCCTTGCAGGAAAGCCGCTACGACACCCAGCTTGATCTTGGTCTGCTTTTCGAGATTTCTGAATACTGGGAAGAAGTTCGTAAGCGCGGTCATTACAAGCGCGGCGTTTCATCTTTGACCCACATGAAGGTATATTCACACCAGGTTCCTGGTGGCATGATGTCAAACCTTATGTCTCAGCTTGAGATCCAAAATGCAACCGATCGTCTCGATGAGGTAATGGCTGAAATCCCTGTGGTTCGTGCTGAGGTTGGATATCCTCCTTTGGTAACGCCTCTTTCTCAGATTGTAGGCACCCAGGCAGTCTTTAACGTTCTTACCGGTAAGCGCTGGAGCGTTGTTTCGAAAGAAATGAAAGACTATATCTGTGGTTACTACGGCAAGGCTCCTGGTCCTATGAGCCCTGAAATCGTGAAGAAGGTTGTTGGTGATGATACCGACAAGATTCTTCCTCCCGATGTGGCACCAGGATCTTTGGTAACAACCACCTTTGCTGAAGTTGAAGAAGAAATTGGCGATTTGGCAAAGTCTGAAGAAGACGTTTTGATGTATGCCCTTTTCCCGAACGAGGCGCGTACATATTTAAGTAAACACCGTACATCTGAAAAGGTCGATTTCCTTCTTGAGCAGGAATCGAGCATGACCAAGGAGGACGATTACGTGGATATTAATCAGATTCGTGAATTGGTACGCGTTGCTGAAGAAAGCGGCGTTGGTGAAATTGTGGTAGAAGAAGAGGGCGCACGCATTGCAGTGCGTATGCCAAGTGCGGTTGCAGCTGCTCCTGCACCTGCTGCACCTGTTGTTGCCGCTCCTGCCGCTGAGGCTGCTCCTGCAGCTCCTCAAGCAGCAGCGCCAAGCACAGCAAATAATGGATCTCGTCCCGCAAGCTGGCATTGCGTAACGGCTCCTATGGTTGGCACCTTCTATGTTGCTCCTGCTCCTGGTGAGCCACCTTTCGTCCAGGTAGGCGATGAAGTGGCAGCAAATCAAACGCTTTGTATCGTTGAAGCTATGAAGCTTATGAATGAAATTACTGCCGAAGAAATGGGTACTATTCGCGAGGTATGCCTCGAAGATGCAACCCCTGTTGAATTTGGAACCCCCTTGTTCTACATCGAGCCTCATGTAAATCATGATGCTATTGGTCCGGAGAGTGCATAAATGTTTGACAAAGTGTTAATCGCTAATCGTGGTGAAGTTGCACTACGTATTATGCGTGCCTGTAAGGAATTGGGTATTAAAACGGTAGCGGTATATTCCACCGAAGATGCCGATACCTACCCAGTCCAATATGCGGATGAAAAGGTCTGCATTGGACCTGCTCAGGCAAATAAAAGCTATTTGGTAATGTCGTCGATTATTGCTGCTGCTATCAACACGGGCGCTCAAGCAATACATCCTGGCTATGGCTTCTTAGCGGAAAATTCAGACTTTGCTCGTGCGTGTGCCGATAACAACATTGTGTTTATTGGTCCTTCGCCTGAGTGCATTGATGCCATGGGTAATAAGGCTGCAGCCCGTGAAACCATGAAGGCTTGTGGAGTTCCTACTGTTCCGGGCTCTGATGGTGTGGTTGAAACCGTTGAGGAGGCTCGTGCTTTTGCCGAAAAGGCAGGATATCCTGTGCTTGTCAAAGCTTCAGCTGGTGGTGGCGGTAAGGGTATGCGTGAAGTGCATGATCCTGCTGATCTTGAGGCCCAGTTTATGGCGGCAAAAAACGAGGCTCAGGCAGCTTTTGGTAATGGCGATGTGTATTTAGAGAAGCTCGTTTTGCGTCCTCGCCATGTTGAGGTTCAGGTTCTCGCTGACAAGCATGGTAATCGCATTTCCTTGTGCGAACGTGACTGTTCCTTGCAGCGCAGACATCAAAAGCTTCTCGAGGAAGCTCCTTCTCCGGCACTTACCGATGAAATTCGTCGCGCAATGGGTGTTGCTGCGGTTAAGGCAGTTCGTGCCACGGGCTATGAGAATGCTGGCACTATTGAGTTCTTGCTTGATCAGGATGGCAACTTCTACTTTATGGAAATGAACACTCGTGTTCAGGTAGAACATCCTGTCACTGAAATGATCACGGGCACCGACATTATTAAAGAGCAGTTGCGCATTGCAGCAGGAGAGCCTATTTCATGTATGGATAAGGTTCCCTTTAGCCCTAATGGTCATGCTATGGAATTTCGTATCAACGCAGAAGATCCCGACATGGATTTTCGTCCATGCCCAGGTACTATCACGCGTTTTGAAACTCCTGCAGGACCAGGCGTTCGCGTTGAGACCTACATTAAGGAAGGTTCTCGCATTTCGCCCTATTACGATTCTATGGTTGCAAAGCTTATCGTCTGGGGTAACGATCGTGAAGAGTGCATTGCGCGTGGCAAGCGTGCTTTGGATGAATTCCACATCGAGGGTATTAAAACGACGATTCCTTTCCACCAAAAGGTTCTAGAAATGGACGCCTTTATTGAAGGAAGGGTTTATACTGACTTCATTGAAACCGAAATGGGGGATAACTAAAATGTCTGATATCAATACTGAAGGCATGGCAATTGCTCCCGGTGTAATGGAGACTATTGTTATTCTTGCCGTTCGTGAGGTTCCTGGTGTGGCTTCTGTCGGTGCTGCACCAAGTGGTATTCGTTCACTTCTTGCATTTAAACAATCCACTCAAGGAGTGAATGTTTCGGTCAATGATGATGATACGGTAGCCGTTGAGGTAACGCTTCGCGTTCAATCTGGTCATTCTTTAGAGGAAATTGCTAAGGCTGTTCGTCAGGCTGTTGCCGATGCGGTGCTCACTCAAGTTGGTCTTGTGGTATCTCGCGTTGATATCACAGTTAATGGTATTCAGTTCCAAGATTAGGTTTTGCTTCTATGTCAAAAGCTTTGCAACATGAAGAAAGGGTAATTGCGCGCAAAAATGCGCTGCAGTTGCTTTATCAGGGGGATATTTTAGAAAAAACTCCTCACAGCATCATTAGTGATCGTCTTTTGGTCCCTGAGACCCAGGGTTTGGATGACTATGCTGTTATGCTTCTCGATCTTGTACAAGAGCATCTCTCAGATATCGACGAGCGTATTGTTTCTGCAAGTGAAAACTGGTCTATGGATCGTATGCCTGTCGTGGATCGCTCTCTTTTACGTCTTGCTGCGTGTGAGATGTGCTATGTAGAGGATGTGCCTATTTCTGTTTCAATCAACGAAGCAGTGAATTTAGCAAAAGAATTTGGCGGTGAGAATTCCCCCCGTTTCGTGAATGGCATTCTGGGACGCATTGCTACTCAGCTTGAAGAGGAGAACTCATAAATGGCCGAAGAGGATGCGCGTTCATTTGAAGATTTAAAAACGCGTCTTGATGAGATCGTAACGCTGGTAAGCGACGATTCTTTGCCGCTTGACGAAGCACTTGATCTTTATGAAGAAGCAGTTGGTATCGGATTGAGTGCTTCGCGTATTATGGAAGAGGGAATTGCCGAAAGTAATTCGGCCTCATCAGATTCAAAGGTAAATCTTGGGACTGATGAGAATCTCTCTCAGATAAACTCTTCTGATGAGGGCTTACCTGAGATGAAAAAACCAATTGAGCATTAAAATGCTCTGATAGGTTTACGATCATACGTTTTTTGAAACGTAGCTGTTTGATATGTTGCAGGGGAGGGAGGTGTGCACATGGCACGCATTCTTGATTCAATAGATGCACCTGATAAACTCAAGCTTTTAACCGATGAAGAACTTGCTATTCTTGCGGGAGAAATTCGTGAGGAAATAATTCAGGTTACCTCTAAAACGGGTGGTCATGTGGCCTCAAGCTTAGGAGCAGTGGAAATAATACTCGCTGTTCATTCATTGATTGATTCCCCTCGCGATCGTTTTTTATTTGACGTTGGACACCAGTCCTATGCTCACATGCTTATCACTGGTCGCTTAAAGGAATTTTCTACGTTACGTCAATACAAAGGACTTTCCGGTTTTCCTAAGCCACAAAGCAATGTCCATGATGTTCATCCTTCTGGTCATGCTTCTGATTCTCTTTCGGTGGCGTGCGGTTTAGCCCGCGCTCGTGATCTGCGTGGTGGTAAGGAAAAAATTGTTACCTTGATTGGTGATGCTTCCTTAGCAGGCGGTATGGCGTTTGAGGCACTTAATGACCTTGGTCAGGCGCAAACACCTCTTGTCATTATCCTAAACGATAATGAAATGTCTATTTCTCGTAACGTAGGTGCTATGGCAAAGCATCTGGGCAGTTTGCGAGTAAGCAATAACTACCGTAAAAGCCGTGATTCCATGCAGGATTTTGTTGAGTCTTCCTTTGGGCCTGCAGGAAAAGCATTCGTAAAGTTTGGTAAATCAGCAAAGGATTCTCTTAAGCAGTTTGTTATTCCTGATACGATGCTCTTTGAGCAGTTAGGTATTGTCTGTACTCCTCCTGTTGATGGCCATAATATTTCTGCGCTTAAAGCTACCTTGCGTCGTGCGCTTGCCTCGGATGTACCTGTTTTAGTTCACGTGGTAACGAAAAAGGGCGCGGGATATCTACCTGCAGAGAAAGATCCTTCTCGTTTTCATGGGGTGGGTCCCTATGATATTAAGACAGGAGCTTCTGTTAAATCTTCCTCATCAGCTCTCACGTATACTCAAGCTTTTACTGCAGCTTTCGAACATGAAGCTGAACGCGATGAACGAATCTGTGCTATTTCTGCTGCCATGATAGATGGAACGGGCTTGCGTTCTTTTGCGACCAAACATCCTGAGCGTTGTTTTGATGTAGGAATTGCTGAAGCCCATGCGGTCGGTATGGCAAGTGGATTAGCACTTGGTGGGCAAAAGCCTGTTGTGGCTCTTTATTCGACGTTTTTACAGCGCGCGGTTGATCAAGTTATTATCAATGTTGCCTTGTGCAATTTAGATGTGGTCTTTGCAATAGATCGAGCTGGTCTTGTTGGTGATGATGGTCCAACGCACCATGGCATGTTTGATATGGCACTTTTGCGTACGGTACCTAACATGAAAATTATTGCTCCTTCCAACGAGGCGGAGCTTGTTCATGCTCTTCATACGGCATTGATGCTTCAAGGGCCTGTTGCTCTTCGCTATCCTCGCGGTGCTGCTCAAGGAGTGGCTCTTCCGCAAGACCCTCTTTATATGAAGCCTGGATGCGCCCGAGTTGTTCGAGAGGGAGACGATGCGTCAATCCTTGCTTTTGGTCGTATGGTCTCTTATGCCCTCAATGCAGCAGAGCAGCTTGAAAGCGAAGGCTATCATGTCCGAGTTGTTGATATGCGTTGGGTAAAGCCTCTCGATAGGCAAGCTATTTGTGATGCGGCACGCACTGGCGTTGTTGTTACGGTAGAAGACGGTGTCAGCATCGGCGGTGCTGGCGAGGGTGTTGCTGAAGTTCTTGCTGAAGCAGGTTTAAATCCTGCATTTGAGATTCTAGGTCTTCCTGATTCATTTGTTGAACAAGGTAAAGTCGATCAGCTTTTTGCAGATTTAGGTATTGATGCACAAGGTATTGCGCAAACGCTTCGCACGCATTTGTCTGCTAAGAGCTAGGGTGCTAACACTTGAGCTTTTCTGGTGTGAGCTTGTAACTGTTATCAATCAAAAGCTTTTCGTTTGAATGCTTTTTAGCGCAGGTAATGCGAAGCAAAATAAGGCGTTTTATAGGCTGCACTTATCTTTCGGGTATTTTTCTTCTTTAGACTAGTTTCTTTGCGAGCGTTATGCCTGTTTTCTTTCAATACGTTGTTTGCAAATCGCTCCTGTAAACCTTCAATGGTTTCTCTATTTTTTGTTTTACAGCGTGTTAGATGCGTCTTTAGGGTTTGTGTTTCAGGTATGTATCGTCAATAATTCCTGCGTGTTACAAACTGTTTCCCGATCTGTAAACTAGCGTTCATCTGCGTTTTTGAACGTGTTTTGCATGTAAAGATACCAGTGTCGAAAACGTGCCAGACGATTTATTAAAGGAGGTAAGCACGATGTACGACACTGGAGCAACCGCATTCATGCTGGTGTGTGCAATGTTGGTTTTACTTATGACTCCGGGCGTTGCATTTTTTTACGGCGGTCTTGCGCGTCGTAAAAATGTGGTCAACACCATGTTCATGTCTTTCGTGATCATCGGAGTAGTTGGAATTGTTTGGATTCTTGCAGGATGGAGCATTGCCTATGGTGGCGATGGTTCAAATCCCTTCTTCGGAGGCTTCGATCAGTTAGGGTGCCTCTCGTCGGTAAGCGATATGCTGGCAGAAGCGCAAGCACCTGAAGATGGAACGTATCCTTCTTTGATCGATGTTGTGTTCCAGGCAGCGTTTGCCATGATTACCGCAGCGATTGTCGGTGGTGCAGTTGCCGGTCGTATGAAGTTTGGTGCTTTCCTCACCTTTATTACCATTTGGGTTGTATTGATCTATGCACCACTAGCTCACATGGTATGGGGCGGCGACGGTAGTCTTATTGGTGACATGATTGGTGCTCTAGACTTTGCTGGTGGCGACGTTGTTCATATTAGCTCCGGCTTAACAGGTCTTGTGCTTTGTGTTCTTTTGGGCAAGCGTCGTGGATTTGGTGCTATCGCTCACAGACCCCACAATGTTCCCTTTGTTGTTTTGGGCGCCTCTCTTCTGTGGTTCGGATGGTTTGGCTTCAACGGTGGCTCCGAATTCGCAGCTGATGGTATTGCTGCCTTAGCAGTGCTTAACACCGTTGTTGCTTCTGGTGCAGCAATGATTTCTTGGATGATTGTTGAGACTATCAAGACTGGTAAGCCTACCTTGGTTGGTGCTGCAACTGGCTTGGTAGCAGGTCTGGTTGTTATCACTCCTGCAGCAGGCTTTGTGGAGCCTTGGGCAGCAATCGTAATGGGCTTGATCGTATCTCCTATCTGCTATTTTGCAATTTCTTTCTGCAAGGCAAAGATTGGCTACGACGACGCACTTGATGCTTTTGGTTGTCACTGTGTTGGTGGTATCGTAGGCGGCATCTTGACTGGTGTCTTCTGTGTACCAGAGCTTTCCTGGACTGAGTTTGGCGGTCTCATTTATACCGGTGACCCAACCCTTCTCGGCGCGCAGCTTGCAGGCATTCTTATCACAATCATCTTTGTTGCCATTGGTGCTCTTATCATCGGTCTTGTTGTTAAGGCAATCTTTGGTGGCTTGCGAGTCAGCAAGGAAGAAGAGACCTGTGGTATGGATATGGCTGCTCACAGCGAATCTGCTTATCCTGCCTTCACTGGTATGGACTAAGAGAAAGGATGAATGAAATGAAAAGAATTGCAGCAGTCGTTCGTCCTGAAAAGCTTGAGCCACTCAAGGAAGCACTTTTCCAGGCAAAAATTTCAGGAATGACAATTTATCAGGTCCATGGCTGTGGTAATCAGCATGGCTGGAAAGAATATTTCCGTGGCAGTGAAGTATTTCTCAACATGATTCCAAAGGTTAAGTTTGAAATCGTAGTAGAAGATGATCGTGTTGATGAAATTGTCACATTGATCACGGAAACCGCACGAACAGGTCAGGTGGGTGACGGAAAGATCTTTGTTTCTGACATTGAACGGGTCATCCGTGTTCGTACCGGAGAGGAAGACCAAGCGGCAGTGTAGGGTACTTCCTCGTACTTACCACTCAACAACCTACATTGTTAGCTTTGTCTATAGAATGAGAGGAGCCCCGCATAAGGGCTCCTCGATTTTTTTACTAAAGATTCAAAGTTTCTTAAAGCTTTGTTTGCTATGAGCAGTTAATTCGTTCAAAATGAGCTATATTCTTTTTTGGAATAAAAACGACGTAGAGAAAGGATCGCTAAGATGACACGTAAGATTGCTATCTTCGATACTACTTTGCGCGACGGCGAACAGTCGCCTGGCGCTTCCATGAACTCCGAAGAGAAATTGGTAATCACGCGTCAGCTACTACGTCTGAATGTTGATGTTATTGAGGCGGGTTTTCCTGTTTCTTCTCCCGGGGACTTTAAGTCAGTTCAGCAAATCGCTGCTGAGGCAGGGGATCAAGCAGTTGTATGTGCACTTACGCGTGCTGTTGAAAAGGATATCGATTCAGCTGCTGCGGCTTTGAAGGATTGTGCTCGTCCGCGTATCCACACCGGTATTGGTGTGTCTCATAGCCACATTTATGACAAGTTGCGTACTACGCCAGAGAAAATCATTGAGCGTGCGGTAAATGCCGTAAAGTATGCAAAGAAGTACGTAGAAGACGTTGAATTCTACGCTGAGGATGCCGGTCGCTCTGATTACGAATTCTTGGCAAAGGTAGTAAAGGCGGTAATTGACGCTGGTGCTACGGTAGTAAACATTCCAGACACCACCGGTTATTCGCTTCCTGCTGAATTTGGTCGTCGTATCAGATTCTTGATGGAAAATGTTACCAACATCGACAAGGCTACCATTTCGGTTCATACTCACAATGACCTTGGCATGGCAACTGCTCTTGCTATCGAAGGCATCGCCAATGGTGCGGGTCAGGTTGAATGCACGATCAATGGTTTGGGTGAGCGCGCTGGTAATACCGCTATGGAAGAAGTGGTAATGGCCGTAAAGATGCATGGTGAAGAGCTTGATGCTCATACTGACATCAACACGCGCGAGTTTATCCGTGCTTCTCGTTTGGTATCCTCGATTTCTGGATTCCTGGTTCAGCCAAACAAGGCTATTGTTGGTGCAAACGCTTTTGCTCATTCTTCTGGTATTCATCAGGATGGTGTTATCAAGGCACGTACCACCTACGAAATTATTGATCCTGCTGAAGTGGGAGCTTCCCAAAGCTCTATTGTTCTTTCTGCTCGTTCAGGACGTGCGGCACTTCGTCATCGTGTTGAGCAGCTTGGCTACAAAATTGAAGGCGAATCGCTTGATCGTCTTTATGATGCCTTCCTTGATTTGGCAGACAAGAAAAAGGAAGTATATGATGAGGATCTTGAGTCTTTGATTGGTGAACATAATCGCAATACTGAGGCTCACTACACCTTGAAGACAGTCCAGATTTCGTGTGGCCAGCCTTTGATTCCTACCGCTACGGTAACGTTGACCGATACTCAAGGTCGCGACTTTACTGCTTGCTCTACGGGTACCGGTCCTGTGGATGCTTTGTATAAGGCAGTCAACGAGATTGTTGATATCGAAAACGAGCTCTCCGAGTTTGCCGTACAAAGCGTTACCCGTGGCATTGACGCTCTGGGCGAAGTTACTATTCGTGTTACCGCTTCTGATGGTGAAGTATTTACCGGACGTGGCGCTGATGGCGACATCATTGTTTCTTCGGCAAAAGCTTATCTAAATGCACTTAATCGTCTCATTTCTCATAAGCAAGAAAAGGCAAAGTAATTGTACTGTCTCAATTGCGGAACAAAGATAGCCGATGACGAGCTGCAGTGTCCTAACTGCGGCTCGTCCGTTGCTTTAATGAAAGAGCGTATCACCAAAGCCGAAGAAATCGTGACCTATACTGATGCAGTTGGTCCTGAGGCAACAACAAAGTTGCCTCTTGTTTCCGAGCGTTCTTACGTGGATAAGGATGGTAATCCCTTGGATCCTTCTCAGAAAGTAGATGTGGAAAAACTTAATACTGATGAAGCTGATCTGCGTGCTATACCTGAAATTGGCGATTCGGATCCTTATGTTACCAAGCCGATGCAAAAGATTGTTTCCGATTCTGGCAAGGTAGTTGCTGATGTGGACAGGGATCCTAAAGCATATCTTCAGGATGTTCCCGAGATTAAGACTTGGCATAGGGTGGTAGGCATCATTATCTGCCTTTTCCTCGCATTTTGCTTTATGTGGGTAAATGGTTCTACGTGGCTTCGTATTTTTGATATTATCTAGAACAAATGAAGTTCTCATTGAGCTTTCAGGTTATGTGGAATTGTACAGCGCGTAGAAATATGATATAAGTAATATTACATGTGAAAACATGATAGCTTTCGTTTGGATTAGGAAGTGGGCTTGTTCCCGCTTCTTTTGTTTGTTAAGGGTTGAAGGAGGGATAAGGATGCTTACTGGTAAGGCGCGCATGCTCCTTGAAGCACTTGAGCCTCATGCACGTGCTCATGATATGGAAATAGTTACCGTTGAGCTGGTCGGATCTCGAAAAGCTCCTACTATTCGCGTGTTTCTTGACTGCGAAGGTGGTGTCGGTTTTGACGAGCTTTCCTCTGCACAGGAATGGGTCAACGCAGTAATGGATGAGCTGGATCCTTTCCCTGGCGCCTATACGTTAGAGGTTTCTTCACCTGGCATTGATCGGCCTCTCCGCACTCTGGAGCATTTTGCTCGTTTTGAAGGCGAAAAAGCCCAGATTGTTTTACGAGAGCCGCATGAGGGTCGTGCAAAGTGGGTTGGAATTCTCTGTGGCGTGGAAGATGAAAATGTTCTTCTTTGTGTTGATGACATTATCGAACGTCTTCCTTATGAACACATCAAGAAAGCTCATATCATTGGCAGAATAGATTTCAGCGGGTAGAAAGGACCTTTCCATGGCAGCCTCTGAATTAATTGAAGCACTTCAGGCATTAGCGCACGAACGCAAAATTGATGAGTTTTATCTGATTGATCGATTGGAAGCATCGCTCGCTAAAAGCTATCAGCATATTTTGGATTTGGAATACGATGCTCGTGTAACGATTGATCGTCATACGGGAAAGATTTATGTCTATGAGCTTGTCCCGGTGGGAGAACCTGATCCCGAGACGGGCGAATATAGCGAATTTGAGGAACGAGATGTAACTCCTGATGATGTGAGCCGTATTGCTGCACTCAACGCGAAAAACGTTATCGGTTCGATTGTGCGTGATGCGGGTCGTCAATCAATCTATGAGGAATTCTCAAGCCGCGTAGGAGATTTGGTTACCGGTACTGTTTTGCAGGGTACTCCTGATTTTACGATCATTAAAATTCGTGATGGGGTAGAAGCGGAATTACCTCATTACGATTTGAAGCGCTATCCAGATGAGCGCAATGAGCGTCCTCGTAACGAGCGCTATCGTCACAATCAGCGTTTAAAGTGCCTTATTGTAGAGGTTCGCGATCCAAATTCCGATACGCCTAAGATGCGAGGAGAACACACTCGACCCTCCATCGTTGTTTCACGTACTCATCCAGATCTTATTCGTCGTCTTTTTGAGATCGAAGTACCTGAAATCTATGATGGTTTGGTAGAGATTAAATCCATCGCGCGTGAACCTGGTGAGCGCTCAAAGATTGCGGTTGCCTCACGTGAGCCTAACCTCGATCCTGTAGGAGCTTGCGTTGGTCCCAAGGGGTCACGTGTTCGCATGGTAGTAGAAGGATTGCGCAACGAGAGGGTTGACGTTATTCAGTGGAACGAAGACCCTGCTATTTACGTTGCCAATGCTCTTTCTCCTGCACGTGTTAACCGTGTTGATATTGATGAAGAAAACAATTACGCCACGGTTATCGTTCCCGATGACCAGCTTTCTTTGGCTATTGGCAAAGAGGGCCAAAATGCTCGTTTGGCAGCTCGCCTGACGGGTTGGCATATTGATATTAAATCCACTTCCTTTGCGGGTGAGTCGCTTTTTACTGAACCTGCATTAATCGATGATATTGATGAAGAAGAGGATGATGGCTTGTGTGCGTACGTTGCTGAAGACGGGACGCGTTGCCGCAACCACGCACGCGAGGGGTATCGCTACTGCGGTATTCACGCAGAATTTGAAGATGAAGAGTAACGTGGTTTTCGCATGGCAGAGCAAAAACGACAAAGAACCTGTATTGTTTGTAGAACAACAGAGACAAAAAATTCGCTCTTGCGACTAGTTCGTAGCCCTGAAGGCGAGATTTGTTTTGACCCAACAGGTAAAATGAATGGTCGAGGAGCTTATGTCTGCAGTGTTGCCTGCCTTGAAAAAGCACTTTCCTCTAAGAAGCTCGATGCAGCTCTTAGAACGACCGTAACCGCCGGAGATCGTGAACGTATAGCTCAACAGCTGCGCGCTTCACTATCTCATGAAGAGAAATAGACGAGGAGACTATATGCCTGGCATGCGTGTACATGAATTGGCAAAAGAATTTGATATGACCAGCAAGGAGCTGCTCGATCGTCTTGCGGAAATGAAAATCCCCGCTAAGAGTCATGCCAGCATTCTCCAGGACGCCTATGTTCAGAAGGTTCGTAAGAATCTTGAACCTGAAATCAAAGAGCGTGCGGGGGAGTTGGAAGACGAAGAGGCAAAGCAGCTCGCCGAAAAGAAGGCAGAAGAGGCACAGCGCAAGGCTGATGAAGAAGCAGAGCGTCGCGCTGCGGTTGAAGCTGAGCGTGAGGCCCGCGAGGCAGAACGTGCGCGCCGTGAGGCTAAGCAGGCAGCAAAGCAGGAAAAAGCCCAAGCAAGCGCTGCTCCAAAGAAAAAGATTTCGAATTCTCCTTTCGAGAGCTTAGCTTCACAGATTGAACGGGAACGTCAGCGCGTAGAGCGCGAGGCAGCAGAAGAGCGCGAACGTAAACGTGCGGCTGCTCGTGCGGCTGAGGTTGCCAAAAAGCAAGCCGTTGAAGAGGCTCTTCATAATCGTGGTCGCAAGAACTCAAAACACACCACAACACAACATAAACAGCCTCCAAAGGCTGCACCGGTTACCACAAAATCTAACTTCTCTTCGTTGTTAGATCAGATCAACAATGAACGTGAACGCCTTGAGCATCAAAAGCAAGAAAAGGCACAAGCGAAGAAAAATCAGCGTAACCATGATGCTCGTCCTGATCAAAAGAATGATCAGCGTGCTCACAATAAGAAAAACAAGAAGCAACGTAGGGGCTTTGAACCTTCAGTTCCTGAATTGGAATCGCAAAATGATGCTTCCAAGGGTGAGGATCGCTATGCACAGATGGCTGTTCAGGCAGAGAAGCTTCAGCGCGATAAGGTTCTCGCAGAAGCTCGTGCTGCGGTAGAAGCGGCAAGCCATGATGGAGAAGGCCGCCGTAGGAAGCGCAAGGAAAAGCGTGAAGCTCAGGCTCGTGAACGTGCAGAAATGGAAGCCTTAGAAAAGGGTCTCGATCCTTCTTTGGTGCTTGATGATTCTGTGGTGGAAATTCCTCAGGGATCAACAGTTGCCCAGTTCGCTGAATTGGTTGACGTTTCTCCTAACGACGTTGTAAAGCGTCTGTTTATGTTAGGCCAAGCTTTAACCCTTACCCAGTCAATGAGCGATGAATTAATTGAGCTGATTGCTGACGATTTGGGCCGCAAGGTTCGTGTGGTTTCTCCTGAAGAGGAATTTGCGGTTGTCTACCATGACTCTGAGGAAGACTTGAAGCCACGTCCTCCTGTGGTTACGGTTATGGGCCATGTTGACCATGGTAAAACATCTTTGCTCGACGCTATTCGCTCCACTGGCGTTGCAAGCCATGAGGCGGGTGGCATTACTCAGCATATTGGTGCATCGGTGGTTAATATCAATGGTCGCCAGATCACCTTTATCGATACTCCTGGTCATGAGGCATTTACCGCTATGCGTGCACGTGGTGCGCAGGTTACTGACGTAATTGTTTTGGTTGTTGCAGCTGATGACGGCGTTATGCCTCAGACTGTTGAAGCTATCAACCATGCAAAAGCCGCTGATGTTCCTATTGTTGTGGCAGTCAACAAGATTGATAAGCCTGGCGCTACTCCAGAGCGCGTTCGTCAGGAATTGACAGAATATGGCATCATCCCTGAAGAGTGGGGTGGCCAGAATATGTTTGTTGATGTTTCTGCTAAGCAGCATTTACATATCGATGATCTGCTTGAAACCATTCTTCTTCAAGCAGATGTTTTGGAGCTTAAGGCAAACCCCGATGCTCCTGCGTCTGGTTATGTTATTGAGGCTAAGCTTGATAAGGGTCGCGGCTCTGTTGCCACGATGCTTATCAACCGCGGTACCTTGCATCCTGGCGATGTGGTTGTTGCAGGAACCTCCTATGGTAAGGTTCGTGCTCTTATTAACCCCCGCGGTGAACATGTTGACCATGCAGCTCCTGCTGACCCGGTAGAGGTTCTTGGTCTGAACTCTGTTCCAACCGCAGGTGATGAGTTCCGCGTCTTTGAAGATGAACGCGATGCTCGTCGCTTGGCCGAAGAACGTGCTTTGCGTGCTCGCTTGGCTCAGCAAGAAGCTCGTTCTCATATGAACTTGGATGATCTGTTTGCACGTATTGAAGAAGGCAAGACTACCGAGCTTAACCTTGTTGTTAAGGCTGACGTAGTTGGCTCGATTGAGGCACTGCGCGATGCACTTTCTAAGATGGATCAATCCGAGGTTAAGATCAATATCATCCATGCTGCTGTTGGTGGCATTACTGAAACCGACGTTACGTTGGCAGCAGCATCTGATGCTATTATCATTGGCTTCAACGTTCGTCCTACGGGCAAGACCCGTGAAGTTGCCGAGCGTGAAAAGGTAGATATTCGCCTGTATCGCGTTATCTATCAGGCAATTGAAGATATCAATGCGGCACGTGTTGGTTTGCTCTCACCTGATATCGTTGAAGAAGACACCGGTATTGCTGAAGTTCGTGAAACCTTCAAGGTACCTAAGGTGGGCACCATTGCTGGTTGCTACATCACAGAAGGTGAAATTTCTCGTGATGATAAGGCTCGTATCGTTCGCGATGGTACGGTTATCTTTGAGGGTACGATTCATAGCTTGCGTCGCTTCAAGGACGACGTTAAGAGCGTTTCTCGTGGCTATGAGTGCGGTATTGGCATCGAAGGGTATCAGGATATCAAGGTTGGCGACACGATCGAGGGTTATCGCATCGTTGAAAAGGAAAGGGTTGAATAGCCATGAAACAAGGGTCTTCAAGCCGTAAAGTCAACGAGCAGGCTCGTGAGGTCATTGCAAATATCTTACTTTTTGAAATGACCGACCCTCGTTTGGCAATGGTAACTATCACCTCGTGCGAGGTGAGCTTCGACAGAAGCGTTGCCAACGTATTCTATACGACTGAACCTTCACGTTATGTTGAAGTAGCTGAAGCTTTTCAGGCTGCAGCAGGGCGAATTCGCTCTCTGATGGCTAAGAAGCTGTCTTGGCGAGTGGCACCAGAATTGCGTTTTATGCTTGATTCTAGTGTTGATCAGGCTGAGCGAATTGCTGAGGCTCTTGCTCGTGACGCTGAGCGTAATTCTTCATCAACTGAAGAGTAAGGAGTGTTTACGTGGTTACTCCTCAGACGAATACCACGCTTTCTGAAATCGCCGAGCGCTTAAAGGTGCTCGACGATTTCGTTATTTGTGGTCATGTTAATCCTGACGGCGATTGCCTTGGTTCGCAGCTGGCACTTTGTCATGCCTTGAGAGCGCTTGGTAAGAAAGCAACGTGCGTTCTTGCACGCAATGAGCCGATTGAGGTGGGATTGCAGTTTTTACCTGGCAGCGAATCGCTTTTGTGGGCTGGTGATTATGCGGAGCCTTGTAGCGTGTTTATTGCCGTCGATGTTCCTACCATTGAACGCATTGGGGATGCTGCTCAGCTTCATGAGCGTGCTTCACTGCACTTCACTATTGATCATCATGCGGTTGATACCTCTATGGCAGAGTTTACGTATGTTGACCCTGACGCCAGTGCAACATGTCTGCTTATTTGGGAGTTGACCTCCTATCTTGGGGGTCGTTGTCGAGACGTTGCACACTGTTGTCTGACGGGTCTCATTACCGATACGGGCCGTTTTGCTTATCAGAATACTGACGCTCGTTCGTTTGCTGCCGCTGCCGAAATGATGGAGTGGGGTGCTGATCCGACCGAGGTCAATCGTGAGTTTTTCCAAAGCAGGTCTCTTGCTTCTATCGAGCTGGAAAAGATTACGTTAGAGCACATGGAATTTTATGAACAAGGCCAATTTGTTCTTTCGTATCTTTCAAAGGATGACTTTACGGCATGTAAGGCGCTAAAGGCTGATGCGGAGCCTCTTATCGATTCGCTTCGTTCAATCAGGGGAGTTAAAGTTGCTCTTATTCTTCGTGAAACTGACGAGGCAGTGATCCGTGGGAGCTTGCGTGCGAAAGATGATGAAACAGATGTGGCAGCCGTTGCCAGAACTTTTGAGGGAGGCGGTCATAAAGCTGCAGCTGGGTTCACGTTTCATGGAACCCTTGATCAGGCACGCAGTGCGGCATATAAAGCAGTTATGTCGCAGTGCTTTTCACAAACGAGCAATTTCGCAGCTTCTGATATCAGTGTAGGTACTGTTCACCCTTCTTCGAAAACTCATTCTGGGTGTCAGACTGAAGCGGGTGAGCAGAGTGAGTAAGCGCGGACTATCAGGACGAAGTTGCTTGCTTGCTCTTAATAAGCCAATTGGTATGTCTTCCCATGATGTGGTCAACGTTGTTCGTCGTGTATTTAATGAGCGTCGGGTAGGGCACGCAGGAACTCTTGATCCTCAGGCATCAGGTGTGCTTTTAGTTTGTGTTGGCCCTGCAACCCGCCTTGATGCGTATCTGGTGGGGCATGGCAAGCGCTATCGTATGGGTGTTACCTTTGGCCTTTCTACCGTAACTGATGACTCTGAAGGGGAAATTACCAAAGAGCTTTCCGTTCCCGATAGAATTGCTGAAGAAGAGTTTGCCCAAAACTATGTGGAGCATATGGTTGGTAAAGGCATGCAGGTTCCTCCTATTTATTCGGCTATCAAAGTAAAAGGTAAAAAGGCCTACGAACAAGCGCGTGCTGGCAAAGTGATCGATCTTGCACCTCGTCCTTTTGAAATATACGATGCCTGTCTTTCCGAGGTTCGCGATACCTTGCGCGTTGATGGCCAAACCGGTATCGAGTGGGTCTGCGAGATGAGTGTTTCGAAGGGAACCTATATGCGTTCTCTTGCACGAGACATGGGTCGAGATCTTGATTGTTGTGCGTATGTAAGCTCACTTGCGCGTATACGTTCTGGTTCGATCGTACTCGAGGATTGCGTGAGCCTTGAACGTCTTGAGCAGGATAAGGAATCTGCTCTTATTGATCCGCTTCGTGCGCTTGGGATCCGTTTTGCGTTTGCCCGCGAATGCGCAACAAAAGTGGAGCATGGCTCCTCTCTGTTGGATGAGGATCTTTCTTTAAACGAGCCACTTCTGACAGAGCTCTATGCTCCTTGTACGTGTACGACAAGTGTTATCCCCTCAACTAAACCTCCAAAACCCAATGAGTTGGTAGGTGTTATAGTAGATAATCGCTTGAAAGCACTGTATGAATATCATGAGTCCGAGCATCGATATATTCCTCGATGCGTGTTTTCGATAGGTGTTGAACGTGGCAGAACTGTATAAGGTTGACGAATCATTTGATCATTCTTTGTTTAAGGATGCTTCATGTGCATTTGGGGTATTTGATGGCGTCCATTTAGGTCATCAGTATCTTTTAGAGTGTGCTCAAAAGACCGCTCAGTACAATGGGGGCACCTCTATTGCGCTTACCTTTGATATTGACCCTGATGAGATCTTTCATCCCGAACGTCTTCGTAAGCTTATGAGCAACGAGCGCCGCCTTAATACTCTTTTATCAAGCGGAGTAGATGCGGTAGTGGCACTTCCTTTTACCCGCAGTTTTGCTGGATTGTCACCGGCGGAGTTTTTGCTTGAAACCTTTAATGGGTTTGCTCCTTCTAACCTCCATGTTGGTCTTGATTTTCATTTTGGTGCAAAAGCTGCTGGTAGTGTAGCTGACCTTGCTGAATGGGGTGCTGCGGTAGGTACGCATATTGATGCGCACAATTTGCGGAGCGCCGATGGTGCTCCTATTACCGCGACTCGTATTCGTTTGCTTTTGATGGAGCATGATCTTAAGGAAGCAGAGCGTCTTTTGGGACGTCGTTTCTCTATGGTGGAAAAGGTTCGTCCTGGTCGTGGTGAAGGTGCCGATATGGGCTTTTCCACAGCCAATTTGTATATTGAGCCAAATCGTCGTGTTTTAGCAGAAGGGGTATATTCTGCTTATGCGATAGTTGATGGCGTTCGCTATCGCGCTGCTGTGTCGATGGGCGTTTCTCCTGTATTTGCTGACAAAACTGATGCAAGCTGCGAGGTTCATATTCTTGACTTCGACAAGAATATTTATGGCGAATATATTGAAGTTGAATTCGTGGAGTACTTACGTCCTATGATCAAATTTGATACGACCGAAGAACTTATTAAGACGGTTATGGGCAACATTGCCTATTGTCGCGATTCGCTTGCGCTCTAGTTTGTGTAAGGGAGTTTATTATTATCAGTGATGAGGACATACGCCGAGTAAGACAGGCCAATGATCTGGTCGAGCTTTTCTCTGAGCGCAGTGTAATGCGACAGAGGGGAAGGGATTTTTGGTGTTGCTGTCCTTTTCATCAGGAAAAAACTCCTTCTTGCAAGGTAGATCCTGCGTCACAAACCTGGCACTGCTTTGGTTGTGGTGAAGGCGGAGACATCATTACCTATGTTCAAAAGCTTGATGGCGTAGATTTTCTCGATGCGGTTCGTTTTTTGGCACGCCGTGGTGGAGTTGAACTTCATGAGTCACCTCAAGCTCAAAAGTCTCATAGCAAAAAAGCACGTCTCAAGGCAGTTTGTAAAGAAACAGCTTCGTATTATCACCTTCTTTTGATGCGTTCAAGCGATGAGGAAGCGAATCAGGCACGTACCTACCTTGCATCGCGCAATTTGGGAGGATCTATTCCTACGAGCTGGATGCTTGGATTTGCCCCAGGTAAGGGAAGGCTTATTACGCATCTGCGTTCCCTTGGCTTTAGTGATGAAGAAATGATCGAAGCTAATGTTGCGATTCGATCAGGTAACAGGGTAAACGATCGATTCTTTAATCGAGTTATGTTTCCCATAGCTAATGTAAGAGGCGAGGTTATTGCCTTTGGTGGGCGTGTTATTGGTAGTGGTGAGCCGAAGTATCTTAATACTGGCGATACTCCGCTGTTTCATAAATCGGAAGTTCTGTATGCGCTTGATAAAGCAAAAGCAACCATGGCAAGCACAGGTGTTGCCATTGTGGTAGAAGGCTACACTGATGTTATTGCGCTTCACGAAGCTGGGTTTACTAATGTGGTTGCCACCCTGGGAACTTCTTTGACTCGCCAACATATTCGTATTCTCTCTCATCATGCTAAATCGAAAATTATTTATCTCTTTGATGGTGATGAGGCTGGACAGCGTGCTGCTGACCGCGCGCTAGGATTCATTGATTCTTCGGTCACCCCTGAAGCGGGTAATTCTAAGGTGGATCTGTGCGCGGTGACGTTGCCAGATAATCTTGATCCTGCGGATTTTATTGCTGAGAGGGGAGCTGAGGCGTTTTCTGCTGTTTTGCAGCAGGCGATTCCTCTTATACGATTTGGTATTGATAGGCGACTTGCTCGTTACGACCTCACCACTCCAGAGGGAAGAAGTCGTGCAACCACTGATGCGCTTTCCGTTTTAGCTCCTATTAAAACATCGTTGCTTGCCAAGGATTATGCCGTCTACATTGCAAGCAAAGTTCATGCACGGGAGCAGGATGTCTTAGAACGTCTCGATCAGCTCAAAGCTCCCACGGTGCGCGATTATGACGCTTCGAATGCGCAGGTTCGCCAGGTAAGTCAGAAAAAGCAACTTCCTGCACGGGTGTTAAGCCCTCTTGAAAAAAACCGACTCCGTACCGAACGCGAGTTTTTAAGTTTGTGTGCCCACAATCCTGCAATGATCTCTGATTTTGTTAATGAGTTAGGTCAGACCGAATGGCATGATAGCGTTCATCGTGATCTTGCTCTTGCTTTGCTTGATAACGCGGGAAGTGAATCTTGTCTTACGGTAGCCGATCTTATTCAGGAGGCACAAAAGCGCTGCCCTTATGCACAGCGTATCTTAACTTCTTCGTCGCTGCCCTCTGATTCTTCGGCTTATGATCTTTTGCGTTTTATGGCTGATGAATTGAAAATCGGTGATATGGAACAGGCAATTGCAGCAATGCGATCCCAGATGGATAATGCCCAAACGCCAGAAGAAACCGATCTTGCATTTCAATCAATTCTCGTTTTGCAATCTGAGTTAAATACGTTAAGAAATCGGCACGTCAAAACCTCGTAGGTATTTTCGGGGTTTGTGGGGCTCTGCCAAGAAAGTACGCTGTTTTGGGATGTGGTTTCGTAAAGGTTTCCGCTTGCTTTTGTTACCTGTAAGCCAGCTTTATTCGCTGGTATACTACAAACGAAAAAACTTTGGAGCATAAGCGAAAGGCATAGCATGAAAACCTTAAAAATTGTTCTTTCCCCCGATCCGGGCTTACGCTCGGTTTGCAAGGAATGCACCGTTGGAGATAAATCCCTTGTCAAATTAAGTAAACAAATGCTCAAGACAATGTATGCCAACAATGGATGCGGTCTTGCAGCGCCACAGGTTGGAATCAATAAACGTTTTGTGGTGATAGATTGTCTGGATGAAGAGGGGAATGCTGATCCTTACGTGTTGGTAAATCCTGTTATTGAATGGACCAGCTCAGATAGCGTAACGGAGGAAGAGGGCTGCTTGTCCCTTCCAGGAATTTCGGTTCCTATTACACGTCCGTCAAAAGTTCGTGTTCGTTATTACGATCTTGAAGGAAATGAATGCAAGGTGGTAAGCGATGGGTTGTTAGGTCGTTGCTTGCAGCATGAAATCGATCATCTTGATGGTAAAACCTTATTCGAGTCTTGTTCTCCTATGGACCGAATAAAGGCATTGCATGATTACAATATTGCCCTTGAAATGGGCGCTCAGCCTGGAGAGGTAGGATAACAAAGGTTATGCGCGTTGTTTTTATGGGTACACCACGTTTTGCAGAGTTGGTGCTTGAGAAGCTTATTGCTTCGGATCATGAGGTTGTTGCCGTTGTGACAAGGCCTGATGCTATTCGTGGTCGTGGAAAAAAGTTAATAAGTTCACCCGTTAAAGCATGTGCTTTACGCTTTGATGTTCCTGTTCTTGAATACGCTTCTCTCAAATCAGATGAAGCCTATGAGGCCCTGCGTGCCTTACAGGCAGAGGTCTTTTGCGTTGCGGCGTATGGCGCTCTTTTACCAAAACGCATTCTCGAGGTGCCTCGTTATGGATGCTTGAATGTTCATGGTTCATTACTGCCTCGTTGGCGTGGTGCAGCTCCGGTAGAAAGGGCTATTCTGGCAAAAGATACGAAGACCGGAATTGGCATTATGCGTATGGAAGAGGGGCTCGATACGGGAGATGTTGCCTGTAACGCTGAAGTTGAAATAGGCTCAAAGAGTGCCTCTGAGCTTTCTGATGAGCTTGCCCGTGTTGGCGGAGATTGCCTTGTTTCTGTTTTAGATAAGCTTGAAAAAGGCACAGAGGTTGTCTGGATGAAACAGAATGATGCTGATGCTACGTACGCTGAAAAGCTTGCTAAAGGCGAACTCGATATTTCTCCTTGTCTCGCGTGTGCTGATGCCCTGTGTCGTGTTCAAGCTTCAAGCGATAATCACCCCTGTCGCTGTGAAATAGCAGGGAAAAAGCTTACGGTTCTTAAGGCAGGCCCTTCGTCGCTTGATAAACCTCTTATGCCTGGTGCTGTAGCTTTTAGCGCAAAGCGCCTTTATCTGGGTTTTGCTGATGGCTCTATTGAAATACAAGCAGTCAAGCCAGATGGAAAAAAAGCGATGGATGCAAAGGCTTTTGCAGCTGGGATCCAAGGAATAAAACAGGGCGGCATTGTATGGAATGGCCTTCACGATGACTAAGCGCGTTCGATCTTCAAAAAAACAGGTTAGGTGTCGTGTTACCCCTGCCAGAAAACTTGCGTTTGAGGTTTTGGAAGAAATCCGCCTTCGTCATGGGTACTTGGAGCAAGCATGGAAACTTCATGCAAAAAGAGTTTCACTTCCTCCTTCCGAAAAAGCCTTTGCCAGGCTTTTGGCAACTGAGGTAGTTTCTCGTAAAGGCAGTCTTGATTTGCTTATCAATAGGGTGCTCACGAGTCCTGATGATATTAATGATGATGTAAGAAGTGCTCTGAGAATTTCTTTTGCAGAATTGTTCTATCTTCACAAACCTACTCATGTGGTTGCCCATGAGGGTGTGGAACTGGTGCGCAGTTTTGCTCCTAAAGCTGCGGGTGTTGCAAATTTTGCCCTCAGGCGTGCCTGTGAACAGCGCGACTCATTTCCTTTTGGCGACATACAAAGCGATTGTGGGGCTGCTAGTTTATATTTTGGTTTTCCAGAGTGGCTTGCTTGCACGTTAAAGGAGCAGTTTGGCTGGCCTTGTGCGCTGAGATTTATGGAGCAATCAAATTATTCTGCTCCGTTATTTTTCATTGTGAATCAAGCGCGAGCAAATGGTCCGCAGACGCTTAAAGCACTTGTGAACCAAGGGGTCAAAATTGCTCCCGTTAGCCGTATCCAACAACAAACTTACGGATTGTCCTGTTTTGTTTTTGCTTCAAGAAGCGATGTAGGTCATGAATTTGTTCACGATCTTTTAAGAAAAGGATCACTTGTTATAAGTGATGGAGCAGCGCAGATTGTGGCAAGTAAAGCGGTGCCAGATTCTTATCCCGAGCGTTTTTTAGAGATTGGCGCTGGGAGGGGAACCAAATCGATCTTGCTCCAAAATGTTGCTCTTGCTCGCTTTGGGAAGCAGTTAGTTCTTGATACCCTTGATGTGGACCAAAGACGTACCAAAGAACGTATAGCTCGTCTTAAACAGGCTGATATCTTTCAGCGTGAAGCGTTTTGTCAGGACGGTTGTGATCTTTCTCGCTTTGAAGATGAAACCTATGATGCGATATTTATTGATGCTCCCTGTTCAGGGGTTGGTACGTTACGTCGACATAGCGATATACGCTGGCGCGTGACACCAAAAGATAGTACATCCATGGCGCAAACTGGTCTTTCGATGCTCACGCAAGCAGCTCGGTTAGTAAAACCAGGTGGAAGATTAACCTATGCTACTTGTACGCTTTTTAAGCAAGAAAACGAAACAGTCATACAGGAATTTCTTAAAACCGAACAGGGATCTTCATTTCGTATTACCTATCAAAAACTGATCGATGATCTTTTACAGGAAGGTCAAACAGCTCCCTTATTTGATACTCATTTTGTTTGCGTGCTGCAAAAAGCAGTTTCATAGCCTCTTGCTCATATTTTACTAGACCCCGTTTGATCAAGGTTCTATAATCAAGAAAACCTTTAATGGCGGTACAGAGAGACCGATAAGGTGCAAACATATTGCTTGGCTTCATCTTGGTTTTTAAGAGGCAAGATGAAAATGTTCAAGCCAGATTGATTGCCCCTCTCTGTCCTGGGGCTTTTTTCGTATCAGGGCAGGGTATCAAAAAAGCATGTGGTGGGGTAACCTTGCCAAGAGACGCTCAAAGCGCATTCTGCTTTTTTGAGAGCGGCTTTGTCTGTACGCACGTTAGTTTGGAAAGGAGCGTGCATGCAAGACAACGGATTTGAAGAATCTATCGTTATGGAAGAGTCTGAGATTGATCGTACTCTTACTCGAATGGCGCATCAGATTCTTGAACAAAACAAAGGATGTCAAAATCTTGCGATAGTTGGCATCGTTACAAGAGGCGATGCTCTCGCTCGAAGAATTGCTCGCCTTATTGAAGATATCGAAGGAACAAAGCTTCCGGTTGGTTCGCTCGATATCAGTTTTTATCGCGACGATTCTGTCATGAATCTTTCTCCTGTTGTTCAAGGCACTGAAATCTTTTTCCCGGTAGATGGCAAGACCATCATTTTGGTGGATGATGTGCTTTATACCGGACGTACTATTCGCGCTGCCCTTGATGCATTGATGGACTTGGGAAGGCCTGCGCGAATTCAGCTTGCGACTCTTATTGATCGAGGTCATAGGGAACTTCCTATTAGAGCTGACTTTGTGGGTAAAAACGTTCCTTCCGCTTCAAATGAAAGTGTGCGTTTGTATCTCAAAGAAATCGATGGTCAATCAAGTGTTCGCATTAAACGATTAGAGCCAGGCCAGCATGTCGGTTCAGCTCCAGTGAAGGGAGCGTAACGCTATGTTTAACCACAAACATCTTTTGTCTATTGATGACCTTTCTGCTGAGGACATAATGACCGTACTTGAGCATGCACGAAAATTTGAAGAAGTAAACGAACGTGCAATCAAAAAGGTGCCTGCTCTTCGTGGTAAGACGGTTTGTAATCTCTTTTTTGAGCCATCAACAAGAACGCGCGGTTCTTTCGAGCTTGCAGAAAAACGTCTTTCCTGTGATTCGTTAAATGCAGGAGGAAGTGCCTCTTCTACCGTAAAAGGGGAGAGCCTTATTGATACGGTCCGCACGCTTGACGCAATGAAAGTTGATATGTTTATTGTCCGTCATAAATGCGCAGGCGCTCCTTATATGGTCGCTCAAAATACTCATGCAAGTGTTATCGATGCCGGTGATGGCAAACATCAACATCCCACTCAAGCATTGCTTGATCTTTATACGATTTGGAAGGAAAAGGGTTCTTTTGAAGGATTGCGTGTAGGTATTGTGGGCGATATCGCGCATTCACGTGTTTGCGGTTCTCTTATTCCTGCTTTAAAGAAAATGGGTGCTTTTGTTACCTTGATTGCCCCTGCCACCCTTTTGCCAGCGCGTCCTGATGTGCTAGGGGCCGATGAAGTCAATCCTTATTTGGATGAGGTGCTTCCAACGCTTGATGTGGTGTATATGCTTCGTATCCAAATGGAGCGTCTCGAGGATGCTCCATTCCCAAGTCTTCGTGAATACCATCTTTTATATGGCTTGAATGAGCAGCGCTCACATCTCATGAAAGATGATGCTATCATCTGCCATCCTGGTCCTATCAACCGCGGTGTTGAACTCGATAGTTATATGGCCGACGGTCATAAATCAGTCATTGTTGAACAGGTATTCTCAGGGGTATGTGTCCGCATGGCACTTATTTATTTGTTGTTAGGGGGAGCTACCGATGAAATCGCTCATTAAAAACGTACGAGTGATAGACCCTTCTCTTTCGCTTGATGAAGTTGCTGACATTTTGATTGATGGTCAAACCATTGCACAGGTTGCCCCTCATATCGAATGCAGTGATGCTGAAGTGTATGACCGAAGCGGTTGTATTGCAGTACCGGGTTTGATTGACATTCACGTTCATCTTCGTGATCCTGGTCAAGAATATAAAGAAACTATTGAAAGCGGAACCGCTGCTGCTGCTCATGGTGGTTTTACGGGTATTTGCTCTATGCCTAACACCAATCCCACGACCGATAATGCAACGACTATCGATTATGTTCTTGATAAGGCAGCTCAAGCTAAACATTGTCGCGTATATCCTTCCGGCGCTTGTACGAAAGGGTTGAAGGGCGAGTCGCTCTCTGAAATGGGAGATATGGTTGCTCATGGTGCTGTCGCCTTTACCGATGATGGGCGAGGAGTCCAGGATGCGGGTATGATGCGACGCGTTATGGACTACGCCAAGATGTTTAACAAGGTGGTTATGAGCCACTGTCAAGATGAAGGTCTTGTTGGTCCTGGTCAAGTAAATGAAGGGGTTGTTTCTACTCGTTTAGGGCTTGCTGGTTGGCCTGCAGCTGGTGAAGAGCTTCAGATCCAGCGCGATATTGCCTTATCAGAATTGACGGGCTGCCCTATTCATATTCAGCATATTACTTCGGCGCGTGGTGTCGAACTGGTGCGAGAGGGCAAAGCGCGAGGTATTAAGGTTACTTGCGAGGTAACACCGCATCATTTGGTGCTTAATGAAGATGATCTCACCACCACCTACGATACGAATTTGAAGATGAATCCTCCTCTTCGTACCAAGGACGATAATAAAGCGTTACTTGAGGCGCTCAAAGATGGAACGATTGACTGTATCGTGACCGACCATGCTCCTCATGCTGATCATGAAAAAGCACGTGAGTTTGAACTTGCTCCCTTTGGTATGACGGGGCTTGAAACCTCACTGGGTGTTGTTCTTACCTATCTTGTTGATCCTGGCCATATTGATTACAACCAGTTAGTTGAACTGATGGCTATCAAGCCTCGTGAAATCCTTCGCCTTGATCAGGTTACTCTTCAAAAGGGAAGCGTTGCTGATATTACTGTATTCGATCCTGAGTGCCGTTGGACTGTTGAAAAGAGCGATATGTACTCTAAATCACATAATTCAGGCTTCTTGGGTTATGAACTTAAAGGACGTGCGACCGATGTCTTTGTAGGTGGCACCGTAACTTGTAAGGATGGTGTCGTAGTTGAGTAAGCTTTTGAACAACACCAGTTATTCTCTGCATGGCCCCGCAAAACTGGTTTTAGAAGATGGTTCTGTTTTTGAGGGCTATTCTTGCGGCGCGTCAGGCGAGGTGTTTGGTGAGGTCTGTTTCAATACCTCTCTTGAAGGGTATCTTGAGGTGATCTCTGATCCTTCTTATGCTGGACAGATTATTACCATGACCTATCCTCAGATTGGAAACTATGGCGTTAATCGCGATGATCTTCAAGCTGATAGTCTTGCCTTGCGAGGTCTTGTGGTTCATGAGATGTGTTTTGTTCCTTCTAATTGGCGAAGTGAGATTTCTTTGCCTGACTTTTTGGAAGAGCAGAAAGTGGTTGCAATTGGCGGTATAGATACGCGCTCACTTACCACTCACTTAAGGGATCATGGTGCTCAGCGCGGTGTCTTGTCGACGATCGATCTTGATACTGATAGCCTTTTGAAGAAGGTCCGTGCTTCTCAAAGCATCGTTGGCATAAACCTCGCAAAAACGGTAAGCAGAACTGAGATAACCAGCTTTACTGAACTGCCTGAAAGTCAATCATTTGCTCTGGCAGATCCTAAAAAGCCTCACTATCGTGTTGTTGCGTATGATTGCGGCGTCAAAAAGTCAATTCTTCAAGGTCTTATTCGTGTAGGGTGTGAGCTGACGGTTGTTCCTTGGAATACCCCTGCTCAAACAGTTCTTTCCCTCAATCCTGATGGGGTGTTTTTAAGCAACGGCCCAGGAGATCCCGAGGCGGTTCGGGAAACATATCTTCAAGTTGAACAGCTGATCGGCAAGGTTCCTCTGTTCGGTATTTGTTTGGGACATCAGATGATTTCTCTTGCTTCGGGTGGCGAGATGGAAAAGCTCAAATTCGGCCATCGTGGTGGAAATCAGCCTGTTATGAACTTACGTACCGGCAGAGTTGAAATTACGGCCCAAAATCATGGTTTTGGTCTGTTGTTTGATTCGCTGGGTCCTTTGGTACCAGAGCTTTCTCAGGGCCACAGCCAGCATGTACGCGATTTGCGCTTCTGGTGTGATAACGGTTGTGCTCCCGTGGTTATGAATGAGAAATTCGGTCGTATTCAGCTTACTCATGTCAACCTCAACGATGGCACGGCTGAGGGCATTGCGTTTCTCGACCAGCCAGTCTTTTCTGTTCAGTATCATCCTGAAGCAAGTCCTGGACCAACTGATGCTCATTATCTCTTTACGGCCTTTACCCGTTTGATGGAGGGAAGGTCAGATTATCTGGATATAGACATTGCCCACGATCGCCTTGCAGGGTGGAAGTTTGGTGCAACGGAAGGAGAGATTCATGCCTAAAAGAGAAGATATAAAACGCATTTTAGTCATTGGATCTGGTCCTATTGTTATTGGTCAGGCATGTGAGTTTGACTATTCAGGTGCTCAGGCATGTAAGGTGTTAAAAGAGGATGGTTATGAAGTGGTTTTGGTGAACTCCAATCCTGCTACCATCATGACTGATCCGCAATTGGTTGATCGTACGTATGTCGAGCCTATCACCAAAGAATTTATTGAAAAAATTATTGAAAAGGAACGTCCTGATGCACTCTTGCCTACGCTGGGAGGCCAGACTGCTCTGAATGCAGCTGTTGAGCTTGCTAAATCGGGGGTTCTCGATAAGTATGGCGTTGAAATGATCGGGTGCGATCTTGATGCTATTGAGCGAGGCGAAGATCGTAAACAGTTCAATGAGGCTATGGCCGAAATTGGTCTCGAAGTAGCTCGAAGCGGATATGCTTACTCGGTTGAAGATGCTCTTGGGTTAGCAGAAAGCCTTGGATATCCTCTCGTAATTCGTCCTTCGTTTACCTTAGGTGGTGCTGGTGGTGGCATTGCTCACACCGAAGAGGAGCTCATCTCTATCGTTTCTCAAGGACTTGATCTTTCTCCCGTTACCGAAGTATTGGTGGAAGAAAGTATTGAGGGTTGGAAAGAGTATGAGATGGAGGTTATGCGCGATAAAGCGGGTAACGGCATCATCATTTGTTCCATTGAAAACTTTGATCCTATGGGTGTTCACACCGGGGACTCGATTACGGTAGCTCCTGCTCAAACGCTTTCCGATGTTGAATATCAGCGTATGCGTGTTGCCTCTCTTGCTATCTTGGAAAAGATTGGCGTTGAAACCGGTGGATCAAATGTTCAGTTTGCTGTTAATCCCGAAAACGGTCGCTTGATTGTCATTGAGATGAATCCGCGCGTTTCACGTTCTTCTGCTCTTGCTTCTAAAGCAACGGGCTTTCCTATTGCAAAAGCAGCAGCTAAGTTGGCTGTGGGCTATACCCTTGATGAAATTACTAACGATATCACCAAGGCAACTCCTGCCTGCTTTGAGCCTTCAATTGACTATTGTGTAGTAAAAGTTCCTCGATTCGCCTTTGAAAAGTTCAAGGGCACCGACACTACGCTTTCAACTCGCATGAAGGCTGTTGGCGAGATCATGGCAATCGGACGCAGCTTTGAAGAGGCCTTTGGAAAGGCGATGCGCTCTCTTGAAAATGGACGAGCAGGTCTTGGTGCTGATGGCAAAGATAGCTTTGATGAGGATCATTTCGCAGAACTGGTTGGCCGTCCTACCGAAGATCGTATCTTCTATATTGCCGAAGCATTTCGTCGTGGATGGAGTATCGAGCAGGTCTTTGAAGCTTCAAAGATTGATAGATGGTTCTTATCTCGCCTTTACGACATCATTTCGGTTGAAAAGGCAGTTGGTAACTATTCACTTGAAGAGCTGGATGCACAAGATTTGCTCCAGGCAAAACGATTCGGCCTTTCAGATATTCAAATTGCCTATTTGACCGGCAGCGATGAGCATTCTGTTCGCGCACGCCGCAAAGAGCTTGGTGTTGTACCAGTATTCAAGACGGTTGATACCTGTGCTGCTGAATTTGAAAGCCGCACTGAATATCATTACAAGACTTACGAATTGGGAGAAAGCGAGATTCGTCCTTCCACTAAAAAGCGTGCCATGATTTTAGGTGCAGGACCTAATCGTATTGGTCAGGGTATTGAATTTGACTATTGCTGTGTTCATGCAAGCTATGCACTTCATGATGCTGGATATGAAACAATCATGGTCAACTGCAATCCTGAAACTGTTTCTACCGACTATGACACTTCTGATCGCTTGTATTTTGAGCCTCTCACCTACGAAGATGTTATGGATATCGTTGAAGTAGAGCAGCCTGATGGGGTAGTGGTGACTTTAGGGGGACAAACACCCCTTAAGCTTGCTCGAGATCTTGAAGACTCTGGTGTTGTTGTTATGGGAACAAAGCCAGAAGCGATTGACTTGGCAGAAGATCGCGATCGCTTTGCTGAGGTCTTAGACGAGCTTCATATAACCTACCCTGCTGCTGGAATGGCGTCATCCTTTGAAGAGGCCTGTCAAGTTGCCGATCGTATCGGTTTTCCTTTGCTTGTTCGCCCTTCCTATGTATTGGGCGGACGCGGTATGGTTATTGCTTATGATGCGCAGTACCTCGAAAAGTATATGGCAGAAGCAGCTCGTATCACCCCTGATCACCCTGTGTATTTGGATCGCTTCTTGGAAGGCGCTATCGAATGTGATGTGGATGCGCTCTGTGATGGAAAACAGGTATATATCGGTGGCGTTTTGGAACACATTGAAGAAGCAGGTGTTCACTCAGGCGACTCTGCTTGTTGTATTCCGCCTTTCACTCTATCTGAATCGCAAGTATCCCAGCTTCGATCTATTACACGCAGACTTGCTCTTCGTTTAGGCGTAGTGGGTCTTTTGAATGTGCAGTTTGCGATTAAGGATTCTGTCGTCTACGTTATCGAAGCAAATCCACGTGCTTCGCGTACCGTTCCCTTTATTTCAAAGGCCACAGGAGTTCCTCTGGCAAAGCTTGCTGCTCGTATTATGGCGGGCGAGAGCATTGAGAGCTTCAATTTGCCTGATGATGAACGTCACCAGTCTCATTTCTGTGTTAAAGAAGCGGTAATGCCGTTTGGTCGTTTCCCTGGTGCTGATGTCGTTTTGGGCCCTGAGATGAAATCTACCGGCGAGGTCATGGGAATCGCGAACAACTTCCCTGCAGCTTACGCAAAGACGCAGGCCGCAGTTGATATGGAGCTTCCTAAGTCGGGAACATGCTTCCTTTCGGTATGCGATCGTGATAAGCGTGCGATATTGCCGCTTGCTCGTGATTTGGCTCGAATGGGCTTTGCGCTTGTATGCACTTCAGGCACAGCACGTGCTTTGGAGTCGGCAAATATTCCTTGCAAGGAGATTGGTCGCGTCAGTGATCCTGAACCTAATATCTCAACGCTTATCAACGAGGGCAAAATTGATTTGATGATCAATACTCCGTTTGGACAAGAGACACGATCTGATGGATATGTTCTTCGAACGATGGCGGTACGACAAAACCTTTGTTACGTTACCACGCTTGCAGGTGCTCAAGCATTTGTTTCTGCAATCGATAACTTACGAGATGACAATCTCCCCATTATTGCCTTGCAGGATTTAGACCAATGGGAAGAATAGGGGTTTTGCTATGAGTGCTCTTTTGGAAAAACTCGGAATTGTGCGCGAAAATAAAGCGCTTACCGAAACGTTATGGCTGATAAAAATCGATGTCGATGGCGTGGGAGAACTTCTTAAACCCGGTCAATTTGTCCATATCCAGCTGCCTGGTATGGAAGGTCATATTTTAAGGCGTCCTTTTTCGGTGTTCTATACCGAAGATGAAAAAAGAGTTTTAGCTATTTTGTATCAGGTAGTGGGCTTTGGAAGTGCTCATATGACTACCTTACAACCTGGTGCATGTGTGTCGGTTATGGGTCCTATTGGTAGTGGCTGGAGCATACCGGCTCAATCTCATTCAGCTCTTTTGGTTGCAGGTGGCGTAGGTGGGGCTCCTTTGTATTTGCAGGCTGAAGCCCTTCAGAACTCTGGCATTGATGTTGATGTTATTCTGGGGGCTCAAAGCTCTTCTGCGCTTGTGGTGGAGGATACCTATAAAAACCTCTTGCAAAAAGAACTCTATCTTGCCACTGATGATGGATCTCGTGGACATCACGGTTTTTGCACTGATTTGGTTCAGGATCTCCTTGGAGCACGCTCTTATGATGTTGTGTATTGCTGCGGCCCTGAGCCAATGATGCGTATCGTTTCTACTATGTGCCTTGAAAAAGGTATACCAACCTTTATTTCTCTTGAAAAACGTATGGCATGCGGTATTGGCGCATGCCTGTCCTGCATTGTAGAAACCACTCAAGGACGTAAGCGCTCTTGTGTTGACGGACCGGTTTTTAATGCTGCGGAGGTGATCTGGTGATGGGTGTATCTATGCAGGTTAATCTTGGCGGTCTTTTAATGAAAAACCCGGTAACCACTGCTTCGGGGACTTTTGCCTCGGGTCATGAGTACGCCGATTTTGTTGAGGTTGGTGCCTTGGGTGCCGTTACCACTAAGGGAGTTTCTTTAAACGGATGGGCAGGAAATGACGCTCCTCGTATTGCTGAAACCCCTTCCGGGATGCTCAATTCTATTGGTTTACAAAATCCTGGTGTCGAAGTATTGAAGCAGCGAGATTTACCGTGGCTTCGCCAGCAGAATGCGACGGTTATCGTTAATGTGTCGGGGCACAGCCTTGAAGAGTACGCGGCAGTAGTCGATGCTCTTGAAACAAGTGATGACGTTGATGCCTATGAGCTCAATATTTCTTGTCCTAATGTTGACTGTGGTGGTATGACGTTTGGTACCGATCCCGCAATGGCTTCATCGGTTGTGGCGGAGTGTCGTAAACGCACTAACCGTCCTCTTATCGTTAAGCTTACTCCTAATGTTACCGACATTACCGAAATTGCTAAGGCAGTTGAATACGCCGGTGCTGATGCGGTTTCTCTTATAAATACTCTTTTGGGTATGGCAATCGATGCTCGTACAAGAAAGCCGCTCCTTGCTCGTGTTGTTGGAGGTCTGTCGGGTCCGGCGGTTAAGCCTGTTGCGCTTCGTATGGTGTGGCAGGTTCATCAGGCAGTTAAGGTCCCTATTCTTGGTATGGGTGGTATCGCAACGGGTCTTGATGCTGTCGAGTTTATGCTTGCAGGTGCAACGGCGGTGGCGGTAGGTACCGCTAACTTTATGAATCCTCGTGCCACCATTGAGGTGATTGATGGTATCGAGTCGTATTGCAAAGAACAGGGCATCGATGATGTCTGCCAACTGATAGGAGCTCTTGAATGTTAGACTTTAGCGCTATTCCTCGAAAAGAGCGTATTATTGTAGCTCTTGATTGTGATCGTAGTCGCGCTTTGGAGCTTGCTGATATCCTTGCGGGCAAAGCTACCTGGTTAAAAGTGGGTATGACTTTGTTTTACCAGGAAGGACCCTATTTCATTACTGCCCTTCAAAAACGAGGATTTAAGGTTTTTCTTGATTTGAAATTCCATGACATTCCTCATCAGGTTAAAGGTGCAGCAAAGGCAGCGGCTGAGGCTGGTGCGGATATGCTTACGATGCATGCTGTTGGTGGCCTTTCCATGATGAAGGCAGCAAAAGAGGGTCTTGCACAAGCACGTTGGGTTGATCAGGAGCCTATTTCTTTGGGAATTACTGTTTTAACCAGTATGAGTGAAGATGATCTTGCCCGGACAGGAGTTACTCGTGGGGTAGAAGAGCAGGTAAAAGCTCTCGCCAAACAGACTCAAGAAGCGGGGCTTTCAGGTGTTGTTGCTTCGCCTCAGGAAGCACCTGTATTACGCGAGTTGTTAGGACCAAAGGCCTATATTGTTACTCCCGGTGTAAGGCCAGCAGGTGCAGCGCTTGGCGATCAAACACGTGTAGCAACCCCTAAAGCGGCGTTTGATCAAGGCGCTTCACATATCGTAATTGGTCGTCCTATTACCGAGCAGGAAGATCCTGCTGCTGCTTTTGATGCCATTGTAAAGGAGCTATAAAGAATGGAAACATCTGAAGTACAAGAGTTGCTCGAGAAGATGGGTGTGTTTAACGCTCAGACAAGCAAGACCGTTAACTCTGCTGCGCTGATGGTTGATCCCATTGTTTCAAACAAACTTGCCGTTGAACTTTTGCAACAGGTTGATCCCGACGCAAAACCAGAAATCGTCTTATCGCTTCCTGGTATTGATTCGTATTTTGCCTACAATGTTGCGCTGTCTGCATGGATGAAGTTTGGTATCTGTGAACCTTTAGAGGATACGTTCCAATCAAGTGTGGGACTAAAGAAGAAAGATAAAGTTGTTGTTGTCCTAGATACCTTTGATGAGCAAACTGCACAAAAGTTTATAGATTTTCTCGAATCCCATGAGGCAAAAGTGGTTGCAATTTTGTCGTTGGTAGGTAAGCCTTCTACGTTAGGCAAGATTCCTTGTCACTGTCTTGTTTCGTTTTAACAACGAAGCATCCTCAATTTTTACCCAAATCGTATACTTTGCGGTAAAAGATTCCTCACTTTTTCAAAAGGGTATGGAAAAATAAGGAAATAATAGGATAAATTAGTGCATATCTTCTCAATAAATGATACAAACGTGCTGCTCAGTTACGTAATCCTGAACTAATAGTTTCAGCGGACATTTTTGAGGGATTGTGTAATTGTAAATTGTGTATACTATAGTACTAGTTTGATTGGCGAAAATGCGATGTATCGGTGCATCGATTAAGAAAAGGAGCGACCATGCCAGTTCCACAACTCACCCCTGAAGAAAGGCAGCAGGCACTTGAGAAGGCTAAGGCTGCACGCATTAAGCGAGCTCAAGTTCGTGAAGATTTAAAAAATGGGGCATTAAGTCTTGCGGATGTTCTTGCGATGAAGGATGATCCTATTGTTGGTCGCATGAAGGCTTCTACCTTGATTGAAACTCTTCCTGGGTATGGCAAGGCAAAAGCTGAAAAGATCATGAAGGAATTGGATATCGCCGAATCTCGTCGTTTGAAGGGCTTAGGCGAACGTCAACAGAAAGCGTTGCTTGATCGTCTTGGAAAATAGTTCCCGCGTAGGTAATCTCTTTGTTATCTCTGGTCCCTCAGGGGCAGGGAAAGGTACGTTATTATCAAGGGTTTTAGAACGGATACCTGATGCTTGGGTATCCGTTTCTGCTACTACTCGAAAACCACGTCCAGGTGAAGTGGATGGTCTTCATTACTTCTTTTTAGATACCGACCATTTTAAATCCTTGGTTGAACAAGGAGGGTTTCTTGAATGGGCGCAGGTTCACGATAATTACTACGGCACGTTAAAGCGCAGTGTCCTTGATCATATCAATGCCGGTGAACAGGTGATTTTAGAAATTGATGTACAAGGAGCCTTTCAGGTTCGAAAGGCGCTTCCTGAAGCTCATCTTGTTTTCATCGAACCACCTTCTCTTGAAGAATTAGAACGGCGACTTCGCCAGCGCGGTACCGAGACTGAAGATGTAATTTCTTCAAGAATGAAAACCGCAGAGGTAGAGCTTGGGCAAAAAATGGAGTATGATGTTCAAGTTGTCAACGATGACCTCGAACAAGCTGTCGATGAATTGGTAGCTATAATCAATTCATTTGCTAATGATACGAAAGGGATCTAATTACAATGAGTCTTATTGAACCAAAGATTGATGTACTCTTGGATCAAACTGATGACGATCGTTTTTTGCTCTGCGCTCTTGCTTCTAAGCGTGCGCATGATATTAACGAAATGATGCGTGGCCAGCGCAATCGTGCTATCCAGCTCCAAACTGCGGTAGATATTGCTAAGGCAAATAATCGTCGTCCACTTTCCATTGCCTTTGATGAAATTGCTCGTGGCGATGTTTCTTACGATCCCGCAACGATTGATGTGCATAATCATTAATTTTGTTTTGTGGGTTATTCCCGCTGAGTGACGATTGCTTACTAAAAGGATTTCTCATTACGATGACAGAAATAACGCACTCTGAAGAAAGGCAGACACGACACCGTGTCTGCCTTGTTCATTATCATGAAATTGGTCTTAAAGGACATAATCGGAAAAAATTCGAACAGCAGTTGATAACAAATATCGAAGCTTTGATTAAGGACTCTTCAGTTCGAATCAGGCGTATCTCTGGTCGCATCTGTCTCTTTTTATCAGATGGTACGTCTTTTGATGAATCTTGTGCTCTTGCCGATCAAATTGCTGGTGTTCCCGGTATAGCACGAGTTTCTTGTGGATATCGATGCGCTCAGGACCTTGAAGAAATGTATGAGACGGCACGTATGGCGCTCCGAGACGTTGGTGACTTCTTTACTTTTAAGGTTCAAGCCAGACGCAATCATACCGACTTCCCAATCGATTCTATGCAGCTCAATCAGCTGGTAGGTGCAGCGCTTTGTCGCGCATTCCCTGACAAAAAAGTTGCTATGAAAAACCCCGATGTTGAGGTGAGAGTAGAGGTCATTCAGGGATCTGTCTATATCTATGGTCGAAGCATACAAGGTATAGGAGGCCTTCCTGTAGGCAGTGCAGGCAAAGCTGTTACTCTGCTTTCTTCCGGTATTGATTCTCCTGTTGCTACGTGGCGTATTGCGCGTCGAGGTGCTACCTGTATCGGCGTTCATTTTTCAGGGAGACCAGAAACTTCAGCTACCAGCGAATACCTTGTTCAAGACATTGCTGAGGTACTTGAAAAAACAGGATGTTTTGCTCGTTTGTATATTGTTCCTATTGGAACCTATCAGCGAGAAATTTCAGCGCTTGCTCCTCCCGAGTTGAGAGTTATTCTTTATCGTCGTTTGATGTTTAGAATAGCTGAGCGTATTGCTCGCCGTGAAGGCGCAAAGGCCCTTGTCACTGGTGAGAGCTTAGGTCAGGTTGCCTCACAAACCATGGATAATATGCTAGTCGTGAATCAAAGTGTTTCGCTTCCGGTTTATCGTCCGCTGATTGGTTTTGACAAAGTAGAAATAATCAATGAGGCTCAAAAGCTCGGGACGTTTGAAATTTCTTCTCAAGATGCTCCTGATTGTTGCACTCTTTTTATGCCGCGCAATCCTGAAACTCACGCAAAGCTCTCAAAGGTTCTTGCAGCGGAAGAGGAACTTTCGATGGATCAGTGGGCAGATGAAGCGCTTGAATCTCTGGAGATTCATACGTATGCTTGTCCTTCTTATAAGATTCCTCGAGTTGAGAGGAAACAGCAAAAAGAAAATGTTTCCCAAACAACTGCATAGTTTCTTTTTGATAGGAATATAGTTCTTTTAGATAAGATAAGTATCAGATTTACCCCCTAGGCTTATAGGTAATGAGCTTAGGGGGCTTTTATGTCATTTCTGCATGATGTTGATTCCATAAGGCAAAAGGCTGGGATCTCAAAACCTAACAGCGCCCTTGTGATTGGTTTAGGAGTGCTTGCGTGTGCGCTCATTGTATTTTGCGCTTTTCAGGTCTGGAGCGTTTTCAGTACACCTGATATGACAATATCCCAAAGTGATACTAATCAGGATCAGACAGATGAAGAATTTGGCGAGCAGAGCTCTCAGGCAAGTGTGTTTGTTCACGTAACGGGCGAAGTGGAATCTCCTGGTATGTATGAATTATCACAGGGAGCTCGCGTATCAGATGCAATAGCGGCTGCAGGCGGTTTTACTGAGGCAAGTGATGACCAAAGCATTAATTTGGCAAGGCAGATAAGCGATGGCGAACAGATCGTTGTTGGCTCAATACAGAATCCTGCAAATCCTTCAGGGGAGGGCATTCAGGATCATCAATCATTACAAGGTGGGTCTGTCTCTTCAGAAGGTAAAGTTAATCTTAATACCGCAACAGCTGAAGAACTTATGAGTCTTGATGGGGTTGGTGAGGCAACTGCTGAAAAAATACTTGCTTATCGTCAAGAGCATGGATCATTTTCTTCTATTGAGGAAATCAAAGAAGTTTCAGGAATTGGGGATAAAAAGTTTGAAGCAATGAAGGATTCTTTAACCGTATGAGTCTTGATTCGGTAAAAGAATCCACGAGACCAGCAATTCCTTTGGTGCTTTGGTGTGGCTTATCCTTGTGGGTAGGGTGTTGGATATCTTCTCAGATACTGGGTGTTTGTCGCAGTGATATAACCTTACTCGGTTTGCTCTGTTTAGCTCTAGGGGCAGGCGTTGTATTTTGGTTTCTTCAAAGAAATGGGCGTAATTGCGTTATTGCTGCTTGTCTGCTCTTTTTAGTTCTTGGTGGTTTGCTGTGGAATGTGAACTGCCTTGTGGTTACCCATCAACAAAGTGAACTTGTAAAACGCACTAACACTGAAGTAGTAGTACGCATAGAAGAGGATCCTTCTTCTGGCCTTTATGGCTCTTATTGCACCGCACAAGTCTTTGAAAGCAATAATCACCTTTCTTTAGGGCTGGTAAGCCTTTCCTTTGAAGAGGAGTTATTTTCCTATGGTGATGAGATACGTGCCGTTTTGTCCTATTCGCGCCCTCGCGAAAGCTCTGAGGTGCGCTCTGTGCAGCAAGGTATTGCTTGCTTTGCATCGCTTGAGTCATATACTCCTCTTGAATCTTCGTCATTAGGTATTGTTGCACAAGCAAGAAATACCTTCATTTCTCAGGTGGATACCTGTATTAAAGAGCAAACTAGTTCGCGTGAGGCAGGCGCGCTGATACAAGCATTGATTACCGGTGATCGTTCAGAATTATTTGATCTTGAGCTTTATCAGGAAGTGAAAGTATTGGGTCTTGCCCATATAGTTGCGGTATCAGGCGCTCATCTTGTTATCGTCATGGGCTTTTTGGCTCTTCTTTTGCGAAGAATTCCTCTTCCTCATCAAATTCGAATAGTCATTCAATTAGGTGTTCTCGCTCTTTATCTTTGTATGGTAGGCTTTCCTATTTCTTGTATTCGCGCAGCTTTTATGAGTGCTCTTAGTCTTTTGTCGTGTGGTGGTATGAGGCGCTCTCATGCGCTTTCTGCTCTTGGCGTGGTACTTATCGTTCTTATTGGGATTCAACCTTCTAGTGCTTTTTCTCTATCCTTTCTCTTATCAGCTCTTTCTACTCTTGGGATTCTTGTTTTTATGCCGCTATTCCTCTCATGGTTCTCAGTTTCATCAAAGCCTGTTCAAACATTTCTTATTGAACCGTTTGCAATGACGTGTGCCGCCCTTCTTACCACGTTACCTTTTTCCATTGCATCTTTTTCTATGCTTTCTTTAAGTGCTCCTATCTCTAATATCTTTGCTACTCCTTTTGTGACTCTTTTATGCGGTCTTGGTTTGCTGGCCTTTATAGCTATGCCTCTTGAGGCACTCTCGACAATTCTTCTTAAAGCTGCCCTTCTGTTTGCTGAGCTCTTTTGTAAAGGATGTACGCTGCTCTCATCGATTCCTGGGGCTGCTCTTCCTCTTTACGCAAACGGGTCTCTCTTGATCTTTGGAATGATCTTGATCGTTTTATTGTTATGGTATTTTTGGCCACAATCGTTCTCTCGGAGCATGAAAGTACTTGTGTGCTTTTTTGTTTTACTTGGCGTAATTCTTTGTGTGCCGAAGCAGGGTACCACCTTGACTATGCTTGATGTTGGACAGGGAGATTCCTTTTTACTGCAAAGTAATACCCAAACGATATTGATCGACACAGGAGAAGATGAGCAAAAACTTTACGCGGCGCTCTCGAGGCAGCGATGCAATCATTTGGATGCTGTGCTTATCACTCATGCGGACAGCGATCATGCAGGATGTCTGAGCGCGCTTAAAGGTATTGTTTCTTGTGAAAAGGTGATCCTTGCAGAGGGGTTTGATGGTGTTGAGGAAGAAAAAGCTCAATCAGTACTTGCGGATGCTCGTTTGCTGGCAGGGGAAGAGGGGATACACTATGTGTCCGCAGGTGATAGTATCGAACTAGAAACCATGACACTTCGGATTATTTGGCCTGAAACCCTCAAGGATGGGGGAGGCAATCAGGATAGTCTGTGCTTTATTCTCGAGATAGACCCAGACAACGATGAGGTAACCGATTGGAAGGCTCTGTTTACAGGAGATGCGGAAGCGCAAACACTAAACCTTGCCCTTAAATCCTATCCTGTAGAAGCGATTGATATACTAAAGGTTGCTCACCATGGTGCAAAGGCATCTTTAAGTGACGATTTGGCAGAAACTCTTTCTCCCCGCCTTTCGTTGATTAGTGTGGGAGAGGAAAATCGCTATGGACATCCTGCTGAAGAAACGCTGGAAAGATTAGATTCGGTACAATCGCGCATTTTTAGAAGTGATCTCAATGGTGATGTTGTATGTAGTTTTACCCGCGAGGAAATCGAGATTGAAACGCTGCGATAAACTAACTTCATGGCTAAGACTAATAACAACTCTCTACTTCCTGTTTATCTTGTTGTGGGCGAAGATGAACTTAAACGCGAAACCGTTATGAAGCGTCTTCATGCACGTCTAGAAAAGATGGGAGATCTCTCTTTTAATTCTGAGACCTTTTCTGCAGCAACGTGCACAGGAGAAGATGTCATTACTGCGGCTAACACGCTTCCTTTTGCCAGTCCTATTCGCTTAGTTGAGGTGTATGAGGTTGAAAAACTCAAAAAAGCCGACTCGGAGCTTATAGCTGCGTATTTAAAGGAACCCTGTACGACAACGGTTCTGGCACTTGTGGGCGACAAGCTTGATAAGCGTTCCCGCCTCTACAAAGCTGTTCAAGCGTTTGGTAAGACTGCCCTTATTGACTGCACGCCTTTTGAGCGTCGGGACATGAATAAAGTAATTCGATCGATGGCAGTAGGCCATGGCATCACCTTTACGGAAGGTGCTGCTTCTGCTTTACTTGATTTGGTAGGGACTAATACCGTATCGCTTGATGCTGAAATTCGAAAGCTTTCGCTTTCTCATCGCGGGAGCGATCCAGTTAATGAAAATGAAGTGCTTTCCATGGTTTCTTTTACCAAAGAAATTAAACCGTGGGAATTTATTGATGCCTTTGCAGCACGTAATGCTCAACGATGTGTCTATCTTCTCCATCGCATGGAGAACACCTCACCTTTTGGGTTGCTTACCATGTGTACGACGCGCTTGCGTGAATTGATATCAGCTAAAGCACTTATAGCGCGAGGCGAGCAAGGAAAAATAGCTTCAGTGCTTAAAATACCGGAATGGAAGGTAAAGCTTTATCGTACTTGGATTAAAGGGTTTAGTATGAAAGAGCTTGTGGGCGCCCTTAAAGGTGCGAGAGATACCGAAGCTCGTATGAAAAGCGGCGCCGATAAAGACGAAGAGTTTCTTCGATGGATGCTTGAAGTCTGCAAAAGAGGGTAACGCTTTCTTTAAAGGGCGCTCTCCGAAGAATACTCTGGCGCTTAAAAGCACTTAAAACAATCTTTAAACACAAAAATAAGAACCCGCGATACGGGTTCTTATTTTCTTGATATGCGAATGGAATCCGAGATGGATACCGCGAATCGCTGAAGCAATAAGGAAACAGCTACTATTCAGCAGCTTCTTCTGCCTCTTCCTCAGCTGCAGCAGCTGCTTCTTCTTCAGCCTTACGCTTTGCTGCTGCCTTCTGGAGCTTTTCGGTTTCAGCACGACGTGCTGCTTTTTCTTCAGAAGCTTTAGCCATTGCTTCCTTGCGAGCTGCCTTAGCAGCAGCTTTCTTGTTGCCAGTAGCTGCCTGTTCTTTCTTAGAAGCAGGAGTGTAAGCAGCAACAATCTCAGGGGTGACAATCGTATTAGCAAGCTTCATGACGCCACTCTTGCGATTAGCAGCCTGGCGCTTATGGATAACACCCTTGGAGGCTGCACGGTCAAGCAGGCGGCAAGCATCAAGAGCAGCAGCGTAAGCTTTAGCACCGTCCTGAGCCTCTACGGCTTCACGTACAACACGTACTGCAGTTTTCAATTCAGAACGGATAGCACGATTACGCATGCGTGCTTTTTCGTTGGTAATAATTCGCTTCTTTTGACTTTTAATGTTCGCCACGTTTTATCCTCCATATAATTACTTTTCTGTAGACGAAAGCCATAGAATCGTATCACAATATAGAAGTTGTGCCCAGACGCATCTTATAAATTATGCGCAAATTATCAGAGCTTTCGCACAAGTAGGGTAGAATCTACCCACACTTTATTCTAAAACCGTATTATATACGTTTATTTAAAGAGTACGAAAAGCTTTGTTGTTACCAATGTAAAGAACAGGATGTTATGGCTCTCGATCCACGCTACATACGCAACTTTTCCATCATTGCCCATATCGATCATGGGAAATCAACGCTTTCAGATCGCATTCTCGAAATGACTGAAACTGTTTCAAAACGCGATATGAAAGAACAAGTGCTTGATTCAATGGATATCGAACGCGAGCGCGGAATTACGATTAAAAGCCAAGCGGTAAGAGTTGACTATCGTGCTGATGATGGGCAGTTGTATCACTTCAACCTTATTGATACACCGGGTCATGTTGACTTTACCTATGAAGTTTCTCGCTCTCTAGCAGCCTGTGAAGGCGCTGTTTTGGTGGTTGATGCTACCCAGGGTATTGAGGCTCAAACGGTTGCAAATGCCATGATGGCAATGAATGCAAACCTTGAAATTGTTCCTTTAATCAACAAGATTGATCTTCCCGCAGCAGAACCCGAACGTGTCCGCCAGGAAATTGAGGACGGCCTTGCCATTCCTGCTGATGATGCAATTCTTGCAAGTGGGAAAACTGGCGAAGGGGTTCATGATCTTTTAGAGGCCATAGTCTATAACATTCCTCATCCTGAAGGAGATGCTACTTCTCCGCTCTCAGCACTTATTTTTGATTCGTATTTTGATGCCTATCGTGGTGTTGTTGCGTTGGTCCGCATTGTGAACGGATCAATGCGTAAAGGGCAGTCTATTCGTATGATGGCAACCGATACGGTAACGCTTGTCGAAGAGGTCGGCGTTCGTAGACCTACTGAAGTTCCTGCCGAAGAGCTTGGCGTTGGTGAAGTAGGCTATTTGGTTACGGGCTTAAAGGATCCTTCACAGGTTAAAGTTGGTGATACCATCACGCTGGAAAAAGGCGGATGTAGCGAGCCGCTTCCAGGATATCGCGATGTGAAGCCTATGGTTTATACGGGTCTTTTTCCTATTGAAGGGGATCAATACGAAGAGCTTAAAGACGCTCTTGAAAAACTTGCTCTCAATGATCCTGCTCTTATTTACGAAGCAGAAAACAGTCATGCGCTTGGGTTTGGCTTTCGCGTAGGCTTTTTGGGCCTTTTGCATATGGAGGTTGTCAAAGAGCGCCTTGAGCGTGAGTTTGGTCTTGACTTGCTTGCAACGGCTCCTTCGGTGGAGTATCACGTGTTCAAGACCGACGGAACGATGATTTCTCTGCATTCACCGCAAGATATGCCTGATGCAAGTGAAATCGAGCATATTGAAGAGCCGTATCTTAAGGCAAAAATTCTTATTCCCCCTGATTATGTGGGTGCTGTTATGGAACTTACTGTTGCTCGTCGCGGTGAGTTTAAGACGATGAATTACTTAAATACCACCACGGTTGAAATGCTGTGGGAGATTCCTCTATCAGAGTTGATCATGGATTATTTTGACCAGCTTAAAAGTCGTACAAAAGGCTATGCTTCGCTCGATTATGATTTTGATAAGTATAAGCCATCTAAGCTGGTAAAACTTGACATCTTATTAGCAGGAAAGCCTATTGATGCCCTATCCTTTATTGTGCATACCGATAAGGCCTATGATCGCGGTAGGATTCTTACTGAAAAATTGAAGGAGATTATCCCTCGTCAAATGTTTGAAGTGCCTATTCAAGCTGCCGTTGGATCAAGAGTGCTCTCAAGACAGACCGTACGTGCCCTTCGTAAGGATGTTTTAGCGAAATGTTATGGAGGTGACATTTCGCGTAAACGTAAACTGCTAGAAAAGCAGAAAAAGGGTAAGAAACGCATGAAGAGCATTGGCAACGTAGAGGTGCCCCAAGAAGCGTTCATGGCAATTTTGAAGGTTGATGAGTAGGTGTGTCTATGCGTAAAGATTCCCATAAAGAATATGACTGGATCAATGATCCTTTTGATGAGAAAAAACTTGCTGAAGAGCGTGAGCAGGCAAAAATGTCTTCAGGAGGTAAGGTTGGCATTGGCTGCGGATGCGTGGTGGCTGTTGTTTTGGCACTGGTTCTTATCATCTATTTTCTTATCGGTCTTGCAGGGCTCTCAAGCGGGCTGTAGGAAGTTGAAGGTATAGCAAAATGACCGAATCCTTTTTGCAGGACAGGCGCATCATTTTAGCTCCGATGGCCGGGGTGGGTGATGTGGTCTTTCGTCATCTTTGTCGTGAGTTAGGAGCTCAACTTACCTATACCGAAATGGTTTCGGCGAAGGCTTTAAGCTATGCGAATGAAAAGACAATTCACTTGCTTGATCTTTCACCCTTAGAAGATAAGGTCAGTGTTCAGCTCTTTGGCCATGAACCTGAAACTCTTGCCACGCAAGCACAGTGGGTCGAACAAACTCTTAAAGAACGCCTTTTTGCTATTGATGTCAATATGGGCTGCCCTGCTCGAAAAATTGCGGGAAAAGGCGACGGAGCTGCTTTAATGCGTGACCCTAATCTTGCCTCACGTATTGTGCGGGCAATTCGGGGGGCGGTTTCTTGTCCTGTGACGGTAAAATTCCGTCGTGGATTCGAACTTGACCATGAAACAGCACTCGATTTTGCTCTTCGTATGGAACAGGCAGGGGCTAGTGCGGTTGCTATTCATGGTCGGTATGCACAACAGTTTTATCGAGGCAGCGCTGATTGGGATATCATACGCCGCTGTAAGGATGCTCTTTCCATTCCTGTTATTGGTAATGGTGATATTGTCGATGGTGCTTCGGCACAAGCTATGTTTGAGCAAACCGGTTGCGATGCGATTATGGTAGGACGGGCAGCTCAAGGTAATCCTTGGATTTTTTGCGATATAGCCTCGAAGCTTCAAGGTGGTCCTGGGTTTGTAGGGCCTACTCCGCGAGAAAAAATGGATCTCGCCATAAGACATGCCGAAATGCTCTCTGAGCGTTGTGGGTCTAATCTTGCTCGTATGCGTAAACACGCCATGTGGTATGTTGCAGGCACTAAAGATGCTGCCGCTACCCGCAGAAAGATCAACGATGCCGTCACACTTGAAGATTTTACGGCGCTTTTTAATGAGGCATGTCGACTGAGTGAAGAGGCGCTTTAAATGGCATCATGGCAACCGTATCGAGCCCTTTATATCCATGTTCCATTTTGTAAAAGTCGTTGTCGATACTGTGATTTTTCGACAAGGGCTGTTGCGTGTGATGATCCTTGTCTTGATGCGTATACCGATGCGCTTATCCAAGAAATTCGAAATTATTCGCGCAAAGATCTGTTGGGAAACATTGAAACGGTATATTTGGGTGGTGGAACACCGAGCTATCTTGGTAACAAACGCCTTTCTTCTATCCTTTATGCTTTATCGGTTTCGATGCATTTAACCCCTGAGGTTGAGTGCACGCTTGAGGCAAATCCTGATAGCTTAACTGCTGCTATGGTGCGTGATGTCTATGCGCTAGGGGTAACGCGTATTTCGCTTGGTGTGCAAAGCTTTGATGATATGGTGCTCAAAACGCTTGGTCGCATTCATACCTGTGAAAAAGCATTGCAGGCAATACAATGTGCCCAACAGAGATTTTCCAACATAAGCATTGATTTGATGTGTGGACTGCCAGGTCAAACACTAGAATCATTTCGTCATGATCTTGAATGCGCCCTTTCATTGGGTATCAAGCATATCAGTATTTATCCTCTCACCATTGAAGAAGGTACTGTATTTGATCAGCTTGTTTCAGATGGTACGCTTCATTTCGACGAAGACTTTGGGGCGCAGTGCATGGAAGAGGCACATCATCTCTTAACGCAAAAGGGTATGATTCACTACGAAGTAGCAAGTTATGCCTTTGATGGTTTTGAATCCCGTCACAATAGTGCCTATTGGACTTCTAAACCTTATTTGGGATTGGGTAGAGGCGCTGTGAGTATGAGGCAAGACAATTTACACCGCCAACGTTTTTCGGTCGATGAAGGGCTTATCGAAGAACTTGATGTTTTTCAGATGGCCGCTGAGGATATGATGCTTCGCATGCGTATGAAAAAAGGCGTGCGAGATGACGAAGTCGAAATTGCCTCGATCCTTCTTCCTGAACTGCCTCAAACGCTTGACGATCTTGAACATGATGGCTTTATCACTCATACCGATAATGCCTGGATCCCTACTCATAAAGGCTGGCTTTTCGGCAACCAGCTCTATGGGCGAATTTTAGAATTAGCGCCCTAAATACGTACAACAAATCAAAAATAGGTAACGATTACGTCAAGGGTATTAGCACTCTCGCCCATACGCTGCTAAAATGCGTGAGGGAATATAATAAGTAGTGGTTTAAAAGGAGGTGTTAGAGTGCTTTCAGACAGAAGAAGACTGGTGCTTAGAGCATTGATTGAAGAATATATTGCTCGCGCACTGCCAGTAGGATCGCGTACTCTGGTTGAACGGTACAACCTCGGTATCAGTTCTGCGACAGTTCGAAGTGAGTTATCGCTTCTCGAAGATATGGGGTACTTAACACAGCCTCACACCTCTGCTGGAAGAATTCCAACTGATTATGGATATCGTGCTTTTGTGGACGATCTATTAAAGGATTCAGATATTTCGGTTGATGAGGGTGCCCTTTCTCAGCTGAAAGAATGTGCAAATGACTTAGACGATTTATTGGATAAAACATCTCAGGCACTTGCCCGTTTAACTGATTGTATGACCATGCTGGTACCACCGCGTTTTTTGTCGGTTGATATTCGCTTGGTTAATCTTGTTGCCCTTCCTACAAATCGGCTCCTTATTGTTATTGTCACGGAAGATGGTCAGGTGTTTGATCGTCAGATGGATATGCCTGCTCACTGCAGTGTGGAGGCCCTGCAGCGCACCCAGGAGCTTATCAATACGATATTGGTGGGGAGGAATTTATCGTTTGAGAGCGATACTCTTCCTGCTGATCTTAACGATGTTCATGATGAACTATTTCATATGGTTTTATCTGAAATCATGATTTGCCTAAAAGAAAAGAATGCCATCAAAGCTCATCCTTTGGGCATGTCTCATCTACTAGCAAAACCTGAATTTAGTGATCCTACGTGTTTGATGCCTGTTTTAGAAGAGCTCGAGGATGATACGTTACTGCTTCGCGTGTTTGATGACGCTGTTCATTCCGATAAGCCTGTAGTACGTATAGGTCACGAAAACGATTCTGAGGCACTTTCGGGTGTTTCGGTGATTGCTAATCGATTCGGACAAGATTCCCATCGTGGACTTATTGTTATTGTGGGTCCAACGAGAATGAATTATTCTGCGGTAATTACAGCGGTTCGTGCCGCTCAGGATATATTAAAAGATCTGTAATTGTGTGAAAGGTAAGACTGACTTCCTATGGCCAAAGACCTCTATGAGATTCTCGGTGTAAGTAAATCTGCTTCTGACGATGAAATAAAAAAAGCGTTTCGCAAAAAGGCTCGTCAGCTTCATCCTGATGTTAATAAAGCCCCTGATGCTGAAGATCGCTTTAAAGAGCTCAATGAAGCCTATGACGTATTAAGCGATCCTGCTAAACGTGCGCAATATGATCGTTTTGGTACGATTCCTGGTGCTGCAGGCTCGGGAGGTCCTCAAGCAGTTGATTTTGAAGACTTATTCGGCGGCTTTGGCATGGGTGACATTTTCAGCTCGTTTTTTGGTGGCGGTGCGGGGCGTAACACGGTCCGCCGCGAGGGACGTGACATGGGTGTTGGCCTGCGTATTACTCTTGAAGAAGCTGCAGCAGGCGTGCATAAAGAAATTGTTTATGATCGCTTAGCACCGTGCCCTGATTGTAAGGGCAGCGGTTTGGCTGAAGGCGGAAGTGAAGTTACGTGTCCAGACTGTAATGGACAGGGTAGGGTTGTTACCGTTCAACACACTATTTTGGGAGATATGCAAGCGGCTTCTACCTGTTCGCGCTGTTCTGGATCGGGCAAAATTATCGAAAATCCTTGTCCTGAATGTGAAGGCCAAGGTCGTGTTCCTGATCGTCAACGTATTTCGGTGGATATTCCTGTTGGTATTCAAGACGGCCAGCAATTGCGTCTATCCGGATACGGCGAGGCGGGTATCAGAGGAGCTGCAGCAGGCGACCTTATCGTGACAGTTCGTATCGAAGAACATGAATTCTTTGAACGTCAAGGAAGCGATCTTCATTGCTCAACTGCTATCAGTATGGTTCAAGCTGCACTGGGTACTCAGATTGAGATCGATGGCATTTTTGAAGGGGAGAAGGTTAAGGTTACCATCCCTGAAGGATGCCAATATGGCCAAGTGGTTCATGTCAAAGGCTATGGTATGCCTAAATTCAGAAGTGAAGCACGCGGTGATTTACATGTTCATATTGAAGTGCGTATCCCTTCTCGCTTATCGAAGGCAGAACGCGCAATCTTAGAGAAGCTTGCTGATGAAATGGGAGAAAACGTTTCTGAAGCACGTTCTCCTTTGCAGAAGCTGCGCGATGCGTTTAACGGATAGAATTGATTCTTTGATGTCTTTACCTCATTTTTTTCTCGAAGATCAAATTTTAGCCCAGGAAACCCAACCGAGCTTTGAGTTGAGGCTTTCTTCTGATGACCTTAAGCATGTTCGTGCTCTTCGCCTAAAACCTGGCGAGCATATTGCTGTTGTTGATGCGGCTTCGGACTATTTTGAGTGTGAGGTTTGCTCAGTTGATAAAACCTCGATTCGTGTCCAAAGAGCACAGCACCTTGAGGCTCAGATGCGACCTTCGGTAGTACTTGCACAAGGGCTTGCAAAAGCCGATAAGATGGACACTATTATTCGTCATGCAACTGAGTTGGGTGTCTCGGCATTTGTTCCTCTTCTTTGCGAGAGAAGTATTGTGAAGCTTGATGAAAAAAAGACTGCGTCGCGCATGCATCGCTGGGAGACACTGGCAAAAAGTGCCGCTATGCAAAGCGGCCAAGCGCGTATTCCTGAAATTCTAGAGCCGGCCTCTATCGATTCGCTTACTCAGCTTTTTTCAGGTGCAACAGCTGTTTTGGTCTGCTGGGAAGAGGCTGATCTTACCCAAACGCTCTCGCAAGCTCTCTCTTGCGCACTTGCTCATACCGGACAGCTGCCTCAAGATGCTCGTGTGTTAGTTGTTGTTGGTCCTGAAGGCGGTCTTAGCCAAGGTGAGGTGTCTCATCTTCTTTCATCCCATCCTCGGAGCTATGCTATTACGTTGGGTCCGACGATTCTTCGTACGGAAACGGCGGGAATAGTTGCTCCTGCACTAGTCTTTTATGAATTGGAGCGCAATGCATGAATGTCTCGGTGGTCAATTTAGGTTGTAAGGTTAACCGAGTCGAATCTGACACGATCGCTGCAGCGTATCTTCAAAACGGCGCTGAGCTTACTGATGCAAGAGATGCCGATATCATTGTTGTTAATACCTGCACGGTAACTGAAGAAGCTGAGAAAAAAACGAGAAAGACTCTCCGAAAGCTGCTTCGAGAAAACGCTCATGCCTCGCTTCTTGTTACTGGCTGCGCTGCTACCATTAATCCAGATTTTTACGCTTGTCTTGATGAGCGAATTGAACTTGTTGACAAGCATGAACTCTTGAGCACTGAACTTCATGGTATAGAGCAGCTTGCCAAACACCCTTTAGTAAGAGTTGGCTCCTATTTTCCAACCAGGGTGGGGATAAAAGTGCAGGATGGCTGCAATCATTCGTGTACCTATTGCATCGTGCATGTTGCTCGTGGCAAGGCCTGGTCGCGCCCTTTTTATCTGATAGCCAAAGAAGTGTGTCAACTGGCCGAACAAGGGGTAAAGGAGCTGGTTCTTTCCGGCATTGATTTGGGCTCTTACAACTTTACTGATGAAGTCGGTGATAAGCGCTACAACCTCTCTGAACTAATCTTGAGACTTCTTGATTTGCTTGATTCAAAAGGTTTTAGTGATACGCGTCTGCGAATCTCTTCGATAGAGCCCCGTTCGGTTAAAAAGGATTTTGTTCAAGTGCTTGCTCGTAGTGAAGGAAGGGTTTGTCGTCATTTACATTTACCTCTTCAGTCGGGCTCTTCGCGGGTACTTGCCGAAATGAATCGTCCCTATACGGCACCTGATTTTCTTTCTTTGGTTGCCTATCTTAAAGAAAGCGTTGGTGATCTTTCTCTTACAACCGATATCATTGTCGGGTTCCCCGGGGAGACAGACCAGGACTTTGATCAAACCTATCAGCTTGCTCAAGAGGTTGGTTTTTCAAAGATACATGTTTTTCGTTATTCTAAGCGTGCAGGTACTCCTGCTGCGCTTCGCGATGATCAGATTCCTGCCAAGGTCAAAGAAGTGCGCGCTCATGCTTTGTTAGAGCTTTCAGATGAATTGCGTTGTCGCTATGCGTTGCGCAATAAAGATCGAAAGGAGCGCATAGTTGTTGAGCAGCGAGGTTGGGGAATGAGCGAATCGTATTATAAGATTCATTTAGATGATTCCTGTAGGCCCGGGTCGGTTATAGAATCTTGTTTAGCGCAAAGTGTCGAATTAGAAGGAGATTTGTCATGGATGAAGCAATCGAAATAACCTTTCCCATTCCTTCTGATATAACTCCTACTTTATTGGTTGGGCCTCAAGATGAGTATCTTCATCTGATTGAAGATGCCTTTAGTGCTCGCATTACCTTAAGAGGAGACACCATTGTTATTCATGGTCAGCCTTTGGAGGTTCAATCTCTAACAACGCTTTTTTCCGATTTGATCAAGACCCTCAAGTCCGGTCATTCGATCGGCAGAGATGAAATTAAAAGATCCTTGGCGCTTTTAAAAACAGGCGAATTTGCCCCAGCTCCCATGAAAAATGATGTGATCATTTCTTTTCGGGGTCGCAGTGTTCGCCCTAAGACGCCAACGCAAAAAGAATATGTTGATGCTATTCGGAACAATACCATCACGTTTGGTATTGGTCCTGCAGGTACCGGTAAAACGTATCTTGCTATGGCAATGGCTGTCGCTGCGCTCAATGATAAGCAGGTAAGTCGCATTGTACTTACGCGTCCAGTGGTTGAAGCTGGGGAAAACTTAGGATTTTTACCAGGCACTCTGACAGAGAAAATCGATCCTTACATTCGTCCTCTCTATGATGCGCTTTATGAATTGATGGATTCTGCTCGTGCGACTCGCTATATAAACGACAACACGATAGAAATTGCTCCTCTCGCATTTATGAGAGGCCGTACCCTCAACGATGCTTTCATTATTTTGGACGAAGCGCAAAATACTACTCCTCAGCAGATGAAAATGTTTCTTACCCGTTTGGGACTTGGGTCTAAGATGGTAGTAACAGGCGACATCACACAAACAGACTTGCCGAAGGGTATTTCTGGTTTGAAAACAGTCCGTCAGGTACTCGACGGTCTTGAGGAAATCGCGTTTTGCGAATTTAAAAATGTCGATGTGGTACGTCATTCGCTGGTTGCTAAAATAGTGGCTGCGTATGCACGTGCCGATAAGATGAATTTACGTTTGTAGAACATTTCAATCGATATAAAGGAATGCACATGCAGATAAATGTCCTTGTAGAACACGGTGACGATCTTTTAGCTGATCTTGATATTACGGGTTTAGTTTCGTTTGTTTTGACTCAAATGAAGTGCCCGTCAACCACTGATGTTACTCTTTCTTTCGTTTCGAACGATCGTATTCATGAGCTTAATCGCGATTACCGAGGTATCGACCGTCCTACGGATGTTTTATCGTTTGAATGCGACAATATTCCTTTTGAGGATGAGGATATTTCGGCAGCCGTGGAATATGAACTTGGCGATGTTATCATCGCACCTGATGTGGCACTTGCTCAAACAGAGGAATTCGGAACTACTTTTGAACAAGAAGTGTCATTGTTGGTAGTACACGGACTTTTACATTTGTGCGGATATGATCATATTGAAGATGATGAGGCGCAAGTGATGGAAGCTCTTGAGCGTAAGTTATTGCACGCTTGGAAAGAACAGCAATAATGAGACCTTCTTCACAAGATAGTAAGCAGGAAGGGCACTTTAGTCTTGCTCAGGCATTTGGATGTGCCTGGCACGGTATTTGCGACACTGCTAAAGAGCGTAATTTTCGTATTGAACTTGGGATGATGGGGTTATGTATCATCTTGGGTTTATTTTTTGGTATCTCATTAATTGAATGGCTTGTTGTTATTCTTTGTTTTGGTCTTGTTTTGGGAGGCGAGTGCTTCAATACCGCTCTTGAGGCTCTAGTTGACCTGGCAAGCCCCGACTATCATGAATTAGCGCGAGTCGCAAAAGATGCTGCTGCAGGTGCGGTGCTGCTGTTTTCGATTGCCTCTTTTGTTATAGGTTTTTGTATCTTTATCCCACGTATATTACATTTATGGGGACTTTGATAAGTGAAAGGATAAGCGTGAGCGCAACTTCTTGTAATACGGATTTCTCTGAATCCTTCAAGTCGGGTTTTGTGACTCTTATTGGAAGGCCGAGTGCTGGCAAGTCGAGCTTGCTTAATGCCCTTATGGGTAAAAAGCTTGCAATTTCGTCTCCTACTGCGCAAACAACACGTCATCGTTTCAGAGCAGTTCATACCACCGATACTCATCAAATTGTTATTGTTGACACGCCAGGCGTTCATAAACCTCATGACACTTTAGGCGAGGAACTTAACACCACCGCACTTAAGTCCTTAGAGGGAATTGATGTCGTTGCTTTTGTACTGGATGCTTCTGCTCCTTTTGGGACGGGTGATGAGTGGGTTATCGCTCAGCTCGCTAAGATTCGTATCCCAAAAATTCTCGTTCTTTCAAAAATAGATTTGGTGAGTGAAGAAGAACTCGATCAACAGCGAGCAGCTGCTTTGTCGCACGGTCAGTGGGATGAAGTGGTAGAGGTTTCTGCCCTTACGGGCAAGAATATCGATACGTTTCTTAATACGGTTGAGCGTCTTTTACCGCCGGGTCCTCTCTGGTTTCCCCCTGACATGGAAACAGATCAACCTATTGAGGTTATTATTGCTGAATTTATTCGTGAGAAGATTTTGCTTACGGCACACGACGAAGTTCCCCATGCGGTAGGGGTAGTGGTTGAGGATATGGAATACAACCGGCGCAAGAATTTAGAAAAGATTTACGCATCGGTTTATGTCGAGCGTGACAGTCAAAAAGGTATCATCATCGGTAAGGGCGGTGCGGCTATTAAAGAAGTAGGCGTGCAAGCCCGCAAGGATCTCGAAATTTTATTAGGTAAAAAGGTTTTTCTTGATTTACAGGTCAAAGTTCGCAAAAACTGGCGACGCGATCTTAATCAGATCCGTCGTTTTGGTTATGGAGAAGGCGCATAACTTGTATGGCAAGCGCTACGTATCGGGCCCGAGTATTAGTACTTAAGCGCACTAAGCTCGGTGAAGCAGATTGTATTTGTACCCTTTTGGCCGAAGATGGTTCTCAAATACGTGCAGTAGCTAAAGGTGCTAGAAAGCCATCTTCTCCCTTTACTTCGCGTCTTGAGCTATTTTCTCTCTGCGATGTGTTACTTGTTAAGGGAAAAACGCTTGACATAATCAAAGAAGTTCGTTTGCTTGAAGCATATCCGCGGGTGCGACAAACTCTTGAATTAACCGAAGCAGCTAGTCCTATTGTGGAGCTTTTAGAAAAGGGCAGCGCAAGTAATTTAGAAAACAATAAGCTTTTCCCGCTGAGTACAAAAGCGCTTTCTTGCCTGAATTCAAATCAGACAAATCCTTCTTCGTTTCTTGTTATTACCTGCGCTCATTTATTAAAGGCAGTAAGCTTTTTAGGCTTTAAACCAGAACTTACTACCTGTATTGGGTGCGGAAAAAATATTTTTGAGCCTTCGCAATCGTTAAATGGATCTGTTTCGTTTTCCTTTTTAGAGGGCGGAAGCACCTGTGATAGCTGTGCTCACGAATTTGAAACCCAATGGGTTGCCTGTGATGTTATTCAATGGGCATATACGCTGCTTTTTTCTACCTTTGAGGAAATCTTGACCTATTCGGTTGGTCTAGAGACACAGCTTGGCCTCTTACGATTTTTGCAATCGTGGATAAAAATTCACCTTGGTTATTCTCTTAAGTCGCTTACCTTTATTTTTTCTTATGGATTGCAAAGTTCTTCTTGTGACTAAGCTAAAAAAGCCCTATACTGAATCGGCTGTAAAAAGCAGCTTAAAGACTTATTGCTTAGCTTTTATGCACCACCGCATGCTCGCTCAGCAATAAACGATGAAATCTATGAAAGGTGGAACATGGCTAACAAAGATAGCATTTCCAAAGAACGTGCAGCTGAACTTATTGCTGAATTTGGTAAGAATCCTCAGGATTCTGGTAGCGCAGAGGTTCAGGTTGCAATTCTCTCTGAACGTATTCGCAACCTTACCGAGCATCTGAAGTCTCATCCTAAAGACCACCACACGCGCCGTGGTTTGCTTATGCTCGTAGGTAAGCGTCGTCGCCTTTTGGTATACATCAAGAATCGTGACATTCTTGAGTATCGTGAGCTTATCAAGAAGCTTGGTATCCGCGACAACATTCAATAAGCATTTAGCCCGCATCACGCGGGCTTTTGCATATAAGGCGGTCGGTGTATTAGGGAAATATGCTGCTCGCGCGTTTGAAAGGAAAACGCAAAGAGGCTTTGCGCAATAGGGCGCAAGGGAAGAGGAAAGTAAGATATATGGAACAAATTACTGAATCATTCGAACTCTACGGAAAGCAGTATACGCTTTCAACAGGCGAGCTTGCTAAGCAGGCAAGTGGAGCCGTTAAGGTAACCCAAGGCGATACCACCGTTTTGGTTACCGCAGTAATTTCTGAACAGGAAAAAGATTATGACTTTTTCCCTCTGACGGTAGACTTCATGGAAAAAATGTATGCGGTTGGCCGCATTCCAGGAGGTTATTTGAAGCGTGAGGCTAAGCCAACTGATAAGGCAACGCTTACCGCTCGTATGATTGACCGTCCAATCCGTCCTGGTTTTGCCGATGGTTTTAAGCAAGAAGTTCATATTGTTGCTACCACTTTTGTAGTCGATGGGGAAAATCCTCCTGACTGCATGAGTGTTATGGGTGCAAGCGCTGCTTTGATGTGCGCAAGTGCTCCTTTCGATGGTCCTGCTGCCTGCGTTCGCATTGGTCGCGATAAAGAAACACGCGAATTTATTGTTAACCCAACCTATGCCGAGCAGGAAAATTCAGATCTTGAATTGACCATTGCCGGTACCGCTGATTACATCTCCATGGTTGAAGCAGGTGCCGAAGAGATTTCCGAAGAAGATATGCTTGCTGCTATGACCTTTGGTCAGGAAGCTATTGCTGCTTTCTGCGAAAAGCAGAAGGCATTTTTGGAAAAGGTAAATCCTCAGCCAAAAGAATGGCCTATTCACGTTCCAGATCCTTCTATTGCAGATCGTGTTGATAAGCACTTCGATGAGATGTCTGCTGCACTCAAGGATGCTGATAAACAGGCTCGTATAGGTAAAGTGGAGGAACTGAAGGCATCTATTAAAGAAACTGACTTTACCGAAGAAGAGCTGCTCGCATGGGGCAGCGACATTGCTGCAGCCCTTAAGGCTCTTGAAAAGCATGCAATGCGTCAGATGGTTATTGAAACCGGTGAACGTGCAGACGGGCGTACAAGCACCGAGATTCGTCCTTTGTATATCAAGGCTGGCTATCTGCCTCGTGTTCATGGTTCTGGCTTATTCCAACGTGGTCAAACTCAAGCTTTATCGGTTTGCACCCTTGGCATGCTGAGCGAATGGCAGCGTCTTGATTCTATCGATCCTGTTGACCATAAGCGCTATATGCACCAATACAATTTCCCTCCCTACTGCACAGGTGAGGTTGGCCGTATGGGTGCTCCTAAGCGTCGTGAAATTGGTCATGGTGCTCTTGCAGAACGTGCTCTCGTTCCTGTTCTTCCAAGCGAAGAGGAATTTCCGTATGCAATTCGTGTAGTCTCAGAAATTCTCGAATCCAATGGTTCTTCTTCTATGGCTTCTACCTGTGGCTCCACCTTGGCTTTGATGGATGCTGGTGTTCCGATTAAGGCACCTGTTGCTGGCATTGCTATGGGTCTTATCAAAGAGGGCGACGATATTGTGATCCTCTCTGACATTCAGGGTCTTGAAGACTTCCTGGGTGATATGGACTTTAAGGTGTGCGGTACCGAGCATGGTATTACCGCCTTACAGATGGACAACAAAGCAAAAGGCCTTTCAGTGGATATTCTTGCTCGTGCTCTTGCCCAGGCAAAGGAAGGCCGTGCCTTCATTATGAAGAACATGCTTGAGGCTATCTCTGAACCTCGTGCAGAAATTAGTCCTTATGCACCACGTATTGAAACCATCCATATTCCAGTTGATAAAATTCGTGACGTCATTGGTTCTGGTGGCAAGGTTATTCGTGGTCTTCAGGACGAAACAGGTGCAACGATTGAAATCGAGGATGATGGTACGGTTCGTATTGCTTCAGTTGAAGCCGCTTCGGGCCAGGCTGCAAAGGATGCAATTCTTGGTATCGTAAAAGTGCCTGAAGTCGGAGAAATCTATGAAGGCGAAGTAGTAGGAATCAAGGACTTCGGTGCGTTTGTTCGCCTTACTCCTGGCAAAGATGGTCTCCTGCATATTTCTCGCATGGCTAATGGACGTGTGGGTAAAGTTGAGGATGTTCTCAATATCGGCGACACGGTTAAAGTTGAAGTTATCGAGGTAAGTGATAACGGCAAGATCAATCTTGATCGTGTCGATAAGCCCGATGTAGCAGGTACTTCTAAGCGCCATGAGGGCGGACGCCACGACGGTAACGGCTCTCGCAAGCCTCGTCGTCGACATAACGATCACTAGGATTATTCATACCGTTATACTAATCCTTAGTTCTCGTATTCAGAAACCCTCTGTTCCTGGAAAGGGAGCAGAGGGTTTGTTATAAGAAAGGAATATCTCACATGCCTCAGTTCACAACCCGTGGTACCTGTTCTCGACAGATTTCCTTTGAAGTTGTTGACGGAAAAGTTCATGATGTCGCTTTTTTGGGTGGCTGTAACGGTAACCTTAAGGGAATTTCGGCTTTGGTCGAGGGGCGCCCTGTCGAAGAAGTAGTTTCAACGCTTCAGGGTATAACCTGTGGCCCTAAGCCAACAAGCTGTCCAGATCAACTTGCAACAGCTCTCAAAACCTATCTTGACCAGCAATAGTACTTTTCTGGAAAGAATGCTGACATGTCATTTTCTAAAACAGTATTGTCAAACGGTCTCACCGTTTTAAGTTATCCTATGCCTTCGGTGCGCTCGATCTCTTTGGGGTTGTGGTTTAGGGTTGGTTCACGTGATGAAAACACCCAGCAAGCGGGACTGACTCACTTTATGGAGCATATGATGTTTAAGGGAACCTCTACAAAGGGCCCTCTTGAGATATCTATGCATTTCGATAAATTAGGTGCCGAATTCAATGCCTTTACTTCAAAGGAATATACCTGCTATTACGCACGATTTGTTGATGACAAACTGAAAGATGCTCTTTCGATGCTTGCTGAAATGGTGATCGATTCAACCTTTAGTGATGAAGCGATCCAGACAGAGCGAGAAGTGGTTATTGAAGAAATCGCGCGAAGTGAAGACACTCCTGATGATTATGTATTTGAACTTTATAACTCTTCTACCTTTTCGGGCCATAGCTTAGGTTTACCGGTTCTTGGCACAAGAGCACGGGTTGGTTCTTATACTCATGATGATTGTCAAGAATTTCACGATAGGTACTATCATACGGGTAATTTGGTTGTAGCTGCAGCGGGAAATCTTGACCATGATGCTTTGGTTGCCTTGGTTGAGCAGTATTTTTCTTCCATGAAACAAGGAAAAACGCTGATAAGAGAAACTCCTCAACCACTTTTTTCTTCTGGAATGTATAGCGCACAGCGCGATACTGAGCAAGCTCATCTACTCTACGGGTTTCCCTGGTATGGGGTAGGGGATCCAAGACGCTATGCGGGCTCTGTTCTTACCACTCTCTTAGGTGGTTCTATGTCATCTCGTCTTTTTCAGGAAATTCGAGAAAAACGTGGCTTAGCGTATTCAGTCTATGCAACACAAGCCTGTTATCAAAATGCGGGGCAATGGTGTATTTATGCAGGTACGCGCAAAGATAACATTGCTGAAGTGATAAAGCTTATCGAAGCTGAACTTGATGGCATCGTGCGCAAGGCAGTTAACGAAGAGGAGCTTACTCGAACAAGAGATTTTATTTGTGGTCAGCTTCTTTTAGGTCTGGAAACAACAAATTCTCACATGGCACGTTTAGGAAAACGAGAAGTTTTAGGCTTAGAGCAGGTTTCTCCTGAAGAGCAGGTAGAAGGTTATCGCAAGGTAACGAGCAAGCAAATTCAAGAACTTGCTGAAGAGATCTTTAGTCAAAAACCTGGTATAGCACTGGTCTCTTCCTGCTCGGATAATGATCTTGAGACTCTTTTTAACTAATAGACTAAGCTTGTAAGAGAAAGGAACGTTTATGATAACGGTTGCGGTTGCAGGTTGTGCGGGACGCATGGGATCAGCTGCTGTTGAAGCTGTTCAGGCGGCAGATGATCTTAGTCTTGTTTGCGGAATTGATCCCCAAGCTTCAAGCAAAGACTTTCCTGTTTATACGTCTATCGATGATGCTCTCGCAAAAGAATCCTTTGATGTGTTAGTTGATTTTACTCAACCAAACGTGGTCGAAAAAACCCTCTCTGTTGCCCTTCCTGCAGGGGTTGATTGCGTTGTTGGTACGACGGGGCTTTCCAATGATACTCTTACCAAACTTGCAGACTCGGCCAAGGAAGGTACTTGTCTGTTCTATGCACCAAACTTCACGACTGGTGCGGTATTGATGATGCAGTTCGCCAAGGCTGCTGCTCCCTATTTCCCCGGAGCAGAAGTGTTGGAATTCCATCACTGCAACAAAAAGGATGCGCCAAGTGGTACCGCCATTCGAACTGCTCAGATTATTTCTGAGGCACGCGATTTCGAAAGCTCAGCTCCTGGTAAAGAAACCGAAATCGAAGGTGCTCAAGGTGCTCGTGGTGCTCTTATCGAGGGAGTTCCGGTTCATTCGGTCCGTTCTATGGGCTACGTTGCAAGTCAGGAAGTAATTTTCGGTTCTATGGGTCAAACGCTTACTATTCGACATGATTCCTGGGATAGAACTTCTTATATGCCTGGTGTTTTACTTGGAATCCGTTCAGTTGGAAAATGCGACGGTCTGGTAGTCGGATTAGAAAACTTCATGGAATAGCACTTCATTACATGCCATAATATCAATCGTTTACGAATTCAGGTGAAGGAGAAAACATGAACACGGTAGCTGAACCTCGCTTTGGTCGCATGATTACTGCAATGGTAACGCCTTTTGATGAAAATCTTGATTTGGATTTGAAACAGGCACGCGCCTTAGCTCGTCGTTTAGTTGACGGTGGAACTGACGCTCTTGTTATTAACGGCACCACAGGGGAAAGCCCTACGGTATTTTATCCTCAGAAAATGAAACTTTTTGAGGCGGTAGTTTCTGAAGTTGGGGGAGAAGTACCTATTATTGCCAACGTTGGTGATAACTGCACTGCTGATACGGTTGATTTCGCACAAGACGTTCAAAAGCTTGGCGTTGATGCCTTCATGTTGGTGGTTCCTTACTACAACAAACCTCCACAAGAGGGGCTATATCAGCACTTTAAGACAATTGCTGAATCGGTTGATTTACCTTGTATTCTTTATAATATTCCTGGTCGTTGTGTTATTAATATGACAGCAGAGACTACGTTGCGTTTAGCAAACGATGTTGAAAACATTGTTGCAATTAAGGAAGCTTCTGGTAATTTGGAGCAAGTTGCCGCTATCATTAAAGATGCTCCTTGCGGTTTTGATGTTTATTCTGGTGATGATTCGCTTACCTATGACATGATGAAACTTGGAGCTGCTGGGGTAATTTCTACCGCAGGCAATGTTGCACCTGCACGCATGAAGGAAATTACTGATTTATGCGCTGCGGGTAAATTTGATGAGGCGAAGAAAGCCCATGATGCTTTCTTGCCTTTAATGGACGAACTTTTCGTTACTGCTAATCCCATTATGGTTAAGGAAGCACTTAACCTTGCAGGTTTTCCTGTGGGTGGCGTGCGATTGCCTTTAGTTCCAGCAACTGAAGAGCAGTCTGCTCATTTAGCTCAGGTAATGAAAGAGGTTGGAGTTTTGTAAACGTCTTTTTATCAGGACGTTTTATCCCCTTCAATCTTTACTCGTCTATATGTTTTGGCTAGAACCCTTCGCATTCATGGAGTGCGAAGGGTGTTTGACGTATATAAGACACTGATAAAAAGGAAACATATGGCAGAACAATCCCAGAAGGGAAATTCTTCACAGGCTAAGCCACGTCGCAATAAAGAAGTGGTACGTCATGTACATTTGGAACGGAGTCGTCCAAAGCTTTCAAGTTATGATGAGCAAGACAATGCTCGCAAAGCTAAAAAGGCTCAAAATCGAAGATCCCGTGCACAAAGCGCGTCGCGAGGGAAAAAAGCGAGCGCTAGTCCCGCACGTCGTGATTCTCGTGCTAAGTTACGCATCATCCCTTTAGGTGGTCTTGATGCGATTGGCAAGAACATGACCGCTTTCGAGTGCGGCAATGATATGGTTCTTGATGATGCAGGATTGATGTTTCCGGATGATAATCATCCTGGAATCGATCTGATTTTGCCTGATTATTCGTATGTTCTTGAAAATGCGGACAAATTGCGAGGAATCGTCATTACGCATGGTCATGAGGATCACACCGGAGCTCTTCCGTATCTTTTGAAAGACCTGGATCGTAAGGTTCCTATTTATGCGACAAAGCTCACCCTTGGTCTTATTGAGGGAAAACTTGCAGAACATAAGATTAAGAATGCAAAACTTTGCGAAATTAAACCTGGTCAATCGATCAAGCTTGGTTCGATAACTGCAGAATTCTTTTCGGTCAATCACTCAATTCCCGATGCGGTCGGAGTATTCTTCCAGACGCCTGCAGGCAATGTGCTTCATACCGGCGACTTCAAGCTCGACCAAAGCCCTATTGATGGAGTACATACCGACTTTGGAGCTCTTGCTCGTTTCAGCAAAATTGGTGTTGACCTTATGATGTCGGATTCTACCAATGCTTCAAATCCTACCTTTACTCCCTCAGAGGCAGAAGTAGGAAAGGCTCTTGATGCGATTATTTCTCAGGCTACTGGACGCGTGATTGTCGCTTCGTTTGCTTCTCATATTCATCGTATGCAGCAAATCTGTGATGCGGCGGTTCGCAACGGTCGTAAGGTGGCTGTTACCGGACGCTCGATGGTACAAAATACCGACATCGCCCGTCGTTTAGGGTATCTGAATATTGCAGATAAAAACCTTATTGATGCTTACGATCTTAAAGGTTGTCCCTCTAATTCCTACGTGGTTATGTGTACGGGTTCTCAGGGCGAGCCTCTTTCTGCTCTTGCCCGTATCGCAAACGGAAATCATAAAACCATTTCAATCGAAGAGGGAGATACCGTTATTATTTCGGCAACTCCTGTTCCCGGCAACGAAAAAGCAGTAACGAAGGTCATCAACGATCTCGCAAAAATAGGTGCAGATGTGTTTGATAAGTCACGTGCTCGTGTTCATGTTTCGGGTCACGCATCTGCAGAAGAACTTAAGTTGGTACTTTCTATTGTTCAGCCGAAGTATTTCATGCCAGTTCATGGGGAAGCAACGCATTTACGTGCGCATGCGCGCCTTGCTGAAGTTACTGGAGTTGCAAAGAAAAATATTTTTATTTGCGAAAATGGTGAGTCTCTCGAGCTGTCTTATCGCGGATTAAAACGCGGTAAAAGCGTATCGAGTGGAATTATCCTTGTTGATGGCTTAAGTGTTGGTGATACTTCAGAATTCATCTTGAATGAGCGCACTAATTTAGGTTCTCAAGGTGTTGCGGTTATTGCGTGCGCTATCAATAAGAATACCCATGAACTGATGTGTCCTGTTTCTGTAGAGATGCATGGTATACCTGGCGGAGATGAGCCTCGTTTTGTTGAAACGGTTACCTCTTCGGTGACAAGTGCGCTTAAGCGAAGCCTTCAAAAGCAAGAAGAGGCAAAGGCAGTTCGAAAATCAGCAAGAAGTGCCCTTTTATCTATCTTGTGGGAGCGAACAAATCAAAGGCCGTTGGTCGTTATTAACCTACTTGAGATTTAGTACATTTGGCACTACTATCCAAATAACATCTCATGTAATACCACACCCTACACGAACCATAATCACACTAAAGGGAAGGCTATGGCACAAAGGCAACCTCAGCAACGTAAACAATCTTTACGATCCGTGGGCTCTGCAAAGCAGGCTCGCGGATCGTCGTCTAATAAAGCTAAACCTGGGTATCATAAACAAAAGCAAGAACCACAACCAAGAACTCTTCTTGATGAGCGAACCAAGCGCGATATTGCCTCAGTTGCGTTGATCATCCTTGCGCTTGCATTGCTTGCTACCGTTTTATTTTCTTCAAACGGGGTTGTTACAGGTGCTCTTGCAATGGCTTTGCGCTTTAGTCTTGGGATAGGGATGTATGTTCTTCCCGTTTTGCTTATTATTTTGGGAGTAACGTTTCTTATTCGCTTTCAAAATGAGATGGTTCCTGCGCGTGTCGCAATAGGCTTTGCCTTATTGTTTATCGCGTTTTTGACCATCGTTTCGCTGTTCACGCCCGGAGCCGAAGAGGATCCTAATGTCTTGTTTGCCCAGGTGTATCTTGTTGGTCATGGCGGATACTTAGGGGCTGGCATTGCCTGGGCAGGACTTCGTCTCTTTGGGACTACCGTTTCAATTATTTTGATGGTAGGCCTTATTGTTATCGCACTTATTATTATCGGCTTTTCACTTTCTTCGCTTTATGATCGTATAAAAACTCACTATGAGGAAAAGCATGAAATGGCTGATGAGCCTCTCTACAATGATTCGCTGCCTCGGCATTCGTTTGCTCGTATTCGTCGAATACCTCAGCAGCAAGAACGCGATAACTTACCTCAAGACCTCTCAGCTGACAAAACTCATGTTTTACCTCAATCCCACCGAAGTGAAGCTCCTACGCAACTTCTGCCCGATGGTGATGAAATGAGCGCACCGAAAAAGAGATCCTCCTCGCACAAAAGCTCAAAAGCTTCTGATCCTCATGGACTAAAGACCGTTCAACTTGGTCATGATGAAGAACTTCCTGCAGAAAATTTGAAACCCAACACCATCACACGAAAGCTTCGCTCTAAACCTGAGAAAAACGTGTCTGCATCAGCAGAAGAAGCACCTACAGCAAAACCTGTCCGTAAAAAGGTATCCGATACAGCAAGTCCGCACCCTCTTGAAGGATTTGAGCTTCCTGATATGTCACTTTTGAATACAACAAAGGAAACAGAGGTGACAAAAGAAAGCGAAGCATCTCTTCGTGCAACAGGAATGCACTTGCAGGATACCCTTGCTGATTTTGGTGTGCCGGCAAGTGTTGTTGGATGGGTTCATGGTCCAACAGTGACACTTTTCAAAGTGGAACTTCCTAGTGGCGTTCGTGTTAATAGGGTTTCAAATCTCACCGATGACATTGCACTTGCTCTTGCCGCGCCTGGTGTGCGTATCTTTGCACCTATTCCAGGAACAAATTACGTGGGTATTGAAGTTCCCAATAAGAAGCGTGAAATGGTTTTACTGGGGGATGTTTTGAAGCATGCTCCTAAGGGTCCTTTACAGGTTGCTATTGGCAAAGATGTTGAGGGTAACTGTATCGTAAGCGACTTGGCAACCATGCCTCACCTTTTGATCGGCGGTACAACGGGCTCTGGTAAATCTGTTTCCATCAATGGCATGATTATGTCCATTTTGATGCGTGCAACTCCTGCTGAGGTTCGTATGATCATGATTGACCCGAAGCGAGTTGAGTTCACACCCTATAATGGCATTCCTCATCTTTATGTTCCTGTAGTTACAGAGGCTAAAGAAGCGGCAAGCGCTCTGTCGTGGGCGGTTGCGGAAATGGAGCGCCGTCTTAAGGTATTTTCTGGAATTGGCGCGCGTAACATTGGACAATACAATGCCAAAGCTCAGCAAGGCCTTGAACTTAATGACGAGCCCGCTAAAGAGATGCCCTATATTGTTATCATCATTGACGAGCTTGCCGATCTTATGATGAACGTTGGCAAAGAGGTGGAATTTTCTATTTCGCGTTTGGCACAGCTTGCTCGAGCAGCGGGTATTCACCTTATTGTCGCCACTCAGCGTCCCTCAACCAATGTTGTAACAGGTCTTATTAAGGCAAACATCACCAATCGAATAGCGTTTAATGTCGCTTCAGGAATTGACTCGCGCGTCATCCTTGATACTCCTGGTGCTGAAAATCTTATCGGTTTGGGCGATTTGCTTCTTTCTAAACCCGAGCTTGCTAAACCTCAGCGCATTCAGGGATGTTTTGTTTCTGAAGATGAAATTGCTGCTGTCGTGGAGAAATTGAAGTCACAAGGTGAGCCCGATTATCATAATGATATTCTAAAAACTAATCTTATTACGCTTGGAGATTCTTCTCCTGATGGATCGGGTGGCACTGCTCATTCCTCTGATGATCCGTTGGTTTGGGAAGCGGCTGACATTGTGGTTTCGGCAGGAGTTGGATCTACTTCTAATTTACAAAGGAGATTAAGCGTAGGGTATTCGCGTGCTGGTCGTATTATGGACTTGTTGGAAGCGAAAGGTATTGTAGGTCCACAAAACGGCTCCAAACCACGCGAAGTGTTAGTGGATGCCTTAGAGCTTGAAACACTTAAGGCATTTGAAGAACATGACGCACAGTAATTCGGGGGTTTTCGATGCATCAAATCAGCTTCGGTAACGTGCTTAAAGAGGCGCGTTTAGCCAGAGGACTCGATCTTGCTGTCGTTTCCCGAGAGCTTCGTATTAGACAAGACATTTTAGTTGCCATCGAAAATAGCGACTTTGCACGTATGCCTTCAAGAGGATACGCGCGCAATATGATTATTGCTTATGCTCGTTTGGTGGGGCTTAATCCACAAGATATTTCGCGCATGTATCTTGATCAGGAATATGCTCATCAGGTAGAAAAAGCACATCGCTCCGTTGGTAATACCATTCAAATGCATAACGAGCCATATCAGCATTCAGGTATTGAGCAAAGGGGTCAAACCGGTCGCTTTAACCAGGTGAATCGAACGGGCCGAAGCCAAAGGTTCTCTTCGTATTCCGATTCTGATAGAACTTCAACAAGATCAAGTCAGTCTAATGGCTATGACGGAAGTTCAAATGGATTTGGTAGGCGCATGTATTCTCAAAATGCGGATGAGCCTGCTTTTGCACCACGAAATAATGCACCTGTTGCTCATCGTGCTCGACGCTCCGCTATGAGCGAAGGCAGGTATACCAATCTCTACTCAGCGCCTAAAAATATTCCAAATCCTAACAGGAATCGCAACATTATCATTGGTGTGGTTATTGCTGTTCTCTTGGTGGTTATACTTGTTGTTGCGTTGTTTCTCACTCACCGAAGTGAACCTCAGACCAATATCCCGGTAACAGGGGTTGATGTTACTGCGCAACAGTCAACTGACACTCAACCACAAGAACAAACAGTAACTGAGACTCCACCTACTGAGTTCACCTTGCGTTATGAAGTAAACGATGGGAGTGAATCATACATAGAAGTATACGTGGATGGTGATGTTCAGGAATCCTCTACGGTAACGGGACCAGCACAACAATCGTATACCTCTTCTGATACTATCCGATTTGTTTCGACCGAAACCGACGGAGTACACCTTTATATCAACGATGAAGAAGTAACGTTGAAAACAAACGATTCAGGGATTGTTAATACTACCTACAAGTTTGAGGATATACTAAACCAGTGGTATGCAGATCATCCTGGAGTTTCTCGAAGCACCACTTCTGCAAATTCCAACACGTCGAATACAAATAACGCATCTTCAGCAGATTCATCTAAGAACACTTCCGCGAACAGCTCTTCGGGAAATACCAACAGCAGGAGTTCTTCCTCTCAGACAAATGAGTAAACTCTTTGTGGTAAAACTTCGGCTCGGTTGAATAGAATACACACGTAAATAATGGCTGAAAGGATAGATTATGGCTAAAGATTCCAGCTTTGATGTTGTCTCACAGATTGATATGCAAGAAGTAGACAACGCTTATGGGCAGGCAAAAAAAGAAATTTCTCAACGATACGATCTTAAAGGATCAGGTGCTGATATCGCTCTTGATAAAAATGGTAAGACGCTTACCATTACTGCTCCAAGCGATTTTGTATGCAAGCAGGTAATGGACGTGTTGACTTCAAAGCTTGTGAAGCGTGGTATTGAACTTAATGCACTTTCTTGGGGCAAAATTGAAGCCGCTGCTGGTGCAACGGTGCGTCAAAGCGCTAAAATCATTGAAGGAATTGATAAAGAAACCGCAAGCAAAATCAACAAAGATATTAAGGCTACTAAGCTTAAAGTAAAGGTAACTATCGAAGGCGATAAATTACGTGTTTCGGGGCCTAAAATCGATACGTTGCAGGAAGTTATTGCGTTTCTTAAGGACCAAGATTACGGTCAACCACTTCAATTTGTAAATTATCGATAGGAAGTTTGTGGCTACTATGCCAAATAAGATTGCATTCTTGACTCTTGGGTGTGCTAAAAACGAGGTAGATTCCGCGCACATGCAGGAGGATCTCGTACGTGCTGGATATGAAATTGTTGATACTGACTCATCCTATGATGCGCTTGTTATCAATACCTGCTCTTTTATCCAACCAGCTATTGAAGAGAGCATTGATACCATTCTTGACGCGGCTGCACTCGAAGCTGTTTCGTCGGGCAAGACAAAACTAGTTATTACCGGGTGTCTTCCTTCGCGTTTTGGTAAGGAGCTAGAAGATGAGCTTTCTGAGATAGATGCCTTTGTTCCCTGCAAGGAAGAAGATTCAATTGTCCAAGTAATGCAATCATTATTACCTGATTCATCTCTTCAACCACGCTTCGTTGAGTTTAGCTATTCACCTAGTGAGTATGTAAAAATTTCTGACGGATGTAGTCGTCGGTGTGCTTTTTGTACCATTCCTTTTATCCGTGGACCCTATCACAGTTTTACCTATGATGCTATTCGCGCTGATGTTACAACTAAAATTGCAGGTGGTGCGAAAGAAATTGTCCTTATAGCCCAGGATTCTGGTATTTGGGGTCTTGACCTTCACCCTCGTCAGAGTTTGGCAGGTCTTCTGGAACGTCTTGCTAAGGAGTTTCCTCAAACCTGGTTTCGCGTAATGTATCTTCAGCCTGCTGGTATTACCGATGAGCTTATTGGTGTTATGCGGAAGTACAGTAATATCTGTAACTATCTTGATATTCCTCTGCAGCACTGTGATCCAGCTATCTTAAAGTCGATGAATAGAAGCGGCTCCTACCAGGAATTTATGGATATGATCGCTCATCTTCGTGCTGAAATTCCCGATATCACCCTTCGTACTACTCTCATTGTGGGCTACCCCGGTGAAACTGACGAACAATTTGAGGATCTCTGTACCTTCGTAGAAGATGCAGAATTCGACTACGTAGGGGTTTTTGTTTTCTCTCCCGAAGAGGGTACCGTCGCAGCTGATCTACCTCAGCAAATCGATGACGATACCAAGCAAGAACGTCTTCAAATTATTCGCGATATCGCTGATGCGGTTTCTTCGCAAAAAATCGCTCGTCGTGTAGGCTCTCCCTGTGAGGTGCTTGTCCTTGGTAAAGAAGAGGATGATCAGCTTTTTGGGCGCTGCCAATCTCAGGCTCCTGATGTTGATGGCGTAACCTATCTTGAAAAGGGTGAGGTAGGACAGTTTGTTTCTTGCACGATTGAAGACACGCTCCTGTATGAGATGGAGGCATCTTGTGACTAAACAAACTACCTCAGAACAAGCACTATGGACTCCTGCTAATGTTGTCACTATGGTAAGAATCCTTCTTGTTCCTGTATTTGTGGTTGCCTTCATTTCTCCTTGGCCTGATTATTTTCCTGATTGGCCTGATGCAGACCTGTGGAAACCGTGGATCGCTGCCTTTATTTTTGCGCTTTTATCCTGCACCGATGCGTTAGACGGATATCTTGCCCGAAGCAGGGGAGAAGTAACAAATTTTGGTAAATTCATAGACCCTCTTGCCGATAAGATTTTAGTCGCTGCTGCTCTTTTAGCGCTCGTAGAATTGCAGTTACTTCCTTCTTGGGTTGCTCTTGTTATTTTGGGACGCGAATTTATCGTCTCTGGTTTGCGTATGCTCGTAGCAACGCATGGCATTGTTATTGCAGCAAGTTGGTACGGTAAAGCAAAAACGGTTTTTCAGATTATTGCTATCTTGCTTTTCATTATCAAAGGATCACCTTTTATTCTCGATCTCCATTCTTCGATGGAGACGATAATGTATGTGGTTTCCTGGTTCTTTATGATCATTGCTTTGGTGCTTACCGTGGTGTCGATGTGCGATTATTTTATTAAGTGTGCTCCTGTTTTTAAATTTAATCCTGATGATTCCTTTTCAAATTTTTCTGCACAGGGTCAAGCGCGAAGCGAAAAACTTCCGTGGCAAGCTCACGAGGTTGTTCTTAAGGATTCGATCAAAAAAGAAGCAAGTTGCGTTATTGATCTTGCTGTAAAACAGCAACGCACTCTTTCAACTGCAGAAAGCTGTACGGGGGGATTGATAGGGGGCAGCCTTACTGCGGTTTCTGGCAGCTCTTCAGCTGTAGAGGGAGGCATTATTAGCTACTCAAACGAGGTAAAACAGCATGTTCTTGGAGTATCAAACGAAGATCTTGCTCGTGTAGGAGCGGTGAGTAGCGAGGTAGCGGCGCAAATGGCCGAGGGATCCCGCAGGGTGTGCGGAACCGACATAGCGGTTTCCGTAACAGGAATTGCAGGTCCTGGAGGGGCGGTACCAGGAAAGCCCGTCGGCACGGTTTGGTTTGGTTTAGCAACAGATTCTGACACAAAAACCTTTGTTCGACATTTTAAGGGCAATAGAGCGCAGGTAAGAAGTCAGACTGTTCTGTTTGCGCTTGATCTCTACAAAGCAGCGCTTGATCCAGAAGCTCCCTTTCCTGAGAAATCAGATTCTTATCAACAAGAAACCAAGTAACCACTACGGTAAAAGAGCTCTTATCAAAAAAACTAAGTGTTTAAGAATATTAGTTGCTTTTTGATAAAGAGATGGTGCAAGGTTGCCAGAAAAATAGTGCGCTAACGCAAGATTAATTACAGATTATTTACTTACCATAGGGTATATACCGAGCTGGCATCGTAGTCTTTGAGTTTTGTGTTGATTACGAACACCTGTTCGTGTATGCTCTATACGTCAAACGTAGAACACCTTTACGGAGGAAATAATGAGCCAGGACAAAGAAAAGGCCTTAAAAATTACAACTGACCAAATTGAACAGAAATTTGGTAAAGGTTCCATTATGAAATTGGGAGAATCTACCAATTTACAAATTGGTGTTATTCCAACAGGGGCTCTTCCTCTTGATATTGCCCTTGGCATTGGCGGTGTTCCTCGAGGCCGCATCGTTGAAATATATGGCCCTGAATCAAGCGGTAAAACAACCATTGCCTTACATATTATTGCTGAAGCACAAGCTGCCGGAGGGGTAGTTGCCTTCATTGATGCTGAACATGCCCTTGATCCAGTCTATGCTGCCAAGCTTGGCGTCGATGTTGACGAAATGCTTATCTCACAGCCCGATACTGGCGAGCAGGCACTTGAAATCTGTGACATGCTTGTACGTTCTGGTGCTATAGATTGCGTCGTTATAGACTCTGTTGCTGCCCTTGTTCCGCGTGCCGAAATTGAAGGCGAGATTGGCGATACCACAGTCGGTCTTCAGGCACGCCTTATGAGCCAAGCGCTTCGAAAGCTTGCAGGCTCACTCTCTCGTTCAAACACGACCTGTATTTTTATCAATCAGTTACGTGAAAAAATCGGTGTTATGTTTGGCAACCCTGAAACAACCACGGGTGGTCGCGCTTTAAAGTTTTATTCAAGCGTTCGTATTGATGTTCGTCGTTTTGATTCGGTTAAAAAAGATGGCGAGTTTATTGGTAACCGAGTACGTGCAAAGGTAGTAAAGAACAAGGTTGCCCCTCCTTTCCGCCAAGCAGAGTTCGACATCATGTATGGAGAAGGCATCTCTAAGGAAGGCTGCGTTCTCGATATGGGTGTAGAAGCGGGAATCGTTAAGAAAAGCGGATCTTGGTTTAATTACGGTGATGAGCGTTTAGGACAAGGAAGAGAAGCTGCTAAACGAACCTTGAAGGAAAATCCTGACGTTCGCGATGAAATTGAAAATAAGATTCGTGAAGAGTTTAACCTGCCAGCAATTGGCGAAGAGGCTCTAAACTCTGCTAATGCCTAACTCATTAGATTAAAACGACGTCTTTTAAGAAACGCGATTCATATTATGGTCTATGTAACAAAAGAAGCACTTGAAGAAATGCTTGCTATACCAAGTGCTTCTCTTTCTCATGAAAACTTACGTACATCCAACAATGCTTCGATAGGCAGTGAAGAAAAAACTGAGGTTCAAGCTTTTAAAAAGATTGAACGTTTGGTAAAGGTTCGTGACCGGTCTGTTGCTGAGGTAAGAGGACGGCTTGAAAAGGATTCATACCCTCCAGAGGTAATAGATGCCGCTATTGCGCGTGCTCTTCGCTGTAGTTATTTAGATGATCTTCGATTTGCCGATGTCCTTATACGTTCGCGACTTCGTGCTGGAAGAGGTCTTGCCGGTATCGTTTCAGAACTAAAGCGTCACGGTATTAATCCTGAAGAGCAACTGTCACATTTTCCTGATGCCTACCTTTGTCTTTTCCCGAGCCAAAAAGATTCCGCTATCGCACTTCTATGCAAAAAACCACCCCGTTCAAAAAATAAATTACAGGCGGCTTATGCAAAATTGGTGCGAAGCGGGTATAGTTCATCATTGGCGAGCGAAGCTGCCCGTGAATGGTACCAGACGCAAGAGTAGTGGTTTTATTGTCTAGGTATCTTGTTTTTCTGTTCGTGAACAAATGCCACCTACGCAAACTATCTAGTCAAAACTATAAATTTTGGCTATGATCAATATGCTTGAGCTTACGTACCAGAAACGGTACTTGTTATATTTTTTCTACAAGTGAATAGTGTCGCTTCATTTTGGCGTGTGCTCTTGCCCCGGTGTACCAGGGCATCTTTTGTGTCCTTGGCTCTCGTACTAAATCGCTGTTTGAACGAAAGGGAGTTCAATGGTTGAAATTATTGTGGCTGCAGTTGTAGCCATCGTAATAGGCTTTTTGATCGGTTATTTCCTGATGCAAAAAGTCCTAAAACAACGTAACGCAGACGCTGCTCGCGAAGCTGAAACAACTCTCGCTGATGCAAAGCGGGAGGCGGAAAGTCTCAAGCGTGAAGCACTTGTTGAAGCAAAAGACGAAGCATTAAAGATGAAGCAAGATGCTGAGCGTGAAAGCAATGAACGTATGCGTGAGGTGCGTTCTGCAGAAAATCGTATTAACCAACGCGAACAAAGTCTCGATAAGCGCATCGAATCACTTGATCATCGTGAACATCAAATTTCTTCTCTTCAAGGTCAGGTTGATCGTCGAGTAAAAGAGGTGGAGCGCGCAGAGCGCGAAGTGTCTCATCGTCTTGAAGAAGTTGCCGGACTCACTTCTGAGGAAGCAAAAACTGAACTTTTAGATGGCTTAAAGGAAGACGTTGTTCACGAATCTGCTGCTATCATTCGTGATGCTGAAACTCGTACAAAAGCCGAAGCTGACAAGAAAGCTCGCGAGATTTTAAGCATCGCTATTCAGCGTTTGGCTGCAGACTATACTTCTCAGATTACGGTATCTACTATTCATATTCCTTCTGATGATCTGAAGGGTCGAATTATCGGTAGAGAAGGAAGGAATATTCGTTCCTTCGAGCAGATTACCGGTACCAATTTGATCATTGATGATACCCCCGAATGCGTTACGGTATCCTCTCATGACCCGGTTCGTCGCGAGATCGCAAGTGTCACCATGCAAAACCTTATTAGTGATGGTCGTATTCATCCTGCACGTATTGAAGAAATGTTCCACAAGGCTGAAAAATATGTAAATCAGCAGATCAAGGATGCAGCCGCACAGGCCACCTTCGATACGGGCATTCATGACCTTCATCCTGAGCTTGAAAAGATTTTGGGGCGTTTGCGTTATCGTACTTCATATGGTCAAAACGTTTTGAACCACTCCCTTGAAGTTGCTTATCTTTGTTCGATGATGGCCTCTGAACTAGGCCTTGATCCGGTTCCCGCAAAACGTGCTGGTCTTTTGCACGACATCGGAAAAGCGGTTGATCATGAAATTGAAGGTTCTCATGCCGTAATCGGTGCAGACCTGGCTCGTCGCTACGGAGAAGAACCAGAAATCGTTCACGCAATTGAAGCCCATCATAACGATGTTGAGCCTAATTCAGTGGTCGATGTCTTGGTTCAGGCAGCAGATGCGGTTTCCGCTGCTCGTCCTGGCGCCCGTAAGGAAAATATTGAGTCTTACATCAAGCGTCTTGAGAAACTAGAAGAAATTGCAAATTCCTATCCAGGTGTTGAGCGTACGCATGCAATTCAGGCAGGACGTGAAGTTCGCGTTATTGTTACGCCTGAGGAAGTTGATGAATCTCATGCAACCGTCTTAGCCCATGACATTGCTCAGCAGATTCAAAACGAAACTAAATATCCTGGACAGGTCAAGGTAGTAGTTATTCGCGAAACAAGGTCAGTTGATTACGCTAAGTAAGAATCTCTTGCTACCTGTATACGTTTAGAACATGAGTTAGTGGCCTATGCTAGAGCAGCATAGGCCACTTTAGGAAGAGCCTATGGATTCATCTCTTGAACAATTTATTCATACGGTCTCAGGGGATCAGTATTTTCGCGTAGAGGACGATTTTGGTAATGGCTTTGTAAGACTTCGCGCTGCTGAGGCTCAAAGACGACAAGCCCTACAAGATATTCGCTCATTTGAAGACGTTGTTATCGAGCTTCTCAGAAATTCTCGTGACGCCCATGCCCATGCTATTTTTCTTGCAACGTGGACTGAAGGCTCTAAACGTTTTGCCACGATCCTTGATGATGGTGACGGTATTCCTAACTCTATGCATGACAAGGTTTTCGAACCCTTTGTTACCTCTAAACTTGATACGTTTCATTCGGATAAATGGGGCGTTCACGGACGCGGTATGGCTCTTTATTCCATCAAGCAAAATGTTACCTGTGCTACAATCCTCGCCTCTCAACCTGGCTTAGGGTCGGTGTTTCATATTGAATCAGACCTTTCAAAGCTCTCTGAGAAGCGCGATCAATCTAGCTATCCTTCAATTTCAAAAAACGATGAAGGAAAACCGATTCTTCGAGGTCCACACAACATCGCACGAACCGCAATGGAATTTGCTATTGAGGAGCGAAATCATATTTCGGTATATCTAGGAAGTAGCGCCTCTATCGTATCTACTCTGTTCCATCTGGGATCAACAGCAGCTTCGGTTCTTTCTCATATTTTTACAACCTATGATGAATCGACTCCCTATATGGAGCGCTTTGCCTATGTTGACGATGCTGAATCGCTTGCCAAGCTTGCAAACCAACTGGGGTTTCCTCTTTCGCAGCGCACTGCTCATCGAATCATTAAAGGAGAGATTAAACCACTTCCTGTTCATTTGGAGTTTCTCCTGGCCGAAAACAAACCTCCTGTCTCCTCAGATAAGACCCTTCATAAAAACAAGCACAAAGCCAGCCAGGGGCAAGGGGTATTCCAAAACAAAGCACGACTACACTCCGTATCGTTTGATAAGCAGGATCTTGAGAGGTTTAAACAATCAATCTTGTCTTCTTACAAGGATCTTGCAGATGCATATTATTTGGATTCGAATGTCGAGCCAACTGTTACTTCAAGTAAAAATGCCCTTGTGGTAAATATTCCTTTAGTTCCTAGTGAATTTAGGAGCGATTCATAACGTAATGTTTGATTGTCTTGTACGTTGTGAGTAAAATAAATCAGACCTATCAAATAAACGAATTAGTGAAATGCAAAATTATTGTACCCTGAAAGAACAACCTTATGAGCAGTACGACAAACGCAACATCACAGAATAATCCCTCTATTGGATGTCTGAAAGTTTCTTCGAAATCATCACCTGCCTCCGTTGCTGGCGCAATAGCAGGGATGATTAAGGATGGCGTTCATGTTGAAATTCAATCTGTTGGTGCTGGGGCAGTGAACCAAGCGGTTAAGGCGATTGCAATTTCGCGAGGATTTTTATCTCCCGTGGGTATTGAAATCGTATGTGTTCCTTCCTTTGCAGATATTGTTATCGATGGGGAATATCGCACTGCAATTCGATTCTCGGTTGAACCTCGTACTTCTCTTCCCACACAAGCTCAGTAAGCAGTTCGAATTTTGTCCTTGTACTCTTTTTATTAAATCGCTTTTACAAGGTATGACAGTTCCTGCTAAAAGAGCACTTTTAGTACTTGATCTTAAGAAAGACTGCCTTATTTTATGGATACCTTTAAAGAAGTTTCATCTTCCTCATCTCTACTCACTGAAATCCCAGACTGGGATACCGCAACATTTGATGCCATTTCTGGTACCACCTTTAGTGTGGTTACTTTTGGATGCCAGATGAATAAACATGATTCGGAGCGAATCGTAGGAATGTTAAGCGCTCTTGGATCTAAACAAGTTCACAGTGTTGAAGATTCAGATATTATTATTTATGTTACTTGTTGCGTTCGCGAAGCGGCCGATATTCGTTTGTTAGGACAGGTTGCTTCCCTTAAAAACGTTCCTCTACGACCCGATTCACCTCTTAGTAAACGTGTTGTTGTTATTGGAGGCTGCATTGGCCAGCGTGATGGCGAAAAGCTAACTGAAGAATTACCTCATGTTGATGTAGTGTTTGGTACTTTTAACCTGGCAAGCATGCCTCGGCTTATTCATGAGGCGATCGTAGCGGGTGGCCATCAGGTTGAAGTTCTTAGTGAGGCATCATCTTTCCCCACAGACCTTCCTTCGCAGCGTGAATCTCGCTGGTCTGCGTGGCTTCCTATTTCGATTGGATGCAATAATTTCTGCACGTATTGCATTGTTCCTTATGTGCGCGGAAGAGAAAAATCTCGTCCTCTTGAAGATATCGTCAATGATGCAAAAACTCTTATTAACGATGGCGTAAAAGAAATTACCCTTTTAGGACAAAACGTCAATTCGTATGGTCGCGATCTTTATGGTCAGCCGGAATTTGCCAAATTGCTCTATGCGATCGCAGATACGGGTATCGAACGAATCCGCTTTGCTACCTCACATCCAAAGGATCTCAACGATGAGGTTATTCGCGCTTTCGGCGAGTTGAAAAACCTTATGCCAGCCCTTCATTTGCCTGTTCAATCTGGTTCAAACACTATTTTGAAAGCAATGAACAGGCGCTACACACGAGAGCATTATCTGGAAATTATCGACAAACTTCGAGGAGTACGCCCTGATATTGCGCTTTCAACCGATGTCATTGTAGGTTTTCCGGGAGAAACTGAACAAGATTTCCAGCAAACCTACGATCTCATTAATCAAGTTGGCTACCATCAAGTGTTCACCTTCTTGTATTCTAAGCGCGAAGGAACTCCTGCAGCTCGTATGGAAGACAATACACCTCATGAGGTCATCCAAGAGCGCTTTGAATCTCTTGTTCAGCTTGTACAAGACCGTGCTTATGAGGTAAATCAAGTTGATAAGGATGCGATTCTTCAAGTATTGGTAGAAGGTGCTTCGAAGCGAGACAAGACTGTTCTTACAGGACGTAGCCAGAAAAATCAAACCGTGCATGCTCCTATCCCTCAAGGTACAACCATTGAAGAGCTTCAGGGCACCATTGTGCCTGTGCAAATCGAACAGGCTCGTGCCTGGTATTTACGTGGTAAGGTCCTCTAAGTGAACCGCAGACAACTTGTCATAGCGATTCTGGGACCCACTGCTTCTGGAAAGTCAGAAGTTGCTCAACGGGTTGCTTTAAAGCTCGATGGGGAAGTGGTATCAGCTGACTCCATGCAAGTCTATCGTTCTATGGATATCGGCACGGCAAAACTTAAACCGTCTGAGCAACTAGTGCCTCATCACTTAATCGATATCCTTGATCCCGGTGAGGCGTTTTCTGCGCAGCTCTTTCAACAGCTTTCCCGAAAGACCTTTGACGAAATCACCCAAAGAGGAAAAGTTCCTATTCTTTGCGGTGGAACTGGGCTTTATGTTCAAGCAGCACTCGAAGATATGCGTTTTCCAAAAGGGGATCAACTTCATAATGCAACGCGAGAAAAGTATGAGCGTCTTGCCCAAGAAGAAGGAAATCAAGCGGTTTGGGATATTTTGTATCGGCTCGATCCTGAAAGTGCGCATTTGCTTCATGTCAACAACGTACGTCGCGTTATACGAGCTCTCGAAATGCACGAGCAGGGGATCTCTTATGCCCAGCAGGTAAAGAATATACGCTGTTTACCAGAAGTGGTACCTTCGCTTCGCTTCGGTCTTTTTCGCACACCTGAACTTTTAGCTCAAAGAATCAATAAACGCGTTGATACTATGTTTGAGCAAGGACTCGTTGAAGAGGTATCAGATCTTTTACAACGTGGGTTTAGATCTGCTCTTACCGCACCTCAAGCTATTGGGTATAAGGAAGTTGTCGCCTATCTAGATGGAGCCTGCTCGCTTGAGGAAGCTGCAGAACATATCAAAACTGCCACTCGACGCTATGCAAAACGTCAACGTACCTGGCTGAGAAGAGATTCGCGTTTGACTATGCTGGATGCCGATACATTAACAACAGATCAAATTGTTGAACGTATTGTCGAAACGTATGTAAAGGCTTCTAAACTATAAGTAAGACAACAAAGTGCAACGAGAAAGACTTAGGGGAATAACGTGAAACTTGGGTTTTATAAATATCATGGTTTGGGCAATGATTTTGTGATGTTTGATGACATGGATCAAACTCTCGAGCTTACTCCAGAACAAGTTCAGCATATTTGTGATAGACATTTTGGCATAGGTGCTGACGGAGTAATCCTTGTTCGCCCCTCTAAACGAGATGAATGTGTTGCCTACATGCATTACATCAATTCTGACGGAACCCTAGCTGAAATGTGCGGCAATGGTATTCGTTGCTTTGCTCGTTTTTTGGTGGATCGAGGTTATATTGCTCCTGAGGTATCTACTTTTGTTGCTGATACCTTGCGTGGTCCTCTTTCACTTGAACTTGAACGTGATTCCAATGGCAACTTCCTTCGTGCAGTAGTTGATATGGACGAGCCAATTCTTAAAGCTACTGAAATTCCAACGACTCTTAAAGAGTCCTTTTATTCTGATCTCGGTCTTTCTTGTGTTCGCGAACAGAGCATAAGCTCGCCTTGGGGTGATTTTTCTTTTACCTGCGTTTCTATGGGCAACCCACACGCTGTTTGTTTCTTTGACGATATTACCTCTCTTCCTGATACATGCTTTACCGGAAACGAAAAGACGCTTGAGACCTTTAAACTCAATGAAATCGGTGCCTATTTTGAATGTAATTCGGCGTTTCCCGCAAAAAGCAATATCGAGTTTATCGTCCCGAGCGAAAATGAGCTGCTCATGCGAGTGTTTGAACGAGGATGCGGTGAAACCCTTGCGTGCGGTACGGGTGCCTGTGCTTCCTTGGTTGCTGCCGTTTTGACTAATCGTTCAAAGAGACATAATAAAGTTCATTTACGTGGTGGTATATTAGATATCACTTGGAGTAAAAATAATCATGTCTATATGGCTGGACCTGCTGTTTGCTCTTTTGCAGGAACGCTTGATTTATAAGCAGAGGATATATGCCTGAGTATATTTTTGATGAGGTAAAGCAACACGGCCCTTCGACCGTAATTGAAAAACCACGAGAACGTGCGATCTTAGTTGGCGTCGAAAGACCTAATCAAGAATGGACTCTCGAATCTTCGCTAGCTGAATTAGAACGTCTTGCGTGGACTGCAGGCGCTGATATGGTTGCAAAAACTACGCAACGCCTCGACTCTCCAAATCCACGTACTTTTGTGGGAAGCGGGAAAGCAGAAGAAATCGCACAACTTGCTCGTTCCTATGCAGCTGACGTGGTAATTTTCGACGATGAGCTCACGCCTTCTCAACAATCGAATTTAGAAAAGGTAGTAGGAAAAGACGTTAAGGTTATTGACCGCACCGCCTTGATTCTTGACATTTTTGCTCTTCACGCTTCCAGCAAAGAGGGACGTCTTCAAGTTCGTCTTGCACAGAATCAATATCTTTATCCTCGTCTAAGAGGTATGTGGGCTCACCTTGCTTCTAATCGAATGGGCGGCGGCGTTGGCTCACGTTTTGGTGAGGGCGAAAGTCAGCTTGAAGTTGACCGTCGTCTGATCCGAAATCGTATTACTGCTATCAAACGCGAGTTGGCTAATGTATCTAAAAAACGCGATTTGCAAAGAAAGAGAAGAAAGGAATCAGGCGTTTTTAAGGTAGCACTCGCAGGGTATACGAATGCAGGAAAATCTAGTTTATTAAACGCAATTACCGGTTCTGAGGTACTGAGCTACGACAAACTTTTTGCAACACTTGATTCAACAACGCGTCAACTGATACTTCCTGAAGGAAAAGAGATTACACTTACCGATACGGTTGGCTTCATTCAAAAATTGCCTACCACGTTGGTAGAGGCATTTAAATCTACCCTTGATGAAATTAACGGTGCAGATTTAATTTTGCATGTGATCGATGCATCAGATCCTCAACATGCAAGGCAGATTGATACCGTCAATATGGTCCTTGAGCAGATTGGTGCACATGAAATCGGACGCATTGAAGTAATGAATAAGCTGGATTTGCTTGGAGAAGCGCAATACGAGGCGCTTTCAACACGTTTTCCTCACGCAGTCTTTACGTCTACCAAGACACGCGCTGGTCTTGATGAGCTTATTCATCGAATCGGTGTTATATCTTCAGCGCAAGATGAATTGCTAGAGCTTCTTGTTCCCTATGAAAGGGGAGAGGTGGTTTCGTTTATTCATCAACGCTGCACCATTCTCAGTGAAACGTACGAAGAAAAAGGAACTCATTTAGTCGTGCGCGCCAATAAACAAGCAGTTGCTAAACTCGCCCCATTTAAGCAGTCTCATTAATACACTTTGCGTAAAACTGCAACTACTTTACCAACGATAGCGCAATCCTTTGTGATAATTGGCTCCATGGAAGAGTTTTCAGGCTGCAAACGAATATGGTCAGCTTCTTTATAAAAACGTTTCACCGTTGCACCATCGTCGATAAGGGCTACTACGATTTCTCCATTGTGAGCAACATTTTGCTGCTTGACCACAACATAGTCTCCATCATTGATGCCAATCTCAATCATTGAATCACCATGAACCGAAAGAATAAACGAGGCGGAATCACCCACTAATTCGGTTGGAAGCGTCATCGTTGTTTCGATATTTTGTTCAGCTAATATTGGTTCTCCTGCAGCAACATTACCAACCAAGGGAAGAGCAAGCGTATTATCGAACCCATCCGAACCAAAAGAAAGACTTGATTCATCACTATGAGGCAGCGCAATAGAACGTGACTTTAGTGGATCACGCACAATGTAGCCTTTTTCTTCCAGAGTTTTTAAGTGAACATGTACCGTTGAAGGGGAAGAAAGATGCACCGCTTCAGCAATTTCTCGCACGGTAGGGCCAAACCCTTTTTCATGAATGTAGGACTCTATAAATTCATAAACAGAGCGTTGGCGCTTAGTAAGCGGAGCAGCCATGATAGTTCCTTTCCTAATACGAACTTTTGTTCGCTTTTTTATTGACAAGAACATATGTTCGAATTAAAGTATACACGAACAAAAGTTCTATGCCAATAAGGAGGTCCGCAATGGAGAAGAAATATCAAGACTATCGCACTGAAGGGACTGCGGCCCTCAAGCTTGAGGTGTATAACACACCAGCGCAAACTCCAATTATTCCTTTCGATGTTCGTCCATCGCAGAAAAGCCCCCATGACAAAGTCTCAGTAAGTCGTAGCTTAAAAAATACTCTCTCAAATGACCCCTTGCTTGGCTCTATTCGGAAAGCGGGAACGTCATCGCGTGCTTTTTATGCGAACTCCAAAGAAGACCAACGATTGTTTTTGAAGGGTTCGGTCTTAGCAACCTTGTTTGCTTTAGTGGTTATTCTTATCGGAGCTTAAGTTTTTACCACCATATCTTGTATACTAGCGTATGTAAGAACTATAAAAGGAGTTTACATGCGCTGTCCTTCTTGTGGTTTCCAAGAATCAAAAGTTGTCGATTCTCGTCCAGTAGATGATGGCTCAGCTATTCGCCGTCGCCGTGAATGTCTCTCGTGTGGTGCGCGTTTCACCACGTATGAGCGTACTGAGACAAGTCCACTGCTTATTATCAAGTCTGATGGCTCCTCAGAAGCTTACAGTCGAGATAAACTCTTTAGGGGCCTTTTAATTGCCTGCGCAAAACGACCTGTATCTCCTGAACAAATCTACCAACTTATTGATGATATAGAATCAGATTTGAGAAGCGAATCCAAGCGCGAGATCACCTCGAAAGCATTAGGTGACAAGGCCTTGGAAAAACTTGCAAATATAGACGAGGTTGCTTATATCCGCTTTGCAAGTGTCTATAAAGACTTTAAAAATATTGACGAATTCAAGGAAGCACTGAAGGGATTTTAAGGTAATGGATCAAAACCATATTCACACCATTCCAACGAAAAAACTTTGCACAGAAGCACTTATTCCTCACAATGCTTATGTAGGTGATGCAGGCTACGATCTTTGCTCAACAGAAGAAGTAGTTTTACAGCCTTTTGAACGAACACTTATCCCTACAGGTCTTGCCATCGAAATACCTTTTGGTTATGCAGGCTTTGTTGTTCCACGAAGTGGTCTTGCTATCAAGCAAGGACTTTCTATCGTTAATGCGCCAGGTTTAATTGACAGTAATTATCGCGGCGAATTGAAAGTAATTGCAATCAATCTTGATCCGCATGAACCTATTTCGATTCATGTCGGTGACCGCATTGCTCAGCTCGTTATTATGAAAGTTGAATCACTTGAATTTGAGGAAGTAGCAGAATTAGATGATTCTGAACGTGGAACTGGTGGTTTTGGCTCAAGCGGCGTTTCGAACGCTTAAAGTCCTCGACTAAATACTCATTGGTAACTAAAACAAGGCCTTAGAACGGCTCTCAGAGCTTCATTTCTAAATACCTTGTCTGAACTGCGGTTTTGTGTTGAAGTTGTCCAAAAGCTTATAAAAAACCGTAAGAATGAGGGGTTTGACTAAAACGAGAGTAACTTTACCTGATAATTTACGATAAGGGTGCCTTTCGTTTTGTTAGTACCAGAAAAAGCATAATAAGCCTCTTCGGTAGTTTCATAGTGACAGTTGATAATATATGTTATGTAAACTTAGAAATTATCACTTGAGGTTCTTTGTATATCTCACCCTCTTTCTACCAAACAGTAAAAGTTGGTGATAGTATTTCTCTTTGTGCACAGCTATACATGGTGTTACGTTAGATAAGGAGTTTCCATGATTAAGACTGAACCAGATCCGTATTGCAAAGGCGACAGATTTGCTGCAAAAAACGGTATGGTCGTAACTGAATTAGGCGAGAATTTCGCTAAAGCACAGGTAACCATCGACGAGTCCTTCCTCAATGGTCTTGATATTCCTATGGGTGGCGTTTATTTCACTTTAGGAGATTTTACCTTTGGTGCAGCAAATCAATACATCACTAACGGCGTTGTTACCCTGGACGCATCCATTGACTTTCTCGCATCTGCAAAGCTTGGTGATACGGTAACAGCAACGTGCACCCAGGTATCACGTGCACGCAAAATCGTTCGTAATGTCATTGAAATGCATGATCAAAATGGCAAACTTCTTTGTGTTATGCGCTGCACTGGCTATCGCAAAGAAACTTGGAACTAGCTAACTCGCGAATGCTAAGAAAGGACTGAAGTTTATGGCTGACCCCCAGCATCGCCCTTCAGTAAAAAAGTCCTCCGAATCGTATGCTTCTCTTACACCCTCGTTGGCTTTTCAGCTTACTGGACCGCATACTTGGGTCGCAGCTATAACTCCTGTCCTTCTTTCGTATGTTTACTGCGGGATCACCTATTCGGGCAATGTCAGTTTTCTTTTAGCATTTATTTTGCTTGTGATCAGCGTTCTTATGCAGTCAGCAGTAAATGTTCTCAATGATTACTTTGACTATAAAAAAGGCACCGATTCTTTAGAGAACTCTTCTGAGGATGCCTTTGATGCTGTTCTTGTCTACAACAAACTCAATCCTCGCAGCGTTTTAGTGTTTGCCATTGGTCTGTTGGTTATTGCGGCAGGCTTAGGGTTCTATTTGGTTTCCCTTACTGGTTGGCCACTTCTTGTTATTGGCCTTATCGGGGCACTCGCTGTAGTACTTTATTCTGCCGGTACTACCCCTATTTCTTATCTTCCTATTGGAGAAATAGTAAGCGGGGTTGTAATGGGAGGATTAATTACCCTAGCAGGATGTTATATTCTCTCAGGAATTTTAGATGCTCGAGTTTTACTTATTGCACTACCCTGCATTATTGGCATCGGAATGATTCTCGCGACTAACAACACCTGCGATATTGAAAAAGACATTCCCGCAAAACGAAAGACCGTATCAGTGATCCTTGGCCGAACTAAAGCAGTTACCTGCTATCGAGGCATGATAATACTTTGGCTGCTGAGCATTGTTGCGCTTGTTGGTATATTTTATGCTCCTGGAATGCCCTTTATTCTCTTGTTAGTTCTTGCTGCCTTCCCTACCATGCGTGCTCTTCTCTCTAATCCTTTAATTCAAAGCTCCCGAGATGGCGCAATGGCTCAAATCACAACACTCAATGTGCTTTTTACTGCCTTTTATTGCTTGGCACTTGCAGCAAGTACCTTTATTACCTGGATATAAAAGAAGGCAATTCGAGGCTTTTTAACCCTCTTATGGCATTGAGATTAGCTTCTTTACAAAGTTCGTCTAAGCTACAAGGTTGCTTATCCGATACCAACCCACTTTCGTAAGCAAGAATCCCCCAAAAATCTCTCGACGAAAGCCCTCTTTTTTCACGAAGAGCCTCGATGCTTATGTCGCCGGAACGCTTCGCAAGGCGTCTGCCCTCTTTATCGACAAAGAGAGGAACATGCCCAAACTGGGGAATACGGAATCCCAAAAGATCATCGAGATACATCTGACACGGAGTAGAAGAAAGTAAATCACATCCTCTTACCACAGAGGTTATTCCCATTGCTGAATCATCGCATACAACAGCTAATTGGTAGGCAAAAACACCATCGCTTCTACGAATAATAAAATCGCCCCATTCCTGCGCAAGGTTACTTTCATACCTTCCCTGGAATAAATCGTAAAACTGGTAGTGCGCATCCTTGACCATCACGCGATAGGAAGGATTTTTACGGCATGACTTTATACGACGTTCTTCTTCAGATAAAAAGCGGCAGGTACCTGGATAAACAACGCGTTCCCCTACATGTGGCGCAGAAGCAGCATGTAAATCTGCTCTCGAACAATAACAGGGATAAATCAGCTGTAGATTATCAAGTGTACTAAAACAAGCTTGATAATAATCATCTCGCTTGCTCTGATAAACTACCTCTCCTTCCCAGGAAAAGCCAAGCCATTCAAAATCCCGAAATAATAGATCGACCAGCTCGGGCTTGCATCGATCTTTATCAAGATCTTCAACACGCATACGCATACTTCCTCCCTGTTGCTTCACTACAAGAAAAGCAATTAAAAAGGAGAAGGCATTTCCAATATGCAACTTTCCCGAAGGAGTAGGAGCAAACCTTCCAACCGGAGTTTTTTCGGAAGGGTTAAAACTATTTACGTCTATCGATGACATGTTTTGTTTTACCTAAAGAACGCTCAATTCCACCAGGCTCAACGAGCTGCACCTCTGAAGACACAAGCATAGATTCCTTTAATGTTTGAGCGATGTGTTTTCTGAAAGCATTCATTTCTTCATAGGAGTCGCTAAAAGCAGAAGGCTCTAGCTCAACGAAAATCTTCATGCGATCAAGACCGGTTGCATTATCAACTTCAATACGATAAAACGGAGTGACACCTTCAATAGTAGAAAGAATATCTTCAACCTGAGAAGGAAAGACATTCGTTCCACGAATAATTAGCATATCGTCGCTGCGTTTACGAACCTTCTTCATACGCGCATGTGTTCTCCCGCATTCGCATGGCTCAGTAATAACGTAGGTCAGATCGTGAGTACGATAGCGAAGAACAGGAATAGCCTGTTTATCAAGAGGGGTTATAACAAGCTCCCCTTCTTCTCCTTCTGCGACAGGTTCTCCCGTAGCAGGATCAACTACTTCCCAAAGAAAATGATCTTCAGCGATATGCTGCATATCTCGACAAGACAGACATTCACCCGCAACACCTGGGCCCATAACTTCAGTTAAACCATAATTATCGGTACAGGTTATATGCATACGAGACTCAATTTCTTCTTTCATTTTAGGAGGACAAGGCTCTCCACCAAAGAGTCCCACGCGTAAGGTTGAATGCTCCCAATCAAAGCCTGCCTTCTCCCCTACTTCACACATATGCAAGGCATACGAAGGAGTGGCAATGAGAACCGTTGATCCATAATCTTCAATCATCTGAAGATGTCGATCGGTATTTCCTGATCCGGCAGGGATCAGCATACAGCCAAGCTTTTGAAGGCCATAGTGAAGCCCAAAGCCTCCGGTAAACATTCCATAGCCAAAAGCCATTTGCGCTCGGTCACCTGGGACAACACCTGCCATAGTAGCAAGTCGCGCAATACATTCACTCCAAACCTGCATATCATGAGTGTTGTAACCCACGACAATTGGTTTTCCTGTGGTGCCTGAAGAGGCATGAAGTTCAGTTACTTCATCTAATGGAATAGCAAAAAGCCCATAGGGAAACGTATCGCGAAGAACTGTTTTATCAGTAAAAGGAAGCTTTCTAACATCTTCAAGACTGGTAATATCAGACGGCTTTACGCCCATCTCGTCCATCTTGGTTCGATACCAATCCACCCGCTCATACACATAAGCAACTTGTTTTTGGAGTTTCTCAAGTTGAAGAGAGCGAATATTCTCACGCCCCATGGTTTCGATATCGGGCTGATAAAACCTTGTTTGTAAGGTAGACATAATGTAGAGATTCCTTCCACAAACTCACAACTTGAGACTTACCTAGCATGCAAGCACTCTTGCAATTCAAAAAGAATAAAAGCAACGCTTAAAACTTAACGAAGCTCATCCTGGTCTATAATTCGGATGCCTTCATTCCTTAAAAGCTCTTCAACTACTTGCGTATCATCAACCCTAAAAGCAATATAGGTTGCAATAAGAGAGTAACTATAGGTTAAATTGATTCCCGCTTCTGCAATAATGCCAAAGACGCGAGCTAATTCGCCCGGCTCATCAATAAGCTCAGCGCAAACCACGTCGGTAAGAGTAACTGCGGCACCACGATCCTGCAAAACTGCTAAAGCGCGCTCTGGATCGTCGACAATAAAACGAGCAATGCCATAATCACCGGTATCAGAACAACTAAAGCCACGTACACTGATATTTGCATCTTGGAAAATATCGAGATTGCGTTTTAAATGGCCCGGCTTACTTTGAACAAAAACGCTAATTTGTTTGATACTCATTTAGTGCTCCCCTCGTGCAAAAGCGCGTCCACTGCGGAATGCTTCTAAATTGCTCTCAATAGTTTTTGGTGGCACTTTTTCCTGAATTACCTGTTCCCAGGTGGCAGGCGGAAAAGGAAGAGATGCGGAAAGAGCACCGAGCAAAACTACGTTAGCACATTTAACCGTGCCTGCCTTACGGGCAATTTCGCTTGCGGGAATAAGCGTTGCACCGTAGTTTTCTAAGCGTTTACGTGCCTGAGAAGGCATCGAAGCACGTCCGGTCAAAACTGGCAGAGGTTTGATGGACTCGTCGTTTACCACCAAAGACCCCTCCATCTTCAAAAACGCAATATTACGAAGTGCCTCTACAATCTCAAAAGAGACAATACTGTCAGCACATCCTTCATCGCACACCATCGTTGAAACTTGCTCTCCGAAGCGAACAACCGTTGTGACAGCGCCTCCACGCTGTGCCATGCCATGAATTTCAGACACTTTACAATCAAGACCCGCTGCTGTGGCAACACGAGCAAGAAGATCGGCGGCAGTAATAGTTCCCTGGCCCCCTACGCCGCAAAGAAGAATCGTATATACCTTTGATTCGCTCATTTATCGACTCCCCTCACGTGGTTCTATCGCACCAAAATTGCAGTATTGACGGCACTGATCGCATCCAATGCAAAGATCAGGATCAATAGAAGATACTCCTGTCTCTGGATCAGAGGCAATCGCAGGACAGCCAAGTGTTTTACAGATACCGCATCCAGTACAATCAGGCGTTACGACGTAGGATTTCTTGGGTGATTTATCTAAAAGGACACAGGACCCCTGAAAAACAATAACATCCAAATCCTCGTTCTGAGTAGCTTCCTTAAGTGCAGAACGGACCGCTTTCATGTCAAAGGCGTCAACGCATTGCACGTGATCAACACCAAGAGCCTCTAGAATACCTGGAAGGTTAAGCTCCCTGCTTGGGCGGTGTTGTAAAGTGATGCCATTAAAGGGGTTACCTTGCTGACCCGTCATGGCTGTAGTGCGTTTATCCAAAATACAAATCG
>ERZ827440.137-NODE-137-length-114358-cov-5.017375_pt1 | contig 114358 bp, 100 predicted proteins | sample MGYA00519774_ERZ827440 | MGnify/ENA primary metagenome ERZ827440 (study PRJEB31778, sample SAMEA3449302) | human gut metagenome | biome: human gut; feature: human-associated habitat; material: faeces | place: United Kingdom | collected 2010/2012 ... | reverse complement strand
CGAACTTCTGTGTCGCTTGCGGCGGGGCCGCTCGCGCAAGGAGATAATTTACTCTTTCGAAGATTCAGTGTCAAGAACTTTTTTGAAATTTTTTTCGAAAGCTGAAATTTACTTTCGGAAGCTTATTTCAAAAGACTTTCCACTGTACTCGAAGTGGGTAAAAATCCCTTCCCTCTCAAGAGGGTTTGTACATAGTACCAGTGCTTTTTTGAATTACTAGATCATAAATTTGTTCTTCAAAATTTGTTCACAATGTTTCATCAAGAGATAGATAGATGGATGGATAGATGAACTTTATCTATCTTATAAAGCATCAAATAAGACATGTCTGAATGCCTTATCCATGGGTTTTGCGCTTTCGTATATTCCACAACTGTGACTTCCATCTTTAGGAAGCGCAATACTGCCGGGATTAAATACCCATATACCATCTTGCGCCACGTTATTGATCTGACTCGTACTGGCCTCTTTCGTATTGTCACCTAGACTACTGGCTTGCGCAGCGCTATCCAAAAGCATTTCATTTACTTTTATATGAGTGTGTCCATACAAAACGGCGCTTTTAGGCGGTAACGGTGGCAGGGTATTGCAGCTACCATCAATCCCAACTCCATAACGATGCCCATGGGTTAAAAAGAGCGTCCTTCCCGCTTCGTCAAAAAGCTGCGCATAATCAGACAAGCACGGAAAATCTAAAACCATCTGATCTACCTCAGAATCACAGTTTCCTCGCACCGCTATAAGCTTTCCTGTTGCGGCATATTCATTGAGCATACAAGCAACTTTTTGCGGATCGTATTCACGAGGCAGATCATTGCGCGGCCCATGGTACAAAAGATCACCAAGTAAAATAACCTTATCGGGCTGCTCTTGCTCTATTGCCTCTATAAGTCGTTTAGTCCAAAAGGCTGATCCGTGAATATCTGAAGCGATGAGAAGTTTCATGTCTGCCTTCTCCCTTTCTGTTCTTTTCTTTTATTCCTTTATACTAGCGGTATTGTTTAAAAGAAATTGGGGGGTTTCATGTCTTCGTCTTCGATGCTTGCCGTCAACATTGGCAATACCGTAACCAAGATTGGTCTTTATTACGATGACTCTCTTATAGCAAAATGGATCGTTACTACCCCACTTACTATTACAGTAAGCGAAGTAGAAACTATCCTTATGAACTTTGCAGCATCACTCAAACGCAATAAAGAGGTAGCTAAGCTCTCTATTCCCCTTGAGCAACTCTCTCCTAAGGGAAGCATTATCGCTTCAGTTTCCCCTCTTATTACTGATGCATGGATAAGCGTGCTTGCTCATGAATGCGCACGCAAACCCCTCGTAGTAGGTCCCGGCCTAAAAACAGGTATTAAATTAGGGTACAGTGACCCATCCGAGCTGGGTGCAGATCGTATTGCAGAAATGATAGGTGCACGTGATCTTTTTGGCTTCCCCTTAGTGGTTGTCAACCTGGAAGCTACCACCACGTTCGAAGTTATTGATGATAAGGGAAATTTTGTGGGGGGCATTATTGCGCCTGGCTTAGAATCATCTGCAAAATCACTTTCAGCTACCGCTGCCAAAATTCCTGTAATTGAGCTGCAGGCACCTAAAAAGGTAATCGGAAAATCAACACGCCAAGCAGTTCAAGCTGGCGTGGTATTAGGTGAGGTAGCACGTATTGATGGATTGGTCTCCTCTATTTGGAAAGAGCTCGGCTATAAAACCAAAGTTGTTAGTGCAGGTGCCGATGCCAAAGTAATACAAGCGCTTTCGCAAACCATCGATCAATCAGCTGACAATCTAGCACTCCACGGATTAAAGCTGCTCTACGATCGCAACACTAAATAACAAGATAATAAGAAGCCCTATACAAAAACCGAACCCCCACTAATAGAACCCCCACTAATAAAAAAGCAAGCGGTAGTTCAGCGCCAAACGGAGGGCTTTTGGCTAATCAAGCACAGACATTGGCATTGAAGACATTTGTTTTCCTTTATGCTGGGACTCGTTAGGAATGCGCACAAACATCAAATAACACAGCCAAAGCATCACCAATTCAAGAATGAACCATACAACAAAGTTAACACCTTGAATGTCTTTAACCATATAGGCACTCACAACCATAACAGCAGCAGAGACTAAAAGAATTCGTGCTTTAGTTGCAGCAGGAATTGCTTGTTTTTTCAAAAATGGCTGTACATATGTTTTCCAGGCTCGACTTGAGGAAAGCCAAGTATTAAGTCGCTTAGATGAACGTGCAAATAAAAATCCCGCCAACAAGAGAAACGGAGTTGTAGGCAATACGGGAACGAACATTCCCACTATCCCTAAAGCAGCACATATAAGACCAAGCGGTATAAACACTATGCGAACAAGAAGCTTTTTCATAGCACTCTTTTCTTGCGCTTGTCTTTGAAATGCTGTTCAAACATCACCATCATCTAGACATCAAATAGTGCGCAGGTTGTTTTCAACTTGTCTTCGAACAAACATAACAAATCCCTGCATACAGACAAGGAAACAATCGAGTAACGGTCTCTTTATGATAAAAGACTGCCACTCCTACAACAAAGAATGACAGTCTTTAGAGGCAACAATTACTCTTTACGGTTTACATGCAGGTGTAACCGCCATCAACAGGAACCATAATGCCCGTTACATAAGAAGAAGCAGGAGACGACAGGAACAAAACAGCGGTGTCTAGTTCTCCCTCTTCACCGTAACGCTCCGCAGGAATCATCGTACGAGCATTAGCCTGGAAGAAGTCGCTATCGAGCGTTTCCTTAGTGAGCGGCGTATAGAAATAGCCAGGACAAATCGCATTAACATTGATGCCCTTTACGGACCATTCGGCAGCTAGTGCACGCGTGAGATTCACAACGCCACCTTTAGCTGCATGATAAGGAGCAGAACCTGCTACCTTATTACCCACCAATCCATACATAGAAGCGATATTAATGATGCGTCCATATCCGGCAGGAATCATAGCTTGCTTTGCTACGGCACGAGCTACCTTAAAAGTACCAAACAGATCGATATCCATTTCGCCTGCAAACTGCTCATCAGTAATATCCTCTGCAGGAGCAACAGCGCCTGTACCAGCATTGTTAATCAGAATATCAATACGACCATACTTTTCCATAACCTGAGCGACCGTATTATTAACCATGTCGGTATCGGTAATGTCGCAACGAATAGGATAGGTATCTACACCAAACTCTTCAGAAATCTGTTTTGCAACCTCTTCGATTTTTTCTTGGCGACGAGCAATAGGAACAATGGTACATCCCTGACTAGCCAATGCCTTTGCCATTTGAACGCCCAATCCACCAGAGCAACCAGTGACAATCGCAACTCGTCCTGTTAGATCAAAATAGTTCTTCATTTGTAGCGCTCCAATCCACTCAACGAAGGTTATGATGCTTTACCTTAATAAAGCATTGCAGGTCATACCCATAAAAATACCTTGAGCGGTGCTATATTTTCGGAAACAGCTACAAGATATTCGATAGAACACTGAGCGATTTAATCGTCAATGCCAAAACGTATTTCTAGTTTGTCCTGAGCCGTATCAAGATTATTCTCAATTTGTTCTAATTGGAGCTCTATAGAGCGGTAGTCCTCCCACGATAAAGAACCAGATCGATATTGAGCCTCTTGCTGATCTTCATAGGTATCCATTTCAAGTTCGAGAGCATTAAATTCACTGTCAAACTTAAAGTAGCCATCAATGCGAGCATTGCGATCACTAGGAACCTCAGCTGCCTCTGCCTGTGAGATTAAATCATTCGCGCGGTCGCTAAATTCTTGAATCACAGCATTATCAAACGTTGTTTTACTTTGAGCGTTTTGATTTTGTGTTGCATCATTTGCTGTTTGATTATCAGTCGTAGCATCAGAAGCGCTCTGATTATTTTGCAAACGCTCAACTTCTGCTTCAAGCTCTGCAATACGCTGTTCGTCATTATTATTGTTGCAACCTACAAGAAACGTAATTACCCCTAGCGAGAGCAACATAGTTAAGCAAAGCAAAAGCACCGTTTTGAAGGGGGTTTGCATTGAATTCGCTTTGGCAATCATAGCAATGACCTCCTAAAACATAAATGTTACTATGTTGATAACATAATTAAATAAAATGATATTCGCAACATTTTTTGCCTAATCGTTGCTTTTTATGTCCTTTTCGGATAAAGCCTACACGCACCTGACAAAGATATTTTTATAAACAGCATTAAAGACATCAAAGAAAACAGAACATAGACTGTGTAAACTTTCAAACACTACTTCTAAAAGAGCACAGAGGGGATTCATATGGTTCCAGAAAAACCCACACTCGAGCAGCTAGAAGCCGAGTTTTGCAACGATAAATTCGCCACACACGTAGCACACTGCCGCATTCTTGAAGGAAACAAAGGCTACGCTGTCTGCGAAATGCCTATAGAAACTATCCATCGCAATGCAATGGGTAATGTTATGGGTGGCGCAATTTTTACCTTAGCTGATTTTGCCCTTGCCATTGCGGCAAATGTCGGCCAACCACCTACTGTTTCAGTAACCCATTCAATAGACTTTTTTCGTCCCAGCAAAGGAACGAAGCTTATTGCAAGTGCTCACTGCGACAAGGAAGGAAGTCGCCTTGCCTTTTTCACAGTTACCATCGTAGATGACCAAGGCAAAGGCATTGCAAAAATGACCGCTACCTGCGCTCGTGTATAGGGACGTTCGCACTCACATACAAAGACATCCACATTACACGCAAGGTCTATTTGCACTCATAGATAGGATCTACTCGCGCCCGCACATAGAGCAAGCTATCTGTAACTTACAGATTGACCTGTTTGTGCTCATAGATAGACGCTGCTTTAACCCAAATATCCTAAAAGCGGTACATATTCCTGTGCACTGTCAGGAACAGCAAGGGTAAAAGTCTGTCCTTCGGCCGAAACAGTAAGGTAAGAGGGATTGTCGTAGGTGATAACTTCAGCCGACACACCTCCGTAGTTCACCTTTTGGGAGCCTGTTTCTTTCACATCAGAAGGAAGAGAAGTTACCGACCAGCTTTCAATATCCAACTTGTCGATAGCTTGGTTTACCTGCTCTTCAGACATACCTGTTTGAGCCGCAATATCACCAGCATTGGCATAGAGAGTATCTTCAGCTTTGGATTTAAGACCAGATGCATCAAGAGCAGCATTGGTTGCAGCATTCGTCCCAAAACCTAGCATTTCATGAACTGACTGCCCAACAGGAGTAGAGGAAAGCGGTGTAAAGGTAAACAAAACTACCACACAAGCAAAAATTGCGAGCAATGCCGCAATCCCACCCAGCAGCTTCAAAACAACATTCACGATAGCTCCCCCTTTCCGATTTAGAGTCGATAGTCTAGCACTTAAAGTCACAGAACCTCCTATATGTTTCTATATGTTTTACTTCGGGCTGAATAGTTCTTTGAAAAAACTTTCACAATCCCAAAATTCAATCGATCTCATAAATGGTTTTAAGGATAAAAGCGTTTCCAAAACAACATGATGGATAAAACCTTAGTACGCCATTTATCAGGCGTTATACAAACATATAACGATTTATTCTTAAAACGTATTCGATCTATAAAGAAAGAATTTCATCGTTTACTAAATTCTTATTGCAATCACTCTCGAAAAGGATTAAAAACAGTGGTGGCAAAAATCGGAGCTGAGAAAATTCGTTAGAAACGCATACGTGAAAATACGAAAACGGATGCTTCGAATGCAAGGTAATCCGTTATTAGTTTTCGCAAGCATTTTCTACGCAAGGAGGTAACCAAAATGGCCCCACGTCAAAACAAAATTGCCCTGGTTAACCGCTTCACTTCCGCTTCCGCTGAGGCAAAGCGTCTCGCTGCTACTATCTTTTTTACTCTGCTTATATGTGGCATTTTACCTTTGATTATCAACGGTTAAGCGTACAGCTCACATAACCTTTTACATACAACCTCATATATTTTTCAGCAGCCTTATTGCTGCGTACAAGGCATATTGTGTTTTGCTGCTTTTAGCGTGTGGATTAAGAATTTGGCGCCTTGTCATGTTACGCCCTGCAGAATCACTGAAACGTGTAAGATGTTATCCTTAAATACTGAGACCAAGTAAAAGCAGACTATTGAACAGCACGAGAAAAAATCATTAAGTAAAAGGACTATCTATGGCAAGCAAAACAAAAAAGTCGATCGCTGTACCCTTCGATAAAAACAATCCCGCCATCATACAGGCCGCACATAAGGTTTTGGCTGATTTAGAGGCATTGAGCAACGAAGCGCGCTACATGATGACCGAAAACCCTGAAAGCAAAGGCAATATTGCGCTTTGGAATTGTCTTGTTGACATTGAAGATGTACTTACAAGACTCTCTGAAGGTGCTGATCTTTCAAACAAAGAGGCTATCGCTCTAGGCGATGCCTGCGTAGAAGCAGTTCAGTATTTCAACCGAAGTGAGGAAATAACCAAAGAAGAAGTAATTGGAGTATTTACCCCGCTCAATAATCTCGTGTTTAAAAACGAACTTTTTGCTTAGAACCGTTTTAACCAGCCAAAGAATTTATAAGCAGACTGAGTACTCTAGCTATTCACTACGCTAAAAGCACCTTCTTTCTTTTTGGTAAAAATATGCCATACTACACCTATAACGGTAATAAAAAAGTTAGCATTCGCTTTATATAAAGATAGTAATTTCCCCCTAAGCTGTTTTCAATAAAGCAAATAGCTTTTATCAAACCATCAGCATAACGGTTAGATACCTTTACGGTTCGAGACCCTACCCGTCCAAAACTAGGGGGTGTACCCATGAACGAATTACTCTTCTTATTAGAGATAGTTCTAACGTTTGGATGCGTAGTTGCAGCTAAAAAAATATTTGGTAAAGCTGGCCTTATTGCATGGATTGCTGTTGCGATGATCCTTGCGAACTTGACCGTAGTTAAAACCGTTGATCTTTTCGGTATAGATGCCACATTAGGCAACGTGATGTTTGCCTCCACTTTCCTTGCAGGTGACATGCTCAATGAAAACTACGGAAGGCAAGCTGCTCATAAAGGAATTTTGGTGGGGTTAGGTGGCGTACTTGTATTTATGGTATGCACACAAATCAGCCTGCTCTATACACCAAGCACGACCGATGTTTCTCATGATGCCATGGCGCTTTTATTTGCACTTAATCTTCGCACCAGCGTTGCCTCAGTTGCTATGTGTATTTTGGCAAACTGGCTCAATGTTTCCCTGTACGCAAAAATTCGTGAGCTGACTCATGGTAAGTATTTGTGGCTTCGCAACAATATCACCACCATTACCTGTAACTGTGCTGAAAATTTCCTCTTTGTCTTATTGGCTTTCGGTGGTATCTATTCCATGGAACAAATTCTTGCTATCGCATGTTCCACCTGCGTAATTGAGATTTTCTTAGCTTTGTGTGATACCCCATTTTTATATCTCTCCCGCGGAAAGTCGAAACTTCTCCACCGCGCCAATCAATGATGAATATCTTCCCTACAAGACGATTACCTGAAGGGCTAGCCAAAGAAATAATATCGCCGCGTTTGAATTTAGGGGCTGGTCTACTCATTCCAATCACCGCACCAGGTAACCTCGAGCCCTCGATACTCACCTATCTCCACACGCATCACCGTATCAGGTGGAATTAAATGCCTGTACACCTTAGTGTCCAGCATCACTGGCTCTTGTTTCCATGGTCTGAATTCCCTTTTGCTGGCATACTCTGGTTCCTTGTCTTGTAGCTCCGCCACAACATCATGACCAAGGATCCAGCAATGATTGCCCCACAAAGGAGCGCCGTTAAATTCTCCCATTACCCTCTCCATGCTTCCTTTAGACGCTGCCAGCGTGTCTTACACTTTTCTTTTTGCGCCGCTGATTCCAAAGCAGGCTTTATCCATCGCCTGCAAGGTCTGGTTTGACTACCAGTCAATTTGTCGCATAGTACTTTATCAATCTCCTAAAATATACATCTGAAATGGCTAAACACTAAATAGCGTCTAATATCCGCGCCTACGCCCAAAATACCAGGGCGCATGATAGGGCAATATTTCGACATACCACCTATCAGTATTTCCTTTCTCTGTTGCTTCTTGCTCCAAATACAGATGTGTTTTGTGGGAACCGATCTGTATGGTATAGCGCAACGTTCGCACTCCCCTACCAGGAAACGAATTCGATATAGGCTGCCCTATGACTTTCTCAATTTGAAACGTTCGTCCATCTGGCCAACAAATTGAAAGTGGCGTAATAGCCCCATCTTCGCGCCAGCGTGCAATTACGTCGACATAACGACGCGTTGTATGTAGATCTGGCAACGGCATAGTGATATTGCACTCCTTCAGAGAGATGATATACTACCTTATAGTAGAACATTTGTTCTAGTTTTGAAAGTGAAGCGACCTTATAACCAAAACCAGAAAAAGAAAGATACAGCACACCGTGATAAAGAGCCTCACAGAAAAATGCTATCTCTGCATAGACTTGAAATCGTTTTATGCAAGCGTCGAATGCGTTGACCACAACTGGGATCCTTTCACCAAAAACCTTGTTGTAGCCGATCCTGAGCGAAGCCAGACCACAATCTGTCTTGCAGTATCTCCTGCATTAAAAGCGCAAGGCGTACCTGGACGTTGTCGACTCTTTGAAATCCCCAAAGACCTTACCTTTGAAATAAAACCGCCACGCATGAAACGTTACATGGAAGTATCCACTCACATTTATTCCCTTTATTTGCGCTATGTAAGTCCCCAAGATATTCACGTGTATTCTATCGACGAATGTTTCATTGATGCCACACCGTATCTTTCGCTCTACCATATGGATGCGGTCAGCTTCGCTAAAACCCTCACTAAAACAGTGTTTGATGACACAGGAATTTGCGCAACAGTAGGCATTGGTACAAATCTTTTCCTCGCAAAGGTAGCACTCGACATCACAGCAAAACACGACCATGACGGTATCGGCATTCTAGACGAAACAAGCTTTAAGCAAGAAATATGGTTTCATCAGCCCATAACCGATATTTGGAATATCGGACCTGGCATTGCGCGACGCTTAGCAAAATATGGCGTATACAACCTGGCAGGAGTTTGCGCCATGGAAGAAAGCACTCTCTATAAAGAATTTGGTGTCAATGCCGAATACCTTATTGATCACGCATGGGGACAAGAACCTTGCACTATCGAACAAATTCATTCCTATGTTCCTGAAGGCCATTCTCTAATGAACGGACAGATACTACCCTGCGATTATAACCAGGAAGAGACCCGCATAGTCATGCATGAGATGGTAGATGCAAGCATACTTGAACTGGTACAAAAAGGCCTTGTTGCGGAAAGCATTTCTCTTTCCATCGGATACGCTCGCAGATATCTTCATGCGCGCACTGGCGGCACCAGAAAAATTGGACGGCTTACTAATTCGGCGCGCATCTTAAAACAACACTTTGAAGCGCTTTTTGACGAGACCACTCATGATGACCTCGCTATTCGCCGTATCAGTATTGGTTTTGGTGGTCTTCTTCCCGAAAAATACGCCACTACAACCCTGTTCGACAATGTGGAAGCCGAACTCAAAGAACGTCATCGCCAACAGGCTATTATTGCCATACGAGAAAAATTCGGGAAAAATGCCATGCTCAAAGGAATTAGTCTTCAAGAAAAAGCTACCGCGCGTGAACGCAACAATCAGATAGGAGGACACCGTGCCTAGTAACTCAAGCAAACCTTCCCAACACTGCATTACTGAAAGGTCAGTTGGAAAATTAGACTCATCCAAAAAGCATACTTGCCCTAAAGATGCCCTTTTACCACATGAACTAAAGCAAGAACTTCTTTCAGTAAACGATCCACGAGAAAAGGAATATCGCATAACCATTCTTGCTGCCATCGAACGAAATATCCAAACCAAAGGAGCTCATCTCGCACAGCCGCACGATACTCGTGCACGACAATTTATGCCTTTTGCTGCCTTAAAAGGATACGCCGATATGGTGCAAGAAGAAAAATACAAGCACTAATAAAGAACAACCTATCTTAAAGAAGCTAAATCAACTACACGAGTAGCTAAACGATTTTGCAGCGCTTCGGAATGTGTCACAAGTACAAGCCCTACTTCGTTTTCCGCGCAATAAGAAAGTAAAAAGTCCCAAATTTGCACCTGAGTAAGAGCATCTAACATAGTAGATATCTCATCAGCGATAAGAAATTTTGGCCGCACCCGCAGAACACGTGCAATACAGCAACGCTGAAGTTCTCCTCCAGAAAGCTCACGTGGATAGCGCGAGAGCCACTGAGGTTTAATACCAAGCTTTTCCAAAAGAACAGGATCAATAGAGCCCGATTCTTTAAGCGAATCACGAATACGCAACAAAGGATCAAGTGCTTGTTCGGGATGCTGCCAAATCATTTGGACAGGCAAAGGGCAATTCGTTTCTTGATAAGACATCAGCGGCTTTTCATCTAACAGTACTTCACCCGCTTGCGGCTGCAAATAGCCCGCCAACAAGCGACATATGGTAGTTTTTCCAAAACCCGAAGAAGCATGAAGAGCGACACGTTCGTGTGATTCGATCGCAAGATTAAAAGAAGAAAGCAAGGATTTATCGCTATCTAAAGATTTACTATGAGTCAAATTTCTACGAGCTAGAAAATGGCCTTTGCGAGAAAGGGCACTGCTTATATGTGATAAAGCATTGGCGTTATACGAAAAGGAAACATCACGAAGCTTAAGCACACTCATGCCTTATCCCCTTTCCCCGCGCGAATATCCTCGATATCCTCTTCTACCGCAAATTCATGCTCAGGCAGCGCATGCCAGAGTGCCTTGCTAAAAGGATGTACCAATAAATCAGGTGAAGCAAAATTAGCAACAGAGGTCTCTTCCACTACTGTGCCGTCTTTGAACACCGCCACACGATCCGCAACCCGCAGTGCCAACTCGATATCGTGAGTGATAAGCAAAACTCCCTTGCCCTCATTGGCAAACGCACGAAAATCATCCATCGCCTTTACCGCTAATTCCAAATCAAGTCCAGGAGTCGGTTCGTCAGCAATTATAAGCTGAGGGTCCTTCATTAATACCGTACAAAGAAGCACACGACGAGCCATACCCCCTGACAACTCAAAGGGATAGAGTTCCTCGACCTCGCGCGCCAAACCGTAACGTTCAAACAGTTCTCTTCGCCGATTTTCATTGCCACCAATTTGCTTGCCAATCTTCATAAGAGGATCGAGCGATTTTACACTTTGAGGAACAAAAGCAATCTCGCGCCCACGTAAATGTGCCAAACTTTCTGCATCCTGCAATTTTCCATCGTAGTAAATCGTGCCTTCTACACGCGCATTGGTGGTATAGAGTCCTAAAATTGCATCAGCCAACAGTGTTTTCCCTGATCCTGAAGCACCTACAATCGCAAGAATTTCGCCCGTATGAACCGACAGACTTAGATTATGAATCACCTGACTTATATACTGCTCGCTCGAAAATCGCTCCCCTTCCTCATACATCACAAAGCCAATGCTTAAGTTCTGTACTTGAAGCAAATGATGCCCACCTGCATGATGGCTTACCTTTGCATGCGAATGACCATGATGAAATTCGGCGTGGGTGTGTACCATATCATCATGCGGGAGAGCATCCGATACAACATTCTGAGATGTTGTAGACATAGCGTGCTTGCTGTTTTGAAAAGCGCGAAGAAGGGCTTTGATGCCTCGCGCACAAGACTTACCGAAAGTGTTTAGAGGAAAAGTACAACCAGCATTCATTGATACCACACCCTATTCCTGCGCACGCGCCGGATCGAACAATCGACGAAGACTTTGTCCTGTCCGATCGAACAGCAGCACAACCGCCAGTAAAGCAAGTCCTGGGAACAAAGCAAGCCACCACATACCAATAGAGAGATAGTTCATCGATTCACTGAGAATAATACCGATCGCAGGCATCTCAGGAGGTAATCCGAATCCTAAAAAGGTAATAGCTGCTTCATGCAAAATAGCATGAGGAAATAGAAGAATAAGTCCTACTAAATACTGAGGTAACACCGCAGGAAGTACATGATGAAGAGCGATGTAGACCGGTCCTCGACCCAATGCTTTTGCTACTTCAACATACGAGCTTTGCTTTACCTGCAATACTTCAGCACGAATAACGCGACATAAACTTGGCCAATGGGTTAGAGCAACGCCAATAGCCACACCCCAAAATCCCTTACCAAGTGCATAAGAAATAAGCAACAACAGCACAATATGAGGAATGCCCAGCATCAGATCAATCAGCCACGTAATACAGGTATCAATCTTTTTACCACCTAATGCTGCAAGGGTGCCAAGAACAAGCGCAATGATCGATGACACCAAAGCTGCCAGTAAACCTATTCCGATACTGGTAGAAAGACCCGATAACGTGCGCATCAGCATATCGCGACCCAGATTATCCGTTCCAAAAGGATGCGAAAAACTAGGGGCTTCACGTGTAAACGCAAGATCACTTGCTGTTGCAAAAGGCATCACTAACAAGCCTACTAGCGCAACGATAACAAGAACAGCTATCGAAGTAATGCAAATTATCTGAGTGCGTCTACGATTATTTACTTTCTTTGAGCGAGGCCTATGGAATATCGTCACAATGCATCGCCTCCTCGCTTAATGCGAGGATCAATGATGCGATAGAGCACATTGGCAATCATATTGCCGCCAAAGACAATAGCAGCAGAAACAAGCGTAATTCCCACCAGTAAAGCTACATCGCTTCCAATACCTGCCGTAACCGCAGCTTGACCAAGTCCAGGGTAGGAAAACACTTGCTCAACTAAAACTGATCCGCCAAATATTTCTGAAATTGATGCAAATTGAAGCGAAATTGCAGGCAAAGCGAGATTACGGAGCCCGTGCCTGCGTGCCGCCTGCATGCGGGTAAGGCCTCGCGCCTGCGCAAAACGGATATAATCACTCTCCATGATATCGATCGTCTTTTCGCGCGTATGAAGTGCAACATTGGCTACTCCCACTACCGACAACGTCAACGCGGGCAATATCATATGATGAAGAGAGTCAAAAATGGTAATGTCGGCAGCACTTTTCCCAATAGGAGCAGAAAATCCAATAGGAAACCAACCTAGCCATACCGAAAAGACCATAAGCACAATAAGACCTAACCAAAAAGTAGGAGTTGAAGCCAAAACAAAGCAATACCCTTTAACGATGCGATCAATGAGGGTTCCTTGTTTGATGCCCGCAATAATACCCATAAGCAAGCCAAAAATACCGCTCAAAATCCAAGCGATGGCCATTAATGCCAAAGTATTTAATGATCTGTTTGCTAAAACCTCTGCCACTGGAGCGTTAAATCGAAGCGAGGTACCCATATCGCCCTGAAGAAAAGCACCTGCCCAATTTATGTAACGTTCCCATAACGGAGTATTCGTTCCCCAGTAACTTGCAAGCTGCGCACGTTGCTCATCACTCATGCTGGCATAAGCGGTCTGTCCTACATTGGCCTGAACAGGATCAATAGGAGAAATTCCCACAAGAACAAAGGTCACCATGCTGATAACCACCATCAGCAAAATAAATTTAACTATGTTGCGTCCAATTAGTTGAGCCATATATCTTGCTTGCTTAGTTCCAGCTCCACTTATCTACATTATTCACTAAAGACCATCCATGTCCGTGAGGATGAGGCTTCTGTTCGGCCACCTTTAAGTCATTTCGCTTGAAATACAAGTGATCCACATTTGCAAGCCAAACCCATGTCGCTGCGCCTTGAGGAGCAACCCCCTCATGGCCATCCCACTGCGCAAGCTTCCATTCCTCATAAGAGTCTTCGACGGCAGTTTTTGCAAGCGCAGCATCCATGTGAGCATCAACTGTTGCGTTCTCGTACGATGCGTAGTTTCCCACGCCACTTGAATAGAGAAGGTTATACATCTCCGTAGGGCTATTCGATCCCCAACCCCAAAGGATAGGGTCAGAAAATTCGCGAGGATACAATTCATCCCAACCCGCACCATGGATAGTTACCTCTATACCAAACGCCGCCATTTGATTGCTGAACTCAGCAGCAAGAGCCTGACGCACTGAATCGTTTGAGCTGTAATACAAATCGAAGCTTGCGCGAATACCGTCTTTGACCAACACGCCATCTTCGCCTGCTACCCAACCACCTTGCTCCAGAAGACTGCGGGCATATTCAGCATCAGTCTCTACTTTCATATCATCCGATGCCCACGGAGCCCCATCTGAAACACTATACGCAGCGGTTCCATGACCTGAAAGCACATTAGCGATCATGGTTTCACGATCGACTGCATAGTTGATAGCGCGTCGCAAGGCAAGATCTTGCGTCACATCATTACCTAATGCATAGGTGTTCACCCCATCCTTTTTAGTACCTCCTGTCGGCACACTGGGGAATGAAATACCGCGACTATCAACCGATTTACAGGTAAACAACTCGTAATTATCCGGTGTTGAATCAGCCATGGTAGCTGCCGTGTAGGCAATATCCACCTCTCCCGAGTTCGCTGCTGCAAGAGAAGCATCTTCTTCCATAAATACCACGATAACTCGCTGCATGGTGGGCGCCTCGCCATAATAGTCAGGATTAGCCGTTAAAATCACCTGCTGTCCCTGATCCCACTGCTCCAATTTATAGCGGCCCGATCCAATAGGATTAGCACCATAGGTCGCAGAATCATAAGCGTGCTCGGGAACAATACCCACAACCGCCAAGGTATACAGCAGTGCATTAAAGGGTTTGATCATACGAAGTTCTACCGTGAAATCATCTAGCGCTACCGCTTCTTCAACCATAGAAAGGTCAGCCTCTGCAGCCTCTGCGGCATTAATGCCATTGATAGTAAAGGCTACATCACGCGCAGTAAGCTGCTCACCATCAGTAAAGTAAGCATCATCACGAATATGGAAGGTCCACGTCATGCCATCAGCGCTGCATTCATATGAGGTAGCAAGATCGTTGACAAAATTAAGATCAGTATCCGTGGTGATGAGAGTGGATTGAATAAGAGGTTCATGGACATGTTCGCCGCAACCCCACGAGAAAAACGGATCAAAACCCGCAGCAGGCTCTGAGCTAACCGTCATAGAAACTACCACTTCGTTAGCATTACCTGTTACCGAAACGCCTTCGGTAAGTGTTTTACTGCTAGAACAAGCAGAAAGCAAACTGCCTAATGACAAAGATGCAATGCCTACGCCAGCAAGTTTCACAAAGTTCCTTCTGGTTATTGCCACTTTTTCTCCTTCAGTTTCATCATGGGTGTTTGTTTTGAGCAATTCGTTTGTTTTAAGTCTTCTATACTGTTTTCTATAGCGCTGTTACGAATAAACTTTTCGTAACACAGCAAATCCTACCATAGCAGTGTTACAAAACAAGAAATTGTGTTACTCCTGCTTATCTATTTCGGTTAATGGTTGTTCTGGTTACTGATTTACCATAGTTCGTCTTTGAACAACCATTCAAATAGCTCATTAGACCCACGTTAAGAGCGGTTTTTACATAACAAACTGAACGAAATTGGGTTTTATAGGGTCTATACGGTAAATAGGAATACTTTCACGAAACGATTCTAGCTTTGTAGGATTTTTCGAAGGACAATTCCGGCCAAATTCCGGCATTTTTGCACGGCTTAACCCCATACATAAGAAAAGCCAGAAGCGAACAAGCTTCTGACCAGCGGTTTCAATGGTGGGCGATAGTGGTTTCGAACCACTGACCTCCACCGTGTCAAGGTGGCGCTCTCCCCCTGAGCTAATCGCCCGATCTCAAAATTATCAGCGACTAGATACTTTACCAGAAGAAACCATATCGTCAATACACTAATTGTCCATTGCAAGTTCAATCCAAACTTTATTGTTGCTCTCTTTGTCAACAAACGCCTGGTCATCGTACCTAGTACCTAAAATTCCTAAAACAGCACTTCGCTTAGCTGATCACCCCAAAATGCAACCTCTACCAAACCGAGAAACGAGAATCTGCTATCATTCTTAAACTTCAGAGTGGTATGCGCTAAAGTTATATTTAGTAGCTCCTCTGTGATGAATAAACAACTTGCAAAACAGCCAATCGAAAGACAAGGGCACATGACTATGCACACTAATATTTCTCTCCAACAACTTCGCTATATTATTGAAGTTGCCGAATGCGGATCTATTAATGCAGCAAGTCAACAGCTCTATGTTTCTCAGCCCACCCTCTCCGCCACCATCAAAGACACTGAGCAGGAACTGGGCATTTCGATTTTCAATCGAACCAACCGCGGAATCACCCTCACCAACGAAGGAACCGAGTTTATTGGTTATGCGCGTCAAATCTTAGAGCAATTTGACTTATTTGAAGCGCGCTACACCAACACCCACTCTTCTCGCGGCGGAAGACTTTCCGTATCATCACAGCACTATGCTTTTTGCGTACAGGCTTTTGTAGACCTTGCAGAAGAGTACGAAGAAAATGAATACGATTTTTCTTTGCGAGAGACACGCACCGCAGACATCATTGAAGACGTAAAAGACTACCGAAGCGAACTTGGAATACTCTACTTGAGCGATTTCAACTCGAAAGTACTTACCAAAGCTTTCAGTGATGCAGGGCTTACTTTCACACCTCTTTTTCAAGCGCATCCCCATGTTTTTGTAGGCAAGCACCACCCACTTGCCCAATGCCAAAGCCTAACCCCGGACGATCTTCAGGATTATCCTCGCTATTCGTTTGAACAGGGCACCAACAACTCTTTTTTCTTTTCTGAAGAGCCCCTAAGCCATTTACCTCATCGCCAAAATATTACCTATTCTGACCGAGGCACTCTTACCAATTTACTCACCAACCATAATGGCTTCACCATTTCTACCGGCGTCCGAAGTGGTGAAATGGGCCAAAGCGACATCGTAGCAATACCTCTCGAGGTAGATGAAACTATGACGGTAGGATACGTCTATCATGCAGAACGTTCGCTCTCGCCTCTCGCAAAACGCTATCTAGAGAAATTACGTGCCCACATCGAAGCAAACCCCACGGTAAGCACCTACTACCCCTACAAGCAATAAGCCCTTCTATCTTTGTGCTAGGGCGCCTTTTCAATTCTTTGCGTACAAGCCTCTGGTCTTGGGTCTTGGGTCTTGGGTCTTGGGTCTTGGGTTTTGGGTCTTTCGAGTGTAGTGATTTTAGGTATTCGATAGCCCGTTCAATCCGTTTTCCCTACAAAAACAGCTAAGCGTTTGTACAAACCGCTCCACATCACAACGTTTGGTATCGTAGCCAAAACTTATACGAAGAGTGTTTTTCCCCAACGAAAGAGGAATGCCTGCAGCCTGTAGAGATAAAGGATGTTTAGGACGCCAGGTGCCCGGAGCTACCGTCTTGTGGTTTGATTCGCAAGCCGCTGCCTTCGAAACATAAATACCCTTATCGCTTAAGTAACTCAGCGCTTTGTCATTTTTCATACCAGGCACACTAATATTGCATATATAAGCAGAACCGTCCTCGCGCGAATTGATAATAACTGAAGGAATTTCTTCACGTAATCGGCAAACAGCATACTTCCATATATCGCGCATTGCTTTATTGTCAGCCTCACGATTGAGATAGGTAAGCCTCATTGCTTCAGCAAAACCAGCAATAAGAAAGACCGCTTCTGTTCCAGAACGAAGCCCCCGTTCTTGGCCTCCCCCGAAAGCTGTCGTAAACATTTTTGTGCCACGGGCTACATACAATGCGCCGATTCCTTTTGGTCCCCCAATCTTATGAGCTGAAAACGAAGCAAGATCTACACCCCATTCATGAAGCGGTAAATCTATTTTTCCCAAAGCTTGAACCGCATCGGTATGAACAAGAGCATCAGGGGCATACCTATCACGTAAACAGCACACATCAGCTATTGGCATACGATATCCCAGCTCATTTTGTACCGCCATCACCGAAGCAAGCGAGGTTTTTTGCTTTAAAAACTTCTCACATGCCTGCAAATCGAAGTTGCCCGCGATCGCATCAACATAAGAAACACTCCATCCTTCACGCTTTAAACCACGAATAGAACGCGTAACGGAAGGATGCTCAAGAGCTGATGTAATTATCTGGCCAGCATCTATTCCTCGTGCCCGACAGGCTCCCCGAATAGCAAGATTATTTGACTCTGTACCACCAGAAGTGAAATAAATCTCATCAGGATAGACAGAAAGAGCATGAGCGATAAGTTCGCGACTTTCCTCCAACAAAGCATGCGCCTTTTTTCCAAGCGCATGAAGAGCTGAAGCGTTGCCATAATCCTCTTCGAGCACTTTTTGCATAACGCGTATAACTTCAGGTCGAGGTTTTGTTGTAGAAGCGTTATCAAGATACGTCACGGTATCAGGTATATCGCAGCCCATACTTCTAGCCTCTCTTACGATGATTCATTCATTAGTCTGTGTGTTTCATAAGCTGTGCGACGTTTAGAGCAAACAACGTGATCGCAGACGTAGCAATTACCTACCGGATAATTACTTATCGGGTTACCACATGCCGTTCAATTGAGCGAACCTGCGCAATTAATTCCGGAGAAGCCTTTTTACCTATATGCTCTGGCGCTTCGGGAAGAAAAAGACCCTCTTTTTCGCACTCTTCAAAGGCTCGGTCAAGCGCCTCAGATGCTTTTTGCGCTAACTCATCTTCAACCTGACGAAATATCGTTACTAAAGCTCTGCCTTCTTTAGTCAAGGATGATCCACTTGCTCCTTGGCGGATAAACAGCTTTAGTCCAAGAGCCTCTTCGGTCTTCTTGACGATACGCCACGCTTTGCTGTAAGCCATACCCATATCCTGCGCAGCACGATTCAACGAGCCTAATCGATCAACTCCTTGGCAAAGCTCAATAACTCCCAGACCTAAACCAAGAGCTTGATCCGAATCGTTTGTTTGTAAAAACAACTTAACTCGCGCCGTTACATCGCTGCGCTGCATAACTTTAAGCCCTCCTCAAGCACTCAAGCGTATGCCCAACAAATATGTTTGCTAAACTCGACACCTCACTAGTTTTTATGCTCTGTAGTATCTAAGCCCTGAAAACGTGGATCATGCGCGATAGCATCAAGTCGGGCTGTAACAACCTCTTCGACTTCATACGAAAAAGGCATAAGAGATTCTTCCAAAAATACGCTTCGAATATATCGGCCACACTCATCGCATGTTGCAATACGATGACCATCATCGCCCTCCACATTAAAGTAATGAAGATGACCTTGATTGCGGGTTCCGCAGCGAGCACAACGAATACGCTCAAAATCCCACACGGTGCCACACTGCTGGCAATACAAAGTCCTTCCTCTTCCATCAGTTGGACTATCGGCACCTCCCACTTTAGCGAGAGCGGGTTCACTTCCGCAAACCGGACAACGAAGAGGATTATGATGGCATTCATCCCCTGTTGGAAAGCTGTCCTTCACAATATGCGCAATGCCTTCCAGTTCCACTCGAAGCGAGAGCATTGTAATCAGAACAACTGGAGAGACAAGCGCTTTGTTCCCAAGTAACCCTTGTGTGAGCTCGAGCGTTTGTTCCAAAAACAGCTCAGGATTTCTTCCCGCCTGTTCCAACGCTTCATCAGGTATTATCTGCAGAAAATCCATCGCAGAAAGCACCGCTGTATCCTCTTTTGAAAGCACCTGGGCTTGAACTACATAATCTCGCAAAGCGCTACAAATCGTCCTAAAACGATCTTTCTGTAATTTGGCAGGCGCAATGCTTAAAATTGGCTGATCATTATTCCATGCCTTAAGTATCTCTTGATCAGATGGCACCTGATAGTACTTTGCTGCAGTAAGCGGGCCTGTCGACCATCGATCCATCTCTTCCCAGAGCCCTTCGAAAAAAGCAAGACGCGCTTTGTCTGCCTCATCGAGTGTTTTGTTATAAGAATCAATCACACGATGGATTAATTTCAGGTTCATAAATTAGTCCCCTTACAGTAAAAGGTTGAACGAGGCCACCTCGCAGATGCAAGGTGGCCTCCTTTTCTGAGAAGCATCAGCTGCGCTTATCGATTGCGATTTTGTTACTTCTCAATGATGTTTTCGCCTTTGTCAATTTCTTTACGTGCCCAGTGGCCCCAGTGATAAAGCGCATCAGACTCTGATACATATCCGTCGCCCCACATCAATTTCCAGGTACGACGATAAGGCTGGAACAAACCGGATCCCAAGAAAATGTGAGCCAGGCCAAACACAGCAATAAGCAAGAAACCAATATCGTGAATAAAAAGTACAACCGCATAAGCTGACCCGGGAAGGGTAAAGATGGTGGTACCAAGCAGCATAATTACGCCCGTAATACCCATCACAGCACCCGAGAACCACAACATGCCATCTGCGAAACGCTGACCACTCTTAGTTTCATCCTGATCAGGCATATGAATCCATTTAGCCAAGAACAGATAAGGCAAAAACAGAATCATCCATTTCTTGTCATCAGAATTCCACTTTGCAAACAGCTCCTGAAAAATATGCTTTGCTCCTTTAGGAGACTTAAGAGCACTAACAAGAGGAACTGCTACAAATACCACGCCCAAAACACGATGGGACATACGGAATATAAACACGATATCCGATCCAGCCATTTGCGTAAGCGGAGGAACAAAAACGAACAAACCGCTAATACATAACCAGATACAGCAAATAACCGTAATGCCATGGGTTAAGCGAGCTTGAAGAGAATGTCGCTTAATATAGCGCTCAGTACCTTTGTTTTTACGTTCAGAAACAAACTGAGCATCCTTTTCGGCAGCTTCCGAAGAGACTTGAACCACTTTTTTACTCATTGCGACCTCCCTTCCCAAGATTTTCAAAAATATGCTCTTTGACGCTCATATCATCAGCAGGGTCGCCGTGCTTTACCACTTCGCCTGTTTCAAGATTGATAGTGTCTTCGGTTTCCTCGTTGTATACCAGTTTGTCGCGTTTATAACCAATACCGAGGGCAAACATAGCCGCAAGGCCAGCCACCGTAACACCAGTAACCACACCAGTAACAGGCTTGATAATCTCACTGAGCTGAGCAACGGGATTAATAGAAGGATCTGCTACCTGGCCATGCGCTTCAACACCATATTTCAATACCTGAATAACATGAAGACCATCCATCTGTGAATCGCCATATACAACAGCGTCCTCATATCCATGTTCGTGAAGCCATGCCACCCGCTCATTGGCGCGCTCAATCATTTCCTCGCGGTCACCGAACTGCAGTGCCCCTGGCTGACAGGTAGTTACACAGGCAGGCTTCAAACCATTTTCGATACGATCAAGACAAGCCGTGCACTTGTTAATAGTGCCCTTTTCACCGTGATAACGCGGAACATTATAAGGACAGGCCGTCACACAGCGACGACATCCAATGCATTTTGACTCGTCCACCGAAACAAAACCGGTTTCTTCATCCTGGAATAAAGCACCAGAAGGACAAACAGAAACACAACCAGCGTTAGTGCAATGCTGACAAGAACGACGTCCGAAGGCCCACTTTAATCCCTTAGGTCCCCCATCGTGTTCGGCAAACGTCATGATCAAACGCGTGTCACCATTCAAATCAGCTGGGTTTTGATAAGAACCTGTAAAGGTGTTCTCATTGGTTCCTGTAGGAGAAGGTAAATTGTTCCAACACTTGCAAGCAACCTGGCACCCCTTACATGCAGTGCATTTGGAGGAATCGAAATAAATTGCTTTTTCAGACATATGCTATCTCCTCCTTATGCTTTCTCGATATTGACAAGGAATGCCTTGTACTCAGGTGTCTGCGAATTAGGATCGCCGACATTTGGAGTCAAGTCGTTGACGATATCGCCTGTACCAAACAAGTCAGACCAACCAAAATGGTGAGTAAGACCTACTAAATGCTGGGTATTTCCATGAACAATAAGAGGCTTAATACGTTTAGTAACTACCGCACTAACCTCTACCGATCCGCGGTTGTTCCACACACGAACGGTATCTCCACTTGCAATGCCTTTTTCCTGAGCAAGCTCTTCGCTAATTTCAATAAACTGCGAAGGCATAGCCTCTACCAAGGCAGGACAAGCACGGGTCTGACCACCTGTCTGCCATTGCTCGGTTACCGAATAGGTGGTAGCAACGATTGGATAATCGTTTACCGAGCCATGCTTGGTAGACTCGTTTTCGGCAAATTTCATGCAGGGATTATTGAGAGAGCCGTTAAGTAAATTGTCTTCTACAGGAGTCTCGAAAGGTTCGAAATGTTCTGGAAGAGGACCATCTTCCATGCCATAGCTTTCAAGTCGTCCATTTTGTTCCCAAAGCATGAAGAATGCTTTGTCGTTAGGAGGAACCGGATCGTCGCCTTTCTTTGCCACAAAGTCTGCCGCATCGTTTAAGATCCAGCTATCCCCTGTCCATTCACAAAGAACCTTATCGGGATTCCATGGCTTACCGTTTATATCGGCCGAAGCACGATTGTATAAAATACGGCGATTATTAGGCCAAGCATACGCCCAGGTGGAGTTAAGGCCTAAACCGGTTTTATCAGAATTATCGCGCTGACCAATAGGCTGCTGTGCAGGATCAAGAGGCGCATCGTTGTTGTTGTAGAAGCCGCCATAAATCCACATCGCACAGGCCGTCGTACCATCCGCCTTCAAATCGGCATACCCTGAAAGCAAAGAGGTTTGAGGGTTATCAGAGGTGGTATTGCAATTGGTACCTTCAATGGTGTAGCCGTTCAAAGCCCAAGCAACAGGACGAGGATCAATTTTGCCATCTACGTAGTAATCCCATTTGGTGTTCAGGATAGGATCAGGATTTGCGCCGCCTTCTTCGCGATACAAACGACAAATCTCCTGCCAAATCAGATCGATCATCTCATAATCCGGCTTTGCCTCTTCCCATGGCTCTACTGCCTTATAGCGCCACTGCAGCCAACGACCAGAGTTAGCAATAGTGCCTGGCTTTTCATAGATCAAAGCACAAGGCAAGAAATAGACCGAGGTATTAATGTCGGCTGGATTTGCATCAGGAGCCTTCCAGAACGTTGCCGATTCAGTAAGTACCTGATCTGCCACTACAAGCCAATCGAGTTTAGCCATGCTCTGACGGGCAAAACTTGCGTTAGGAGCACTGTGGCAAGGATTCATTCCCCAGTTGAAGTAACCCTTGATAACGCCTTGATCCATCAGTTCAAAGGTAGACATGATGGTAAAGTCAGGGCTCGAAGGAACCTTAGGCCACCAATCATAGCCGTAGTCGTTTTCTACGGTTGCCGCATCGCCAAACCACTCCTTTAAGCTTGAGATAAGGAACTTAGGCTTATTGGTGTAATAACCATCAGAATATGTCTCGCCTTCCAGCCACTTGCGCAGCGATGAGCGAGCCGTATCGTTTGGCCACTTCAAATAAGCGGGATGTTCGTTTACCAGCATGCCCATATCGGTTGCACCTTGAACATTAGGCTCGCCGCGCAAAGCATTAACGCCGCCGCCAGGAATACCAATGTTACCTAACAACAGCTGCAATACCGACATAGCACGAGTGTTCTGCGCGCCATACGTATGCTGCGTTTGTCCTAAAGCATAGAGAATAGAACCTGCTTTTCCTGGCTTGCCTGTAGAAGCATAGGTGGAATAAACCAGTTCAAGCGTTTCCTTATCCATACCGCAGATACTGCACACAGTATCTAAGTCGTAACGAGAATAGTGCTTCTTAAATTGCTGGAATACACACATCGGATCCTGCAACGTCATATCTCGTTTCGGATGTTCAACAACTGGTGGAGTGAACTCAGGAACACCAGGGGCAACCGCCCAAGCATAATCACCATTAGCTGAAGTATCCCAAGTAGATTCGCTTTCTACCTGATAATGCCAGGTCGTATTGGAGTACTTATGAGTTTTTTCATCCCAACCACTGAAGAAGCCCGTTTCGGGATCGAACTCGTAGGCAGGATCAAGCAGATAGCTTGCATTGGTGTAGTTCAGCACATAATCATGCTGCCAAAGATCGTTTTCAATAATGTAATTGAATAAGCCACCAAAGAATGCAATATCCGTACCACTGCGAATAGGACAATAAATATCCGCCTGTTCAGCAGTACGTGTATAGCGAGGATCAACAACAATCCATGTTGCACCCTTGTCGTGTGCCTTATGAATCCAGCGTGAGCTAACGGGATGGTTCTCGGCACTATTCGAACCGATGTTCATAATGACATCAGAATTTTGGAAGTCGCACCAATGGCTCGTCATAGAGCCGCGACCAAATGAAGCCGCCAGACCGGCGACAGTAGGACCGTGTCAAACTCGGGCTTGGTTATCGATTGCAACGACACCAAGCGAGCGCATAGCCTTTAAAATCAGATATTCTTCTTCAGAATTTTGTTGTGATCCACCCAAGCTTGCAATAGCAGGAGTGTAGTTCACCGTGAGACCCGCATCATTTTTCTCAACAAATGTTGCATCTCGTGTGTCCTTAACTTTACGAGCAATTTCAGTAATGGCATCCTGCCAACTGATAGGCTCCCACTCGCTTGAACCAGGACGACGAACAAGCGGGGTGGACTGACGCTTCGGATTTTTAATGATCTCATTCGTCGCGGGATCAACAATGTTGCGAAGCTGGAACATTGTTGCGCCCTTCGGGCACAAACCGCCTTGATTGATTGGATGGTCAGGATCACCTTCCACATTGATAAGCTCACCATCACGAACAGAACACACCGAACCGCAACCACCAGCGCAGTAGCAGCAAATATTCGTATATTCTTCCGTGTTGACAAGCTTCCATTCAGAAGAGGATTCAACCGCCAACAGCGGTGAGGGAGACATGAACTCGTAAGCCATACTGGTAGCGAAAACCGCACCTGCGGCCTTCAGAAAGCTACGACGCGACAGTTCCATTTCCACTCTCCTTCCTTCTTGTCTTGTTTCTGCGCTTTTTGACACAAAGCGCACTTCTGCTAGATTGAGTGTATCGTGACCCCCTCTGTATAATTCCCCGTAAGTATTTACCGCTTTATAATTCTTTCGACGAACGGTCTTTGATCGCAATTTATTCTTTACCAAGAATATTTATCACGTATACCCACCCTTACTAAAATCATAAGGATAAATGCTGATCCACTCACATACTGTTTCAGAAACGCAGCAAATACTCCAATATAGTTTTGCTCTCAGAGCTGATATACTGCCCTCAGCAGATTGGAGGAAGAACTATGCCATTCTTCGAATGTGAAGGCAATTCACATACATCAAACAAGAAAGATTGGGGCACCTCCAGCTCTCAGAGGGATACCTCTATCTCTCAGGCAAACACCTCTAGCTACCATAGTGACTCTTTATCTGCCTGTTCTGTAACGAACAACACTTCTGATACCTCCCCAAAAGCGCAAGCTTCTTCGTGTGACCTTACTCACTCCTGCTCACAAGCTCACTCAACTGAGCTTGAGCGCATACGCTTAACACAACTCACCTCTAAAGGTGGTTGAGCAGCAAAATGGGGTCCGGGAGATCTCAGAGACATACTTTCTTCTTTTAACAAGACGGGAGCACTTCCGCTTGATAGTCGGCTCTTGCTTGGATACGAAACCAGTGACGATGCAGCTGTTTGGAAAATTAACGATTCAACTGCTGCGGTATTAACGGTTGATTTCTTTACCCCTATCGTAGATGACCCCTATGAATTTGGCTGTATCGCAGCAGCAAATGCTCTGTCTGATATTTTTGCAATGGGAGCACAACCTCACATAGCACTCAATTTGTTGGCACTTGACGCAGGGCTCGGCCCTAAAGTTGCCTCTTCTATCCTAGAAGGTGGTGCCGATAAGGTACATGAGGCAGGCGCTTTTGTTTCAGGAGGACATACGATTGATGATCCTGAGCCGAAATATGGACTCTGTGTATTTGGTAGCGTTGACCCAAACCGCCTTATCAAAAACAAGGGGGCTCAAATCGGAGATGTACTCTACCTTACCAAGCCACTAGGAACAGGCATTTTAAGTGCGGCACTTAACATCTCTCATATCTGTGAACGCGATATGAGAGAAGCGATTGATTCAATGAAAGAACTGAACGCTGCTGCAAGCCAGGCCATGATTGCAGCAGATGCCCATGCCGCCACCGATGTCACAGGATTTGGACTGGCAGGACACCTCCACGAAATGCTTAAAGCAAGCGCTTGTTCTGCGCAGCTTGACTTTAATGCGCTTCCCCTCTTTGAAGGGGTTTGGGATTTATCGTGTGCTTACTGCCGCCCGGGTAAAACCTTTGCCATTATGGATGACCTTGAAGGCATCATTACACAAGGAAACCTTGATGATGATACCTTCGATAATCGTTTGGGCATACTCTGTGATCCACAAACCTCAGGTGGCCTTTTAGTTTCACTTGATCCTACCAAGGCAGCAATCTTTGAAGAAGAATTCAAAGCAAGAACAGGAAGACTTCCTGCATGTATTGGTTCAATAATTAAGGGAGACGAAGGGAGTATTTCTTTTATCGATAGCTAGAGATTTATAGATCTATACGCAGCTTGAGAAAGGTTATCTTCTTTTGCATATACCCCTTCAAGCTGCGTGGCCACACAAGCTTTTTCGCGCAAGAGATGCGCGAAAGCAACAGCTTCGTCATCGCTTTTTTGATACAGCAGAAGACCCATCCCGCATCCTGCACGAATACCGGAAGGAACAGGAATCAATCCTGCGTGTTCATTGAGCTCATTGCATGCCTTTTCACACGCAAGGGCAGCATGGCTGGAAGCAAAGGTAAAAATATAAGCACCCATACAAGAACTACCTCACGAAATTTCGCTTCCCTACAAGCGTCATTGCTCTTTTCTTATAAACTAATAACCTTAGAGGCTTCCTGCATAGCACCCAGAATGTCATACATATTAGAGACCTGACCAACGTGCAGTTTGTCAGTTAAACCGTAAAAGTCCAGGCAGGTACCACAAACCAAGACCTGTGTCCCCTGAGCCACAAGCGAGCTGACATTATCGATGATCTGCTGTTCTTCTCCTGCAACCAGCTTCACGCCAGAATTCATGAAAAGCAGATATTGAGGAGCCTTACCCGATTCCGCAAGGGTATAGAGTGCCATTTTCATAAGGCTATAGCCAAGGGTCTCATCGCCCTCGCCCACGTGATCTTTACCCACAAACACCGCATAAGGCTCAACATCGGGAAGGCTCTGTTCAGCCAAAGCTCCTTCAGCGCCGGCTGAAAAAATAACTGTCCACTCATTTTCACCACTCTCGCGCACTTCAGCTTCACGCCCCATACGTTTTGCGAGACGAGACAGATTTGTTACAGCCGCTTGCGTGGTAACTATTACGGCTAGTTCTCCGCACCCAGCGTCGAGTTCCTTTTTTGCCATCATGAGAGGTTTCGGACACTGTAATCCGCGTGCATCAAGTTCTTTCATAGAAATCCTCTTTTCCAATGAACGTTATAGCTATCTTACGATTTATCCCTTTTCGGTAATCAAAACCTGATTCTTTAATTTTCCCGTAACAAAAAACACTCAATGCTTTAGCTCCTCTACCGCCTGAAGCTTTAGCTCTCGTACCATCGGATAGTTAAAGATTTTCCAAGCAGCTTCGAAGAGCGTTGATTCCCTGATCAATCTCCTCTTCTGTATTGAAATAAGAAAAACTAAACCTCACAACCCCACTTGCTTCAGTTTTTAAGCTTTTATGCATAAGTGGCGCGCAATGAGCACCCGCACGGGTACATATGCCAAAATCTTGAGCAAGCTTATCCGTCAACATTGACGAATCTCTGCCTTTTGCACGAACCGCAACAATGCCACAACGCCCAAAGGAGTTGTGTCCGCCCACAATCTCTATATCCTGACACGTACACAATCCCTGCTCGAAGCGATCCGTTAAAGCACTCAAGCGACGATGAATATTATCTACTCCCACCTCTTGCAAAAACGCCACACCTGCCGCAAGACCCGCAAGTCCATGAGCATTAAGCGTACCTGCCTCAAGAGCTTCGGGCATAAAAGAGGGCTGGCGCTCATCAAAAGAATGCACGCCCGAACCCCCTTCTACTAAAGGATGGATTTTCACTGAAGGATTTACACACAACCCTCCCGTACCTTGCGGACCAAATAAGCTTTTATGTCCGGTAAAGCACAAGACGTCCACTCCCAGATCTTTCATAGAAAGTGGATATGAACCTGCAGTTTGAGCGGCATCCAAAACAAAAAGTGCTCCTGATGCATGCGCAGCACGCGCCATTCGTGCAATGTCGTACACATCACCGGTAACATTTGACGCGTGTGTTACCGCGACAAGAGCACAATTACTCCTGGAAAGCATATACTCATAAACCCCGTAATCAAGTGAGCCATCAGGCAAAATTGGTACGATTTCAACCTTACATCCCAACTCATCACGCAAGCGAAACAAAGGGCGAAGTACTGAATTGTGCGAAGCTGCCGTCGTAAGCACCGTAGAGCCCGGCTTTACCAACCCCTGTAAAGCAATATTGAGCGCCATAGTGGCATTTAGGGCAAATGAAACAGTACTTGAAGAAGGAGCATCAAGCAACGAAGCTATTCGCTCTCGCGCCTCGAAAACAGCACGCCCTGCCGCCAAAGAAGCAGGATGAACTCCTCTTCCTGCGCCCCCAAAACTCACAAGGGCAGAAAGTAGTGATTGAGTAACCCTTTCAGGTTTTGTCATTGTTGTTGCGGCATTATCGAAATAAATCACTGCTCTATCCATTCGCTCATAAAAGTAGACGTCGTTATAGACCCTCGCTACCCTTCACTACAAGAGGTGTATGTCTTCGATGTGTACTCGCTTTTCTTGAACGAGCTTCACTATGCAACTTTGCATAGTATCCGGAGCGCTCCATGCTGAGCCGCACCCAGACGAAATCATTCTTGGAATGGTCGTAAGACGGCCCTGAATTCCTTCTTGTTTACAGATCTTCTCGAACGTAAACGCATCGACGGTTGTATGAAACGAAACAACTACCATAGTCTTACTGAGTAATAGTAATCGTAAACACGCCCTGATCTTCTTCTACCGTAGCTGAAAGCTTCTTTCGGCGAACAAGACGCAAGATATTATCACGTGGCGAGGCGCTATCAACCTTAACTACTACCTCTTCACCGGGATGTTGCTTGAGCGCTTCCTGAGTCATCATAAGAGGTTCAGGACAAAACAAACCCTGAGCATCTACCTGTATCATAGCTATCCTCTCCCTTACGCACGACCACGCTTTAGATTAACTGCAGCAATTACGAACAAAAGCACAATGCAAACGATAGTGGCAATCTGGCCCGCTTCCGTTGTGCCATTAGCACTTGAAGCCAAACCAAAATTGTGAGCAAATGCTGCGCCAACCAGCAAGCCAACAAAGGTAACAGCCGAATCACCTGAACCCGATCCAGCCAAAACGAGCTGACGCAAGGGGCATCCGCCTAACAAAGTGGCACCAAATCCCACAATATACATTCCTAAAATATTCCAAAGGGCTTCGGTGTGAGCAATAGGCTGATCAGCAAAGCTCAAGTTAAAGGAACCGCTTGCAACGTTGCAAATCAACACTCCCGCAAACAAGATTCCAATAACAACAAGGCCCCATCCATCACGAACAAGCGCCAAATCGCGCAGGCCACCTGCAAAGCAAAGACGCGAACGCTGCGCAAGCATGCCAAAAGCAATGCCACCAATCAGAGAGAGAATCACCGGTGCATGCATGCTGCCTGGACCAGATTGCGACACCGCAAAGACTGTTGTTGTAACGCTTAAAACAAAAAGAGCAATAACCACAAGAGGAAGAATAAGACCTTCACCTTTTGCTACCGCTTCAGCGCGACCAAGTGAAAATCCTTTCTTCAAAAAGATCACGCCGGTCAAAATGCCCGCCGCAAAACCAATAAGAGCAACCCACGCATTGAGATCCCCAGCAGCCATGCGCAATACCATGCGAAGCGGACAACCCAAAAATATCAAGCAACCGATCATCACAATAAACCCAAGCGCAAAACGAGTAAAAGGAGATGATCCTGCCGTTGCCTTAAATTCCTTACCAATAAAGGCCATAATGCAGGCACCAACGATAATCCCTATGATCTCGGGTCTGAGATATTGGACCGTTTCGTTGGTTTGCAGCTTCATCGCACCTGCCGAATCGCGAATAAAACAAGCAATACAAATGGCCATATTCCCCGGATTACCATTTGAAGCGAGCATAATGGCTACCACTGCGGCCACAAGACCGCTTATCACCAAAACGAGACGTTCTTTTGTCAATGAATTCATACGTACTCCTTCAACGGAGCGTGTAGCACCTATGAAAACAACGCATGCAAGCTACGACGCCCAACTGTGAACAACTACTCACAGAGACACGCATGCCCCCACACCAGGCATGCCTCTATTACAGGCGGTGCAGAAGAGAATAAGTTACGCAGAAAGACTCATTCTTCGTTTCCCTTTTGAAACATCAATCGAATCAAAAGCTTAGTACATGCAGAAAAGAGCTTTTGTATTCGCGTGGATTATAGGCACAATTATTCTTAGAAAAGAGAGTTTATTCAAATAGGGGTATCAAATCATCCGCTCAACGGCAAAAGAGGTCCGAATTCATCTCTACAAACTATAATGCCTCATAATTCAACTAATTAGAAAGGAATCTCATGACAGATCAGACTCTTCAGATGAGCCTTCGTCTACTCCCCTCTGTCGAAGAAGTCCTTCAGGTGCTCAATACAAGCCCTTATGAAACCGCAAAAGCGCTTCCTCACACTGTCAAAGTGGAAGTAATTCGTAAAGAAATAGATCACTTTCGCAAAGCGATTTTGCAAAGCGCCCATCAAGAGAGTGCACAGCACTCAACCTATGAAGAAGGCCACAATAAACAAGAGATCATTAACCACAATGAAAGCCTTGATTCTGAAAGTCGAAGCAAAGATATTCTTGATGAAATTGTGCAATCGACCGTAGCACAACTCACCCTACAAGCGCGCCCTTCATTGCGACGCGTAGTCAATGCAACAGGCATTATTATTCACACAAATTTAGGACGCAGCGTCTTAGCAGATAAGGCTATTGAATCTGTTGTTGAGGTGGCAAAAGGTTATTCCACCCTCGAATACAACACCAAAACCATGAAAAGGGGAAGCCGTCACGATCATTACGAAGAACTTATTTGCGCACTGACCGGATCAGAAGCAGCTCTTGCAGTCAACAACAATGCTGCCGCCGTAATGATGGTGCTCCATGAATTTGCGCGAGGCAAGCAAGCAGTTATTTCTCGAGGAGAACTCATCGAAATTGGTGGCTCGTTTCGTATTCCCGATATTATGGACTTTTCGCAAGCCGAAATGGTCGAGGTGGGAACTACTAATAAAACTCACCTTTCCGATTATGAACGTGCGATCACCCCTAACACCGCACTGCTCTTAAAAGTACATACCTCTAACTATCGCTTAGTTGGCTTTACCGAATCAGTTAAAGCCAAAGACTTAAAGAAGCTTGCCGATGCTATAAACCAACAACGCCTACAGGATGCCACAGCTACCATTAGCGCATATGCTGCTTCTCAAACATCATCCCCGGCAACCCCAGATTCGCCTCTTTCTTCTTGCCGGCCTCTTATGGTCTATGAGGATCTTGGATCGGGCATGTTTATTCGGCCTCGCTGGCTTCCGCAAACCGAAGAACCAACCGTTAAAGAAGCACTTCGAGAAGGATGCGATTTAGTCTCTTTTTCTGGCGACAAACTTCTTGGGGGACCTCAAGCGGGCATCATCGTTGGAAGAAAAGACCTTATCGCACGACTGAAGAAAAATCCTCTTGCACGGGCACTTCGCCTCGACAAAATGAGCATTGCAGCACTCGAAGCAACCTTAAGACTTTATCTCGATCCGCAACAAGCAATAAAAACCATTCCAACCCTTGCCATGCTTTGCGCTCCCGCTCAAGACATAAAAGCAAAAGCAGAGCACCTCAAATACCTCCTTGAGCAAAGCGTCGCTTCAGAAATTGCCACTTTTGCAGTGACCAAAGAGGTCGCACGCGCAGGTGGCGGATCGCTTCCTATGTTTGATATTCCCTCATATGCTGTTGAGGTAGCATTCAACACCTCTTGCTACCCTTCTGCGAGCGCTCAAAACTGTATGGAGTTTTTAATCCAGAACCATGAGCAGACAGTCATAGGAAGGATCAATCATCATAAGCTTCTCTTCGATGTTCGCACTCTTGCGCAAGAAGAAGATCTACACGACATCGTAAAAGGCATGAGCAGTTTTACTTCTTCTCTTCACCAAGGATCACATCATGAATAAACCAGTATCTTCACCCAAAGAACACCACATTATCATTGGTACTGCCGGTCATATCGATCACGGAAAATCAACTTTGATCAAAGCACTCACCGGGACTGATCCTGATCGACTAGCCGAAGAAAAGAAACGAGGCATAACCATTGAACTTGGCTTTGCACAGCTTGTTCTTCCCGACGGAACTATCGCTGGAGTGGTCGACGTTCCTGGACACGAAAAGTTTATTCGCCAAATGATTGCAGGAGCAACAGGTATCGACCTTGCCTTGGTATGTATAGCAGCCGATGATGGCATAATGCCTCAAACGCGAGAACACCTTGCCGTACTTGAATTGCTGGGTATTACAACATGCGTTATCGCTCTGACAAAATGTGATCTCGTTGATCCTGAATGGCTTGCCTTAGTGAAAGAAGAAATAACAGAAGAGCTCTCATCCACACCCTTTAACCAAGCACCTCTTGTTGCGGTTTCTGCCAGAAGCGGACAAGGACTTGATACACTCAGAGAAACACTTGCTGCTACGGCACAAGCAAGCCGCAGTCATAACAAAACAGGGCCTGTTCGTATGCCGATTGACCGTGTTTTTACCATAAAAGGAGCAGGAACCGTTGTTACCGGAACCCTTTGGCAAGGAACCATCCATCCTGACGATGAGTTAGAGCTCATGCCTTCAGGTCTTTCCGTGCGAGTAAGAGGTATACAGGTCCACGATACAGAAGTCGTCCAAAGCAGCGCAGGAACACGCACGGCACTCAATCTTGCGAATGTGAGCACCAAAGAAGTAAAAGCGGGCGATTTTATCGCCACTCCAAAAACCTTGTCACCAAGCGACCGCTTCGATGCGCGTTTTACCTATTTGCCTATCCTTTCTGCTCAAAAGCCTCTCTCAAGTGGCTCTACCGTACTTGTTGGTCATGGAACACGTGAGGTTGCAGGAAGAATTCTTTTTATGGATAACAAACCCTCAATCGAACCTCACAATACCGCCTTTGCCCAAATTAGACTCAATGAACCTCTTGCGCTCTCTCGAGGAGACCACTTTATTGTCCGTTCTCTTTCACCAGCCCGTGTTATAGGCGGAGGCAGCGTTTTAAACGGACATCCACGAAGGCGCACAAATCTTTCTCCCGAAGAGAAAACGCTTCTTGAAGCCCTTTCTCACAACAGTGAAAAAGATATCTGCAGTGCCCTCGTAGATGCCTCAAAAGCACCACTGGGCATTAATGAAATTGCGCAGATTACGGGTTTTTCTCGCAAACGCATAAATGATGCCCTTGACAGCTGCACTACAACAAAAGGAAAACCTCTCTACTGTCGAATCGGAAAAAGCAACAACATCTATATTGCTTCAAAGCCTCTCGTTCAGAAATATGTCATGACTTTAGAGAACCTTCTTCTTACCTTTCATGCAAACAACCCTTCAAAAACCGGCATCTCAAAAGGTGCTCTTGAGCAAAGTCTTCCCCACTACATAGACCATGGATGTTTTGAAGCTCTCCTTGAAGAAGCGCTTGCACAAAACAAGCTCGTTATCCACAACGGAGAAATAAGTCATCCTAAGGCGAGTGCTGGCGCACGCAACCTCGAAGAGCAAACGGCACAAACACTAGAAAGCCTTCTTGTCTCTTATGGGGCAACTCCCCCTTCTCTTGCAGAACTTTTCAGCGAAATAGGTATTGATGCCAGCCGTGGAGCAAAAGCTCTTTCTCTATTAGAACGCGAGAAAAAAGCACAACGAGTATCTAAAACGCTTTGCTTTTCAAAGCAAACACTTGATAACTTCTGGGAACGCGCAAAGTGCTACCTTAAAGAACACAATAGTGCAAGTGCAGCACAATTAAAGGAGGCTATGGGTACAAGCCGAAAATACGCCATTCCCCTCTTGGAATATTTTGACCAACAGAATATGACCATACGCCAAGGAGATTTGCGCATTCTACCTAAAACTTCCCCCCAATAGAACTTCTTTACTCTATTATCGTTTGGTGTTGTGTCTGAGTCTGGGTTAAACTTGCTGATGCACTAAGCGCAGGCCCTAAAAAGAGAAAGATCTCCGCACTGTAGAAGCTTGAATGGTTCTCGCTTGCATTATCTAGCCTGCATTCTTTTGGGATACGAAGCTATCTCACGATACGGAGACGGATGAGTCCTGGTGGGCTCCGCGGCCTTCAAAGCCGTTGTGAGGCGCGCAGAACGTCTCGGGTGTGTTCGATTCGCATACGTCTCCGCCACATTACCAAGTCTTCCAGTGTATAAACGCCCAAGGGATGATTTGCGGCTTATCAAGCTGCCATGTTCCCTCTTTGTTTCCCGGTATCAGATGTACAAGCAGCCAATCACGCAAACGCTGTTTTGCGCTTGCTTCATCAATCTGTTTTGAGGTATCAGCGTAGTCAAGCGTTTTGAGAAGCGCATGATAGGCTTCATCACGTGATTGATACTCACGTATCCGAGGAGAATGAATATAAGAAACTTCGGGCTCAAAGCCCAGTTCGTGAGCAATCCCAAAAACAAAGACTGCATCGTTGTGCTTATCGAGAGATATTCCCATAGCTTGTGCCACTACCGGATTGACACGAGGAGATACACCCAGATCAGCCGTTACATACACATGATGTCGAGCAACACGTGAGAGCTTATCAAGGGAATCTGCTAAATCGTGGGTAATCAAAGAACGCGATGCGAGCGCAACATCTACCATATTGTCATCGATCCCCAGCGAAAACCAATCATCACTCCAGCTCAGCTTTAAAGGAATGATAAAACCCTCTTGCCATCTGCCATTTCGGCAATAGTCCTCCCAAGAGCTTCGTTTCCCCACGTTTTGCAAGGACGCCGTTTTTTGCAACACGAGACCATAATCGGTTTTGCGAGGAAGATCTAACTTGCCCGTTTTGTCATCAATGCGAGCTTCAAGGATCTTAACGCCAACTGCGCGGGCATCTTCGCGCAAACGATCAAGCATACCTTCACTAAAATCAGCTGCGATTACCCCGTGTCCCCGTTTTGCAAGAGGAATGGCAAGCATGCCCGTACCGCAGCCCATATCTAAAATGAAACTTTTCTTGGTAAGCCCCATCTTTTGTATGAATTCGTCGGCATATGTATCATTTAATTCTTTACCGTAGCTCAGTGATCGTTCATCCCAGTGTTGTGCACCATCAGGTGCACGACGGGTTTTATCCATTTGTTTCCATTGTTCTGCAAGGCTAAACATCGCTTCTTCTTTCTTGGGTATCTCTTTACCACTGCAGCACGATTCTTGTTACGGCACTTTATTAAAAGAAACGCTATCACATCGTCGACATTCTTGTTCTCGTACTATTATGTCTCAATTTGCCTTTCTTTTGGTATCCGCTAAGATAAGCAACGTGTATTTACGACTCGAATAAGGCAGATAGCTCAATCTGCCCCTTGCACTAAGAAAGGATAGTTACATGGACACCATGGAAATTATCACTAACCTGCTGCACGAGAATTTGGATATCGATCCAGAACAGGTTACTGAAGACGCAACATTTGATTCTTTAGGCATCGATTCACTTGATATGGTTGAGCTTATTTGCGACCTTGAAGATGAATGCGAAGTTGAATTTGGTGAGCCTGAAGGTCTTGAAACCGTAGGCGATCTCGTAGAATATATCGACGGTCTTAAGTAGAGACGAACTGCTAAAAGAAAATCGGATAAGTTTGCCCCTTATCCGATTTTCTTTTTGTTTGTTGAAGTGTATATCTTAAGGAGCACAGGTATTGCCTGAAAAGATACCTACCCCTTAAGACTTACCTCGAGAAGCATATGCTTCTTTCTACCCTGCATCTATACACCCAAAAGACGCTTAGATAAGCTTGACTAATTCTGTCATCGGGAGTGTTATCATCCCCCTACTTTTTTATGTCCTAGTTTAAGGTGATTTCAATTACCTCATCTTTTCCGTCTTTTGCATAACGAAAGACATTGTATGGTTGAACTACTAAATCAAATTGACGCCTTTGTATGGGGTCCTGCCATGATTGTTTTATTGCTGGGCTCTCATATCTTTCTTACGTTCCGTACAGGCTTTATTCAAAAACGCCTTCCCCAAGCAATCAAGATGTCCCTCACGAAAAAGGAAGGTAACGAAGGCGATATCACCGCCTTCGGCGCTCTTGCCACTGCATTGGCAGCAACTATTGGTACCGGATCAATTGTCGGTGTTGCCACCGCAATCCTTGCCGGCGGTCCAGGTGCTGTTTTTTGGATGTGGCTCACCGGTATTTTTGGTATTGCCACTAAGTATTCAGAAATATTTGTTGCGATTAAATATCGTGTAAAAGACCATAACGGCAATATGTTGGGTGGTGCTATGTATGCATGGCAACGCGGCTTCACCAAAAACGGCAAGGTCCCATGGTATGCCAAGCTTGGTGCTATTGCCTTTGCCCTTTTTGCCGCAATTGCCGCTATTGGTACGGGATCTGCTGTTCAAGCATCGGCGATGACCGGCATTTTAACCTCTTCGGGCATCTCCATTGAACCGTGGATCATTGGTCTTATCATCGCTTTTTTGGTTGCCATAGTTATTTTTGGCGGTGTGCAAATCATTTCGAACGTATGCGAAAAGCTTGTACCCATCATGGCGATTGGATATGCCGTTGGATGCCTTATTATTTTGGTATTTAACTGGGCTTATCTTTGGGATGCAATCGTCTTAATTTTTGAATGCGCCTTTACTGCAAAGGCTGCATTTGGTGGTGCTGTTGGCTCAGGCATTATGGTTGCCCTACAATTTGGCTGCGCACGTGGTTTGTTCTCAAACGAATCTGGTCTAGGTTCGGCACCAATCGTTGCTGCCGCCGCTAAAACACCTAATCCTGCAGAACAGGCTCTTATCGGAATGACCGGCACGTTTTGGTCTACCGTTGTAATCTGCGCACTGACGGGCATCGTGCTGGTTTCCACCATGATTGCGTTCCCTAACATACAAGAGCAAATTCTTGCCAACCCTTCCGTATTTTCCGGTGCTCAGCTTGCCAGCGTTGCCTTTGCACAGATCCCCTACATTGGCACCCCGTTGCTGGTCCTAGGCATGATCAGCTTTTCCTACTCAACTATCCTGGGATGGTCTTACTACGGAAGCCGCTGCATCACCTATCTTTTCGGAAAGCGAGCCATCAAACCCTACCAGATCATCTATGTTATTGTGGCCTTCTTAGGTGCGATCGGCGTTGGCGATATCGTATGGACTATTTCAGACATTGGTAACGCACTTATGGCAATTCCAAACATCATTATGGTTTTGCTACTTTCAGGTATGATCGCCAAAGAAACAAAATATTACGTCTATGATGACAACCTAGATGAAGTTGATGAAACCCCTATTCCAACAGTCGCTTCAAAATAGCGCACAAGCAGAACTTGAACTTTCTGCAATAAAAAGTTCTTACACTCACGTAAAAGCCGCCCAGATAAGCTCTGGGCGGCTTTGTTTCTCTTCTACCTCTTGAACAAGGAAGCGATTCTCCTCTTTGCGGGTTTCTTTTCGACAAACACCACTCCACATGCGTGTGGACCAATATGAGAACCAATTACATAGCCTATTTGACGGCGTTCAGTTACTGAGATGCCGACATCTGCCAATCTCTCTTCTAATCGTTCGCAATTCTTTGTGCCATACGAATAGATGGCATACACCGGAAAGCGCTCATCAATTTCAAGAGAATCAAGATATTTCATAATGGTGTCAAAAGCCCGTTTACGCCCAAGGCACGCTCCCACCATCGCAAGGTCGCCTTTTTCGGTAACCGAAATGACTGGCTTGAGCTTAGCAGCTTCGCCAATTTTTGCTGCAGCCTTTGGTATACGTCCACCACGTTGAAGGTATTCAAGGGTGTCGACCATAGCAATAACTTTTACTGAACCTTTAAGCTCTTCGAGAGCCTCTACAATACGCTTTGCTTCCCACCCCTCATCACGAAGACGCGCCGCATAGTCAGCCAAAATACTGATCGGATAGGTTGCCGTAAGAGAGTCAATAACATAAATTCCCTCACCGCCGACCATCGCCTGCGCCATACAGGCATTTTGATAGGTACCGCTGAGCGCCGAAGATAAGATGAGAGCAATTACCTCATCTCCCGCATCACGTGCTTGCTTAAATGTTTCCGCAAACGTATGAGGAGTAATTTGTGAAGTACTCGGAAAGAGACCCGTCTCTTCTAAAAGTTCGAAAAACTCATCGCGCCCCAAATCGATGCCATCACGATAATCGGTTCCACCAACATTGGTAACAATAGGAAGAACCTCTATACCTTTTTCCTGTGCTTTTTTAGGCAAATACTCAGATCCTGAATCAACTAGTATTCGAATCACGTAAACGGCCCCCTAATCACACGAACATGCTTTTGCGTGTTTAAGTAATCACTAGCAGCACAGCGCTTACTTTTTGTCTTCGCTTCACGCCAAAGTTTCAATCCTTTGCTGCATTAAGGAAAATGCTTATGAGCGTGTATTTTTATAGTGCTTACAAGAATACGTTAAACGCAGCGGAGATGGTATCTAAATTTGTCTACGGACTTACGTATTTTGTAGATGATCATTGCCGATCCTTAAGGTTTTAAGAACCAAGTAATGCAATAACCGTTAAGATAGAGAAACTTACTCAATAAAGGTATTTGAAAACCCGCCTACAAACGAAAGAGGCATCAATGGATAATCTCGATACTATTGTTGGCGCAATCGCTAAAAATTACAGTACGCCAGAAATCTTTTTTACTGATCCTGATAAGCACTTCCCCAATAAAAAGGTCATTATCAGCATCATCAAGGACATCCGACGCGTAATGTTTCCTCGCTACTTTGGCGACGAAACCCCTACAGGAACCAATCCTGAGTATTTCATTGGTGAAACCCTGATTCGCATCGAGGACGCTCTTCGCAAACAGCTTTATGAGGCACTCGCATTTCGCTGTGCACGCGACAATAACGACCCGCAAAAATGCACCGCATGCGAAGAAGAAGTTGATGCACGCGTAGATGAAATCTGCAAAAACTTCTTTGAAAAGCTCCCTGAAATTCAGCGCATACTGCTTACTGATGTACAGGCTGCCTTCGATGGAGACCCTGCAGCTCAAAGCAAGGAAGAGATTATCTTTTCTTACCCGGGATTTTTTGCCATCTTTGTATACCGCATCGCCCATGAACTCTATCTACAGCGCGTACCTCTCATTCCGCGTATCATGACTGAATATGCTCACAGCGGCACAGGTGTTGATATCAATGCAGGTGCCACTATCGGCGAATACTTCTTCATTGACCATGCAACAGGCGTTGTCATCGGAGAAACCACCACTATTGGCAACCATGTCAAAATCTATCAAGGCGTAACCTTGGGAGCACTTTCCACTCGTGCTGGTCAAAAGCTTGCAGGAGTAAAACGTCATCCTACCATTGAAGACAACGTTACTATCTACTCAAACGCAAGTGTTCTTGGCGGTGAGACCGTAGTAGGCGAAGGTAGCGTTATCGCAGGCAGCGCTTTTGTTACCGAATCAGTTCCCGCTAATTCTCGTGTAACCTTAGAAGGACAGCGCATCAATGTTCGCCAACCTAAACCCAAAAACGCAACTGGCTGGGAATAAACCTTTTCTCGATTGGCTTTTATCATCCTTACACCCCGTAAAAGTATCCCCGCTTTTACGGGGTGTACTTTTTTGAAGGGACAAAAAATCTCAAAACCGTTTGGTGGAAGGTGTTGTATAGCGCGCCTTTACGATATCTTTTCGAATACGCGCAAAGGCAGCCTTTTCCCCCTCTTCGGCAAGCCAGGTAAGCATTTTCTCAAGAAGCTCTTGGGATTCTGGATGAAAGAGTAAATCTCCTTGTGCGCTTTGTTCTAAGTGAAAATAGGTAAGTGCACTGTTGTCTTTATAGGCATCTTGCTGATAGACCTTACTTGCCGCTACACGATCGCAAAACATTTCCACCACATAACGAGTAGGAATAGGCTTACCTTCAAACGTCGCATCGCGATTTGCCTTCATGTCAATCCAGTACTCATAATGGTGTTTATTACGCCCCTTGTGATGCATCCAGGCCGTTGAATAACCAATATCTGCACGCTCTGCTGTATTGGGGCTTCTATCGCCTTGATAATAATGAACACCTACGCGAAATTCCGTAAGGGAATATTTCGATAGATCGTGTACAAGACCTTGCCAATACAAACCAACTTTGAAGCAGTGACGCATAACAAGCACTTTATGATGAGTAATGGTGCAAAAATGATGCCATCCTTTTGAAAGCGATCCCATTTCTATTCCTAAATCCAACCAAAATGCTGACAAGCCTTCATTATGCCGTCATCATCACAAGAAGCCGTTACATAATCAGCGCGTTCTTTGAGAACCTCGCGTGCATTACCCATTGCAATAGAGGTCCATTGTGGCAAGAACATAGAAACGTCGTTATACCCATCGCCAAATACCACTACATCCTCAAGAGGCGCATGCAGCAAATTCATCATATAGGTTATGCCACGTTGTTTATCCATTGGTTCAATAAAGATAGTATCGGAGTTGTACCGGACATGAGGTACGTTGGCAAGAGCTCCTGTTTCAAGAACAAGATGTTCGTCTTCTGCTTTACAGGGAATATAAACTTTAAATACCGTGGTAAGAGAATCAATTGAAAGGGCAGGCTCATACTGCGTTGGCACATAGTAATCGCCTGCAATCTCAGCAAAATCAGCACGAGGCGAATAGCGCACTAATTCATTTGCTGTTGTAACCGCCCAAGGAATACGATGCTTATCCAGAACATGTAAGCACTGTTTTACCGGTTCAATTGGCAGCGGTTCCATCCACTTTAGATCCCCTGCAAGCGTTACTGAATATCCTCCATCAGCAACCAAGTTATCTATTCCGATAGAGGAAATGAAATCGAGAGCATTTATCTGCAGTCTCCCTGTCGCAAGCGCAATAAAGTGCCCTTTTTCTCTCAGACGTGCAAGGGTTTCCTGAGCGGACTGAGGGATCTCACGCGTACGGGGCACCGCCAAAGTGCCATCATAATCAAAAAAGAAATATTTCCGCTGCACGTATACCCCATCCTCTCATCAAAGCGAACAACCTTGCTTTCTTTGCTTATTATCAAGCCCTATTAAGAAAACCCACGCTTGCCTTATCGAGTGCGCTTTCACAAAGATCAAGCACTCATACAAGGCAAAACGTGGGTTTAAAGAGACTTTACGCTCCTTATAAAATGCGCAATGCAACTTCCTTGAGCTGACGAGCAGTTACTTGGCTTGGAGCACCGGTCATAGGATCGGATGCGCTTGAGGTCTTCGGGAAGGCAATAACGTCACGAATTGACTGCTTGCCTGCAAGAAGCATTACCAAACGGTCTAAGCCCAATGCGATACCACCATGAGGAGGAGCACCTAATTCAAGAGCGTGGATAAGGTGACCGAACTTCTCTTCAATCTCCTCGTCCGTCAAGCCGCAAACACGCAAGATGCGCTTCTGCTCTTCTGCGTTGTGGATACGAATTGTACCGCCGCCCACTTCGAAGCCATCCATAACCAAGTCGTAAGAATAGCTTCCGCATTCAAGAGGTGCAGACTCAATTTTGTCCAGATCCTCTTCCAGAACATGAGTGAAAGGATGATGCTCTGCTGCGTATTTCTTTTCATCCTCGTCATAACGAAACATTGGGAAGTTGACCACCCAAAGAAGCGCATGGCCCTTACGCTCAATACCTAAAGCGTCAGCCATATGAAGACGAAGTGCTGCCAAAACAGCATTAGCTACCTCGTAGGTATCAGCAGCAAACAAAAGCAAGTCACCTGGCTGCGCATCAGCAGCTTCTTTAATCTTTGCATATGTTTCATCATCAAAGAATTTGATGATTGGGCTCTTTTCCTTGCCATCGCTCGTAAAGGCAATCCATGCCATGCCCTTTGCACCATTAGCAGCAGCAACATCAGCCAATTTTTCGATTTCTCCACGGCTCCAATCGCCAGCGCCCTTCGCATTGATGCACTTAACCAGACCGCCAGACTGAGCCACACTTGAAAAGACCTTAAAGCCACAATCTTTTACGATATCGGTTAAATCGACCAGCTCCATACCAAAACGAACATCTGGACGGTCGCAACCAAAACGATCCATTGCCTCAGAGTACTGCATACGCTGCAGAGGGAATGGATGTTCTACGCCAACTGCTTTAAGCGTTTCTGCCATGACATCTTCCATCATAACCATGACATCTTCGCCCTTAACGAAACTCATTTCGATATCAACCTGAGTAAACTCGGGCTGACGATCAGCACGAAGGTCCTCGTCGCGGAAGCAACGAGCAATCTGGTAATAACGCTCAATGCCACCAACCATCAGCATTTGCTTAAACTGCTGAGGGCTTTGTGGCAATGCATAGAACTTACCAGGATTAGGGCGAGAAGGAACGATGTAGTCACGAGCGCCTTCAGGGGTGGAATTTGCCAAAATAGGAGTTTCAACCTCCAAGAAGCCACGCTCATTCAAAGCGTTGCGCATTGCTTGTGCCACCTGATGGCGAAGCTTTAGGTTGGCAAACATCTCCGGACGACGGAGGTCAAGATAGCGCCACTTCATACGAGTAGTTTCATCGGTTTCAATACCATCTTCAATGGAGAACGGAGGAGTTACCGAAGAATTCAGCGTCTTTACCGAGCTTGCTAGAACTTCAATTTCGCCTGTTGCCATATTGGGATTGACAGCATCATCCATACGAGCGCGAACTTTACCGCTTACTTCAATAACGTATTCGCGTCCAAGATGTTCTGCTACGGCAAAGTCTTCTGCGCTTACGCAATCAGGGTCAACCACGCACTGCGTGTAGCCATCACGATCACGTAAATCGATAAAGATAAGGCCACCATGGTCACGGTTGTGCCATACCCAACCAGTTAAGGTTACTTCCGTACCTACGTCTTCACGACGCAACTGACCGCACGTATGTGAGTGCATGCAGTATTCGTTAAGGAAATCTGTCATGATTTCACTTTCTCCTCGTCCCTTTACTTTTCAACAAGAATACGCCCTTTGAGGCAAAACACTCAAATAAGAATTTTGCTTCAGCTGCCCACTACCTATTTAGTAGCTTTGAAGACATACTCTTGTGTTATTCCAACCGTAATACTATAGCGAAAACCGTCTGTATCAGGAATGACTTGCAGGCAGTTTTTGCAATAATAATAGCTCATCCGAAGAAAAAGACTTATCAGCAATACAGAAATCTCATTGCTTAGAAAAATTATTACAAAAGTACACCTATCACACTAGCTGAGTGGTAAGTTATCGCTCAAGGCGTATAAATCTAAAAACTTTTTTCTATATTCTGTAGGCGTTTTACCTGTTTTCCTAATAAACGCACGAATAAATGACCTTACCTGATCATAACCAACTAACTGACCTACAGTATCTACGGAAAGTGATGACATACTCAAAATATTCTTAGCATGAATAATACGTAGGTCTTCGACGTATCGAGCAAAGCTTTCGCCCATGCAGCGAGAAAAATCTTCTTTAAGCTGAATAGGGTTTAATCCTTTTTCTTGAGCAAATGAACTGAGTGTTAGTTTTTTATTGTGTCTTCTATATATATCAAGCAACAGCTCATGATTTAACAAAATAGGAAGAGCATCATCTGTTTTATTAAAAAATCGTTTGAGAATTATTTTTCGGTACATATGAGGAGTCATGCCGTAATAATCTTTGAATGTTCTATAGAATGTTGCTTCTGAGTCTATTCCACATTTTTGAGCTATATGCTTAATGTTCTCTCTCGGATAAGCCAGCAACAAAGATCCTGCATGACTCATTCTTATCTCGGATAAGGTTTTTGAAAATGTTTGTCCAAATCTTTTTACATAAAAACGATTAAGAGAACTTACGCTGGTGCCTACTTCTTTTGCCACCATCTTAATAGATATTTTTTTATAAAAATATTCATATAAGTATCGTGCAGTCCACCATTCATTATGCGCCTCTTGACAAAAAGTTATGTTTTGCTGTTTTTCACAAACCTCGAGTATCCGCTCTAGAAGTTTCGTCAGAAGATATTGATCTATTGGATTTGCAACATTGCTATTACTATTTTCAAAACTTCTTACAAGAGATTTCATCATGCTACGAATCTCAGAATAATCACGTTGAGAACAACTGAGATAAGGAGCAGCTGTATTCATGATGCTGAATACTTTTTTTATAACTTTTTCATCGCGAATATGCGCCATAAGAAAGCCTGCATCAAAATCGATATACCAAGCACTAATTACGGAGTGGTTATCATTTTTAAGTTGATGAACATGATATGGCAAAAATAAACACACTGAGTTTTCTTTTGCTGGGTATTCCTCTCCATTAATAATGTGCACTGCAGAATCAGATTCTGCAATCATGATTTCAAAGTGAGTATGGTGATGAGCAGGAATATCAAAAATAGCACAATTACACATCGCATTATACTCAAATGGAGATAGAGGCATTGATCTATTAAAAGCATCGTCTTTATTAAATCGAACCGAAAAAGGCACACTACACTGCTCACTCATAGAATTACCCCTATAGGCATCGTACTAATACTGTCGTTCGCCAACGCAAATAGTATTTTTAAAATATTTCTATTCCTAAAATAAACAAGAATTGAGTCGGAGCTAGGTTCAGGAGATATATCTTCAATCATCTGATTTACCTCTATCACCCTATCATTATTAAGTTGCGTAATCTCGTTTTTCTGTCGAAGTACCTGAAAAGTATCCAAATCAATAAAAGGATCAGAGATAAAATCTAAAATCATTTCAAGGCTGAACTCCACCACCCAAGCCTGAAGCTCTATTTCGCTATCCGCTTCAAACAAATAAGCGTCAAATGGTGTAAAAAAGCACAGTGTTCCTCTTTTTATGCCATGCATTTGGCCGTTAATAAACAGCCTCCCCGTCCCATAAGTAATTAGCACTAAAACAAGAGATGAATTATTTAGAGCAGAGAAAGACTTAAACGAGCGATACGATTTAGATAAAAATAACGATTCGTCATCCATAAATTCCCCCAGAAGTTTCCCCTTTATATATCCTTAGCCTTTTCTTCCCTTTACCAATATGAATTTTTTGATAGTTAAAGTTATATTTTATGTCTTTTTCATTTTAAAACTAATTCGTATTATCAAGGTAAGGTTTTGAAAGAAAGAACAGAAGCTACCCTCAATATCTCCCCTATTAAATAAAAGAATTCTATTAAAAGACATCATAACTGATGCCCTAAGTACTTTTGTCTTTTTTTGAATACCTGTTTAGAAAATGATAGTAAAACTATTCATTTTGTCATTTGAAAAAAAGAGAACAGGAGAACAGATGACCAAGAAGATGAAAGCGCTCGTCTATCACGCTCCCCATGAGCTCAGCATCGAAGAGCGCGAGCTTCATGAAGTGGGACCTGATGATGTAATTATTGCCCCAACGGCATGCACAATCTGTGGCGGCGAACTCCATTGTTTCCGCGCAGGTATTGAAGCACGCCCAGACAGAACCTTTGGCCATGAATATGTCGGAATCGTGACTGAAGTAGGAGAAAACATCACCGCAGTCAAAGTAGGCGATCGTGCTTGGGGCATGGTATCCCACCCTTGTGGCAAGCCGGATTGCGAAATTTGCAACTCTGGCATGTGGTGGATGTGCCCCGATACCCTTATCCATTGCACTGGACACGGAGAACGTGGTGCCATGGCTGAATACGTCTGGCTCGATCGTGCCGAAGGTGGCAACGGTGGAGTAACCAAGATCCCTGATTCAATTCCAGACTCCGTTGCCATTTTCCTCGAGCCTTTAAGCTTCACTCACGCCGTAGTAGAGCAGACTGGTGTCAAGGAAGGCGATAAAGTTCTCGTCTTTGGCGCTGGATTCATCGGCAACACCATCATGCAACACGCAAAGATGAAGGGCGCAGAGGTCATCTGCGTTGATAAGTCTGCATATCGCCTGGATTTTGCAAAGAAATTTGGCGCTGACCATGTTATCAATGCAACCACTGAAGATGTCTGCGCCCGCGTAAAGGAAATTTGGGGAGCAGGTCGCTGGTATCACGGTGAATGCGGCAAGGCTGATGTTGCAATCGACGCTTGTGGTGGCGAAGACGCACTACGTAATGCTGTTCACTGTCTCCACATGGGTGGCACCTTATCCATGATTGCTCCAAGCGAAGGGCTCGTTGGCGTCAACCTGCATGAACTGGTATTCAAGCAATTGCAGTTCAAAACACCCGGCGGAAACGACGTCAAAGAAACACTCGAGCTCATGGAGCAAGGCGTCTACAACGACATCCCTTCCCTAGTGTCCCATCACTTCTCCTTAGAAGAAGCTCCACTTGCTTTCGAAACTCAGGCAAACCCCTATATCAGCATGAAGGTCATCGTCGACATTCACCCTGAGCAAGCACATGAATAAGAAAGTTCAACCATTAAAAGAAAGGAATACTCTTATGGTTTTGGAAAATGTCTATGGCTTGTCCCCACGCTTCGAGATTGGCGAAGATCCAAAGGAAAGCTCCGAACGTCAGATTCTCAACCTCATCTATGCATACAGTTGGCTTCTTGATGCTGCTCAGTTCGACGCAATCGCAGAACTGTTCGCCGATGCCGACATCTACATGGAAGGCGAGCTGACAATTCAGAAGGATGGCGAAGCCTTTGCACAGTCCTTCCGCGACTTCGACCAAGTACATGAAGACGGAACACTCAAGACCATGCACCTCGTCATCGACCCTATCATCCATATTGACGAAGAAAAGGGAACCGCAAGCGCCGATCACTACACCGTAGTCGTTCAAGGTATCACTGGCGTTTTTGGTCCTCAGGTCATTTGCATGGATAAGAAGTTCGACACCTTCAAGCGTGATGAAAACGGCATCTGGCATTATGCATCCCGCAACATGGTAAATCGCGCTGTTGGTGATATCAGTCATCACGGCAAGTACTCTTTCGGAGAATCCGAAGCTTAATCGATGAAAGAACATTGCCCTTCCGCACACCTCATCAGTAGGTGTGCGGATCGTCTGAAAGGAGGAAAAAATGGCATTTCCCATGCTCACCAAAGAAGGTCAAATTGGGCCTATGCATCTTAAAAACCGAATGATCATGTCCAGCATGGGCGTTAATCTTTGTGAATTCGACGGCTCACTCAATGAAGAGTTAATAAGGTACAGCGAAACGCGAGCGCGTGGCGGTGTAGGCCTCGTACAAGTAGGCTCCGTCACAGTTGCTCATCCCGAGGCGGTTGGAGCCCCAAGGCAAGCTGCCTGCGCACGCGATGATCAAATTCCCCAATACCGTGAACTCGCAGAGCGCGTCCACAAATACGGAGCAAAGCTTTCCTTGCAGCTCCAACATCCAGGACTTGTAAGTGGAGTAAGCGCTGCCTCTGGCTATCCCATGCTTGCCCCCTCAATCACCGAGAGTCATCAGGGGGATATCGGTTCTTATCACGAACTTAATGCCGACCAACGCGCCATGATGCTTGGCGAAGGCCAAGAGGTTCAAGCTGGTCCCGAAATCAAAGAATGCACCAAAGAAGACATCGAATGGGTGAAGCAGAAGTTCCTTGATGCCGCACGCCGCTGTGTAGAAGCAGGAGTCGATGCCGTCGAGATCCACGCTGGGCACGGCTATCTTTTCGACTCATTTCTCAATCCACGTTACAACCTACGCACCGATGAGTACGGTGGATCTGTTGAAAACCGCGCACGATTCCTAACTGAAACCGTTGAGCTCCTCAAGTCTCATTATGGCGACAAGCTTGCCATAATGGTCAAGATCAACTCTATTGAAATGCTTACAAACAACGGTATCACCAATGAAGATGCCATCGAGACCGCAAAGCTTCTGGAAAAAGCAGGCGCTGACGCAATCTGCTGTTCAGCTTATGCTCCCACCGAGCTTGCATGCTGCCCAACATCGTCTCACATTGCCTTTAACCGAAACATTATCGTCCCCTATGCACGCAAGATCAAACAAGCAGTACACATTCCCGTGACTTGCGTTGGTCGCATCGACATTCCCGATGCTGAAAAGTTCCTTTCGGAAGGCGCCTTCGACTTTCTTCAAATAGGCAGAAAACTACTTGCGGACCCAGAACTTCCCAACAAGATCATTGAGGATCGCTATGAAGATGCGCGGTTGTGCCTCAATTGCTATTACTGCGTAAGTTGCATGTACGAAGGCCGCTCCGTCAACTGCGCAATTAATCGCGAATGTTGCAATGAAACCAAAAAACAGATTACTCCTGCCAAGAAAAAGAAACAGGTTTTGGTGATTGGCGGCGGTCCTGCTGGCATGGAAGCAGCCCGTGTCTCTGCTGAGCGTGGCCATCATGTCATTCTCCTGGAGAAGGAGAACCGCCTTGGTGGCACGGTGTTCTTTGGTTCCGTTTGTACTCCGACCAATTACAATATCGTCACGTATCTCAGCCATCGCTTACAACAGCTCAAGGTTGATGTCCGTCTGGGCACTAAGGCAACGAAGCATCTTATCGATTCCATCAATCCCGATGAGATCATCTTCGCATGCGGCAGTAAGCGTGAGCTTCCTCCCATTCCTGGTCGAAAACAACGTCACGTCCTGGATGGTGACACAACCCGCGAACTGGTAACCGGCGGAAAGATCGCTGGCGACTATGACCCAGGATTCTTCACGAACTTCATGTGCACTTGCGGTCGCCTGCTTGGCATGCTCTCCACTCCTGAAAAGGTGGCAAAGAACAGCCATATATGGATGCCCATCAAAAAGAACGTAACCATCATTGGCGGCGAGCTTGTTGGCATGGAAATGGCTGAATTTCTTTTGGAACGTGGCAGGAAAGTAACCATTCTGGAAGAGGGAGACTTCATCGGCGATGGCCTTGCGCTTGTGCGTCGTTGGAAAGTGGCACATGACGTTGTCACGTCAGGCGCCGATGTTCACGTAAACAGCAAGGCAATCAGAATCAACAAGGATACGGTCGAATATGAAGAGGCTGGCGTAGGAAAACGCCAATCCCCCGCTCAAAGCGTCATCGTCGCGCAAGGCGCAACACCTAATACCGATCTCATAGATCAGATGAGCTCCTCTCATTACTCCATGCATTGCGTTGGGGACTGCAACGAAAAGCTCTCCTACATCGATGGTGCAATTCACGAAGCATATGACGTTGCTTCACAGATTTAAGGGAAAGGCATTTCAATGGAACTTAGTACAGGAAGAAAAGCTGCTGCCTTCATTGGCTTGATCATAGCAGCATTCACCACTTACTTCGTCATTTCCGGCTCTGGCGTGTTCGTATACGGCGCTGGTGCAGCATACGAAGGAGGCATGGCTCTAGTTGGCCTTGCCCTTACGCTAGAAAGCGCAACCCGTTGCGTAATGCTCCCCATTGCAAGCCAGCTTGGCAATAAGTTTGGGCGCAAGCGCACGTTCAACATTGGCATGATCGGATATATCCTTTGCTGTATCCTAATCGTCTTCGGCATGAGCATGGAAACCTTCGTTGTGGCTCGAATGCTGATGGGCGTTTTCTGGGGCATGTTTATGGTTACCGGCATGGCAATGATTACCGACATGTTCTCATCAGAGGAAACCCCGAAGCGCATTGGTTGGTATCAGTCCGCCATCTTGATTGCAACCCTTCTAGGATCGCCACTGGCAGGCGTTTGCGCTGACCTCGTTGGATGGGAATTCGAATTCATTCTTTGCATCCCACTGCTTATCCTCTCGTTCTTGCTGGTGTTCTTCTGCCTTCCCAAGCAGAAGGAATACCAGGATGAGCCCATTGACGTTGCGGGCTGCATCGCAATGATCGTCTGCCTCATCCCCTTCTCTCTGGTTATGGCATGGGGCGGCACCAGCTACGCTTGGACCGATCCTCTGATCCTGGGACTCATCGCAGTTGCCATCGTCGCCTTGATTGTGTTCCTGTTTGCAGAAAGAAAAGCTCAGGCACCTCTCTTCCCGGCTTACCTTCTGAAGAATAAGAATTTCACCATGATGTTCTTGATGGTCTTCTGCTTCTCCTTGTTCAACTGCGCCGGAAACTATGCTCCTTCCTATATGCAGGGAGTACTGGGGACCAATGCGACTATTGCCGGCTCAATTGGCTTGATCGGCTCCATCATCGCAGCAATTGGCGCTTCTATCATCGGATCCTATGTTGGAAAGCACGGACGCTTTAAGGGGTTGCTTGCAATCTATGCGTTCCTGACGCTGCTGTCCGGTATCTGCTACTTCTTCGTTGATCCTTCTTGCCCATGGTGGCTGTTCTACATCGTAGGCACCTTGACAGGAGCTGCAAACTGCATCCAGCAGGTTGTTCCAAACACCTATCCCGTTGTGGCACTTCCGGAAAAGTACGTTGCCACCACTATGGGCCTAATGACCTTCTCGGGCGCATTCGCAAACACCGTTGGCAATGGCCTTTATGGCGCAGTCATGAACGTATCGTTCGATATGGTCTTCCACATTACGGTCATCTTCGGCATTTTGATGGTGATCTTCTGGCTCTTCTTCACTGATCGCAAGAAGAACTAAGCAAAGTTCGTTCCTACACAGTGTGAGTTCTCTCATTCCTTTGAGAGAACTCACCAATTAAGGGGGTTCAAGATGAGTAGTTCATCTTCTATACAGCGAAGGATGGCCTACTTCGGTCTCATAGTTGCAACCTTTGCTTCCTACTTCGTCATTGCCGGATCTGGCGTATTTGTATACGCTGCAGCATACGAACTCAACGGCGCTGCCTTCCTTGCACTCCTTTTCACCATTGAAAATTTATTCCGAGGATGCATGGTCCCCTTGTCTGGCAGACTGGGAGACAAAGTAGGACGTAAAAAGCTCTTCCTTGTAGCAGCAGCAAGCTACATGGTTGCATCGATTCTATGCGCTTTCTCCAGCGACATTGTCATGTTCGTTGTTGGACGCGCACTTATGGGAATGACTTGGGGACTATTCTTTGCAAACCTGATGGTGATGGTCACCGATCTTTACAATGAAGACGAATCGCCTAAATTAACTGGCTACATGATGTCTGTCTCCTTTGTCTCAATGCTCATCTCTGGCACGGCATGCGGGCTTCTTGTTGACACCATATCCTGGCGAGCAATCTTCATTATCATTGTTCCCATGATTGCTATTGCATGGATTCTCATTGCAATCTTCATGCCAAAGAATTGTCAGCAAACCCAAAGTCACATCAAGCTTGATGGAGTAGGTGTAGCCCTTACCATGGTTGCTTTTGGTCCATTGGTTCTCCTTCTCAACTTTGCAGGAAGCGTATTTCCCTGGGCTTCGATGGAAACAGCGATCATCATAGCAATCGTCATCATCGCAGTTGTCTTGTTGGTGAGAAACGAACGCAAGGTATCAGATCCAATCTTCCCACCTTCTATCGTTACCCATAAAACATGCATGTTTTGCTTTGGAATGGCAGTACTCTTCGCTGTTGCAACAACCGTAGGCAACTATCTTCCGACTTTCGCGCAATCGATCCTTGGGCTCAACGCAACAATTGCTGGCTCACTTTCAGTACCTTCGTTGGTCGTTTCTATCATCGGTTCCTCGCTTTTAGGCCGTTACATTGCTAAAAAGGGCGTCTATAAAAAGCCTATGCTGCTTTGGGCTTTGGCTACACTGGCAGCCTCAATCTGCTTCGGACTATTCTCAGGAATAACACCTATTTGGTTCATCCTGATTACAACGGCGGTAATGGGTCTTGGGCAAATGTCTCAGCAGGTCATTCCCTTCACCTTTCCAACTTCCGTTCTCCCAAAGGAATTGATCGCTCCAGGAATCGCCTTTATGAGCTTCGGCCAACAACTTGGCACTGCCACGGCAAATGCCATCTACGGTGCCGCCAGCAACGCTTTTGGTTTCATGGGAATGTTTCAGGTCCCTCTTGTTGCAGCGGCCATCATGTTTATCCTCGCAATCCTTTTCAAAGATCATAAAAGCATTTCCGAAAACTAGCCGACAGAGAACTTCTGTCGCCCAGTCTTGCTCCTCCCCAATGACGACAGAAGTTCACTCCCCATACGATTGTGGTTTGCTTCCCCTTTCAACAAAAAACAAAAAAACAGATTCCGTACAAATCAAAGGCTCCCTCCTTCGTTCTTCACATTCCGCAATCGTATGAAGAGTGAAAACCATTCAAGAAAGGATGATCATTGTGGCTAAGAAAATCAAAGCGATCGTTTACCGTGCTCCCGAAAAAATGGAGATCGAAGAAATAGACATGCCCAAAGCAGGTCCCAAAGATGTCGTGATCAAAGTTAAGTATTCCGCCATTTGTGGCGGAGAGCTTCACACCTATCGCAGTGGATCCGGAGACGCGCCTGGTTCTATCTTGGGACACGAGTTCATTGGGTATACATACGAAGTAGGGTCCGAAGTGGAGGGTATTGCCGAAGGCGACCGCGTTTGGGGAATGTCTGCAAACGTCTGCGGAAAATGCTGGTATTGTCAAAACGGCGATTACGGACATTGCTCACATGTCCTTGAACAAGTTACCGGCCATGGTGTTCCAGGAGGACACGCCCAATACGTGCTCATCAGCAATGCTGTCCTTAATGTGACAATCCACAAAATCCCTGATTCCATCAATGACATGCAAGGCGCACTTGTTGAACCATTCAGCGTTGGCTATGCAGAAGTAGCACAAGCCGATATCAAAGAAGGCGATAAAGTAGTTGTCATTGGTGCTGGCATGATCGGCAACTCCATCTTGCAGTTTGCCAAATTAGCAGGTGCAGAAGTGCTCATCTCCGATGTAGTCGACTCGCGCTTGAAGATCGCACGTGACTGCGGAGCCGATTACACGGTTAACAGCGCAAAGTGCAATCTATTGGAAGAGGTTCAGCGAATCTGGGGGGATAACGAATGGTACTTTGGACCGAGCGGACGCGCTGATGCCGTATTCGACACTGCAGGCGTTGGAAGCACCCTCAACGATGCAGTCAGCGTGATTCGAGCAGCTGGCAAACTAATCCTTGTGGCGCCCAGTGAAAAGGATGTACCTTTCAACCTCTTCCCTGTAATCTACAAGAACCCTAAAATCATCATTCCTATGTCAGGGGCATACGCAGCACAAACCATCGAGGCAATGGCGGATGGAAAACTTGTCGTTGATCCCCTGATTGCACAAGTCTTCCCATTTAACAAGGCAATTGAAGCTTTTGAAACGCAGGTGAATCCTGCAAATGGCATGAAAGTTCTTATCGATATGCAAAATGAGGATGAGTAACATGTATGAACATCTTTTTAGTCCCCTTACCTTTCGTGGACTTACCCTTAAAAATCGCATAGTTTTGCCAGGTATCGGAACTAAAATGTCCTGTAACCGTCATATGTCAGACCAACTTCTCGCTTTTCATCTTGAAAGAACCAAAGGTGGTTGCGGCTTGAATGTCTTTGAGGTTGCCAGCGTTCATGCACCAAGCGCACCCCAAGGTTTTCTTGGAATTCATGACGATGACTGTATCCCAGGTCTTTCCCGTGCAGTATCAGCAATTCACGATGCCGGGGGGAAAGCCTCCATTCAACTTTGGCAAGGCGGCATCAATGTCATGTGGGATCCCCAAGCCGAGATTCTTGTACCAAGCGAATTTCAGCTCACTTCTACAAAAACCATCCCTGCAATGACTGTCGAAAAGATCGAAGAAGTGATCCAGGCCTATGGGAAAGCAGCGCGACGAGCTGTTCAAGCCGGCTTCGATGCAGTTGAACTTCATGCTGCCCATAACTATCTGCCTCATACCTTCCTGTCAGCTGGATTCAACCATCGAAACGACTGTTACGGTGGATCGCTGGAAAACCGTATGAGATTGCCACTTCAAATCATTGATGCCATTCGGGCAGAATTACCCGATTCCATGCCATTGTTCATGCGCATAGATGCACACGATGACTACCTTGAAAAAGGCTTGACTCTTGAGGAAACCATTGCGTTCTGCAAAGAAGCAAAGGTTCACGGCGTTGATGTCCTTAACGTCTCAAGAGGCAACACCGTCACAGATGCACTTCAGTACGAAGTTCCCCCAGTAGACCTGCCACGAGGCATAAACGTAGAAAACGCAACTCGTATCAAGAATGAAACAGGCATGTCAATTATGGTTGCTGGACGAATCACCGATCCGCTTTATGCAGAACGACTTATTGCGCGGGAAGCGTGCGATTTGGTAGGAATCGCACGCGGACAAATCGCGGACCCTGAGTTTTGTAAAAAAGCCCAAGCAGGATACGACGATCAGATTGTCCATTGTATCGGGTGCAACCAAGGTTGTTATGATTCTTTTACCGACTTCTCAAAACACAACATTTCTTGCATGCGAAACCCTGCCGTGGGAAGAGAAAATGAAATCTCTTTCAATCCACCAGCAACTAAGAAAAACATCCTAGTTGCTGGTGGAGGAGTGGCAGGCATGGAAGCTTCTCTTGTTCTTTATAACCGCGGTTATAATGTTACGCTAGCAGAAAAGAGCGACCATCTAGGAGGCCGTTTCCTAATTGCAGGGTTAGCACCTCGAAAAGCAGAATTTATACAATGCACTAAAGAAATGACTCAAGCAATTACCAAAAGCTCTATAAAGGTTCTTCTAAACACCGATGCAGCGACGCTTGCATCAAAACCAGAATTCGAATCCATTATCTGCGCTATTGGAGCAGAACCAAGTACACCTCCAATCCCCTGCATTAATGCAAACTGGATATATTATGCAGAAGAAATATTGAAAGGAAATGTCCTTGTGTCAGGACAAGTTATCGTTATAGGCGGAGGTCTTGTAGGCATAGAAGTTGCTGAATTTTGCGCCAATCAAGGATGTAAGGTAACTATTGTTGAACTTACCGACTCAATCGGTAACGGCTTAGGCAGTCTCAGAAAAATATGCACTAAGCAGTCTCTATCTCAGTCCTCTATAGAAATAAAAACAAATACAGCGGTACAAGAAATCAACAACACCGGAGTTGTCGTTACAACCAAAGACAATACAAATAACTCCAAACAATTAACTATTCCTGCTGATTATGTCGTTATCGCCACAGGGTATTCATCCGCAAAAACCAAAGATTTCCTTAGTTCTTTGCCTAAAGATAAAAAGGTATTTTGCATAGGGGATGCTATTTCACCCCAAAAAGCAATTGAAGCTATTCATGAAGGGTTCAACTTAGCAATAGACCTATAAATGCATCATTTAAAGATATTTAGAGCGGACCCTCTCTTTAGGATCCGCTCTATCTTTCCTAACTACATAGTGCAATCAAGCTGAAAGGTGACGGTTCATCTTTCGACTAGCGAAAACCGTCTGCATCAGGAATGACTTCAGGCGGTTTTTAGAAAAACGATAGGTTATTAACAAAGAACTTTTGTTAATTGGTCCAGCGCAACAAGCTGTTCTTCATGGTTTTCCATATTGCGAAGTTTCACGCTGTTTTGCGCCAACTCATCAGGACCCAGTATGGCAACAAACTTTACCTTGAGCTTATCGGCCAATTTGAACTGACTTTTCAAACTGCGTTGCTGATGATCCATTTCGCACGAAATACCCGCATCACGGCACTCCTGAACAAGCGCAAAGGCCTGCTCACGCACCGAATCATCGACGCAAGCAACAAAGAGATCAAGAGTATTTGCTCCGGGGAATTGAACGCCTGCAGCCTCTAAGGCAAGCACACAACGCTCATAACCAAGGGCAAACCCTAACCCTGGAACATCGCGACCGCCAACTTCCTTTGCCAGTTTGTCATAGCGTCCACCACCGCCAATAGCGTTTTGAGAGCCCATACCGTTGTCAACCTGAACCTCAAAGACGGTACGGGTATAGTAATCAAGACCTCGAACAAGACGAGTATCCTCAACAAAGGAAATGCCCGCTGCGCTAAGATAGCGCTTGACAGCTTCATAATGCTCACGGCACTCATCACATAAATGATCCGTGATACGAGGCGCACCTTCCATTATTTCTGCACATCCTGGATTCTTGCAGTCAAAAGCGCGCAACGGATTAATATCTGCACGATGATTGCATTCATCACACATATCAGCTTCATGCTTGCGAATGTATTCACGCACAAGCTCGCGATACGCCGGACGACATTTCTCACAACCCATGGAATTAATGAGCAGACGCATGTCAGACAGAGGAATTCCGATAGTCTCATAAAAACGCATAAGCATAATAATTGCTTCAGCATCCACGCTGGGATCTTCCGCTCCTAGACACTCAACGCCTACCTGGCGGAACTGACGCAAACGCCCCTTTTGAGGACGCTCGGCGCGAAACATAGGACCAGCATACATAAGCTTAGCCGGAGCACCACCTTGGGGAACCAAATCGTGTTGAACCACCGCACGCACCACGCCTGCCGTACCTTCAGGACGAAGCGAAAGCTTGCTCTTTGACTTCAAAGAACCGCCTTCTAAAAGCTTGGTCATGTTGCCACCCGAAATAACGGTGAACATTTCCTTGGATACCACATCGGTTGCTTCCCCGATGCCACGTACAAACAACTCAGTTTGTTCAAACATGGGAGTCTCTATTGGCTGATAGCCATAGCGTCCAAAGATGGAGAATGCGGTATTGCGAAAATAATCCCAAAACACTGCATCATGAGAAAGCAGATCGAATGTTCCTTCAGGAGATCGAATAGCCATAAGTGTGTAAGCCTTTCGCTTGATGCCTTAATACATATGCGCCCTATAACGTAAACCACCCGCACTCCTTTATGCAAGGAAAAGCGCGGGTGGCTTGCAATTATTTCATTATCTTAGAGATGAGCAACTACCAAATCGCCCATCTTAGTTGTACCTACAATTTTATCAGTTGGCGTTGCCTCATCAGCGATATCACCGGTACGCCAGCCTTCGTCAAGTACCTCAGTAATAGCACGCTCAATATCATCTGCCGCCTGAGCCATGTTGAAGCTATAGCGAAGCATCATGCCAACAGAAAGAATCTGAGCAAGAGGATTAGCAATTCCCTTTCCTGCAATATCAGGTGCGCTACCGTGGCTTGGCTCATACAAAGCAACACCATCACCCAAAGAAGCACTTGCCAACATGCCCAAAGAACCCGTAATCTGAGCAGCTTCATCAGACAAGATGTCGCCGAACATGTTTTCAGTAACAACAACATCGAAATCAGCAGGACGGTTGATAAGCTGCATTGCCGTATTATCCACAAGCATATCTTCCAGCTCTACGTCAGGATATTCCGTCTCGCCGATTCGGTGAACAATCTCTCGCCACATACGGCTGGTTTCCAAAACGTTAGCTTTATCAACGCTTGTTACCTTGTTACGACGTTTGCGAGCAGCCTCAAATGCCTGACGGGCAATGCGCTCAATCTCATATTCGCGATATTCAAGCGTATCGTAGGCACGTTGACCCTTTGCACCGTTAGTGCCTGCTCCCTCTTCATCATAGAAGCGTTCACGCTTACCAAAATACAAACCACCCGTAAGCTCACGAACGATCATCATATCAACGCCATCAATAACTTCAGGCTTTAAGGTTGAAGCCTGAGAAAGCGCTGCGAAAATTTGCACAGGGCGAAGGTTAGTATACAAACCAAGTGCTTTACGAATACCGAGCAAACCCTGTTCAGGACGAGGCTTTCCAGGATCGGTCGTATCCCATTTTGGGCCACCAACCGCAGCCAACAAAACAGCATCGGAAGCATTTGCAACCTCAAGGGTAGCATCGGGAAGCGCCGTACCACACGCATCGATCGCACAGCCACCAATTAAAGCATCCTTACATTCAAAGGTGGTGTCATACTTTTCCCCTACCGCATTGAGTACTTTAACTCCTTCGGCAATAATTTCTGGTCCAATGCCATCACCTGGCAAAGTGCAAATCTTATACGTTTGCGACATAGAGAATCTCCTCGGTCACTTAAAGTTGTTTCCTACGCTAATCCAAGAACCTTTCTTGTCCTGTTAAGCAGACCACCCTGTTCGATAATGTCTGCGATAAAAGGAGGGAAAGGCTGAGCCGTAAACTCTGCTCCCGTAGTTTCATTTTTGATAGTGCCTGTTTCGGTATCAACAGAAACGACATCTCCATCAGAAATAGCATCTACCGCTTCAGGACACTCGAGAATAGCAAGGCCGGTGTTGATAGAATTGCGATAGAAAATACGCGCAAAGCTTTTCGCAATAACAACATCTACCCCAGAAGCCTTAATAGCAATGGGAGCATGTTCGCGCGAAGAGCCGCAACCAAAATTCTCATCAGCAACGATAATATCGCCCTGCTTTACCTTGTTTACAAAATCAGCATCCAAGTCTTCCATGCAGTGCTTAGCAAGTTCAGAAGGCTCAGAGGTAGTCAAATAACGAGCAGGAATAATTACATCAGTATCTACATCGCGACCGTAGCGATGAACGGTTCCTTTAAACTGCATGCGCTTCTCCTAATCTAAATCTTCAGGAAGACCAATGTGACCAAGTACTGCACTTGCTGCAGCAACCGCAGGTGAAGAAAGATAAACTTCACTCGTAGGATCACCCATACGGCCTACAAAATTACGATTCGTGGTAGCAATTGAGCGTTCGCCTGCTGCCAAAATGCCCATATAACCACCCAAGCAGGGACCACAGGTTGGGGTCGAAACCGCACAATTTGCATCCAAGAAGATATCCATCAAGCCCTCATCAATGCACTGACGATACACCTGCTGCGTTGCGGGAATAATAATGCAGCGCACATTTGGATTGACCTTATGTCCCTTCAAAACAGCCGCTGCCTGGCGCATATCTTCGATACGTCCATTGGTGCAAGAACCAATAACAGACTGATCGATGGTAATATCGCGCGCTTCAGCTGCAGGACGAGTATTGGAAGGAAGATGAGGAAATGCGACTGTTGGAACAATGTCGCTCGCGTTGATGTTGTAAACCTTCGCGTATACTGCATCAGGATCGGAGTGGTATTCCTTATAGGGACGCTCGGTGCGACCATCCATATAAGCGCGCGTAACTTCGTCAACCGCAATAAGACCAGCTTTGCCGCCTGCTTCAATTGCCATGTTCGAAATCGAGAAGCGCTCGTCCATGGTCAATCCCTCAATAGCGCTTCCACGGAATTCCATAGCCTGGTATAAAGCGCCATCGACGCCAATCATGCCAATGATGTGCAAGATAATATCCTTGCCCGTAACGCCAGGCTGAAGTTCGCCTTCGATATTAAACAAAAGAGATTCAGGGACCTTAAACCATGCCTTACCAGTTGCATAGCCCATTGCGGCATCGGTAGAACCAACGCCCGTTGCAAAAGCGCCCAACGCACCATAGGTACAGGTATGACTATCGGCACCAATAATAAGGTCACCCGCACCAACAACGCCCTGTTCTGGAAGGAGTGCATGTTCAACACCCATGCAACCTACCTCATAGAAGTGCGTAATACCTTGTTCGCGCGCAAATTCACGCGTCATTTTTGCCTGCTCAGCACTTTGAATATCCTTGTTGGGGACATAGTGGTCAGGAACAAGCGCAATCTTGGTGGGGTCAAACACCTTGTCAACGCCAACCTTTTTGAATTCTTTGATTGCAATAGGTGCCGTAACATCGTTCGACAAGACAAGATCAAGATCGCACTCGATTAGTTGACCGGGAACTACTTCTTCGAGTCCTGCATGAGCGGCAAGAATTTTCTCGGCCATAGTCATCGGGCGTGCCATGTTCTCTCCTTCGGTTTTCGTCTTGTGATAAAACTCATTCATTATAACACCGCCCCTTAGAGGGGTTTATGGGTTGGAGCACTAATACGTGTTACAACTTTGTTTCGCCCGCAAGCGGCCTTGCACACAAAAGGAGCGGCAAAAGAATGGCTCAGATAGTCTTTACTGTCTTTCGTCACGCTCTTGTCGTGCCTTCCCCCCATACGTTTGTCTCATGCGTTTGTCATACCTTCCTCATGCGTCTGTCGTGCTTTCGCCTGCGTTTGTCTCATACGTTTATCACGCTTTCCCATTCCTGTATTGTTGCTGAAGTCATTACCGAAGCACTACCCGAGCTGAGTTGTAATTTGTTATACTGGAAAAGTTATTGCACCTTACGCAGATAGGTTTCTTACACGGTGAAATTCAACTTTCGAAATCTTTTTGCCGGCTTAGTTATTATCATTGTTCTGGCGTTTGTCTTTTTACGAGGCGACCAGTTAAATGAATTGGCAGCCACCATGGCACAAGGTGCCATGATTCCTTTGGTGATCGCAATCTGCACCCAACTTTGCAAGTATTTTTCTCAGAGCTTTGCCTACAAATACTCATTCCAAGCGGTGGGCGAAACTATGCATCCCAAGAACACTTTACCGCTTGTTTTTGGTACGTTTTTTCTCAATACCGTCTTTCCGAGCCTTAACCTTGCAGGAACCACTCTTGTTGTAGACGATGCTCGCAGGCGCGGTATTGCTCCCGGAAAGGCAACTTCGGCAGCAATCTTAATGCAAATTACCGTCGATTCAGCTTTTGCCACCATTATGGTAATCAGCTTTACGATTCTCGCCCTCACCGTTGGTTTGTCGCCTTTATGGCTTCTCCTTGGTTTGCTGGTAATTCTTTTGGTAAGCATTCTTGTTGGCATTATGGTTCTTGGCAACAAGAATCCCGCCCTTATTATTCGTGTTCTTACCCCTGTTTCCAACTTTATTAATAAAGTGCTTGTACGCTTCAAGAAAAAACCTCTTGAGCCTTGGGTTGAAAAAACCATCATGAGTTTTTCGGGAGCAGCAAAGCTTATTGCCAAAAATCCAAAATCAACCGCAAAAGCTTTTGGATGCTCTATCATCGCAAGCTGCTGTGAGCTTTCTGCCTTTGCGTTAGTTGGTTTTTCATTCGGAGTAAGCGTTCCCGAATCGCTGGTATGCGGATATGTGGTAGCCACCTTATTTGCAATGATTTCGATTACTCCTCAAGGAGTTGGCGTGGTAGAGGCTGCTGTCACCGTTGCCTTTACCGCTTTTGGAGCATCAGCCACAGCGGGCATGGCAATCGGCTTGGTTTATCGTGGCATCGTATTTTGGATGCCTTTCATTATTGGTGCAATCCTTATTCAGACCACAAAGACGTTTCGTCCTACAAAAAACAAGTCGAAGTCAAACACCTCCAAAGCTGGAAACTTCAACTATGAACGTAAAAAGGCGGCACTCTCAAAAGAGGCTCACAAAAAGCATGATGTGCAAAACGAGCATCGCCCCCATCTGCCAACTACCCCAACCTCTTCTGATAAGGAAGTTGCCTTAGAAACGCAGCAAGCACCTACTCAAGAGGAAAATAGTAAGGAAGCTGACCTAGCTCATTAGTTCAAAGTGATAAAACTACCTAAGAGTAAAACTATCTAAGAACAAAAGATTGTAGGTGCTTCTTTTTAAGAAGAACTATTAAGTAGTTCTTTTCGAAAAAAACTATCACGTGTCCCTTCGGGAAAAAGGAAACTACTTAAACACTTTTTGCAAAAGAAGAAACTCAAACGATCCTCGCGAAAGGAAACTTTATGCCAAGCTTTATCAAACATCTTGCCAACACCACACGAAGCTGCCGCCGCTTTCGTCAAATCTATCCCGTCACCCCAGAGCTTATGACCCAGTGGGTAGATAATGCACGTGTTTGCGCAAGTGCGGGAAACAAGCAACCCCTTCGTTATCGAATCGTTGTTGATAAGGACCAATGCGCCAAAATATACGACACTCTCACCTGGGCGACTTCCTTACCTGATTGGGATGGCCCCGAACCCGGCGAGAGACCCACAGGCTACATCATCATGGCAACAGATGCTGAAACTTTTAAAGGAGAAATCTGGCGATTCGATGCAGGTATCGCTGCTCAGACTATCATGCTGAGCTCTACCGAAGAAGGATTTGGCGGATGCATCATGCTTTCTTTTAAGCGAGCTGAACTTAAACAAATTCTCGCAATGCCTAAAGATTTGGAACCCGTGTTGGTTTTAGCACTTGGCCGCCCTATCGAAGACATTCGGTTAGTTGATGCTGAGCAAGGAAATACCACCTATTACCGAGATGACAAGCAGGTCCATTATGTCCCCAAATACAAACTTGAGGATATTTGGTTTTAATCTCGTCTAAAAAGCACTCCCAAGAGCCACCAAGGTGGCTTTTTTGCTACTGTTAGCAGAAAAGCAATCTCTCCCAGATAAGTTTGGTACTCATATGAAAAAATCTACTGCGCTAAAAACATTGGGGCTTTCCGAAGGTGCAAGTGACGAAGAGATTAAAAAAGCACATCGAAAGCTCATTATAGAAAATCATCCTGACAAATTTGGTCAAGATGCCACAGCACGTGCACAAGCGGAAGAAAAAACTAAGCTTATCAATGAAGCTCGTGATGTACTGCTTAATCACTCCTGGGATCCTGAATATGCCTCTGCCGGAACAGCTTATGGGGCTCCTTTCTCATACGACCCCTTTGCTGCTACTCATGGTCAAAATCCCTTTGGCACACGTTCTACACAAGGGTATTCAGCTCGTCACTATTCTTCATCCAGCAACCCCTCGGCTAGCCAAGGGGAAAATCCCTTTGAAGGATGGCCTTTTAGCGAAACTTTTGTTTGGACTACCTGGGACTCATCAGGCCAACAGCACACCTATTCATCCGGCACTACTTCAAACAGCACAAATACGCGAGGAAGCGCCTCACAGGATCCTTTTGCAGGATTTAATCCTTACGTCAATCCCTTCAGTTCCTCATACACAAGACGAGCAGGCAATGATCCTTTCGCTGATATATTCAACATGTTTTTCGCGCAAGAAAAGACCCTTGAAGATTTGCTCACAGAAGCCAAAAAGGATCTTAGCCTTGATGCGAAATTGATCGCTGTGAAGCTTATTCTTTTGGCACTATCTTTCCTGTTGTCCGTTCCCGCAACCGGATTATTCCTCTATACCATTATTTCTATTGGGCAAGGGATATGGAAACGCCTGCATTACCTCTCTCTTATTTTCTTGGTGCCCTTTACTCTGCTCGCGCTTATATTCGCTCCTGCAGCAAGCGCCTCTATCGGACTTATACCCTTTATATTGTTTGGCTGTGCCGTTGTATTCGATGTGCAAAATGTATATCGACATGCCAAACGAATACGAGATCTTAAAAAGCAAATAAAGCAGCAAAGGTAATGTATAGCTTATCAAGTACAGGACAAAGCAAACATCTATAGAGGTTAAGAATCCCTTTGCAAATCCTTTTGCAAGACAAACAGTCACACATATTGACCTAAGATAAAGAAAAGCCCCAGAAATACCCTGGGGCTTAAAAGTTGATAAGATAGGCTCATAGTGTATAAAGACCTTTAGAGCTTACCTGATTTTTAGGTGCTATTTCGCAATACGAGCCTTCAAGGATTGTTCATCTTCCTTATTATCTGCCTTTTTATCGATCTCCATGTCATCAACCGTTAACGGCATATCAACTCCGGTCCATAGTTTGAACTGCTTTGCCCCTTGATGGAACAGCATCGAGAGACCGTTTGTATAGCGGCATCCAGCCTCGTCAGCTAATTCAAGAAGCTTAGATTTCGCTGGACTATAAATAGCATCTTGAACCACCATATCTTCAGGGAAAAAGGACGCATCTGGGACTACCGACTGTCCTTCAAACTTGCCCATGCCAACGTTGGTGGTATTGCCAAGCATCTGAGCATCTGACATTTCAGTACGAAGAAGCTCTTTATCGTTCAAGTCACACAGTTTTGCTTTACAGGAAGTTCTTTCATTGATTAAAGCAACAACCTCTTGAGCATGCGGCCAAGATTTTCCATTGGAGCGATTAAATACCGAAATCTCGCCTAAGCCATACTCCATCGCAGCAGTAAGCGCAACAGCCGACCCTGCTCCACCAAGCCCTAGCAAAACCAGCTTATTGCCTGCAATCTGCACGCCCATCTCTTCAAACGTATGCAAGAAACCATACCCATCGGTGTTATAACCTTTGATTTTGCCATCATGAACCACAAGGGTATTAACCGAGCCGATAAGTTCAGCAGTAGGATCAATTTCATCAAGATAAGGAATGCAGGCAAGCTTATTTGGCATAGTTACACTGCAGCCACAAATTCCTAGAGCACGAACGGCATTCATAGCTTGTTGAATAGTTTCCTGATTTACCCGAAAGGCAACATACACTCCATCAATGTTTGCTTTATCAAAAGCTTTATTGTGCAAACGAGGAGAAAAACTATGTTGAACTGGATCTCCAAAGACGCAATACAACCTGGTGCGCCCAGAAATAGGAATAGCCATTAGTGCTCCTTTTATTTTGCCGTCAGCACAAACCTGCATTTGTCAAATTCGCCCACCCACGGTAAATCATCTTTTCGCGCTAGATTATCTACTTTACCGTGGATAGTCCTACTTACTGAGAACCATCCATCCACTATGGACGCAGGTATCCACAGACGACATGTCCCTCTCTCAATTTTTGTATCACCAATAATACTTATTTTTTCTTATATTGTTTTACAAAATAAATAATTAGAAAACATAATGCTTATAATTTGCACATAATATTCATATTTGACTGTGCGCTGCCAGATAAATGACCACAAAGGTAATCAAGAATAAAAGCCTTCCCTATCGATAGACTACAAGAAAGCCACCCATTATCGTTGCGGTTTTGAGGTTAAATGCCAACCATTGCAGTAAGAGCAGCGATAGCAATGAAGACCCGTTGTTCCGTGCTCAGCACAGGCAAGTATTGCCGCCTCGGCATCGCTTTTACATGAATAGCGATTCTTCGATTCGCATGACTTTTTGCGCAAAGCAGCATCCTTTTCGGCAGCTTTCTTTGATTTTCGCGCATCTTCACGTGCAAAGACGTCATCCATACAACCCAGACCGGCTTTAAACTCTGCTATTCGCTTTGCCTTTGCTGATCCCTTTCTGCTGCCCATACTGTGCTACTCCCCTTATCTGCATATTCTTAACGTGTTCGCGTATTCTCGGAAATTGTACCGACATGATGCACTTTATGTTTGTTCCGACATGATGCACTTTATATTTGTTCCGACATGATACGCTTTTATGTTTGTAGCTTATTCGATGACGCTTTTCGCTTCCTATTTATTCAAATAAATTCCTTTTCCCAAGGCAATTATCTCAACACAAAAAATTACTATGACGAGTTTTTCTAAAGTAGCTCAAAGAAAAGCACAAAGCACACAATAACTGCCCTATGTTCGAAAAGCTCCAAAAAACAAAAAGAAGGAGCCCCTATCAAGGCTCCTTCGCTTCGTAATTACATTGATAAGAATATGATTTAAAGGGCGTTATACCACTCATCATCAACTGGCTCGCACCATTCATTCGAGGTGTTTTCGCCACTGATCTCAAGTGCCAAATGAGAGAACCAGCTATCCTTAGCGGCACCATGCCAATGCTTCACATTCGCAGGAATGTTCACTACATCACCAGGATGAAGCTCACGTGCAGGCTTTCCTTCTTCCTGATACCAGCCGCGACCGCCAACGCAAATGAGCATCTGTCCGCCACCTTTGTCAGCATGGTGGATATGCCAGTTATTGCGACAACCTGGTTCAAACGTAACGTTTGCAACAAAGACCTGTTCGATGCTGAGAGGAGCCAGATAACTTTGTCCAATAAAGTACTGAGCATAGGCATCATTTGGCTGCCCTAGAGGAAACATAAGGCTGCGCTCGTATTCAGCCTTTCCTTTATCGCTAACCTCTTCAGCGCTATCGGTCCATATCTCTTTGGCCATGCGGAATACCGCCCATGCCTTTGGCCAGCCCATATAGAAAGCAGCATGAGTAATGATTTCGGCAATTTCTGTCTTCGTAATGCCATTTTTCTTAGCGGTAGCCAGATGATATTCAAATGAGGAATCTATCAATCCTTGGCTCATCAAAGAAACAATGGTCACAAGGCTTCTATCACGCAAAGAAAGCGATTCTTCTCGGCTCCAAACTTCGCCAAAAAGCACATCATCATTTAGTTGAGCAAATTTAGGAGCAAAATCCCCTAGCTGATCACGTCCTGCAGTCTGTTTTACCGCCATAGTATTCTCCTTAGTAGTTTTCTTGACAACTGGTTATCGGTTCTTTGGTTCTCTAGTTCTCTAGTTCTTTTTTGAGTCTTGCTTATGTGGTTTTCCCACCTTGATTCTTACTACCCTGATCTTTACGAGATTCTTGCTACCCTGGTCTTCATTAACATGTCTTTACTACTCCTTTTGAGTACTATCCTAAAATCTTCATTTTTCTATGTACAATATCTATATTGAAATTTTGGTATGCAATTTTTGGATAGATGATCACCCATGGAATTACGTGTATTGGAATATTTTCTTGCTTTAACCCGAGAAGGAAGCATTTCTGCCGCCGCTAAAGCGCTTAATGTATCTCAGCCAACACTCTCTCGTCAGCTTATCGATTTAGAACACGAACTGGGATGTACGCTTTTTGAACGAAGCAAGCAGGGAATCACCCTTACCGAAGACGGCATGATCCTCCGACGTCGCGCAGGAGAAATTTCTCAACTTGTTCATACAACTGAATCAGAACTGCAGCTATCACACGACACTGTAGCAGGTACCGTGTCGATCGGCTGCGCGGAAACCCAGGCAATGGATCTGCTAGCCCGCGTCATTACCGATTTAAACAAAGCCTATCCACGCGTTACCTTCACTCTTGTAAGCGACATAGCCGAAAACGTCGCCGAGCAAATCAATAAAGGACTTCTCGATTTTGGCTTGATGCTCCGTCAGCCAAAAACTGAAGGATTTCATTATCTGCTTCTCGATAGTCAGGAACGATCAATTGTCATTATGCGCACTGATTCTGATTTGGCAAAAAAGGAAGTCCTCACCACCGATGACCTGTTAGAGGTCCCTCTTATAGTGCCATCGAGCTATCGCAAAAGTGGAATTTTAGACAAGTACCGCAGCAAAGAAGAGGGCGGAAAACTCAATATAGTAGCCACTATAAATCTAGCCTACAATGCAACACGCCTCGTTGAAGCCGGCCTCGGTGTTGCTCTTACCATTGAAGGCGTTAAAGGGTTTGCGCGTATTGCAGAAAATAAAAACCTTACCTACCGCTATGTAACAGACATTCCTGCGCAATCGACTTATCTCACCTGGAAGCCTTTTCAATTTCGTTCAAATGCCAGCAAGAAATTTCTCGAGTACGCACAGAAGGCCTTTAGTTCAAGAAACTGATATCAAGAACAATAGCCACTAACCACCAGTAAGCGATCTATTTCGGGCAGCTAGCATTTACTAGCCGCCATCAGGTAATTTGCGCCTGGTGGCTAGTACCTACTTAACCGCTGTCAAAAAGTTAATGTCAAACAGCCAGAATCTACTAACCGCCAGTTGGTAGATAGCATCAGATAGCTAGTACCTACTAACCGCCAATTGGTATTAGGCAGCCAACAAGCAAAAGTGAAAATAGCAAACACGAGCGCAGACAAAAGCACAATCAAAAGCACAGGAAGCACAGGCAAAAGCGCCTTTTCGCTTCCCCTGTGTCTTATATTTTAAAGTTTTGCCACATTTTTGCGTCACGTGCATTTTTGTGTTTTGTTGCATTCAGACATTATTACCCATCTGTTGCTTATCTTGAGCAAAATCGTACACACAACCTCAAAATGTGACACTCACAAGAAACGTTACCTCATTTGCTACAAAAAGCACTACTCCACTCTGTGCACACAAAGCCTAAATGTGGCAAAAGTAGCAAAGTAAGAACACAGATATACACACAACGCCAAAATGTGTCAGACGAATGAACTATATAGACTGCTTAGATTGTATAGATTGTATAGAATGAGCTGCGTCCAAACCTGGAGCGCAGCTCAGAACTAAGGAACTCTTTGAAAGCCATCACTATTAGTTCACAAACACGCGACTTAACGAAATAGCCGCGACGCAACGTAATGACTTAGTGACGGAAATGACGATGTCCCGTGAACACCATGGCAATGCCGTGTTCATCAGCCGCCTGAATAACTTCCTCATCACGAATAGATCCACCAGGCTGAATAATGGCTTTTACGCCAAACTCAGCAAGCGTATCGATATTGTCGCGGAAGGGGAAGAATGCGTCGGAGGCACATACTAAACCAGTAGGCTCTACCCCCATGCGCTCGCATGCTTCGTGCGCACGCTCGCAAGCCAACTTTGCTGAATCAACGCGATTAGGCTGACCAGGACCCATACCAATACCAGCATGATCCTTGGAAACTAAAATAGCGTTTGATTTAACACCCTTACATACCTTCCAAGCGAAAAGCATTTCATGGAGCTGCTCATCGGTAGGCTTTACTTTAGTTGGAACCGTAAACTCGGAAGGATCCTCCGATACGCGGTCTACACACTGAGCAAGCATACCGCCATCCACGCTTCGGAATTCAATAGCGGCAGGAGCGTCCACGCCGCCAGTACGCAGGACACGAACATTTTTCTTCTGCTGAAGGAGCTCCAAGGCTCCCTGTTCATAATCAGGAGCAATAACAACTTCGATAAACTGCTTGTTTTCGTTAATATGCTCAACCATTGCCTGGCTTACCGTAACATTAGCGGCAATAATGCCACCAAATGCGCTTTTCGGGTCGCAGGCAAACGCTTTATCGTATGCTGTTGCAACGTCTGCCGCGACAGCAGAACCACAAGGATTCTGATGCTTCAAAATAACAACAGCTGGCTCATCGAACTCGCGAACAAGACTCCAGCATGCATCGGTATCAAGAGTATTGTTGTAGGAAAGTTCCTTACCGTTGAGCTGTTCTGCATTCACTAAAGAATGCTCGGTAGCAAATTCATCCATACGATAGAATGCTGCAGTCTGATGAGGATTTTCTCCATAGCGAAGGCCTTGCTGCTTTACCAAATGAAGGTCGCATTGCTCAGGAGGCTCAGTTGGCCAACCCTCAACACCTTCGCCTAGCTGCTTGCCGAGCCACACTGCAATAGCGCCATCATAGGCATTGGTAGTCTGGAACACTCGCAAAGCAAGCTTGGTACGGGTCGCCAACGTCGTAGCACCATCATTTGCTTTCATTTCTGCCAAGATAGCACCATATAAAGAAGGGTCAGTAACTACTGCAACACTTGCAAAGTTCTTTGCAGCAGAGCGAAGCATAGAAGGACCGCCGATATCGATATTTTCGATGCAAGTACCGAAATCAGCTCCCGACTCGACTGTTTTCTCGAAAGCATACAGATTTACTACCACCATATCGATCATTTCGATACCGTGTTCTGCTGCCTGAGCCATGTGCTCAGGGTTGTCGCGCTTAGCAAGAAGGCCGCCATGTACTGCAGGATGAAGAGTCTTTACGCGACCATCCATCATTTCGGGAAATTTCGTTACCTCATCAATGGGAGTTACTGGAATGCCCGCTTCTGCAATTACACGAGCCGTACCACCCGTAGAAATAATCTGAGCACCAAAGTCTTCAGATAATGCACGAGCGAATTCAACAATGCCCGTTTTGTCCGTTACGGACATAAGCACACGCTTAATCTTAGGATCAGCCACCTGCTACCGCCTTTCCTCGTCTTGAGATTACCTCTTGTGTTCTAGCATACCAGCGCACCACAAAGTTAGTGCAAGAAATTCCGTGGGGAGTCTTGTTACTGCTGATCTATGTGAACCGTTCTTGTCTTATCGTCAATATACACACGCCCAGCAGCCAGCCAAGAAATGACCTCAGGGTACAACTCGTGTTCCGCCTCATGAATACGCGCCTCGAGCGAATCAAGAGTGTCATCTTCGCGCACTTCAACAGCACGCTGTGCGATGATGGGACCCTTGTCGTAGTCCTCGTTGGCAAAATGGACAGTAATACCGGTCACCTTAACGCCGAAATTAAATGCGTCTTCAATAGCATGAGCGCCCTTAAACGAAGGAAGCAGTGCCGGATGAAGGTTTACCACTTTGTCAGGATATGCCTGCAAAACCTCATTGGTGAGTTTACGCATATAGCCAGCCATAATGACATATTCTGCGCCCGCTTCTTTTAAGGCATCCGCAATACGCTTATTGGCCGCCTGTACATCCTTATAGACCTCACGATTCAAGGCAAGGGTGGGAATGCCCGCCTTCGATGCACGTTCTAATCCATAAGCGTCAGGACGAGATGAGACCACCAAAACGATTTTTGCATTGAGCGAATCTTTAGCAATGCGATCAATAATTGCCTGTAAATTGGAGCCACTGCCACTAATAAGCACTCCAATTTTTAATGGGTTTTGAGACTCAGACACGAAAGCTCCTTTTATTCAGCACCCTGTTCATCAGAAGCACAATGAGCGAAAAGTTCCTCTTTATTTACATAGGAAACTTCACCGCTACCCGGAACAATGCGACCAACAATTCCTGCCTGCTCGCCCTGCTCTTCCAAAATAGCCAACACCTCATCGGCCTTATTTGGCGCAACAACCAAAATCATGCCAAGGCCCATGTTGAAGGTCTTCAATGCTTCGGTTTCATCCAGATGCGCTGCATGGCAGACAAACGGAATAATAGGAGGCATACCCCAGCTGCCTACCTCCACCTCAGCGTTCATCGTATCGGGCAAGGCACGGTTTAAGTTTTCAGTGATGCCACCACCGGTAATATGGGCAAGCGAACGAACAGCTCCTGGCAATTGACGCAAAACAGCACGAACGGGTTTTACGTAAATGCGAGTAGGTTCAAGCAGAGCATCGAGAGCGCTTTTCCCATCTAAAGAATCCTGTGGCATACGCAATTCATAGAGAGTCTTACCATCGGTTACCACCTTACGAACCAGCGAATAACCATTGGAGTGAATACCCGATGATGCAAGACCGATCAGCACATCGCCTTCTTGAACCTTAGAAGGGTCAAGCATTTCGGGACGATCGACAATACCAACACAAAAACCAGACAGATCGTATTCGTGGGGATCCATAACGCCAGGATGTTCTGCCATTTCACCACCAATAAGAGCGCAACCACTCATTTGACAGCCATCAGCAATACCAGAAACAATTTCTGCAACCGCTTCGCTTTTCAGCTTTCCGATCGCAATATAGTCAAGGAAAAACAAGGGTTCAGCCCCTGTAGCCAAAATATCGTTGACACACATAGCAACCAGGTCAATACCTACGGTATCGTGCTTACCTGCAAGCTTAGCAAGCTGAATCTTGGTGCCAACGCCATCGGTACCTGAAACCAAAATTGGATCTGCCATATTTTTGGCGACATTGATAGAGAACAATCCGCCAAAACCACCAATATCGCCACGTACCTCATCACGATACGTACGATGTACAGCGTCTTTAATAGCATCGACAGCACGAGCACCCTCTGCCGTATCCACCCCCGCCTGTGCGTAGGTAGTTGCTGCTCCTTGAGCTGTCCAGCTAGGCCACTTAGTAGTGTCATTATCCATGGCATTAACCTTAATGCGATCAGTCATGATATCTCCTTTTATTGTCTAAGCAGCTCTATACTACCCAAGAATAGCGCTACCTTCTGGCAAAAAACTCTTTGCCTTCATGGTATCAGGAATTGCTACCGGATAATCGCCCGTAAAGCATGCGTCGCAAAATCCGGGGTGTTCGCAGGCAACAGAAGCTCGAAGTCCCTCAACTGAGATAAAAGCAAGAGAATCCGCACCAATAAATTCACACATTTGTTCATTAGTCATATTGGCAGCTATCAGCTGATCTTGCGTATCGGTATCAATACCGTAAAAGCATGGCCACCTAACCTCAGGAGACACAATACGCATATGCACTTCACGAGCACCTGCCTCGCGAAGCATGGTGACCAATTTTTTGGACGTATTACCACGCACAATCGAGTCATCAATTATTACCAGGCGTTGATCTTTAATGATTGAAGATAAGGGATTGAGTTTAATACGAATACCCATCTGGCGCATTTCATCAGTAGGCTCAATAAAGGTTCTTCCCACGTAACGATTTTTCACAATAGCATTGCTATAAGGAATGCCGCTTTCAAGGGAATAGCCCATGGCTGAAGGCAGGCCAGAATCAGGAACCCCTACAACAAGGTCAGCCTCTACTGGAGCTTCGCGCGCTAGAATTTTACCCATTTCACGACGAGCTAGATACACGCTCTGGCCATCCATCACTGAGTCAGGACGAGCAAAGTATACATACTCAAAAATACAACTTGCGCGTTTTTTGGGTTCGACCCCCATCTCAGAAATCATTCCCTCTTTGTTAAAACGAATGATTTCTCCAGGAGCCACCTCGCGCACAAACGTTGCACCAACAATATCTAAGCCACAGGTCTCGGATGCGACCACCCATCCACGATCATTAGGCAGCTGCCCGATAACCAAAGGACGAATGCCGTTAGGATCACGGAAGGCATACAGCGAATCAGGACTTGCCAATACCATGGCATAAGCCCCTTCAATCATCTTCATCGCCATGCGAATACCATCGCGCAGCGAGTGAGTCTCACGCGTTACCTCACCGATAATTTTTGCAGCTGCCTCTGAATCGGTTCCCGCACGCAGATGAACCCCATGATCAACAAGGCGCGCCTTAAGAGCGTTGGTGTTTACCAATGTGCCATTATGAGCAAGAGCGATAAGAACTTCATCGATAGCGGAAATATGAGGCTGTGCTGCCTCCCATGATTCCACTCCGCCACTTGTGGAATAACGCACATGCCCAATAGCTAAATCACCCTTAAGCGCAGCAAGCGCGCTTTCGTTAAAAGCCTGGGTTACCAATCCTAGATCCTTAGAAGCAAGAATAGTAGCTCCGTCCCCTACTGCAATGCCAGCAGATTCCTGCCCGCGATGCTGCAATGCCTGCAAGCCGAAGCATGTCATTCGAGCGACATCTAATCCAGGCGCATATATTCCAAAAACCCCGCATTCTTCCTCGAGTCGGTCAGGGCGCTCCCCCGGAAACACCGATGTGCTCATTTATGCAGCCTCCTTTAATTGAGTATCTATTTCCTGAAATTCTTTATCAGAAATACCAGTAGAACCTTCTGCTGATGAATCGATATAGGGATCATCGGCAACGGTAGTTTCTACCACTGCGGCAAACAATACCGCACGACCATCCGTTTGAGAATATTCACACGTGGAAAAAAGCATCGATTGATGAATATCCTTCACACTCAGAGCTTCTCCTTGCTGAGTTGTTACGCTACGGTCAAGTTTGTCCTGAATGTATGATTGGTAACTTTCATCTCCCGAAAAGCTTGTCTGGACAAGCGCATCATTGCCGGTTGTTTTCACAAGCGCAAACGTTTTGAGACGATAGTTTCCCTCGGGAGTTAATACATAAATATCGCGATGAGCATTAAATTCATCGTCACTTTGCCAATCGGAAAGCGACGCAAACATGGAGCCGTCGTTCATATGATGACCATAAAGAGCACTGTTTCGATCAGAAAAATCAGGCGCGTTAGAACAATCAAGGAAGATGGTACCAGCCGAAGCAAGCCAACCAGTAGAACCGTCAAAGGCCTTGTGGAGATATTCCTCATTGTCATCGCCTTGAACAACCGGATAGTTAATAGGGCTATCGGGAATGTAAATCCATGCAACAATATCGGGATTCACTGCACGAAGAGCATCCCAATCCACCGTCAAGTCAGACAAAGCCTTATTTTCAGAATCAGATAAAGAGGCATACTGCTCTAAATCATCGTACGCACGTTGTTGGGAGATATATTGAAAAGCAATTGCACCAAGGCCCACAAGTGCTGCAATAAGTACGATTAATGACACGGCAAAGACTACACGCCAAGGGTTTTTACGTGCAGAAGAATTTGCAGCTCGATTTATACGGCCCTGAGAACCATAGTTACTGCGTGCATAGGTATTCACCGTTACAGGTACTTTTTCATGCTGAGTTGCATGCTTTCCATTTCTTTTATGACGAACCATACCTTATCCTTGCCACCTTCAGCATGAACAAAAAATCACTATAACGCTTCATGATGAGTAAAAGCGCACAATATCGGCCTGTGGCCCCATCTTAACAAAAGAGCCAAGTACGAACCTGTTCACATCCCCTGCCCGCAGCCGCAAAACCACTAAAATGCAGACGATCTGATGCAAAGTGCGTACTTGACCCGCGTGATCTAACCTTTAATGTTGAATCTAATGGCACTTAACCCTTCCAAACCAGCGAGAACCTGCACGGTACTCTAGTAAGACGCCCACCACAAAGTCTAGCGGATGCCCAAGTCTGGCAAGATGCCAAAGTCTGGCAAGGCGCCCAAGTTTGCTAGATGCCCAGATCTAGTAGATACCCAGGCGCTTTTCCAACGCTTCATTGATTATTCGAAGCGCCTTTACGCGCGCATAATATTTATCGTCGCTTTCCAAAATAATCCAAGGAGCGTTACGGGTAGAAGTAAGACGGAACATATCTTCTACCGCCGCTCGATACTGGGGATATTTATCGCGATTTCGCCAATCCTCGGCAGTGATCTTCCAACGTTTTTCAGGGTTAGCCTCACGCGCCTCAAAGCGTTCAAGCTGCGTTTCAGGCGAAACATCAACCCAGAACTTCAGAAGAAGAGCACCCCATTCAACCATATCGCGTTCAAATTCGTTGATCTCCTCATAAGCACGAGACCACTGAGCAGGACTTGCAAAGCCCTCAACACGCTCAACCAAAACACGACCATACCAGCTGCGATCATAGATTCCCACATGACCTGCTTTAGGCAGACGGGTCCAATAACGCCACAGATGAGGATGAAGCAATTCCGGTTTGGTAGGAGCAGGACTTGGGAAAATAGTGTAGGCACGCGCATCGAGCGCCTGAGCGACGCGCTTGATGCTGCCACCCTTACCAGCCGCATCCCAACCTTCATACATAATCATCATAGGAATACGCCTGATATACATTTCAAGCTCAATACGGCGCAGTCGTTCCTGCTCGGCTTTAAGCTGGGCTTTATATTCTGAATGCGTCAGCGCCAACGTATGATCAACTTCATCGAGAGTAGGAATATGCTCACTCGGAGCAAAACGCGTCATCGTAGGAGCATGAATGCTTGCAGCACGTGCTTCCTCTTCTGCCAACTGGCGAAGGCGTGCATTTTCTTCTTCAGTGCGAGTACGTTCATCGCCCTGTTCTGTCTGAGTACCATGAGCCGAATTTTCCTGCGCTTTCTTCTCCGCTTGCTGCGTTGACACATCAGCAGGCTTTGAAAGCTCTTTTTCAAGCGCATTTACCAGCGTTTGCACAACGCTTAAATTTACGCGGCGATGATCCTCAGCATCGAGCAAAATCCAAGGTGCAATTTTAAAATTGGAATTGTCGAGCATCTCATCGTAGACCTGATAGGTACGATCATAGTCATCTAAGTGCTTGAGATCTTTTTGCGAAACACGCCAAGAGGTTGCCGGATCGCTATAGAGGCTTACCAAACGCTCACGCTGCGTCTTTTGAGAAATATGCAGGAAGAATTTGATAACAAGATAGCCATCGTTTCTTAGCTGCGTTTCAAAATCTTCGATAGATTGAACCATGCGTGCGGCATGAGTTTTGATTGCTCCCCGTTCCTTTTTAGAGAGCTTTCCTTTCTTAGGAAGCGTGTTGATAATATGCTGTGCTGCAACCGAATACCAACCACGATCATAGAAAGTCATACTGCCACGCTGACCAAGCGCTTTCCAAAATTGCTGCAAAAAGGGATAGTAGCCTGTTGCACCAAAATCTTCATCGAGTACAAGAGCAGCTTCTTTATCATCGAAATCTTCGGTTACATATACAGACGTATCACGAGCATCCAAGTGATAGAGCAAGTCAGAAATTCGGCTACCCTTGCCCGCGCCCTTCCAGCCCTCAAACAAAACAACAGTACCCAGTTCTTGTTTCTTTGCTTCCTGCTGCAACACGACCAAGCGATTTACCAATTCCTTGAAGCGAACTTTATATTCTGCTTTGCTTACCTTTTGAGTCCCCATCCGTACGCTATCTAACATGGAAAACCCCTTCTTCCCTTATTGGTATTGACTAAAGCATGTCATTAAGCGGTGCTTGATGTTTACCTTAAGAGCAAACATGCGCTACCTTATGTCTTACTAAAATGCTACTTCACTTCGCTGTAAACGAATATAGTTAAATCTATTTAACAAACGCTTTTGGCGATAATTTGTTACAGTACGATCTGTCCGCTACGAAGAGAAAGACAGCTATGGCCCGCTTTGGCATTATTGACTTTGGATCAAACACTATTCGCCTTTGCATCTACGAGGTTGCTTGCACCCCCCGAAAGCCTCTGCAGAAAAAAGACATTCAAATCCTGCTTAATTATAAAGTAATGGCTGGTCTTGCAGCTCACATCAAAGAGGGCGTAATGACCGAAGCAGGTATTAAAAAGGCTATCAAAACCATCAATGCCCACTTGCGCCGCGCTTCTCATTTTTCTTGCGAGCGCATTGATATTTTCGCCACAGCTGTTTTACGTAACTGCACCAACTCGCGCGAAGCAACAGCAGCAATCGAGGCAGGTATCGACAAACGCATCACTATTCTTTCAAACGAAGAAGAAGCTCATCTGGGCTTTTTAGGGGCAAGTCTTGATCATTACCTTGGAAGCGGCACCATGGTTGACATTGGCGGAGGCTCAACCGAGCTTACCCATATCCTTGATGGGCTCGACCTTGACAAGGTAAGCATTCCGCAAGGTTCCCTTTCGTCTTTTGCAAACTACATGTCAGGCATCTTGCCAAGCACCAAAGAAATGGAGTCCATCGCAAAGCACTTCCGCGCCCTTGCCACTAAAGAAGGAGCCGAAGTGTATGCCTCAAAACAGCTTTATGGTATTGGCGGCTCCATTCGTTCTGCTGCAAAGGTCTATGGCGATTTATGCAACAAAGGTGATCGTTACGAATACCTACTGCCCGAGCACATCGATGATATTTTGTCTCTTTACACCAAAGACCCCGACGCATTTGCCCGCCTTGCTCTTCATACCGTACCTGACCGAATCCACACCTTCATTCCAGGATGCGTTCTTATCAAAGAAATCTTTTCCTTGTGTAAAGCAGAGCGCCTCGACATTTTGAAATACGGAGTACGCGAAGGATACCTTGCCGAACGAGTGCTTGTTAAGCCAATCGGTAATTCGGAAAACGATTCATAAAGCACGTAAGACTAATACCCAGTTCATATAACAAAACCGCTACAATAGATACAACAAAACTGTTTCTTGTGTTCCACACAACGAAACACTGGGGAATCGAAAAAGGGAGATTTGACCTTATGATGGATACGAAGTCGAAAAACGACCGAACCAACACGTCTGGAGCAAACGCCGATAAATCAGGACGGCCCTACGTTCTTCCCTATATGCAGAACCGAGAGCTTTCTTGGCTTGAATTCAACAAACGCGTTCTTGACCAGGGAGAAGATCATAATGTTCCTCTCCTCGAACGCCTTACGCGCGTATCTATTTTCTCAAGCAACTTGCAAGAGTTTTTCATGGTGCGCGTTGGTAGCTTGACTGACCTTTCTTTGGTCAGCAAAGAACTTCGCGACAATAAAACACAAATGACTCCCGACGAGCAGCTCCGCGCAATCTATGATCGCTGCCACGAGTTGTACCCCGAACAGGAACGCATTTACCACCAGATTCAAGAAAAGCTTGCTGAGCGCGGTATTCGTCAACTCAAAGAAGATGAGTTGAGCACCGAACAGGAAGCTTATCTTCGTGAGTACCTCAATGCGCAGGTAGTTCCTTATCTTTCTCCTCAGATTATCAATTCGCGTCATCCTTTCCCTCATCTCGAAAATGGAGCCTTATATGTTTTGCTTCGTTTGGATGAGGAAAATGTTCCTGAAAAAACTAAGGGGAGCGAAAAGAAAAAAGAAAAGAACCTTGGTGCAGAAGATGCAACTTTTGGTTTGGTTCCTCTGCCCCGCCAGGCAAAGCGCGTTATCTCATTGCCAGGCGAAGGAACGCAGTTCATTTTGCTCGAAAATGCCTTAAAGACTATCGTGAGCGATGTCTTTTCCATGTATACCACCAAGCGTGCAAGCGTAATCTGTGTTACCCGTAATGCCGATATCGATCCTAACGATGGCACCGAGGATATGGACTACGACTATCGCGAACACATGAAGCGCATTCTGAAAAAGCGTGCACGTCTTGCTCCTGTTCGCCTTGAAACCGACACGCCTCTTTCCCCTGTAACGAAAAAGTTTCTTCTGAAGCGCTTAGGCCTCAAAATGCATCAGGTCTATGTAACCAGCGTTCCTTTGGATATGGGTTATGCCTGGGGCTTAGATAGCATGGTAAAGCCCGAACTTGCTCGTAGGCTATCGCCTGAACCCTTCACACCCACCTGGCCAGCTTGCCTGGACAAGAAGCGCTCTATTATCGAACAGGTTTGCGAAAAAGACGTCTTGCTTATGTATCCCTACGAAAGCATGGATCCTTTTGTTGCCATGCTTCGTGAAGCAGCCAACGATCCGTCGGTAATTTCTATTAAAATTACCCTCTACCGCTTGGCGAGCCAGTCTCATTTAGCTGAAGCACTTCTTGCCGCAGCAGAAAACGGAAAAGAAGTTACTGCCCTCTTTGAGCTTCGCGCGCGCTTTGATGAATCAAATAACATCGAGTGGTCTCAGCGTTTTGAGCAAGCGGGCGCCAATGTCATTTATGGCTTCCATGACTTTAAGGTTCATTCAAAGATTTGCGCAATCACTCGCCATACCGATAAGGGAATTCAGCACATTACCCAACTTGGTACCGGCAACTACAACGAAAAGACCTCAAAGCTCTATACCGACTTTTCCTTCATCACCACCGACGAGAGCATCGGTAAAGATGCTGCTGAATTCTTCCGCAACATGAGCTTGGAAAATGCATCGGATCGCTATCGAACCCTTTCAGTTGCACCTCTCCAAATCAAGCCCATGATTCTCGCTAAGATTGACGAACAGATTGAGCTTGCCCGCGCCGGTAAGCCAAACGGGCTAATGTTTAAAACCAATTCAGTAACCGACAAAGACATCATCGACAAAATTGCCGAAGCTTCCCAGGCTGGTGTTCACCCAACGCTTTTCGTTCGCGGCATTTCCTGCTTGGTACCAGGCGTTGAAGGATATACCGATAACGTAAAGGTTGTCTCTATCGTAGGTCGCCTTCTTGAGCATAGCCGCATCTATGGCTTCGGTCCTCGCGATAATCGTGAGATTTATCTTTCCAGTGCAGACTTAATGACCCGCAACATGGAAAAGCGTGTTGAGATTGCTTGGCCTATTACCAACCCAGAGCTCAAAGAAAAAGTTAATGAGTATCTGGATATCTCCCTTTCCGATACCGCAAAACTGCGAATGCTGAAAAGCGATCTTTCCTATACGCCGCTTGAGTTCTTCGCTGCTGAAGGACCTGATGGTATTCCTGAATCCTTTGATTCTCAAGAATATCTTATCGAGAAAGCACGACAAGACTACTTACACTCTTTGGAGGTTCGCGAAGAACAGGCTGCTCAGCGCAGTGCAGCTGCCCGTGTTCAGCGTATTCGTGATCGCGAGATGAAAGAATCTCCGGTAACTCCTCTTGTTGAAAATCCCGAAACAGGAGAGGTTCTAACAGAGTCGAGCGCCCCCGTTCATGTTGAAGAAAACACAACGAGTGAAGTGGTCAGCGAACCAGTTGTTACAGAATCCCTAGAGACAGCTCAAACAACTCCTAGCGTTGCTGCAGAAGCTCCTGTAGCACCTGCGGCTACTGCTCCTACGGCTTCCGCAGCAACCCCTGCCCCCGCTGCGGCTCCCACAGCAGCAACCTCTGCCCCTGTAGTCTCACCAGCGGCTTCATCTTCTGAGGTAGCTTACGCTTCTGGAATTGAGGAAGTTGAACCAGGTGTTGCTGGCCCGAGCGCAACAACAAGCAATCCTACTTATCCTGCCTCTTCTGCCGAAGAAGCCCCCGCCTCACAAGCAACCACTCCGCAGCAAGCAGCACCTTCACAGCAAGCAGCTACTCCGGAAGTTGAAGTGCTTTCCTCGGAGAAAAAATCTGCCGATGCGGGAGCTATTCAGTTAGTACCTAAAAAACCAAGCTTGTGGACTCGTATTAAGTTCTTATTTACTGGCAAGCTCTCTTAACCGTTTGGTTCACAACGTCTCTTTGAAGCATCTCCTTTCCAGGGGGATGCTTCTTTTTTTGCTGAAACTTGCCTTCGCTTCTATACTTTTTACAAACCGCATTTGCTTAAAGGTTTTATCCTTAAGCAAAATGTACCCTCTGAACTATTCCACCAACGAGATAGGTGTTCTATGATTCGCTCAATTGTTACTTCGCCTGTTTTTCTTCAGATACCCAGCACAAACGCCACTCAAAGCGATCGCGCAATTGGTGAAGACCTCAAAGAGACACTACAAGCACATGCGCATGAGTGCGTCGGCATGGCTGCAAACATGATTGGGGTGTCTAAACGTATAATTGCCGTAAAGGATACCGTAGCTCATGCAGGCAAAAAAGTTCTTCAGGCACCTATAATCCTTATGTACAATCCTGAGATTACCCAATCACGCAACCCTTACGAAGCAACCGAAGGATGCCTTTCCCTTAGCTCAACTCACAGCACTACACGCTACGAACACATTACTGTTTGTTATCTTGATGAGCACTTCAAAAAACAAACAAGACAATTCAGTGGATATACCGCGCAGATAATTCAACACGAAATCGATCATTGCAACGGTATTTTGATCTAGGAGTCTATCATGCCTAAAGCCCAGATTACCAAGGTAATTCATACCATAGAACCCGTTTTCAACGAACATTCTCGTGTTTTATTGCTCGGCACTATGCCCTCGCCCAAATCACGAGAAGTGGGATTTTATTATGGTCATCCTCAAAATAGGTTTTGGAAAGTTTTAGCCATCCTCTTTGACGAACCCATTCCTGAGACTATAGACGAAAAACGTGATTTTTGCCTGCGCCACAACATAGCTCTGTGGGATGTTCTTTCCAGCTGCACTATCAAAGGAGCCAGCGATGCAAGCATTACGGACGCAAAGCCAAACGACTTGTCGTACATATTACAAAAGGCACCTATCGAGGCTCTTTTTACCACAGGAACAAAAGCTGGTCAGCTCTATCGTAAGCTGTGCAAGCCTTCGATAAAAATGCCCTGCACCGTCTTACCCTCGACAAGTCCCGCAAACTCTCGCGTATCTTTATCTAAACTTTGCGAAATTTATCGAGAAGCACTTTCTGATCACCTTGTCTTTAAGCCCACCTATCCTGTCCTCGATGTCTCAGAAGTGGTGAGTCTTGAGCAAGCAATTGCAGCAAAGGGCACCTCTCTTTATACCCTTATGCACCGAGCTGGAAGATTTTTAGCCTACGAGACTGAAAAAGTCATCGCGCAACGTAACGCTAACAACAACGAAGATTCCCATTCTTCGACACGCAAAACTTCTTCAAAGCTTTCTTGCGACACGCAACTTAACACCGAAGCACAGAACTTTTGCTTAGAAACAGCAAACAAAAAGTCTCCTGTTCGAATCGCGCTAGTCTGCGGCCATGGCAACAATGGTGGAGATGGATGGGTAGCTGCTGATTACCTAGCAAGAAAAGGATATGAAATAGATCTCATTTCCTCTCTTGCTCCTGAAGACATCAAAGCAGAACCAGCTCACACCACAGCAGTCGAACTAAAAGAGGATCTTAGTACTCGCTCAAATGTAGAGCTTTTGCTCGCACCTTCTCATGAAGAGGTTAAAAACAGCCTCTCGCAGGCCGATCTGATTATTGATGCTCTTTTAGGTACGGGATTTTCGGGCGACACCCTGCGTGAGCCATTTGCCACTTGGGTTGAACTTATCAACCAACAAGGGGTACCCGTTATTTCCGCTGATGTGGCAAGTGGATTTTCTGCGCAAGCAGGAAAAGCTGCAACTCCCTGCATCAAGGCTCGCCATACCGTCACGATGATCACGCTCAAAACAGGCCTAACGTGCCCAGATGCTCAAACCTACTGCGGAACAATACGCGTTGCACCCCTTGCTGATATATCGTTTTTAGAAAAACGATAAGCCTCACTGCTTAGTTTTGAGGAAGAAGCAATAACGCAATCTGAGTAGCGTTTAAGGCAGCTCCCTTTCGGATCTGATCCGCCACATCCCAAAAAGCAATTCCGTGTTCAACGGAAGGGTCTTTACGAATACGGCCCACAAAAGCGCCATCAGTGCCTGCAAGTAAGCCCGGCATGGGATATACGTTATGAGCGGTATCATCCATAACAGTAATACCCGGAGCGGCCTCAAGGGCGGCTCGTGCTTGTTCTACACTGACAGGACCTTCAAACTCAACGTTAATTGCTTCACCGTGACAACGAAGCACCGGAACGCGAACACACGTTGCAGCAACTTGAATATTGTCATCTCCCATAATTTTTTTGGTTTCCACCACCATCTTCCACTCTTCTTTCGTGGAAGCGTCATCCAAAAATACATCAATATGAGGAATGCAGTTAAAAGCTATCTGATGAGCAAACGCATCTATGGTCAGCTCCTCACCGTCTAAAAATTGACGAGTCTGAGCATAGAGCTCTTCCATCGCCTTAGCGCCGGCACCTGATGCGGCCTGATAGGTAGAAACAACAACACGCGTAATGCGCGACAGATCATAAAGTGGCTTGAGGGCAGCAACCATTTGAATAGTAGAGCAATTCGGATTTGCGATAACGCCGTTGTGCCATTCGATGTCTTGCGGGTTTACCTCGGGAACAATCAGAGGAACATCATCATCCATACGAAATGCGCTCGAGTTATCAATCATCACAGCGCCCGCATCTACTACCGCCTGACGGAATTGCTTTGAAACACCCGCACCAGCACTAAAAAGAGCAATATCCACTCCCTCAAAAGCCTCGGGGGTCATTTCTTGAACCGTCAGTTCACCTGCAGGAACCTTGCCGCAGCCTTTAAAAGGAAGCTTTTTACCCGCAGAGCGCTTTGATGCCAACGCGCGTACTTCTGCTGCGGGGAAATCGAGGTCATGCAAAACCTCGAGAAATTCATGACCAACCGCACCCGTTGCACCTGCAACTGCAACAACAGGATTAGCAGGCATTTCCTTTGTCCAGGTCATAAAAAGCTCCTTCAAATAGGGTTATAAGATTTATTGCTACTCATATTGGTTACTCCCTAGATAGCAACCCATGAGTATGAGGCTCATAATACTACGCTACCTCAAAGAATTGTTACAAAACGAATTCTTTGAGGTAAGCGGTAAAAAAGATTTATGTCGTTATAGGTGCTTAAGATGACTTGTTACACCAAGAAGCGCCTCTCATCAAGAGGCACTTCTTGGTTACTTGCGAAAAGCTCCCTGTTCACATTTTTATGTTTGAAAGCTTATGCCTTCTTTGCTTTTGCGGACTTTATACAGGCAATAAGTCCCGCCAAGAGGCCAACTGCCCCATACACAAGCATTGGCACTACACCGCACGCAAAAACGTCCTTGCCAAAATAGACGATCGAACGAAGAGCATCTCCCCAATAGCGCTGAGGTGCCCAAGGATATACCCAATCACTCCAAAATGAAGGAAGCATTTCTGCAGGCAATAATGCCGTTGCCGTACCGAGGGCAAAAATTATAAGAAGAACAAGGATTCCTAAAGGTTTCGAAAGATTGGCTAATCCAACAAAAAATACCATCATGCAGAAAACTGCCAACCAGAAATATAAGACCAAAGAACCAACGGGCAAATCAAGACCTCCCGCCAGAGTAATTACTCCAACAGCAAGGAGTGCGATAAGCAAGGAAAGAACCACACTCATCCCTAGCTGAATGCAAAATACCCGCTTTTTATCCTTATGATCTGAATCTCTCTTGCTCCACAACGCTACCGAAAGAATTAGCGAAGCAATGGCTGTCATGATAAAGAGGGGCAGCACTAAAAATTGAACAGCCATAAAAGATGACAAGGCACCGCCGCCAAGATCAGCCTCATTGATCAACTCTATATCAGCAGAAACTCCTGCCTGAGACATCATTGAGGCAATGGTTTGCTGCAAGATATTTGCCACCAAGGGATTCTTTCCCTGATTAATAATCACCGAAAGAGATAAGCTATCTCCCGTAGAATCAGATAAGCCAACAGCTCCAGATCCTGCACCACTCATATCTGCTGCAGTGTTTGTGGCATTTGCCTGAAGCATCGATTCCGTAAAATCGGACGGAATAACTACCGCACCATACAGTTCATTGTTATCAAAAGCGAAATCAAGCTCTTCCTGCGATTCAAACTCAGCCCAGGAAATCGTCTGCTCATCATCCAATGCGTCTTCAGAATTATCCTCGTTTCCATATTGAGCCGCATCAGCATCCATCAGCGCAGAAAGAATGGTATCTCCTGCATTAATTGCTCCTGCAGGTGTATCGACACCCTTATCAAGATTCACAATTCCCAAAGGAAGATTATGAGGGGTTGCATTAAGAATAGGACTGAACGCCAAACCAAAAATACAACTCACAAGGATTACCGCGACAAAGGGAATTGCGTAAATCCGTTTTCCCAATTTTTCCCGCATCTCAAACTCCTTTATCTCTTGATGCCCATCCGGGCAACGCTATACCTGCAATCAAAAGCCTTTTCTGTTCACTTTTTATGGTAATTAGAATATATTTCTAATTAAATAGAACATTTCTTTTGATGTTTCTAATTTTGCGAGCACCTTCCCCCCCCCATAAAAGATGTTCGCTTGACCTAAAAGAGATTACTCTCGTCGTAGTTAGACAAGTTGCATGACCAGACAAGCTAAGGAATAACATGGCACGACCAAAAGAAGGAATCGGTCCCAGCGCACAACAAAGAATCGAAGAAGCTTATTGGGCACTTCTTAAAAACATGCCCCATGAAAAAATAACAATCGGACAACTCTGTACGAAAGCGCGCATCAATCACAATACGTTTTATTACCACTATCAAAGCATTGACGATTTAGCTAATCAGATACTAGAGCGTTTAGTTGTCTCACCGTCTCATATATCGTTTATATCGCACCTCTTTAGAACCAATGAATTACCTTCTCTGTTTGAGCTGTTCTCACAAGCACATATTCTTTCTCGACTAGAAAAGATTCGAATTGTTGTCGGTCCCCACGGAACGCATTGGATGAAAAAGAAATGCGAAGAGGCTGTTCTTACCATTTGGCTTAATCTGTTTGAGATTGACCAAACCAAACTTTCGCAAGAGACCCATGCTCTTCTCACCTTTCACTTAGGAGGTATTTTTGCCCTTCTCAGTTCAGAGGTTTCGCCTGAAGAGCTTTTTGCCTTTCTTCGAAGCGAGAAAGCCCGTGAATATGCCCAAATTCTTCTTTCTATTCTTGGATCATGCCCCCGAAAATCCGAGCACACACATAAAGAAAAGTAGCCAATAATCCTAAACCGCCCAGGCTTTAATGCGCACTCACAGACAAACGCGATGCTCACAAAGCTCCCCTCATCTTGTAAAAAAAGACAGAGCCACAAAAAACTTCTTGACAAATTCCTCTGCAATCGAAAAAAATAAGTTCATTGAAAACAACATATAACCAAACCGTTGAAGCGGAAGTAAAAGTGGCCGTGCGCGCCCAGAGAGTCCGGGATGCTGGGATCCGGATCGAAATGCAAACCACTAAATGGACCGCTGAGGGCGTACCGAACCTTTGATGTTGTGGCAATTTCTTTTTAGATGCTGTCACCTTATACATCAACACAGTAGGATACGACGTGAGGACATACGTTAGTTGTCGGAGATGTGATGGCATCTCGCTAAGAGCACAAGCGAAATAAGCTTGAAGCACGATCATTGCACTCCATGAATTTTCACGCTAGTTGCGTTTTATCCGCACAGCGAACAAATCGTGGAGTTTTTTATTTTTCGGCTTTGAGTTTATTTTAAAAGTGAATCAAGGTGGCACCGCGGGTCATACAATACACAACCCGTCCTTGAACGTTTGAAAGACGTCAAGGGCGGGTTTTTCGTTTCTGGCGCGTCTTTCAAACAACAGGATTACCAGGAAGCCTTACTTCACAGGCTGCCAAATAAAACCTGATGTGAGCAAACCAAAGATACGCAAGATCGAAAGGAACGAACATACGATGAGTGCAACCCTTGAAGAACTTCGAGCCATTGCCGAAGAAGGTGACTATCACCGCATCCCCATAAAACGTGAACTCTTTGCCGACTGCACTACCCCTATTGAAGCTATGCGAACACTGCGACAGGCAAGCAATCACTGCTTTTTGCTCGAAAGCGCCGAGGCAGAAGAAAGATGGGGGCGCTACACCTTCCTTGGAATGAAGCCTACTTTGGAATTCACCTGTTCAGAAGGAAAGGTTCGCATTCGCCGCGACATTGAAACACCCGAAGAGCGCGTTGAAACATTTTTTGTCGATCATCCCAATGAAGCAATCCGCCGCATTCTTGAAGAGAACAAAAGTCCCCGTTTGGAAGGCTTTCCCCCTTTTGCAGGCGGATTGGTAGGTTATTTTTCCTTCGATTATATTGCCTACAGCGAACCAACTCTTCGCACCTCACTTCACGCCATTCATACGCAAAACGACAAAGCGACCTCTTCAGCACAAGACTTTCTTGACGTTGATTTGATGTTGTTCGATACCGTGATTGCCTTTGACTCATACAAACAAAAAATCATTCTTATCACAGGAGTCCAAAGCGATAATCTCGAAGAATCATATCTTCAAGCTCAAAAGAAGCTCGATGCTCTTGAAAATCTTTTGTTAAACGGCAAGCCCTACCCCTTCGAACCGCTTCACTTTGAGCATGACCTCACCCCACAGTTCTCCGAAGAAGAATACACTGCCATGGTCAATCGCGCCAAACACTATATTTTTGAAGGAGATATCTTTCAGGTAGTATTATCCAATCCTCTCAGCGCACCAGCAACAGGAAGCTTGTTCGACACTTACCGCGTACTTCGGTGCGAAAATCCTTCACCTTATATGCTGTATTTCTCAAGCGATGACGTAGAGATCGCAGGAGCTTCCCCTGAAACACTTACCCGCCTTGAAGACGGCAAGCTCTACACCTTCCCCTTAGCAGGCACCCGCCCTCGCGGGGCAACGCCACAGGAGGATCGCGCAACCGAACAAGACCTACTGAGCGATGAAAAAGAACTTGCTGAACACAATATGCTTGTTGATCTTGGACGTAATGACTTAGGACGTGTTTGCAGCATTGGCTCAGTAAACGTCGAAGACTACCTGAAGGTTCTGCGTTTTTCGCGTGTTATGCATATCGGATCCACCGTTACCGGCGAATTGGCCGCCTCTAAAGATGCCCTTGATGCAATCGATTCAGTTCTTCCAGCAGGCACCTTATCCGGAGCACCAAAGTTACGTGCTTGCGAAATTATTCATGAGCTGGAAGGACGTCAACGAGGAATTTATGGCGGCGCCTTAGGATATTTGGATCTGTCAGGAAACATGGATATCTGCATTGCAATTCGCCTTGCCTATAAAAAACAAGGAATCGTCTGTGTTCAGTCAGGTGCGGGAATTGTAGCTGACAGTGACCCTCAAAGCGAATATCGCGAATGTCAAAACAAAGCCGGCGCTGTTATTGATGCTTTAAAGATGGCAGAAGGGGGACTGAAATGATTGTATTGATAGATAACTACGACAGCTTTTCGTATAACCTCTATCAGCTTATCGGCTCTTTTGATCCTGATACCCGTGTAATTCGAAACGACAAGATAAGCGTTGATGAACTTGCCGCCTTAAAACCAGAAGCGATTATCTTCTCTCCTGGTCCTGGCAAGCCTGCCGATGCTGGCATCTGCATCAAAGCAATTCAACAACTTTCCGGATCTATTCCCCTGCTAGGCGTTTGCCTGGGACACCAGGCGCTGCATGAAGCTTTTGGAGGCAGCATAGTACCTGCTCGTCATCTGATGCACGGAAAATCATCTTTGGTAAACATCGACACCACCTCACCTCTTTTTGAAGGACTCTCATCCCCGCTGAAGGTAGCGCGTTACCACTCTCTTGAAGCAGATCCTCAAACGCTGCCCGAGTGCCTACAGGTTATCGCAACCGTAGATGAGGAAGTGATGGCAATCGCACATAAGACGCATCCCTCCTTCGGTGTTCAATTCCATCCCGAATCAATTCTGACTCCCCAGGGAGCTTGCATTATCGAAAACTTTATTCGTCATGCGCGTGCCTTTAATGCCTCTCGACTGGCGCCATAAAAGACACCATCCCAAAGAGTTACCCATCACTACTACATAACCTCTATCGATCACCAAATAAGGAGAACACGATGATTAAAGAAGCAATTTTACAAGTTACCCAACACCAAGATCTGCCCTATGAAGAAGCCGAGGCAGTAATGGATGAAATAATGAGCGGAAAAGCGACCCCGGTACAGATGGCCGCTTACCTAACCGCTCTTGCCATGAAAGGTGAAACGATCGATGAAATAACTGCTTCTGCTGCAGGCATGCGTGCTCACTGCGTAAAGCTCCTCCACGAAATGGATGTGCTTGAAATTGTTGGCACCGGAGGAGACGGATCGAATTCCTTTAACATTTCCACGACTGCCTCTTTAGTTATTGCAGCTGCAGGAGTTCCCGTTGCAAAACATGGCAATCGTGCTGCCTCGTCTCGATGCGGTGCGGCCGATGTTCTTGAAGCACTCGGAGTAAATATCGATCTTGAACCAAAACGTAGTGCCGAACTACTCAAAACTATCAATATCTGCTTTTTGTTTGCTCAAAACTACCATATTGCTATGAAATACGTTGCTCCGGTACGCAAAGAACTGAGCATTCGCACGGTGTTCAATATCTTAGGACCCTTAAGTAATCCTGCTGGTGCCAACATGGAATTGATGGGAGTCTACGATAAGGATTTAGTCGAACCACTTGCTCAGGTAATGATGAAACTGGGAGTTCGCCGCGGCATGGTGGTATACGGTCAAGACAGTCTCGATGAAATATCTATGTCTGCGCCTACCAGTATCTGCGAAATAAAAGACGGTTGGTTTCAGTCATACGAAATTACCCCAGAACAATTCGGCTATACCCGCTGCAACAAAGAAGAACTTGTGGGAGGCACCCCTCAAGAAAACGCCGCCATCACACGTGCAATCTTACATGGTGAAGATCGCGGACCAAAACGCTGTGCTGTGTGCCTTAACGCTGGCGCAGCCCTCTATATCACCGGTGTCACTTCCACCATGGAAGAAGGTGTTCGTCTGGCTGAGCAGCTCATTGATGAAGGTAAAGCAGCCAAAAAACTCGAAGAATTCATCCAGGAGAGCAACAAATGAGTATCTTAGAAACCATAGCTGCCCGCACCCGCCAGCGCATCGAAGAAGAACGCTTGGTTCTATCCGATGACAAGCTCAAAAAGCAAGCTTATGAACAGGTATCAAAAGAGTTAGAGACTCTTGCCAATAAGCACAATTCGGACAAAGCAGCAGCATCTTGCTTGCCCGCACCCGCGCAAGAGCGCTTTGCTTTTCCCTTTGAGCGCGCGCTTCTCCAGCCTGGAATGTCTTTTATCTGCGAGGTGAAAAAAGCATCGCCTTCCAAGGGAATTATTGCTCCTGACTTTCCCTATTTGCGCATAGCGCAAGACTACGAAGCGGCAGGCGCTTCGGCTCTCTCCTGTTTGACAGAGCCCTATTGGTTTAAGGGATCGAATGAGTATTTGCGTACTATTGCAGACAACGTCTCTATTCCAATCCTTCGTAAAGACTTCACGATCGATGAACGTATGATCTACGAAGCTAAAGTACTGGGCGCTTCGGCGGTGCTTCTTATTTGCTCTCTTTTGAGCACTTCTCAGCTTCGCGAATACCTCGATCTGGCACACAAGCTAGGTCTTTCGGCACTTGTAGAAGCCCACAACGCAAAAGAAATAGAACAGGCAAAGCAGGCAGGTGCCCGCATTATTGGAGTAAATAATCGCAACCTTGCCACGTTTGAGGTGGATCCCCAAAACAGTCTTCGATTGCGTGAGATTGCCGGAGATAAAGTGATATTTGTCTCCGAGAGCGGCATTAGAACTCGCAGCGATGTTGCAGCACTCGAAGCTGCAGGGGTTGATGCGGTGCTTATTGGCGAGAGTCTTATGCGAAGCAACAACAAATCAGCAAAACTCGACGAATTGCGCGGCAAAAAAGAAGATCTCTCTTCCACGAAAAGCATAGCTACCTTTAACAACAACCCTCACCACCTCGTTCGTCTTCGTGAGAGCAGGGCAGATAGCACACTTAGACAAGCTGAGTTGCGCAGGCGCTTTGCCCAAAAAGATATCCCCTGTCAATTCAAAGCATGCGGTATGTCACGTGCCGAGGATATTGCAGCGGTCAACAAGGTACATCCTGATATGTGCGGTTTTATCATTGAGGTACCAACAAGCACTCGCACGATTGACGCTAAAAAAGCATCAGATCTTATTGCTGGACTCGATCCTTCTATTTTTGCCGTAGGAGTCTTTGTCGATGCCCCCTTAGAGCGCATTACCACCCTTATTGATACGGGGATATTTGATGCGATACAGCTACACGGTCACGAGAGCGATTCGTATCTTTCTGCACTGAAGGAGAAAAGTAACATTCCCCTTATTCAGGCATTTCGCGTCAAAGACGAACACGACCTTGAACGTGCACAAAACTCGAAGGCAGACATGGTTCTTTTAGATAGCGGGGCCGGCAGTGGCAAAAGATTTGACTGGTCACTTGTTAAAGACATAACACGTCCCTTCATTTTAGCAGGAGGACTAAACCCACAAAACGTTGCCCAAGCACTCAGCTGCCTTCACCCCTGGGGTGTAGATATGAGTAGTGGTCTTGAAACAGAAAAGCACAAAGACCCCCTCAAGCTAAAGGCCGCAAAGAAAGCGATTTGTCAGGCATTTTAAACACAAAAGGAGTACAACCATGACCAAAGGACGATTTGGCATTCACGGTGGACAATACATCCCCGAAACCCTTATGAATGCAGTTCTTGAACTAGACGAAGCCTATACCCACTTTAAGGATGACCCCGATTTCAAACAGGAACTACAGAGCTTACTTAACAACTATGCAGGAAGGCCTTCACGCTTATATTTTGCCGAGCGTATGACACAAGATCTTGGTGGAGCAAAAATCTATCTCAAGCGTGAGGATTTAAACCACACGGGAGCCCACAAGATCAACAACGTGTTAGGACAGGCACTTCTCGCAAAAAAGATGGGCAAAACGCGCTTGATTGCCGAAACAGGAGCAGGCCAACATGGTGTTGCAACAGCAACCGCTGCAGCACTTCTTAATATGGAATGCGTAGTGTATATGGGACGCGAAGATACCGAGCGTCAAGCACTTAATGTATACAAAATGCGTCTTCTGGGAGCAGAAGTTCATCCGGTTGATAGTGGCACCGGCACACTAAAAGATGCTGTCAGTGAAACCTTTCGAGAATGGACCAATCGCATTGAAGATACGCATTACTGCCTCGGCTCTTGCATGGGTCCTCATCCCTTCCCTACTATCGTGCGCGATTTTCAGGCGGTTATATCATCTGAAATCAAGGAACAGATGCTAGAGCTTGAAGGAAAATTACCCGATGTCGTGATGGCATGCGTAGGAGGCGGTTCGAATGCTATCGGAACGTTTTACCACTTTATCAACGATCCAAGCGTTCGTCTGATTGGATGCGAAGCAGCTGGACGCGGCGTTGACACCTTTGAAACTGCTGCCACTATTGCCACGGGAAGACTGGGAATTTTCCATGGCATGAAAAGCTACTTCTGCCAGGATGACAACGGACAGATCGCACCTGTTTATTCTATTTCAGCAGGACTTGACTACCCCGGAATCGGGCCAGAGCATGCCGCTTTGCATGATTCTGGACGTGCTGAATACGTAGCCATAACCGACGATGAAGCGGTAGATGCCTTTGAATATCTCTCTCGTCTTGAAGGCATTATTCCTGCTATCGAAAGCGCTCATGCTGTTGCATATGCGCGAAAGCTAGCTCCCACCATGAACCCAAACGAAACCATTGTCATAACTTTATCTGGTCGAGGCGACAAAGACTGTGCCGCCATCGCACGTTATCGAGGAGAAGATATCCATGAGTAACATTGCCCGCGCATTCGAAAACGGAAAAGCTTTCATCCCTTTTATTACCTGCGGTGATCCCGATTTGGAAACAACCGAACAGCTCGTTTATGCCCTTGAACGAGCTGGAGCCGACTTGATAGAACTCGGCATCCCCTTTTCAGATCCCACTGCAGAAGGTCCCGTGATTCAAGAAGCCAACGTTCGCTCCCTTGCGCAAGGAACCACCACCGATAAAGTCTTTGATCTTGTAGAACGTATTAGAAAGAATACCTCTATTCCTTTGGTTTTCATGACCTATGCCAACGTTGTTTTTTCCTATGGAATCGAACGCTTCGCACAAAAAGCAGCTCAGGTACACCTTGACGGTATTATTCTGCCTGACGTTCCCTTCGAAGAGTCAGAAGAATTCGAACTACCTTTTGCCAAAGTTGGCATTGACCGCATTCCTATGATTGCCCCTACCTCGCACGAACGGATTTCTGCCATTGCAAAAAATGCTCATGGTTTTGTATACTGCGTGTCTTCTTTGGGAGTCACTGGCGTACGTTCACACATCACCACCGATGTGGGTGCTATGGTCAAGCTCGTCAAACAACAGCAGCCTATTCCCTGCGCTATTGGTTTTGGTATTGCTACCCCAGAACAAGCGCAAGCTATGGCACGCGTTAGCGATGGAGCCATTGTAGGCAGCGCCATTGTAAAGCTCTGTGCTCAGTATGGCAAAGACTGCGTACCTTATGTAGAAAGCTATGTACGCACCATGAAGGAAGCGGTTTTACAAGCCTAGCTTTCGGAGATTTAGCGTGTACTTTCAGTTTGCACTGCCTGAATCAACGATAAATCGGTGGTTCACTGGCTGAATTGAGGGGTTATCCGGATGTCTCTGTTGTTTCGAATTTATATACAAAATTGATACATTTATACATAAAATGACATAAAAACCGCTAGAATGCTAAACACTTTGTGATCGAGAGAGGAAAGGTTTCTTTCCTCTCTACCCTATAACCCTCAAGGATAGTAATCCCTATGTTTGGTATTGATCTTTCTTGGCAAACTGCACTTGTCGCATTTGTTTTCTTTGCTGCCTTTGTAGCACTTTTGGTATGTCGCAAACGCCTCTTTACCTATGCGAATAAAAAAGCCCTACCCGTTAATACGATTCAGCGCTATCTTAGACCCTTTATCGTATTTCTTTGTATTCCTGCAGGCTTTCTCCTGGTAGAACTTCCCTACAATACTCAGCTCTTTGAAATGGAGCCTTCTTTTGTCCTGCTTAATTGCGCGATAGAAAGCTGTTTTATGTACCTTTATCTATTCCCTAGGACAGCGTACTAAAACCTCTTTAGTGGTGTTTTTACTCATTTGTTTTGTCATAGGTGTAGCAAATCATTTCGTAGCCCTCTTTAAAGGACAGCCCATCTTGCCTTCCGATGTTGTTGCGCTTCAAACCGCTGCAGCCGTAGGCGCAGGATATACCTATGTTATCGATGATGCCATCATGAATGCTTGGATTATATTCGAGATTCTCTCCTGCCTTTTAACCCTTATTCCCTCTGCTCGTCTCTCCAAGCGATCAATTCTGGTCAATAGTATCCTTGCTGCTCTTATCGGCCTGTGCTCGTACGCTTGGTATGCTACGGTCGATATCGAAAAAGACTATGACTGCTCTGTCGATGTGTGGAGCAGCCTTAATTCGTACCGTGAGCACGGCGCACTTCTTTGTTTTTTACAGCGTGCCCAGCAGTTGACCCCTCAGCAGCCTGAAGGCTACTCCTCCGAAGAGGCATACAACTTACGAAGTGGCACTTCTACAACCTACAACGACGAAATACTTTCAACAGCAAACCTTACCGAACAAGCTCAGGCACTTGCCCCTCAAGTACAGCCCAGCATTATTGTCATCATGAACGAAACCTTTTCGGATATTTCCCTCTATAGCACCATTGATGATTCCTATGAGGGAATCCCTTTGTTTCGCTCGCTCTGTGATGAGGCGCTTCTTTCGGGAAACGCCTATGTCTCCGCCCTTGGAGGAGGCACCTGTAACAGCGAATTTGAATTTTTAACCGGATCGAGCACCGGACTTCTTGGCGCAGGTGTGTACCCCTATATGCTCTACGATCTCCAAGATGTTGACAATGTAGCGCAATATCTTTCTTCTGCTGGATACAAAACAAGTGCAATTCATCCTGCAAACGCCTCTAACTGGCGACGCGATCGAGTTTACGAGCAGCTTGGTTTCGAGACGTTTTACGATATTACCAGCTTCGAGAATGCTGAAACTCGCCGTGGTCTCGTAACCGATGCAGCAACCTATGACCTTGTCCTTGATTTGCTCTCCAAAGATGACACTCCTCAGTTTATTTTCGATGTGACTATCGCAAATCATAGTGGTTATGAAACAGGCGAACTGAGTGAAGAGGAAACCATTACCACCTTGGTAAATGGCGAAGACGATGCTTCGGTAGACGAATACATCAGCTGCATTCGTCATTCCGATATTGAGTTTTACGAATTTATAAATGCCCTTAAAAATCTCGATAGGCCTGTTATCGTGTGTATGTTTGGCGACCACCAGCCAGAATTTGCCGATGAGCTTGCCGAGGCATCAACAGGCATTTCTTTGAGCGATTTTGATATAGAGCAAACACAGATGCGCTATCAGACACCCTATATCATTTGGACCAATAGTGATGAATTAAAACACGTTAACAAAAGCAACCAGACATACAATCTGAGCCTTAATTATCTGGGAGCACACGTACTCAAAGCCTCTGGCTTATCACTCGATGAATACTTTGCTTTTCTCCTTTCTCTTGAACAAGAAATACCCGCCATCAACTTAAACGGGTATGAAGATGCATCAGGAACCTGGTATTGGCAAGGAGAAGAAAGTGAAGTATCGCAAGCCCGTAAAGAGCTTGCGATCGTCCAGCACAATAATTTATTTGATAAGGATAACTAGCAAAAAAGGAACTAGCGACCCTTTGCCATCTTAGCGGCAACTTCTTCAGGAGAAAGCTGAGTCTCTTCAAAGATGCTATCAGAATCAAGACCGAATGCTGTATGCAAGCAACGAACTGCTGTTTGAACCTGACTTGCTTCAACCACAACAGAAATACGAATAGGGCTGGTAGAAATCATCATGATGTTTACGTTATTTTCCGCCAAAGCAGCAAACGCCTTCGCAGCAACACCAGGACTTGATTTCATGCCGGTTCCCACCAATGAAACCTTTGCGATATTGTCATCCATCAAAGAAGTAGCACCAAACTGCTGAGTAATGCGCTCCACAGCCGAAAGTGCCTGTTCCTTTTGAGAACCAGGGAAGGTAAAGGAGATATTTGCCTTACCGTCATTGGTAACATTTTGGATGATCATATCAACCGAAACATCGCTAGAAGCCAAAATAGAAAATACTCGTGCCGCGATACCTAATTCATCAGGAAGACCACGAAGAGTAATTTTCATTTCGGATGTATCGTGTGCAATACCAGAAATAACTGCCTGCTCCATAGAAGGAACAACCTCCTTGATAAGTGTGCCTTCTTCATCCGAGAAAGCAGAACGGGAATGGATGACCACCTTATATTTACGTGCAAATTCAACTGCACGTGCCTGCAAAACTCCAGCACCGCCACTTGAAAGCTCAAGCATATCATCATAGGAAATGCAGCTTAGCTTACGGGCACGCGGCGCAACGCGAGGATCTGCCGTATAGATACCTTCAACATCGGAATAAATTTCACATACATCTGCGTTAATGCCATAAGCAAGCGCAACGGCTGTAGTATCAGAACCACCACGACCAAGCGTGGTGATGTCGCCTTCTTCAGAGACGCCCTGAAAACCCGCAACAACAACGATAGCTCCTGTTGAAAGTGCCTCACGAATCTTATCGGCATCAATATCTTCGATTTTTGCGCTCGAAAAATCATTATCGGTTGTAATACCAGCCTGCCAGCCGGTAAAGCTTACGGCATTGTAGCCAAGAGCTTGGATTGCCATAGCGAGCAAAGACATGCTTACCTGCTCACCTGTAGAGAGTAACATATCCATTTCTCGCTTAGAAGGATGGTCGTTAAGTGCTGCTGCCAGGCCAACCAATTCATCGGTTGTTTTGCCCATCGCAGACACAACCGCCACCACATCATTACCTTGCTGCTTCATAGCAATAAGGCGTTTTGCTACATTTTTAATTCTTTCGGGGGAAGCAACTGATGTGCCACCAAATTTTGAAACTATAAGCGCCATGGTCTTCTTTCTCGCAAGAGAACAATGGCTATATAGTACCAAAAAACCGCTTTCTCTAAAGAAAAGAGATCACATACGGTAGGTCACACAAAAACAGCGGGGCAAAACAGGTGTTATTTAAGCGTATTTCACCATAACCATATTCATCTTATTGGCAACCAATTCGCACTGGTCAACGCAGTCTTCCATGGCATCCAGCAAGCGGGTCCATACAATAACACGCATGGTATGTTCACGCTCTTCGGTGTAAAGCTGACGAATGAGTTTGATGTAAAGCTCATCGGCTTCATCCTCAAGTTCATTAACCTGACAAATAAGCGACTTAAACTTACTAGACTTCTTACAATTACGGAAATCAGCCATAGCATTGGAAAGTGCTTCGCACGAACGGACAATAAGCTTTACAAACTTCTTCGCATCATCATGCATGAAGTGAATATCGTACATATAGAAACGCTGAATGATCTCTTCGGTAAGATCGATTACCTCATCAAGGTTTTCTGCAATACCAATAACGTCCTCGCGGTCGATTGGTGTGACAAAGTCAGTTATAAGGCTTTCAAAGATGCTGTGACATACCTCATCCGCCTCACGCTCGAGAGCATGAGCACGCTCGAGGCGTTGTTCAACCTGTTCTACTGACTCAAATTCATCAACTATTTCCTTAAGAAGCTTTGCCTCTTTTACGGCAAGTTCTGCTTGTGCGTCAAATGCATCATAATAGTCAAACTTTTTCTTTTTCTTCTTAAGTTCTTTCTTAGTCAGCTTTGCCACCGCAATCCCCCCTCGTACGCTTCAAGAAATAATCCGTTACTAATTGTAAACGCTCCCTTTAATTCTTATGAGAAGAATCTAGCGGAAAAATTGCTCCACACACTAAGCGACATGCCAAAAACTCTCTTAAAAAAGAGAGCTTCCTTAAAAGAAGCCCTCTTAATTGCTCTAATCTTGTCTGCGGATTTATGCAGTTTTAATACATGAGCATTTTATCGATTGTTTTAACAAAAGCATCCTTTAGCAGAAACAAAAACTTCCTTTAACAGAAATAAGCAAAGACACGACGTTGTTCATCGGCAATAGTGGTAAGCGAATTATGTCCTGGAAGCACCAAAGTATCATCAGGCAACTGCGACAAACGACGAAGGGATGAGCGCATCTGTTTATCGCTACCCCCTTCGAAATCAGTTCTGCCAATAGAACCGCAGAAAAGGGTATCGCCCGAAATGAGCACATTGGCGCCCTCTAGGTATTTGCCCTTATCGGACTCAAGGAACAAGCAAATTCCTCCAGGAGTATGCCCTGGCGTAGCAATAACGCGCCATGCCATACTTCCAAACTTAACAATGTCTTTATCCTTGAGTTCCGCGTCTACCTTGCAAGACTCAGCAGGAGGAAAGCCTTTGGGCTGATTTTCTATTACCGGTGTATCGAGAGCCGAAGCATAAACCCGTGCGCCTGTTTTATCTTTAAGCGCTTTTAGGGCGCTAGTGTGGTCAGCGTGATGATGAGTAAGCACAATCGCATCGACCTTGCGCGATCCTACCACGGCCAAAATGGCATCAGCATCATGAGAAGGATCAACAACAAACGTAAAATCCCCGTCTGAAATCACATAGGTATTATTTGCGATGGGCCCTAATACGGTATATTCGATATCGACGCAGGCGCCCTGCACCACGAAAATATGACCTTTGCGTTTAACTTGTACTTTCATACGTAAATCCCTTCATTACTGGAGGTATTCCGAACTTTATTTCGAGGTATTCCCCGGCATCATACGACGCGCATCAAAAACGCCCTCAACCGCTTGAAGCTTGGTAAGAATACGATCGATTTTACTGATATCAGAAATCTGGAATAAAAAGCGCATCTCCGCCATACCATCACGATGAGTATTGGAAGAAACGTTAAGCATATTTGCTCCGTATTCTGACAATACCGAAGCCACATCGATAAGCAGATTCATGCGGTCAAGCGCCTCTACGATGATTTCCACGTTATAGATTGCATCAGGCACGCTATCTTCCCAGTGCACTTCAATAATTCGTTCGGGGTGTTGCTTGAGCTCAACGGCATTAGGACAGTCTTCACGATGAACCGAAACGCCGCGCCCACGCGTAACAAAGCCAATGATTTTATCGCCTGGCACAGGATTACAGCAGCGGGAAAGACGAACCAGTACATCATCGATACCGCGTACCACAACCCCGTTAGAGGCATGAGTCTCATGTTTTTTAGGACGCTTTACGCTGGTAAGCATCGGTGGCATCTTGCCCGTAGAAGAAGCAGAGGTGCCCATTAAAGGCTTTTCGGCATCTTCGGTGCCCTTATCCACCAATATTTTCAGCATGCGGTTAGCCACATGCATAGGATTTTCTTTGCCTGAGCCAATGTTGACCAGCATATCGTCTGCGCTCTTGAAGCCCATCGCTTCTGCAACTTGCTTCATAGCACGCATACTTTGCGCTGAAGAGATGCCTAGCCCATGCTTGCGCATCTCATGCACAAGCTTATCGCGCCCTGTCTGCAAATCATCAGAGCGGCTCATCTTAGAGAAGTAGGAACGGATCTTCGAACGAGCAGAAGGAGTTTTTACGATGTTGAGCCAATCACGCGAAGGGGTTGCGCTTTTTTGCGTCAAGATCTCAACACGGTCTCCCATCTGAAGCTGATAGCTCAGAGGAACAATAGATCCGTTAACCTTCGCCCCTACACAATGATGACCTACCTCGGTATGGATAGCATAGGCAAAGTCAACGGGCGTTGAGCCAAAACGCAAGCTCATTGCTTTACCTTTCGGGGTAAAGACAAATACTTCTTTTGGATCAAGATCAGTCTTTAAGGACTTCAGAAATTCGCGAGAATCCTTTGTCTCATCTTGCCAGTCAACCATCTCGCGCAGCCATGCGATCTGCTTATCGAAAGAATCAGATCCCTTGCCACCCTTTTCCTTATAACGCCAATGAGCCGCCACACCGTATTCACTCATACGATGCATTTCTTCGGTTCTAATCTGTACTTCAAGAGGACGACCTGTTGGACCGATAACGGTTGTATGCAGACTTTGGTACATATTAAATTTCGGCATGGCGATATAGTCTTTGAAACGTCCCGGCATAGGATGCCACAGACTATGAACTGCACCAAGGGCCGAATAGCAGTCTTTTACCGAGGTGGTAATGATACGTACTGCACTGAGGTCATAAATCTCCGAAAACCCTTTGCCACGCTTGGTCATCTTTTGGTAGATGGAATACAAATGCTTGGGGCGTCCCATAATCTGAGCTTCTACCCCAATTTTGTCCATCTCGCCACGAAGAATTTCAATGATGGTTTCCAGGTACTCTTCGCGCTCTTTGCGTGTTTCAGCAACCATACGCGAAACCTGCTTGAACTTAGTGGGTTCAAGATAGAAAAAGGCTAAATCCTCAAGCTCCCATTTGATAGAGCTAATGCCTAGACGATGAGCAATAGGTGCATAGATTTCAAGGGTTTCACGCGCCTTAAAGATACGACGATCCTCGCGTAAAGCCGAAAGGGTACGCATATTATGCAAGCGGTCTGCCAGCTTGATAACAACGACACGAATATCTTTATTCATGGCAATGAGCATCTTACGAAACGTTTCGGCCTGCTCATCAGAAAGCGTTTCAACGGAAAGCTTCGTAATTTTGGTAACCCCATCAACCAAGTTTGCGATTGCCTCGCCAAAAAGCTGCGTAACCTGCTCTTTAGTAGCAACGGTGTCTTCTACCGTATCATGCAATAAAGCAGCACAGAGCGTTTCAACATCCATGTGAAGATCAGCCAAAATGATAGCAACCTCAACAGGATGGATGACAAACGCCTCTCCCGACTTACGCTTTTGGCCTGCATGCATCTCATCGGCAAAGCGAAAAGCCTTTTCCAACAACGCCCGATCGTCATCATCCAAATACGAAGAGGTTAAACGTTCCAGTTCTAAAAAGCGCTCTTGTGGATCAGAACCAACAGGAGCAGAAGTGGACGACTTAATAGTGGGATCAACAACCGATGGGATTAAACCCACCTGGTGAACATGAAAAGAATTCGCCATGATCTACCTCCCCTCTCCGTGATTATCGTACGGAAGTAAGGGGTGCCTAATGCGGTCTTGTAATTGATCCGCAGAACTCCCCAGCACCCAATCTTTAAATGACATAAATGAGTCGAATTCGTCTAAACCTTCACGATACTGTACGCTATCGCTCAGTTCAACTTTTCCTTTATAGTCTACGACATATACCTGCTGTTTGGCACTATCACCTGCAGCATCATCTGTCTTTGTTTCAACCAAACCAAGCTCTTTAAAAACCGCGACACCCAAGTGAACCTGCGATGGCGTAACCGCATTTCCAAAAAGCCTCGTTGCACGGCGCGCCACGTCATCTTCATCAAGAGCAAAAAACGACTGACCGCTTGCCTGCTGAAGGGAACGAAGGCTGCGATAGATTTGAGCCATCTCATCATGATCAGGAGCAATGCCGTGAAGGAGATCAGCATTAAGTGAAACATCGTTCTTGCCAAAAAGCAGATGAATGTGCGCCTCATTACCATCGCGACCAGCACGCCCGCTCATCTGATTAAATTCCACCTCACTGAAGGGCAAGTGATAGAGCACCACATGGCGTACACCAGGAATATCAACCCCTTCCCCAAAGGCGGAAGTCGCAACCAAGACCTGAAGTCCCCCTTCACGGAAGAGACTCTCCACACGTGCCCGCTCAAGACGAGATAAGCCCGCGTTATAAAATCCAATAAGAGAAGCTATATGGGGTTCTTGTTTGCGCAATTGGCGTACCAGCGCAACGCTTTCCATACGTGAATTAACATAAATAAGCGTTTTTTCTCCCTGAGCAACCAAGCTAGCCAGATAGCGTTCACGCTTCTTGCTGTTGCGCTGATCGATAACTTGCAAATTGGCGCGTTCGGTGTTGTCGCACACCATTTCTTCAAGATCAAACGCAGAACGTATTTCGTCGGCGACCGCCGCATCAGCTGTTGCCGTTACCGCAAGAACTTGCGGATTACCTAGCCGCTGAATTGCTTTTCCTAACCGTGTATACGAAGGACGAAAGCCCGCTTTAGAAGTGCCCACATGATGCGCTTCGTCTATCACCACAAATCCAATTGATGAAGCTTTTGCAAGCTCGTCACTATGAAAATCAAGATATTCGGGAGTGGTGAGAACGATATCAAGCTCGCCGTTTATAAGATCACTCATCACTTGGGCACGTTCCTGAAGAGGCGTTGCTCCCGTCAGAACCCCGATGGTAATACCAAAAGAGCCAAGCGTTCGTTCAAGATGAAATGCTTGGTCGGCCACGAGCGCACGGAGAGGATAGACAAACAAACTTGCTTTTTGTTTTCCAAGAGCCAGTTCCGCAGCATGAATTTGGAAAATAAGCGACTTTCCGCGGCCCGTTCCCATAACGGTCAAAACCGAATGTCCCTCATCAAGCAAATCAAGTGTTTTGCGTTGCGCGGTATGAAGCGACCCTTCACCCAGAAAAGCTTGCACTAAATCTTGCCTAAACGCTAAAGGAGCAGTTTGTGCACGCTGCTGCCACATTACCCGATCAGATTCTGGGCCTTCCCATTCAGGAACATCACGCATATCGCGCTCGGTCATCCCAGCTGCTATAAGGCCCGTGACGAAATCTTTATCCTCATCTTCAAGGCAAGCTTCTAACGCAGCACAAGGAGACAAAGGAGAAAGGGATGTGATAACCGCCTTGACAGAACGGCGACCCTTCCAGGTATCCACCTGCAGTTCAAAAACCGCCTCAAGCGCACACCCGCAATTAAGCAGAGCTGAAACGTTTGAACAATGAAACATGATGCAGTTTAGAGAATGCTTACCATCGGTAAGCGTACAGGAAAGATGATTCTTATCCGCCCCTACAGCACGTCCTCCTGCCATCATGACGCCGTGCGTCAAGAAGTGCGGGCTTGAGTTTTCCTGACCAAAAGGAGCAAGAAGATCAAGCTTTTCAACATTTGCAAGAGTAAGCTCGCTAAGATCAACCCACGCATCTACCTCAACGCGGGGAATAAAATCCTCGGGAGGCAAGGCGTCCATATAAGCACAGAGACGCTCAGTAAATTCAGGGATTTTATCAGCCTTAAGCGTTACCCCTACAGCAGCATGATGCCCACCAAAACGCACCAAGATATCCTGACAGCTTGAAACGGCTTGGAATAGATTTACTTCACCAACACTTCTGCCTGATCCATGCGCTTCATCACCATCGATGGTAAACAACAATGTGGGCACACCGTAGCGGTTTGCCAAGCGCGAAGCAACAATACCTTTTACGCCTTCATGCCAACCCTGTCCTGCAACCACAAGTGCCCGCTGACCCTTGAATACTTGCTCTGCCTGCTTGGAGGCAACTTCTGCCAATTCCGCCTCGATGGTTCGGCGCTTTGTGTTGGTATCTTCCAACTCGGATGCCAAGTGCGCGGATTGAGCAAAATCATCACTGAGCAAAAGATCAAGAGCAAGCTGAGCATTACCCATACGACCTGCTGCATTGAGGCGAGGCACCAAAGTAAAGCTCAAGTTAGATGAGGTAACAGGCTTATCTGCAAAGCCTGACTCCCCCAATAAGGCAGCAATACAAGGCCTGGGGTTTTCATTGATCATACGCAGACCTTCACTTACCAAAGCACGGTTCTGATCGCGCATCGGCATAAGATCAGCTACCGTACCAAGCGTTGCAAGGTCAAGCAATTCACGCCACAGATTGGGCTTACCAAGACGCGATCCGACCGCCTGGGTCACCTTAAGAGCAACGCCCGCACCTGCCAAAAGGGAACTTGGATTGTCGTTGCATTTTGGATCTACCACCGGAACTCCCACAGGCACTAAATCGGCCGGCTCATGATGATCGGTGATAACAACATCAATGCCACGGTCAAGGAGAAGACCCACTTCCCGTTTTGCCGCTATGCCATTATCAACCGTAACCACCAAATTAGGCTCATAGAGCGCTACTCGTTCAATCGAAGCATCGGAAAGGCCATATCCCTCTTCAAAACGAAGCGGAATAAAAGGAGTTACCACTCGTGCACCGCAGGCGCGAAGGCCACGCGTCATCAACGTGGTTGCTGAAACTCCATCCAAGTCAAAGTCCCCATATACCAAGATATGTTCTTCTTCTTTGATAGCACGAACGATACGGTCAACCGCCTCATCCATCCCTTCGATTTCATAGGGATTTCGCCAAACGCTCTCCAGGTCAGGGTGAAGAAACGCTCTTGCTGCTTCAGGCGTGTCTATACCACGAGCCACAAGAGTAGCCGCAATAAAATGGGGTAAATCAAGTTCGGTTACAAGACGATGGACTACGGCCTCATCTGCCGTAGCCAAATTAATACGCGCATTCATATACATTCAGACCTTATTCACTTATTCTTTTCTCATGCTCTATTGTCGCACAAGAAAAGGGTTTCTCACCTAAAGAGAAACCCTTTGAAGTTAAGCGGTTACGAATGTCTATCGATTGAACACATTTTGCGTTTTCTCAAGTCCCACCGAAAGAAGCGATTCTACGGCATCGGCCCCACGAACACAGGCCTCATCGAAGTCTTCCTTTGCCTCTTTACGAGGAGCCTGCAAGACGAAATCAACAACGCTCATCCGTCCTGGAGGACGACCAATTCCTATGCGCACTCGCAAGAAATCACGCGTTTGTAGTTTGTCGATAATGGAGCGAAGCCCATTATGCCCCGCATGACCGCCACCTTTCTTTACGCGAACCGTCGCAGGATTGATATCCAATTCATCATGAATGACGATCAGCTCTGAAGGATCTTCATCATAGGTCTTACAGAGGTTTGACACTGGCCCACCTGAGAGATTCATGAAGCTTTGCGGTTTAGCTAAAATGACGGTTTCTATCTCCCCTGAATCAAGACGAACCTTCGCTTCGCCCACCAGCGCACCACAGGTATTCTTCCAATAAGTAACCTGCCAGCGCTGCGCCAAAAGGTCAATTACCTCAAAGCCTGCATTATGACGAGTATGGGCATATTCGTCGCCAGGATTACCTAAGCCTACTATCACTTGCATATCTAACAGCTGTCCTACAGAGCAAAATCAGGATCGAACAAAGAAGCAACAGACTCGTTTGAATACACGTTATTGATAGCGTTTGCCAAAAGAGGAGCAACCGAAATAACTCTGATCTTGCCAGTCTGGCGTTCCTGAGGAACAGGAATGGTATTGCAAACAACCACTTCATCAATCTGAGAATTCTCTAAGCGCTCATAAGCTGGACCAGAAAATACCGGATGACTTGCACATACATACACCTTATCGGCGCCCTTTTCTTTTAAGGTTGCCACCGCTGCGCACAGAGTGCCTGCCGTATCAATAATGTCATCGTTGACAATGCAAATTTTGCCCTGAACATCACCAATAAGAGCAGTAATTTCTGCCTTGTTGTGACCAGGACGGCCCTTGTGCATGATAGCAAGATCAGCATGAAGCATATCGCAGAGCTTCTTTGCTGCCTTTGCGCGACCCACATCAGGGCTTACTACGCAAAGACGATCAGTATCAAAGTTCTTGCTGCGGAAATAATCAGCAAAAATAGACAAAGCCGTCAGGTGATCAACAGGGGTATCAAAGAAGCCTTGGATCTGTCCTTGATGCAAGTCGATGGTAATGGTGCGATCAATACCAGCTACCGTCATCAGATTTGCAACAAGTTTTGCCGTAATAGGCTCACGTGCCGCAGCCTTACGATCCTGACGAGCATAGCCATAGCAAGGCACTACCGCATTTACCGTACGGGCAGAAGCGCGCTTAGCTGCATCAGCCATAATGAGCAATTCCATCAATGCTTCGTTAACATTAGGAGTAGAAGTAGATTGGACGATAAAGACATCCGCACCACGCACACTCTCTAAATAGCGAGCATAAATTTCACCATTTGAAAACTTCTCAAGCTTTACGTTGCCCAGCGTTGTTCCCAAATTGGTAGCAATTTCTTCAGCAAGATCTGGACAGGTAGAACCCGCGAAGATCGCCATGGTTTTGGTCATGTTGCTCATTTGTTATTCTTCCTCTCGTTCCAATGCTCGATCTCCGTCTGACGGGCACGGCCTAGACCAAGTGCTCCTGCAGAAACATCCTTGGTAATAACCGAGCCAGCACCAATAAGAGAATTTTCCCCAAGATTTACCGGTGCTACCATCATAACGTCACTGCCAACAAAACAGTTATCGCCAATTGTGGTAGGCCACTTCTTTTCACCATCATAATTACAGGTAATGCTACCTGCACCGATATTTACGTCACGACCCACCGTTGCATCTCCAATATAGGAAAGATGCGGAACCTTAGAACCAGGGCCAATGGTCGATTTCTTGATTTCTACATGAGTGCCCGCTTTTGCGTTTTCACACAGATAGGTGCCTGGACGCAAGTACGCACGGGGACCACAGGTAACGCCTGATTCCATAGTGGTTTCAATACCTACCGTTTCATCCACAACACAGTTCGGGCCAACAGTACAATCAGTCAAGCGAGTATTCGGACCTATTACGCTACCGGTTGCCACCGAAGTGGAGCCCAGCAAAAACGTCATAGGCAACAGCTCCACATCCTGTTCGATAGTTACGTCAGGACCGATCCAGGTAGTGGTAGGATCCATCATGGTAACACCCGCTGCCATGTGAACTTCGTTGATGCGCTGCTGCAAAATACGCGTAGCTTGTGCGAGCTGCACACGAGAATTAACACCCAAACATTCGGTAAAATCTTGCGCCTTGAGCGCCAAAACACGCTGACCGCGCTTGCGCGCAATACCTAACACATCGGTTAAGTAATATTCCCCTTGCGCATTATCGGTTGAAACTTCTTCAAGCGCTGAGAACAAAAGCTCAATATCAAAGCAATAAAAGCCTGAATTGCATTCATGAAGAGCAGCTTGTTCTGGCGTGCAGTCCTTTTGTTCCACAATCTCAAGCACATCGCCAGCACTATCGCGAACAATGCGTCCGTACCCAAAAGGATCTTGTGCTTCCATAGTCAGAACAACCACCGCAGCATTGTTTTCTTCGCGCATACGAACAAGTTCTTCAATGGTAGAAGAACGCACCAAAGGAGAATCTCCTGTTAATACTACGAGTGAACCACTTTTTCCTGCCAAAGCTTCACGGGCAGCCAATACCGCATGAGCAGTGCCAAGCTGTTCTTCTTGAACCACTATTGTAGTGTCAGATAAAAGAGGTTCTACCTGTTCGCGACCATGACCAACGATGCTTACAACTGAATCAATACCCGCTTCATGAGCTGCGTCTACGACCCAACGAACGAGAGGTTTTCCTAAAATCTCATGAGCAACTTTGGGTTTTGACGATTTCATACGGGTGCCGGCACCCGCCGCAAGAATAAGTGCTGAAGCTTGCAAATGAACGCCCTTCCCTTTAAGCAATACTTTATTCGTCGATAACAATTTCTTCACCTGTTATTTACTTGCAAACAGCTCTCTACCTGCAAAAAGATATACTCTTGGCAGATTACGAGCATTTATCGACGCGCTCCACAGTATAGCAGTCCTTGCACAGAGATGGTGAAACCGTCAAAACATCACCTCTAAAAGCAAGTGAGACTGAAAACTTTTGTTTTCAGTCTCACTATCGGAGTTCAGTTCAAAAGGAGGAGTTTCAAGAGAGTATTTTTAAGGTATGTCACTTTCTTAGTCGCGCTGTTCAAGCAAAAGTAGGGCACTACACAGGGCATCAAGCAAAACAATTGCGTAATGCTGGGCCGAACGAGCAGCGCCGGCATCTTCCCATCCTTCATTTGAAAGACGTACCGCAATACGACGATCATGATGCTCGGTTGCCTGAATCGCTTGAGCCATACGTACTCCCAAGCTCTCCTCATCATCAAATTCGACCACAGGAATCACCGAAGCAGGTTTTTCATTTCCGACAAGAATCTGAACAAAAAGAGTACTTCCCTCCGGAGGAACCAGCAAAGAATCGGCGCTCATAACCTTCGAGGTGGGATTAGTAGCAAGAGCAAGATTTGACATGCGAGCTGCAACCGAACGGGTAAATTCGTTGACTCCGTACAGACAGATAAACGTTGATTCCAAAACATCTGCCGCGCGAGCAAAACCTAAATGAGGCATTGCAGTAAAGGAGTCTTTTCCCTTCCAGGAATGCTGTAAGTGATTAAGGGCGCGAAACGTAAACGCGCCCACAATGCCATCGGAAGGAAGACCCATATTAAGCTGAAAACGACGAACAGCATCTTCAGTATGAGCACCAAATATGCCATCTTTTTCGCCACAGGTAAAACCAAGAGCAGACAAAGCTTCTTGAAGGGTGCGAACATCACGACCATGGAAAAAAGGTACGCGTAAAAACAAATTGCGATCGCCCAGCTCAAATGACTCGTCTACGAGCTTATTCCATACAAGCTCGTCAACCTCTTGTCGAGGATCAATACCACATGCCACACAAAGCTGTGCTACCGCATTGGCAGTTTTTGCATCAAAAACCCCCGTAATGGCTTCCTCCGCCAAGTAACCTGCCGTAGCCAACCTTCTCTGAACGTCTAAAACGGCAGCTCCCGAATCATTCCTACGAATTGGATCCATACTTCCCCACTACTTCAAACGATCAACAAACCAATTTGCCATAGAAACAAGAAGATCACGCGCGGGAGATTCAGGAAGAAGCGCTACAAGACGTTCTTGCGCATCTGCAGTAAGTTGCTCTGCATAAGAACGTGCATACTCAATACTTCCCGACTCACGCATGATCTCAACTGCTTCTTCTAAGATAGCAGGATCGGTTTCTTTAGAAGAAAGAATTTCAATTAAGCGATCGCGTTTAGCTGAATGTTTAAGCGCATGCACCACTACCAACGTACGCTTACCTTCGGTAATGTCACTGCGGAAGTCCTTTTCTTTTGCCTCTTTCGTGCCCACAAGATTCAGTAAGTCATCCTGAATCTGAAATGCCAGGCCCGTGTCAAGACCATATGAACGCAAGCCCTCAATCTGCTCTTCGCTGCCGCCGCCTACCAGCGCACCCACCGCAAGGGGTACTGCGCCAGAATAATGAGCGGTTTTATGAATAGCCATGGTGAGATAGTCTTCAGGCGTAATGTCGTAACGACCATCGCGTGCCCAACCGATATCAAGCGCTTGGCCTTCAACGGTGTTTTGAGCCATAGACACCAGCTCGATTGCCACGCGAACTTTCAAGGAATCCTCTAGCTGAGGATCGCGCATGACGATGCCATTTACGATAGAAAGAGCAAGATCGCCCGCATTGATAGCAAGACCAATACCTTCACTAAGATGCATACAAGGCTCTCCGCGACGCAAGGTTGCATCGTCGGCAATATCGTCATGAATTAACGCCGCCGTATGAAAATGTTCGATTGCTGCGGCCGAAGAAAAGGCACGAGAGGGATTACCCCCCACTGCCGCACAAGCTGCAACACAAATCAAAGGACGATGACGCTTTCCTCCATTTTCGCTATACGCACGTAAGGGCGCATACAGATAGGTATCCATGTCAGGATGCGAGCCACGAGGAATAAAACGATTGATGATCTCGCCAGCTTTTTCTGCATAGCGATTTAAATACAATTCAAAAAGCTTAGGAGAATTTGCCTGCGCATCAACCTCACGAGTGAGCGCTTCAAAATCTTCGAAGTTAATAGTTGTAACGTTTTGAGCTTCCACGGAAGAGGAAATATCTGACATATCAAACGCTTTCCATGAGAAAAGTACTTATACCTTATTTCGCATGACAAAGCTCAGCATGTTGGTGAATAAGCCTGTTATGCAGATCGCTTATACGAAGAGAACTGGTAGGAGCGGTGGGACTCGAACCCACAAGCCCGAAGGCGGCGGATTTTAAGTCCGCTGCGTATGCCAATTCCGCCACGCTCCCGTGTTTCCTTCGTAACGAACGCCTATTATCATAGCAAAAATAATTATTTGCAAGGCTCTAACGCCGAAGTTGTAAGAAAGTCTTAGCTTCCTTGCGGCAAAAAATCTTGTTCCGTGAGAAGAACTCCTTGTAATATATCAGATTCACTCACGGTAAATGAAGAACAATTTGCCAAAGTGAGTACTTCAAGCAAAATTGCCAAGCCCGCCACAATAACACTTGCGCGAGCGGGTTCTAATCCTACCACGCCTTTGCGCTGTTCCAAAGGCATTTGGCGAAGTTTGTCAAAAATTTGCTCAAGCACCTCACGCGACACCTCGGTGTTGTGCACCTGAGACGAATCATAAACTTCCATGTGTTTATCAATAGCAACCACACTCGTAGGAGTACCCGCAACTGCAATGATGCGATCAATCGCACATCCCGCTGCCGCTGCCTGGTCAAAATAAGACTTCATGTGCTCATATACATACGTTCTGAGCGCCAAGCATTGCTCTTCAGTAGGAGGATCACTTGCCAAAAAGCGCTCGGTCATGCGACGGCAACCGATATTAAACGAGTGCGATTGCAGAGGGTCTTGCCCTCCCTTGCCAAAGACAAGCTCGGTCGAACCGCCTCCAATATCTGCAACAAGTAAGCGTTCGCCTTCGTGTCCAACAGCAGCACCCCTAAACGAAAGAGCCGCTTCACGAGTTCCTTCAATAATGGTAAGAGGCACTCCCAGTTCACTCAAGCGCTCTACCAACACCGAAGAATTGCTTGCGTCGCGTGCTGCACTGGTGGCAACAGCTCTGATGGGTATTTCGGGATAATCCTGAGTTTTATACGAGTTGATCACAGAAACATACGAAGCGATCTGCTTGACCACCCGCTCAATTGCCTCGTCTTGCAAAAGGTGGGTTTTATCCACCCCTACCCCTAAATTCGTTATAGCAACACGCCGCTCTAGCTCCCTGCATTCATTCTGAAAAACATCAGCAATCAGCAAACGACAGGTCACCGTACCAATGTCAAGCGAAGCAAGACGTCTTGGCTTATCGGAGGGGTGGTTTTGAGATTCTTGATCAGAAATTGTTAGCCGATTAGTCTTATTTTCCATATCCAAACAACACATCCAAAACACCCGAATACCAGGTATCAGGCGCAGGTATATTCTCGTTAAGGGGCGAATGGGTCGTACTTGATTGCGTAGATCCTTCCACAGACGACTCTACCCCTTCTACCGTAGCCATATGCTCATCTTGACGAATCCAGCCCAATTCTGAACGGGCATATTCCTCGAGACCTTCATCGGTATTCAGGTAATCAATCTGAGACTGCATCTGTGTATTGTAGTCGTTTATTGCCTGGTATTCCGCCTGCAACTGCTGAAGCTGTCTGGTTTCGTTGTAGTAGTTCTGACACGATGGATACAGCATAAAGACAGCAAACACCACAACAGCTAGTGCAACAATGCCACGAGTTGCAGCAGCCGAAAGCGATCCTGCCGACAGATTAAACGGAAGCGAAAAGCCAAAGCCCCCAAAGCCGTTTTTCTTGTCTTCATTGTTTTGCATACGAGCAGACTTTCGATGAGTTGCCCCCATGTGCATCTCATACACCGCAGCTCTACTTGACTGCGCCTTTTCCGCATCAGCCTGAGCCCTGCGCTCACGTGCCCCAATCGTCCGATCAAAATCGCGCTCAGCCTTAGCAGAGCGAAAACGCTTTTGCATTCCTCGGAAAAGCCCTTCTTTTTCTTGATGGGCTGCAGGCGAATTGTGTCGATTCCTCTGCGAGCCGTGATGGGTTGCGCGTGAAGATTGCTGCTGCGCTTGATGAGAGGCTTCCTGTGTGCGAGAAGTACGCCTAGAGGTCTGTTTGGACTCAGCAAAACGAGACGAAGACCTCGTCGTGTTTCGTTGGTTTGAAAAAGACGCTGATGTGCTTCGGAAATTTGAACCTCTTTGGTATCCATCGGTAATGCCGGAGGTGTAATCATCTAAAGCAAAACGAGACGAACGACTCTGCCCGGAGTAACTACCCTGAAAAAAGGAAGAGCCTGCCTGAAAGCTTTGAGAGGCATGGAGCTGACTGCGCTGTGACGACCGATATCCCTGAGAGGCATGACGCGCATGGGAAGCGCCCGTTGAAGAAACGGTACGCGGCGCGGAAGCCCCACGGGCTTTCACCTCGTTAAATGAGAGAATGTTCGCATTTTGCGTCACGAAAAATAGCCCCTCGAGCATCGTAGTGTGTTTAAGTAGTGCGAGTAATGCTTTAGTCCTCACACTATAGCACGCCAAAGACCCAAGCTTTGCTCTCAACAACAAAAAAGTCATGATGATTGAAACAAAAAAGTGCCGCTCCTGTAGGATGAGCGGCACTTTTGTTTGTTGTGGAAAGTCAGAGGAAATCTTTTGATGACCCTCTTAGCTATGCTTGCTTTCCGAGAGAAAGAGTCAGACCTTTAAAAGGCTTACTCCTCTTCGAGAGCCTCTGCGATTTCGTCAGTGATATCCATGGTGTGATAAACGTTTTGAAGATCTTCGAGCTCTTCAAGCTTATCGACCAAACGCATTACCTTCTTTGCATCTGCAACAGAAACCTCAGTCGGGGTGGTAGGTACCATAATGAATTCAGCACCCTTTACTTCAATACCCTGCTCCTGAAGGCCATTCTTTACCGCCATCAAATCAGTAGGAGCGGTGTAGACAATCCATTCATCGCCTGCATCCTCATAATCGCTGCCGCCTGCTTCAGCAACAGCCATCATGAATTCATCTTCATCAACAGCGTTTTCTTTGTCAGCAACTTTCTTTTCTTCAGACTTGATTACTTTTTCAACCAAGATCTGGCCCTTGCGTTCAAACTGGAACGAAACGGAGCCTGAAGTACCCAGGTTACCACCGTGATGGTTGAATGCTGCACGAACATCAGCTGCCGTACGATTACGGTTGTCAGTCAGTGCTTCACAATAAATTGCGACACCGCAAGGACCATATCCTTCATACACAACCGTTTCATAATTAGCAGCATCCTTACCAGAACCAAAAGCCTTATCAATAGCGGTCTTGATTTTATCCTTTGGCAAAGAATAGCTTTTTGCCTTATCAATAGCAGCTGCCAACGAAGCGTTATTGTCAGGGTTAGGGTCACCGCCCTCCTTTGCAGCTACCGTAATATTACGGGAGAGCTTAGAAAACAGAGCGGAGCGCTTTGCGTCCTGTGCTGCTTTACGATGTTTGGTGGTTGCCCATTTTGAATGCCCTGACATATATGCACCTTTCGACTCATTGTCACATTCGGTTATCTTCCGACCGAATATATTATCACATACCTACCTTCAATGCAGAAAATGCAGGTCGCCATGAAAAGAGCATAATCAAAGGTTCGTTTTCTCTTTAAAGTCCTTTTAAAGGTATGACTAAAGGTGTGGTAAAAGGTGTGACTTTTCCCTTACAATTTTTTTCATGCTGATATCCTTAAACGAACATAGACATGACCCTGTTTTGCGCGTTTTTTCGCACATGAGCGATTCAGAGCTTCGTGATCCCAAGCAGCTCATCGGATTTTGTCGGGCAACAGGAATCCCCGTTGGAAGCGAAGGCATTTTTATTACAGAGTCGCGAAACGTCATAGAACGAGCACTCAACGCAGGGTTGAAACCCTTTGCACTCATATCCGAACAACGCTGGTTTGAACCCCATCGCGATCTGTTCACGCGAATAGAAAAACTCGATAAGACAGATGGGCCCATTTTTCAATACCTTGGAACTCATGCAGAAATCGAGCAACTCACTGGTTTCAAACGAACCGTAGGCCCCATTGCCGCATTTTATCGACCAACATTAACCCCGCTAAAAGAGATACTTACCAACGCGCGGCGCGTTGCTGTTTTGGAAGATATCACTAACTACACCAATATCGGAGCAATCTTTCGAAGTGCAGCTGCTCTAGGAATTGATGCGGTACTGGTAACGCCCGGCTGTCACGATCCGTTTTATCGACGTGCTGCGCGCGTTTCAATGGGAACTGTGTTTCAAGTTCCTTGGACCCGTATTCCTCAATTTGAAACCACCCCTCAGCACAAACGCGCCAATGTTTACAGCAGCTCCCACAAAATCGACCACCAACGAGATGATCGTCAAGAATCCAGTCATCAAGAAAGCAGCACACACGACTGGGCGAAAGCAGGAATACCACAACTTCATGACGCAGGATTTATTGTTGCCGCACTTGCCCTTTGCGATAACTCTCTCTCGCTACAAGACCCCCGCATCGCACAAGCTGAAAAGCTCGCCTTGGTACTTGGCACTGAAGGAGACGGACTTGCACACAGCACTATTGCAACATGTGACTACACACTACGAATTCCTATGGCACACGAAGTAGATTCGCTCAACGTTGCCGCAGCAAGCGCTGTTGCGTTTTGGGAAACATGCGGCAAGTATCTTTAAGCTGTAGGTATCTTTGGGCTTGTATTTAAGTTTGTCGAGCAAGGATTGCGCAGGTTATACCGGCTCGATTTCACCAGCAACAATCTTTTGATAATCTTCCCAGTTCTTGCGCAACAGTGCTGGCACATCTAGCTCATAGGGACAACGCTCCTTGCAGGAACCGCATTCGGTACATTCCTCGATACGCGCCATGTTTTCCTGCCATTCTTCGGAAAGCCATGCATCAGAGGGCGCCCGCCGAATCATTAGCGACATACGAGCACAGTTATTGATCGGAATATCAACCGTGCAGGGCATACAATATCCGCATCCGCGACAAAAATCACC
>ERZ827440.136-NODE-136-length-115305-cov-11.764052_pt1 | contig 115305 bp, 107 predicted proteins | sample MGYA00519774_ERZ827440 | MGnify/ENA primary metagenome ERZ827440 (study PRJEB31778, sample SAMEA3449302) | human gut metagenome | biome: human gut; feature: human-associated habitat; material: faeces | place: United Kingdom | collected 2010/2012 ... | reverse complement strand
CCAAGAAGTCCAAAACCAGCAATAGCTTTGAGTTCACTTCGTTCTGGGCGGATGCCAACAATCGCATCATCCCTGACCTGGTGGATTTTACCAAGACCTTTTTCTGCAAGCATACCATTTTGAATATCCTGACCCGGTACTGTGTATTTACAGCGGAAAACATGCTGCTGGTGATGCGGCCCTATCAAATCGTCGCTACCGAGCGGATTTTGAACCGCATTGAAATTGCCAACAACTAAAATACGGTACAGTGGCGGGCGGCGGATATATCTGGCACACCACCGGCAGCGGCAAGACCCTGACCTCCTTCAAAACAGCGCAGCTGGCTACCAAGCTGGATTACATTGACAAGGTGCTTTTTGTCGTTGACCGAAAAGACCTGGACTACCAGACCATGAAGGAATATGACCGCTTTGAAAAGGGAGCTGCCAACAGCAATACCTCAACGGCGGTGTTGAAGCGGCAGCTGGAAGATGACAACGCAAAAATCATCATCACCACCATTCAGAAGCTGGCAACCTTCATCAAGAAAAACGCCGGTCATTCGGTATTTGACAAGCGTGTTGTGATCATCTTCGATGAATGCCACCGCAGCCAGTTTGGGGATATGCACCAGGCCATTACCAGGTATTTCAAAAAATATCATCTGTTTGGATTCACCGGTACACCTATTTTCGCCGTCAACGCAGGAGTGAGCAAAAACCCGCCCCTCCGCACGACGGAACAGGCCTTTGGCGACCAGCTTCACTCCTATACCATTGTGGATGCCATCAATGATAAAAACGTATTGCCTTTCCGGGTGGACTACATCAAGACGATGGATGCCGAGCCGGATATTGACGACAAGGAAGTTTGGGATATCAACCGGGAAAAGGCGTTCCTGGCCCCGGAACGAATTCGACTGGTCACGGATTACATTCTGACGCATTTTGACCAGAAGACCTACCGGGGCGATAAAACCTATACATACAGCGTATTGCAGAATATCGCCGAGGTTGCCTCTGCCGGCAGCAAGCAGCAGATCGAGGAAATCAAGCAGAAGCAACGGCTTAGCGGGTTCAATTCCATTTTCGCAGTTTCCTCTGTAGATGCCGCCAAGCTCTACTATACGGAGTTCCAACGCCAGATGGAGAAGAACCCCCAGCGCAAACTCAAAGTAGCGGTTATTTACAGCTACGGGGCCAATGAGGAAGAAGCGGACGGAATTCTGGATGAAGAAAATTCGGAGGATACCTCTGCCCTGGATCAGAACTCCCGGGATTTCCTGGATGCAGCCATTGCGGACTATAATGGAATGTTCCACACCAATTATTCCACGGATGGAGACAAATTCCAGAATTACTATAAGGATGTTTCCCTGCGGATGAAGAACAAGGAGCTTGACCTTCTGATCGTGGTCAATATGTTCCTGACAGGCTTCGACGCAACCACGTTGAATACACTATGGGTGGATAAGAACTTAAAAATGCACGGTCTGATCCAAGCCTATTCCCGCACCAACCGCATCCTGAATTCCATCAAGGTATTCGGAAATATTGTGTGCTTCCGCAATCTGCAAAAGCGTACCGATGATGCCATTTCGCTCTTTGGCGACAAGGAAGCGGGGGGAATCGTTGTTATGCGAGGATATAAAGACTATTATTTCGGCTACACAGATGACGGTGGAAAGGAACATCCCGGCTATCAGGATATGATTGGGGAATTGACGGCAAAATTCCCGCTGACCGAGGAGCGTATTACGGGAGAGCAGCGGCAACGGGATTTTATCATGCTGTTCGGTGCGATACTGCGCATGCGGAATCTGTTGAGTTCCTTTGATGAATTTGCGGGCAATGAGATCCTTTCCGAAAGGGACTTCCAGGACTACCTGGGCCGGTATCAGGACCTTCGGGATGAATGGCAAAACCGCAGACCCAAAGGAGACAAAGAGGACATCACAGATGATATTGTCTTTGAAATTGAACTGATAAAGCAGATAGAGATCAATATCGACTATATCCTGATGCTGGTCAAAAAATACCATGATTCCCATTGTAATGATAAAGAAGTGCTGATCACTATTCAGAAAGCCGTGGATGCCAGCCCGGAGCTGCGCAGTAAGAAAGCATTGATTGAAACCTTTATTCAGGGCATCAATGACGTGTCGGACGTATTGCTGGAGTGGCGTACCTTTGTAGCAGAAGAAAAAGAGAAGCAACTTGCGGCAATTATTGCAGAGGAGAATCTAAAAGACCAGGAAACCCGTCGCTTTATGGAACACGCATTCCGTGACGGCTCCGTTCGGACGACCGGGACGGATATTGATAAACTGATGCCTCCAATCTCCCGCTTCGGCGGCGGAAACAGAGCAGAGAAAAAGCAGACGATTATTGTTAAATTGCAAGCTTTCTTTGAACGGTTCTTTGGAATCGGCTGATGGTTTATAAACATAGAATCTGGCTGTGAAGATATGAAAATGGATACAGAAAAACTCACTTTATCAACAAGCTGGCGCTGGTTCCAGAGAGCTTTTAAGTGTACTCTGACTGTGTTGAGGTGTCTATATAACTGATTTTCAGGACAAGGGAAAAATATCTTGGCAAATGCGAACATATGTTCTATAATTCAGACAGGCTAAATCATCACAACGAAATAATCCCCATACTCAAATCGCGCAAGCGGAGACAGTGATGCAACATCATTGAGCTACCAAGCACCGTAAGAGGCTGATCTTCAGACAGGAGAAATCCTGCCTGTGTGGTTAGTGTCTTGCGGTGCTTTTTTGCTTTTTAGGTGTGGGGATTGTGATGTGAGGCTGTGCAGCTTGACAAGCGCATACCCGCCAGAAAATGGGATACGACTTTACGAGGATAAGAGCAAAGCAACGCTGCGGTGAAACTCCGGGGCAGGAACGGCAATGGAATAGGGCGGCAGCATAATTTGAGGGGCGAACGAAAATTTTTCTTGACATTTACGAACAAATATTCTATAATGCTAGCAGGTTGAAACACCGCAATTGAATATTTGTGTTCTCGATTCGCGTATGCGGAGCCAATGATGGTTTATCATTGAGACTGCCCTAGCACCGTAAGAGGCTTACCTTCAGACAGAAGAAATTCTGCCTGTGTGGTTGGCATCTTACGGTGCTTTTGTTTTGTTCCGAACTGAGAGAATGAATATTGGCGATGTGAAACCGTGCAACTTGACAAGTGCATACCTGCCAGAAAATGGGATACGACTTTGCGAGGATAAGAGTGAGGCAACGCTCCGTTGAGATTCCGGGGCAGGAACGACATTGGAATAGGGCAGCATAAAAAGGTACGTCAGGGGGGAATAGGAATAGCGTGAAAGGAATGTAATAGTTACTAATTTTTCGATGCGACTTTTGTGGAATATCAATGAAAATTAGAAATCTTTCCCAAAACGCCCTCACAAAACCCTGTTTTCACCGCGATAGGTGAAGGGGTATTATCCCTCTCAATGTACCTTGACAAGTTCATACTCATTCATCTGATACATTCTCCCCCACCCGAGCCGGGAGGCAGTGCGCCATGACCATTTTATGTGAGCGACAACCACGGGCCTCCACTGCCGGATAGCAACCGGCAAGGCGACGACGGCGGGGGCAGGACAATGATACTTCTTAAAAGAGCTGGGCGGAAGCGCAGGGGTGAGACTCCCATGGACCCGATTCGCTATCGGGCATCAGATGAATCCAGAGCGCACGGGGGCGAGGTCAAATAGGTGCGCGAAAATCTTTATCGTGAAAGGAACATCAAATGAAAACAATTAACAACATCAAAATCATTGGCGTGGATGCCTATTTGCATGAAAACCGATAAAGTTGGAAATCATTGGGAGAAAAGGGGGCAATAACATGGAAATTATTCAGGATGATGCGAAGAAGCTGGTACAGGTGTGGCTGAGCCGGAAGGAGAGTGGGGACGAGGCACTGCAAAGTCAGTTGAAGCCCATGTATGCCCAGTGGAAGCAGCAGAAATATATGGTGGCGGTATTTCACTCCGGGCAGGAGGATTTGAAGGAGAACACCATGGCACTGCTGGCGTATAACAAACGGCGCAGCGCGGAACTGGCGGTGCAGCGGGAGAAGAAGCGGCGGACGGCAAGCTTGGAACGTTGAATTCTGGGGCGGAGGGAAGAAATTTCCTCTGCCCATTTTCAATTTGTCCTTGCAAAGTACAGGAATATGATGTACAATATTATCTGTAATTACATCATTCAGCAAAAGACCACAATGTACTGCAAATACACTGATACAACGGATACTGGAGGAAAAGAAATGGGAAACGAAATTGCAAATCAGGGAGAAATTCTGCTGTACAATGACGAGGGCGAGAAGCAATATGTTAGTGTGATATTTGCGGAGGAAACCTTCTGGCTAAGTCAGAATTGTATGGCAGAGCTGTTTGACTGTACCCCAGAAAATATCATTCAGCATTTGAAGAACATATACGCCGAAGAAGAATTGTCCCTCAACGCAACTGCTAAGAAATTCTTAGTGGTTCGCAGAGAAGGCAACCGCAATGTGCAGCGCAGTATTGACCACTACAATCTCGATGCCATCATCGCCGTAGGCTACCGTGTGAACTCCAAAAAGGCCACCCGATTCCGCCAGTGGGCGACGAAAACGCTGAAAGAGTACATCCAGAAAGGAAATAGACCATGACCGAAACCTTTGACATTGCCGGCTACTGCCGCATCTCCGTAGACGAGGAACTGGACCGGGACAACGTTTCCATTGAAAACCAAAAGGCCATCATCCGGGACTTTGTGAACCGCCGTTTTCCGGGAAGCAGCCTGACCTTTTATGAGGATCGGGACCGTTCCGGCTATACCTTTGAGCAGCGGGAGGGCTACCAGGCCATGCGAAAGGGCCTGATCCGGCATCAGTACGACATTCTGGTGGTGAAGGATTTTTCCCGATTCTCCCGGCGAAACTCCCGGGGGCTGGTGGAATTGGAGGATCTGCGGGATGCAGGCGTTCGCATCATTTCCGTGGGGGACAACATCGACTTTCCCAACGATGACGACTGGCTGAAAATCCAGTTTCAATTCCTCATCAACGAAATGCCTGTCACCGACACCAGCAAGAAAGTGAAAAACGTCATCCGGCGGCGGCAGGCCGACGGGAAATGGCTTTGCGCCGCCCCCTACGGCTATATCATCAACAAGCAGAAAGAATTTGAGATTGTCCCTACGGAAGCGGAAATCGTCCGGCAGATTTTTGACCTGTACAACAACCAGGGCTGGGGCTACAAGAAAATCGCCAACTACCTGACGGAGCAGGGCATTCCAACTCCCCGGATGTCGGAGCAGATGCGCAAGGAGGCGGCGGGGGAACCCACCAGCCGGAAAACCAAGGCCGCCTGGGCCATCGTTACGGTGCAGGGGATTTTAGACAATGATTTTTATATCGGCACTTTCCGGCAGGCCAAGTACACCCGGGTCAAAATCAACGGCAAGGATGTAAAACGGGACGAGGAGGAACACATCGTCATTGAGAACCACCACCAGCCCATTATCGACTACCGCACCTTTGCCACCACCCGTGCCCTCCGGGAGAAGCGTTCCACCGCCAATTACCGGGGCGTGAAGAAGTACGACAATGTGTACTCCGGCTTCCTGTTCTGCGGGGACTGCGGCAGCCCCATGTTTGCCATGAGCCGCAGGGATTTGAGTGCCGCCTACACCTGCGGCACCTACCACCGCCGGGGCCGTTCCGGGTGCAGTTCCCACCACATCCGGGTGGACAAGCTGGACGAGCTGCTGAAAATCTATGTGCGGCGGGTCATGGAGCATTCCCATGCCATGCTGGAAGAACTGAACGCCGAACTGGCACGGCAGGATTCTGACGTGGTGGAAACAGAGCAATCCGCCGACCATCTGGCCCAGGTCATGGAGGAGCTGCGGGAGGAGCTGAAAGCCACCAAGCGGCAGCGCATCCGGGACATGGTAAAGCACCCGGAGCAGGAGGAGCTTCTGGCGGAGACCTATGACGAGCTGGAAGCCGATCTGCAAAAGAAAATCGAGGGGCTATCTCACCAGATCGGTATGCTCTCGGACAAGCGGAACACCATCATTCAGGCGGGGCGTGCCGCCAAAACCGCCATGGAGGTATTTGGGGACATTCTTTCCAAGGAAACGCTGGAACGAAACGATTTAGAGCTGCTGATAGAGCGCATCGACGTATTCGAGGATCGGCTGGAAATCCGGCTCCACAGCGATGTGGACACCCTGCTCCATGTCAATCAGGGGGACATCGCCGTAAATTTTAATTCCGGCACGGAAAATAGCGAAAATACACTGATCCAGTCCTCCAAAAACCATGAGGACAAGGTTTTCCGTGTCAATGTTATCAGTGACGGTGACCCGTTGGAGATTTATACGGAGAAGGACGGGGGCGTGATCTTCCGTAAGTATTCCCCTATGGGCGACTTGCAGGAGTTCGCTGCCCAGATGTGTGAGTCCATCGGGTCCGCTACCGGGCATATCGCCGCGGTGACCGACCGGGACAGCATTATCGCCCTTTACGGTATCCCCAAGCGGGAGCTGATGGACAAACCCAATTCGCCGGAATTGGAAAAGCTCATGGAACAGCGGAAAAATTACCTCTACAAAAACGGGGACGCCCCCATTCTGGCGGCCGACGGGGAGGAGAAATACCACCTTGGCGCCGCCGCGCCGATTTTGTCTCAGGGCGACCTTATGGGCTGCGTGCTGCTGCTTCTGGGTGAAAACGACAGTCCCCTGCAGGAAGCGGATCAGGGGCTGGTCAAGACCGCTGCCGGTTTTTTGGGAAAACAGATGGAGAACTAGCGATGATATCAGCCAGAACGCGGAAAACGTTCTGGCTGCTTTTTGCTGTGCAAAAGCATAGCAAAATAAAAAATGCGGCATATTCCCGCCGCCTAAGGCATAGCGTATGGCAAGGCAAGGAGGGATGGCTATGGCGGATGAGCATATGCCCCACAAGCTCTGTCTGAATGAGCGGCGGCAGCTGACCATGACCGGGGTGACAGAGGTGGTCAGCTTTGACGATACGACGGTGGTGCTGCAGACCTCTCTGGGGACGCTGATCGTGCAAGGAAAGGAATTGCAGCTGAAAACCCTGTCACTGGAGGGCGGGCAGGTGGAGGTGGACGGCAGTGTTTCCGCGCTGGCCTACGAGGAACCGAGGCAGGCAGCCGGCTGGAAGCGCCGTCTGTTCGGATGACCGCCCCCGCGCTGGCAGCACACCGATTCGTGTGCTGCTGCCTGCTGGGGGCAGCGCTGGGGGTGTATTACGAATTCTTACGTCCCCTGCGTCCACGGTATACTCTTGCCGCGGACGCGCTGTTTCTGACGGGCTGCGTCTGGGTCTGGCTGATTATGAGCTTTCGTGTGTGCAGGGGCGACCTGCGGCTGGGGTATTCCGCCGGGCTGCTGGCGGGGGGGATTGTCTGGGATCTGGCGTTCGGCAGCCTGATCGCACCCATTTTTTCCGGATTCTGGAAATTCGTCAGGGCAATCCTGGGCTTTGCACTGCTGCCCGCAAAAAAATTTTCCGAATTTGCAAAAATTTTATTTGCATCTGCGAAAAAATGGGTTACAATAAAGTGGAATCATCGTCGGGAAAAACGGCGGGAACGGAGAGGTGAACCCATTGGAACAGAAACGCAGGGGGAAAGTGATTTTCCGGTCAGGCTCGCTGGCACTGAAGATCATCGTGGCAGTGCTTATCGTATTCTCTATGGCGGCGCTGGCAGCTCTGAGGTGGGTACACACCGGCATTCAGGCGCGGACCGGAGAACTGCGGGACGAAGCCGCCGCTCTGGAACATCAGAACAGCGAGCTGGAGGAAAAAATTGGCGAGCTGGGCTCGGTGAAGAGCGTAGAGGATATCGCAAGAAGCGAGCTGGGGCTGGCTGACCCCAACACCCTTATTCTGGATCTACAGCCGCAGTCTTAACCTTGTGCATCATTAACTGAAAATAGATGGAGGAATCACAGCATACTATGGAGTTAACCGTTGGAGCTATTTTAGAGGGTAAAGTCAAGTCTATCACCAATTTCGGCGCATTCATCTCCCTGCCGGAGGGAAAGACAGGCATGGTACATATTTCCGAGGTCGCCAATGCCTACGTCAGCGATATCCGGCAGCACCTGACCGAGGGCCAGGACGTGAAGGTCATGGTCATTGGTCTGGAAAACGGCAAGGTCAACCTGTCCATCAAGCGTCTGGAACCCAAGCCCCAGCGTGAGAACGGCGGAAATCGGAACGGGAACTACCGCGGCGCGCCCCGTCAGGACGGCGGCTACCGGCGGGAAAATTCCGCCCCGGCGCAGAACCGCCCCCAGCGCGCCCCCATGCAGCCCGCCGCCCCCAAGACGGCTGACCAGCTGTTTGAGGAAAAGCTGAAGGCGTTCATGTCCGAGTCCGACAACAAGCTCTCCTCCATGCGTGCGGATCACCGCACCAAGAGCAGAAGACGGTAAAAAACGGGCTACCCCGGCAGCCCGTTTTTCATGAGACGGAAATGGACTGCGGAAGGCGGGAAATTCTATGGGGAATGTTGTGATCACCGGCGGTTCCCGGGGAATCGGCGCGGCTACGGTCGAGCTGTTCGCCGCGCGGGGCGACCGGGTGACGTTTTTGTACGAGAAAAACCATACCGCCGCGAAAGCTGTGGCGGACAAAACAGGAGCCGCCGCCATTTGCTGCGACGTGGCGGACGGGGAAGCCGTGAACCGGGCGTTTTCTCAAATCGGGGACGTGGACATTCTTGTCTGCAACGCCGGGACGATGTACTTTGGACTTTTGTCCCAGATGGCGGAGGATGAATGGAACCGGCTGTTCGCCGTTAACGTGGGGGGAATTTACCACTGCGTCAACGCCGCCATGCCGTCTTTCCTCAAGACCCATCGTGGCAGCATCGTGACAGTGGCCAGTATGTGGGGGCAGGTGGGCGCATCCTGCGAGGCGGCGTATTCCGCCACGAAGGGGGCGGTAATTGCTTTGACCAAAGCGCTTGCCAAAGAGCTTGGCCCCAGCGGCATCCGGGTCAACTGCGTGGCGCCGGGAGTCATTCTGACGGACATGTGCGCGAACGTCGCCCCGGATATCCTCGCGGGAATGGCGGAGGAAACGCCCTTGGGGCGCAACGGTATGCCCATGGATGTGGCAAAAGCCATCGCGTATCTGGCAGACGCGGAATTTGTCACCGGACAGGTGCTGGGCGTCAGCGGCGGGTATGTGATTTAACTACTGTAATACAAAGGAGATCGTAGTATGAGAATTGCCATTGGCTGTGACCACGGCGCGTTTGCGCTGAAAAATAAAGTCATCGAGCATCTGGAAAAGCAGGGGCATGAGGTCAGGGACTTCGGCACCTATTCCACGGAAAGCTGCGATTACCCCGACTTTGCCGCTGCGGCCGCCCGGGCGGTTGCCAGCGGGGAATGCCAGCGGGGCATTGTGCTGTGTACCACCGGCATCGGCATGTCCATCACCGCCAATAAGATCGACGGCATCCGCTGCGCCCTGCTGTCCGACCCATGGTCGGCAAAAATGACCCGCCTGCACAACGACACCAATATGATGGCGCTGGGTGCGGGAGTTGTGGGCGAAAATCTGGCGCTGGAGATCGTGGACGTCTGGCTCGGCACGGAATTCTCCGGGGAAGAGCGCCATCAGCGCCGGATCGATAAGGTTATGGCGTTGGAAAAGTAAGGTTTTACGAATTAGACGGCAAAAAGAGGAAGCAAATACGCTTCCTCTTTTTTGTCGTTATCCGCCGTAGTAGCCCGCTTCCAGCAGGCGGGTCAGGGCTTCGTTGGCTTCCTCGTCGCCGAACAGCGTCGTGAAGCGTTTGTCCACGGCCAGAGCTTCCAGCGACAGGTCAAGACGGTGCTTTTCCCGAAGGGCGTTGAATCCGTCGCTGAGACGGCTGCCGGACAAGGCGCGGTGCGCCGTTTTCATGGCTTCCCTGGCGGGGATGGGGCGCATTCGAACGCCGAGGCTTTCCGCCTTTTCCCGGTTCGCCGCCCAGACGGCAATGAATTTTTCTTCCATGGTGTTCTCCTTAAATCACTGCATAAAGATACATATAAACCAGCCGCAGATACAATGGTTTTTGTTCCAGCTGATGCCGGGCATCGGTCAGATATGCCGTGAACTGTTCCAGTTCCTCCGCTGTCAGCGTGTGCTGGCTGAATTTGGCTTTCTGTGCCAAGGCTTCCAGCGTTACCGGGGACGGCTGGCGCAGAAGTCTGGACAGCTGCTCCGTCTCCTGCCACATGGCAAGTCCCCGGGCGTTGGGGCGGGCGGTTTGCTGTCTGCTGCGGCGCAGGCGGATGCGGATACTCCGCTGGACTGTGACCACCAGAACCAGCATTCCAAGCGCAAGCAGTACGGCCAGAATCTTTCCGACGTTGTGCTGCTTTGGCGCATCCGGCTGAGGCGGCGCGGATTCGGTGGGGGGCTGCGGGTGGGAGGGTGAAGTTGCAGGCGGTGGGGTCGTCGGCTCCGGGGAGGTCGGCTGGGCGGCCTCCTGCGTGGCTCCCGGCACGGTCTCCGGGGTGGGCTGCTGCGCCGCGGCCATATCCGATGGAGTGGCCTCCAATACCAGCCAGACGCCCAGTGTCGGCTCGTAATATTCCGCCCATGCGTGGGCGTTTTTCTCGGTGACGTCGGCGGGTGTGCCGGGGGCGGTTTTCACCAGATAGCCGCTGACGTAGCGGGCTTCAATCCCCGCTGCCCGGAGCAGCACTGTCGCCGCCGTGGCGAAGTGGACGCAGTAGCCGGCTTCAGCGTCTTCCAGAAACCACAGGGCAAAATCCGTCTCCCCCTCGCCGATTCGTGAGGGGTTCAGGTCGTACCGGGCAGAAGCACGGACATAATCTCCGATTTTCTCTGCCTTCTCCACGGTGGAGGAAGCGCCGCCCAGAATGTCCGACAGAAGGACTTCCGCCCGGGCGCGGGTCGCGTCGGGGAGAGCAAGATAGGGGGAATTGAGGTCAGGCGGGGTCGCAGACCCCGAAATCGCCGTTATCCGCCAGTCGTCCGGCAGACCAGCGCGGGGAATAACGTATTCGGTGTATGACCAAGTGTTGCTCATGTTTCCGCCGATGAGCGCCATGCTCCGGGCGGGATAATAAGGCAGGTATAATAGCGCCCGCTCGCCTACGGTGCGGATAGACACTTCGCCGTAGTCCTCCCCGGTGAGGGAAAAGTCCTCCGTCCGGTGCTGGGAGACCGTCCATGTCATGCCGTCGTAGCCGTCATAGTCCTGCCCACGGAGGTAAAGGGTACCGCCGATCTCCGCCGTGACCTCCATCACCGTTATGGGCGATTCAGTTCTGCGTCCCAGAGACGCAAGGCGCACATGATCCGGCTCCTGAGCGGGGACGGAAACGGTCACTTCCTGCCGGACGTTTTCCGCCACCTTTTCGGGGATGCTCTGGAACCACGACAGAATGGCATCCCGGGTCGCTTCCGAGCGGTTTACATAACTCTCCTGTGGGAATGCCAGAAACAACGCCGCCAGTGCCAGTGCCGCCGGGATCGCCGCCATGGCGGTCAGGCGATTGCCCTGAGGGGCGCTCTGTCTGCGGACGCGGCTGGTGAGGATCAGAATGATAAGGCCAAACAGCAGGCAGAATAAATACTGCACATCCGGGACGGTATCCGTCACCACCATGCAGGCGGAAAGGGGGATCAGTGACGCCGCCACCGGGAGGACTGCCCCCAGCTTCCGGCACACCGACCATGTCACGGCGGCGCTCAGCAGAATGCCCAGCACGGCCATGGGGATATCCACAGCCGCTGCACCGTCGGCCAGCTGAACGGGGTCCCAGCCGTAGGCGTTGCCGTAAACGGAGGTCATGCGGTACAGCAGCCCGAACAGCTGCTCTGCTGCCTCGTCCTGCTTCCAGACATAGCCCGCGCCCAGCGCCAGCGCGCACAGCACCGCCGCGCCGCCCCATTTCAGGCTGAAGGCCGCAGCACAGAAAACCGACGCCGCCCCACAGATCAGCACCACTTTGGCATAGCTGTCCAGAGGCAGGTCAAACCCGCTGACCACGCATCCCACCGCGCCGAAGGCGATCAGGAAGGCCAGCGCCGCCGCGATTCCGGCGGTGACCCAGATCTTACGCTTCATCCGGCTCACCTCCGATGTGGTACTGCCATGAGGCGGCGAAGCCAAAGTCCCGGATGGAGCCTTCTTTTGCTTCCCCGGCACACAGCAGCGTATCGGTGGCTTTATTCAGCTCCTGCTCCGTCTGCACCCACGATGACTGCACACCATCGGCGGTCAGGGTGCGGATCTCAAAACGCACGTCCTTTTCCACAAGATATTTCCCCAGCCACAACAATCGGCCGAATTTCCGGTCCAGTTCCTCCGGGGTGCCCCGGAGAGTCATGGTCAGCATCACCAGCCCCCGCTGGGGTTCCATGGGCTGACGGATCATCCATTTTCCGGTCTTGGCGGTGAGCTTCCAATGCACCTGATTCAGGCTGTCGCCGGGACGGTAGAGCCGAAGCTCATGGTTCTCCGCAAAGCCGCCGGATTTGGGTTTCCACGCCCGGGCAATATACCGGTCAAGGTCTGGGATGGCGGGGATGGGCAGGGGCTTCGGGCGGACGAGAATGGTTTTGGGCGTCACCTTCCCCACCGGGAAGGCAAACAGCCCCAGATAATCGCAGACCCGCGCCCGCGCCACCGTGACGACGATGCCGCCGCAGTGCTGCGTAGGCAGGCCGGTTCCCGGATGATAGCGCCGGACTTGGCCGGTGATGCAGCTGTGCAGGCGTATCTTCCCCTTGAATGGCGGGAGCGGGAACGCGCTGCTGCCCAGCAGCCATGTTTCCGCCTCCGTACCCATTGGGACGGCGTCCGCCCCGTCCGGGGACAGGCGGAAGGAAAGCATGGCGGGGATGCTGATAAGGAGCGACAGCCACGGAAGTCCCCCTACGATCATCAGTGCCAACCATGAAAACCACTCGCCGTAGGCAATATAAAATACCCAGCAGCCGAACAGCGCCGCAAGATACCACAATCTGCGCCCGGTCATGTCAGCGAAGCCGGGGGGCGGGGACGGCGGCAAGGATGTCCTGCAATACCGCCTGCGGCTGCTTTCCCTGTGCTTCCGCTTTGGGGGATAAAATCAGGCGGTGGGCGATGGTGTGGGCGAAGACCTCCTTCACGTCCGCCGGGGTCACGTAATCCCGTCCCCGAAGCCGGGCGACGGATTTCGCCATGGCGGTGACAGCCAGCGTCGCACGGGGGCTTGCGCCCCGAAGGATGTCGGGGCTGCTCCGGGTGGCGCCGATGAGGGATACAATATAATTGACCACGCTGTCGCTGAGGTAGGTTTCCTCCACCGTGTCCTGTATGGCGGTCAAGTCCTCCCGGGTCATCAGAGGAATCAGGTCGTGCAGGGGGTTGCCGCCCTGCCGGTTCAGCACCATGGCGGCTTCATCCTTAGGGCTGGGGTAGCCCATGGACAGCCGCACCATAAACCTGTCCATCTGGCTGTCGGGGAGCAGCTGAGTGCCCGCCGCGCCGGTAGGGTTCTGGGTGGCGATGACCGTAAAGGGCTTTGGCAGGGGGTGGCTCACCCCGTCCACCGTGACCTGTCCTTCCTCCATGGCCTCCAGAAGGGCAGACTGGGTGCGGGAAGTGGCGCGGTTCAGCTCGTCGGCGAGGAACAGATTGCACAGCACCGCGCCGGGCTGATAGCGCATTCCCCCGGCGGAGTCGGGCACGGAATAGCCCGTCACGTCGGAGGGCAGAACGTCCGGGGTAAACTGCACGCGGCTGCAGCTCAGGCTCAGCACACGGGAAAATGCCAGCGCCATGGTGGTCTTCCCCACGCCGGGGATGTCCTCCAGCAGGATATGTCCCCGGGCAAGAATTGCCGCCAGCACCCACAGCAGCACGGGGTCCTTTCCCACGACCACGGTTTTCACCTGCGTAAGGATCTGCTGGGCGCAGCTCGCAACGGAATTGTCTTTGGATGGCATCCAACCACCTCTTTCATAAGCTAGTTTTTCCCCATTGTACTCGTTTTTTCTTAAAAAAACAAGTCGGAGAGGACCGAAGCGCCTTAAGATTTCCTTGCGGCGGGGCTGATTTGCGGGTTTTTGCGTAAGAAATGCAAATATGGAGGTGCACATAATGATTGCAAACTGGCCAAAATGTGGTATCATAGCGTCAGTTAAAACTACTTTGCTTGGGAGGCTGCCATGTCGATTCAAACCGCTTTAGATGAATACAACCTGGCGCTGAAACAGGGCCAGAAGGAATACCGGGAGCTTGTGATGGAGGGGCGGTCGCCCTACCCCGCCGTGCTGGATGATATTCTGCCGGAAAATAATACGGATTCCGTGGTGGACGTGGGTCTGGTAGAGATCCCCTCGGAACGGATCATCGGCACCAAATCCGCCGGGCGCATTACGGCCTTCACCGCCTCCTTCCGCCCCCTGCTGGACAGCAAATCCGAATTTGCTGTCAAGTGGGTCAACCTCTGCGCTGCCCATCTGGGGGAAACGGGCATCACCGACCCCATCCTGTGCTATGAATACTTAGGCAATTTCTACGTTCAGGAAGGCAACAAGCGGGTCAGTGTCCTGCGGCATTTCGGCTCGCCCCGAATTCCCGGCACCGTCAAGCGCATCGTGCCGCCCCTGACCGATGAGCCGCGAATTCAGGCTTACTACGAATTCATGGATTTTTACAAGGCTTCCCACCTGTACTGCATCCAGTTCCGCCACCCCGGGGACTATGCCCGCCTGCTGTCCCATCTGGGCAAGAAAAGCGACGATATCTGGGAAGAATCGGAACGGCGCACCTTCAACGCCTATTTCCACTATTTCCGGGACGCTTTCAGCGCTTTGCAGGTGCCGCCGGAGGAAGTCCTTCCCGAGGAAGCGCTGCTGCTGTGGCTGGATCTGTACCCGTTTCACGACTTGGGGCAGCTGTCCACCGCAGAGCTGAAAAAGAGCGTCGCCGCCCTGCGGGAGGACATGGTCGCCAACACAAAGAAGCAGGAGGCCGTCAAGGTGCAGACCAAGGCGGAGGATACCTCCAAGGCGTCCCTCTTGGAGCGGTTCATTTCCGCAAGCCCCGATCATCTGAACGTGGCCTTCGTCCACCAGATGAATCCCGGGAGCAGCACATGGGTGCTGGGTCACGAGGAGGGCAAGGAGCATTTGCAGAAGGTGTTCGGCGACCGGGTCACCCTGCGCAGCTACTTCGACGCTGCCAGCCCGGAGCTGGCCGAGCCGATCATCGAGCAGGCGGTAGCCGACGGCGCGCAGGTGGTGTTCATCACCGCGCCCCCCTTAAGCCGCGCCACGCTGAAGGCTGCGGTGAAATACCCCAAGGTGCGTTTCCTTAACTGCTCCGTCGATCAGGCGTATTCCAGCATCCGCACCTATTACGGGCGTATCTACGAGGCGAAGTTCATCACCGGCGCCATTGCGGGCGCCATGGCCCAGAACAACCGCATCGGCTACATCGCGTCGTACCCGATCTTCGGCGTTCCCGCATCCATCAATGCCTTTGCGCTGGGGGCGCAGATGACCAACCCACGGGCGCAGATCGAGCTGCGGTGGTCCTGTGTCAAGGGAACGCCTCAGGCCGACCTGCTGGCGGACGGCATCCGGGTGGTATCCAACCGGGACGCGCCCACCCAGGCGAAAATGTATCTGGACTTCTGCAACTACGGCACCTACCTGATGAACGACCGGGGCGACCTGATCCCTCTGGGAACGCCCGTCTGGGTCTGGGGCAAGTTCTACGAATTCGTCATCCGCAGCATCTTCGCCGGAGGGTGGAAGCGGGACAAGGGAGAATCCACCGCCCTGAACTACTGGCTGGGCATGGACAGCGGCGTCATCGGCGTCCGGCTGTCCGAAAAGCTTCCGGAGGGCGTGCATCAGTTTGCGGAGATTCTGAAAAAGGGCTTGGAGGACGGCGTTCTCGACCCCTTCCGGCGGCGCATTACCGCCCAGGACGGTACGGTGAAGTCCGACGGTACCCGGGGGTTTGCCCCGGAGGAGCTGCTGCACATGGATTGGCTGTGCGACAACATTGTGGGCAGTATCCCCACCTTTGACCAGATTCTGCCGGTCTCCCAGCAGATGGTGCGGGAGCTGGGCATTTACCGAGATAAAATTCCCACAGAGAAGGAGGGGAAGCCCCGTGAAGATTTTGACCGTATCCGATGAGGAATGCGCCGCGCTCTGGGACAATTACGTTCCCGGACGGCTGAAGGAGTATGACCTGATCCTCTCCTGCGGCGACCTGAGCGCAAGGTATCTGAGCTTTCTCGTCACCATGGCCCGGTGTCCGCTGCTGTACGTCCACGGGAACCACGATACCAACTACAATCAGGTTCCCCCGGAGGGCTGCGACTGCATCGACGACCACATCGTGACCTATAACGGGGTGCGCATTCTGGGTCTGGGGGGGTGCCGCAAGTACCACCCCGGCCCCCACCAGTACACCGACGGGCAGATGCGCCGCCGCATCCAGAAGCTTAAGTGGAAGCTCAAGCGCATGGGGGGCGTGGACATCGTGGTGACCCACGCGCCGCCCTATGGCCTCGGCGACGGGGACGACCCGGCGCACTGGGGCTTTGAATCTCTGGTAGAGCTGCTGGATACATACCACCCCCAGTACCTTGTCCACGGGCATGTCCACATACGCTACGGCGCACGGGAACGGGTGCGGGACTACAACGGCACGACCCTCATCAACGCCACCGAACGCTATACCTTTGAAATTCCCGACCGGCCGGTGGACGGAAAGCAGCTGGGTCAGGTGATCTACAAGACCCGCCAGAAGCGGGAAGATCCTCTGGAACGGCACTGCTGAGACCAGGGTCTATCTGAAAAAACTGACACACGAGGTGATTTCATGTTTACCGGCTTCACCCCGGAGACCATCGATTTTCTCTGGGGCATCCGCATGAACAACAACCGGGACTGGTTCCTGGAGCATAAAAAACAATACGTCAGTACCCTGTACGAGCCGATGAAGGCGCTGGGAAAAGACCTGTTCGCGCCCTTTATGGAAATTCCGGGGACGATCCTGAAGGTCAGCCGCATCTACCGGGACGCCCGACTGCACCATCCCGACCCCTACAAGGAAAGTCTGTGGCTCTGCATCCGGCAGGACGTGGAGTGGTGGGCGGAAAATCCCTGCCTGTTCTTTGAGATCAACCCGGAGGGTGTGAGCTACGGCTTTACCCTCTGGCATCCCCGGACGGCGGCGATGGAGGAATTCCGGAAGTATATTTCCGCCTATCCCGATGAATTTCTGCATCTGATTGCCCAAACGGAAGCGGCGGTGGGACAACCCGTCACGGCGCAGCTGTACAAGCGCCCCAAGGAAACGGACAATCCCGCGCTTGCGCCCTATTTCGCATGGAAGGGCGGCATTGAGTGCATCCGCCACAAGGACGTGGGGGACGAAATGTTCGGCGCGGAGCTGGAAAACGAAGTGGCGGACTTCTTCGCCAAGCTCACGCCGCTGTACACGTATTTCACCCGGTTCGGGGTGTAAAACGGCGCTTTAGACAAAATTTTGAGGTGGATTTTATGAAGGTTTACTATATGAACGGCGCGGGCAACGACTTTATGGTCATCGATGCCCGTGGGCTGACGCTGGACTATCCGGCGCTGGCACGGAAGTGCTGCGCAATCACGGGGGCGGACGGGTTCATGGCCACGGACGTTTCTGACAAGGCGGATTTCCGGCTGCATTTTTACAATTCCGACGGCACCCGGGGAGAGATGTGCGGCAACGGCGCCCGGTGCATCTGCCGGTTCGGCCATGATATCGGTCTGGCGGGAGACGTCATGACCGTGGAGACCGACGCGGGGCTTGTCCCCGGCTGGCGGCTGGACGAAAATCTGTACCGGGTGAAGCTGAACAACCCCTACGTGCTGGATCTGCACCGCAAGGGCGACGTGGCCTATCTGGAGCTGGGGCACCCCGGCGTTCCCCACGCGGTGGCGGAGTACAAGGGCGACCTGTGGGCGGACGCCGACAAGCTGCTGGAAACGTTCCGGGCGCTGCGCTTTGACCCCGCGTTCCCCAAGGGGGCAAACGTGAATTTCTATCAGCTGCTGGGGGACGGGGAAATCCGCATCCTGACCTTCGAGCGGGGCGTGGAGGGCTACACCCGCGCCTGCGGCACCGGCTGCGGCTCCGTTGCCTCGGTGCTGTGGAAGAAGGGGCTGCTCCCCGGCGGCGTTCTCACCGCCCACAACATGGGCGGCACGCTGAAAATCACCATTGACGGGGAAAACGGGAACGTCACCTCTCTGCTGCTGGAAGGGCCAACGGAAATTACCAAGATTTACGATCTGGACATTTGAGGAAGCGGAAGGCACGGGCAGAAATTTGCGGAGAATTCCCTGTTTTCTTCAAAAAATCCTTGACATTTCTGCCGTTTTCCTGTAAACTAAGTTGGTCTGCAAATGCGGACATATCCTTGCTCCCGGCGCGTCCGGGGGCCAAAAGTCCAAAAGGAGGTGCAATCAACATGGCTAAGATCACCGGTAAGTATGAGGTGCTCTACATCATCGACCCCACTCTGGGCGAGGAGGGTACCGCAGCACTTGTGGAAAAGTTCAAGGCAATGGTGGAGGCGGAGGGTACTCTCGCTTCTGTCGATGAGTGGGGCAAGCGCCGTCTGGCGTATCCCATCAACGACATGGCCGAGGGCTACTACGTCCTGATGAACTTCGAGAGCAAGCCCGAGTTCCCCGCGGAGCTGGAGCGTGTTATGAAGATCACCGAAGGCGTTATGCGCTGCCTGACCACCGCTGTGGAGGCGTAATTTATGCTGAACCACATTGTCATCATGGGTCGCCTGACCCGTGACCCCGAGCTTCGCCGTACCGGCAGCGGCATCGCCGTTGCCAGCTTTACCGTGGCTGTCGACCGTGATTTCGGCGGCAGAGACGGCGGCGAAAAGGAAACCGACTTCATCGATTGTGTTGCCTGGCGTCAGACGGGAGAGTTTGTCTCCAAGTATTTCACCAAGGGTTCCATGATCGTGGTTTCCGGCCGGCTCCAGATCCGCAACTGGACCGACAAGGAAGGCAACAAGCGCCGTTCCGCCGAAGTTGTCGCGGACAACGTCTATTTCGGCGAAAGCAAGCGCGGCAGCGAGGGAACGTCCAATTATGGCAGCTATGGCAATAGCAATGGCGGCTATAACAGCAACCCCGCGCCCGCACCCAGCTACGGCGGCGGATATTCCGCCCCGGCCGCTGCTCCCGCATCCGACTTCGCGATGCTGGAGGACGACGACGCCCAGCTGCCCTTCTAAAATTTTCTTGACTTTTCTACTAAGACTTACAAGGAGGGAAACACCATGGCTAACGAACAGCGTATGCGTCCGCGTAAGCGCAAGAAGGTTTGCGCGTTCTGCGTGGATAAGGTGACCAGCATCGATTACAAGGACACCGCTAAGCTCCGCCGTTACCTGTCCGAGCGCGGCAAGATTCTGCCCCGCCGTACCACCGGTACCTGCGCCGCTCATCAGCGTGACCTGACCACCGCCATCAAGCGCGCCCGTCAGATCGCCCTGCTGCCCTACGTCGCTGACTGACTGTAATATGCCGATCTGCACCCCGGAAGATTTCTTCCGGGGTGTTATTTTTCTTGCTATTTTCCCCATGGGAAGGTATAATAGTAGCGGATTGCCCCGGAAGGGATGTTTTCCTTTCGTTTTGGGCGTCTGCATCCAAAATTTTTCGAGGTCGCCAATGACTGCTAAGAAACGGATACTTCTTCTCACCACCGGCGGCACCATCGCGTCCGTTCCCGGCGGCGAAGGGCTGGAGCCACGGCGCTCCGAGGTGATGGAGCGGGAACTGGAACAGCTGCGCACCTATTACGATATCTCCGTGAAAGACGTGATCTGTCTGGATTCCTCCAACATCCGGCCGGAGGAATGGCAGCTGATCGCACGGCACATTTTTGAGGACCGGGCGGGCTACGACGGGATCGTGGTCTCCCACGGCACCGACACCATGGCCTACACTGCCTCCGCCGTGACCTTCATGCTGCCCAATATTGACGTTCCGGTGGTGTTCACCGGTTCCCAGCTGCCGCTGACGGATATGCTCAGCGACGGCCCGGACAACCTGCGTACCGCCTTTGCCATGGCAGCCTCCGGTGCCCCCGGCGTGTTTCTGGCCTTTGACCGGAAGGTCATGCTGGGATGCCGGGCAGTGAAGGTTCGGGCTTCCGGGTTTTCCGCCTTTGAAAGCGTCAACGCCCGCTATGCCGCTCTGGTCAGCAACCGGGGGCTGGTAGTGGACACGGACGTGCTGCCCCGGCGCACCGGCGAAAGCAAGCTGCTTTCCGATATCAGCAAGGAGGTATTCCTCCTGAAGCTCACGCCGGGACTGAATCCGGCCATTTTCGACATGCTGGCCGCCATGGGCTACAAGGGCATCGTCATCGAAGCCTTCGGCCTTGGGGGCGTCAACGTGCTGCATCGGGGACTGCGGGGCATCCACCGCTGCGTGGAAGACGGCGTCAGCGTGGTGGTGACCACCCAATGTCTGTACGACAGCGCCGACCTGCAGGTGTATCAGGTGGGCAGCAAGCTGTTGGAGCTGGGCGTCATTCAGGGGCGGGACATGACCTCCGAAGCCGCCATGACCAAGCTCATGTGGGCGATCGGTCAGGGCATGAATCCGGCGCAGGTCTCGGCGCTGTTCGGTCAGAATCTTGCGGGAGAGGTCACCATCTGACCCTTCCCGACAAATAAAGGAGGTTACCTTATGGATCCAATCTACGTTACCGGCCACCGGAACCCGGACACGGACTCCATCGTGGCAGCCATTTCCTACGCGGCGCTGCGCAACGCCTGCGGGGATCGGGAGTATGAAGCGGCCTGCCTTGGCCGTGTCTCCGACGAGACCCAGATCGTGCTGGACCGGTTCGGCTTTCTGCCTCCCAAGCGCATCACTGACCTGTACAATCAGGTGCGGGATCTGGATTTTGACAAGCCTCCCATCTTAAGCGGCGGTGTGACCATGGGGCGTGCCTGGGACGAATTTCAGGCCTACCCCGCCATTGCCTCCATCCCCGTGGTCAACGAGGACGGCACGCTGTACGGCATTCTGTCCCGGACGGACATCGCGGACTACAACATGTCCCGCACCAATTCCGGCGTGCTGGAAGAGGTGCCGCTGTTCAACGCCATCTCCGTTCTGGAGGGCAAAATTCTCAACGATGCGGGAGAAAGCACCGACACCATCTCCGGCGAGGTCACGATTGCCCTGCCCCAGAGCCGGGAGAATCTGCTGTTCCATTCCAGGGAGAGCATTGTGCTCTGCGGCAACCAGCCGGACATGATCCGCCGGGCGCTGGAGCTGAACGTCAGCTGTCTGGTGCTGTGTCAGGCGGAAATTTCCGAGGAACTGCGCACCATGCCAACGGAAACCTGCATTATCTCCACCCCCTATGACGCCTTCCGGGCGGCGCGGCTGATTTTCCAGTCCATCCCTGTGGAGCGGATCTGCAATACCCAGAACGTGGTGAGCTTCCACCTGGACGACCGGGTGGATACCGTGCGGGATATGGTGCTGAAATACCGTCATCCCAGCTATCCCATTCTGGACGGCAGCGAGAAGGTCGTTGGCATTCTGACCCGGTATCATCTGCTCCGCCCCCGGCGCAAGCAGGTGGTTCTGGTTGACCACAACGAGGCTTCCCAGTCCGTCCCCGGTCTGGAGGAAGCGGAAATCATCGCCATTATCGACCATCACCGGCTGGCAGATATCCAGACCGGCAATCCAATTTACGTCCGCAACGAGCCGGTGGGTTCCACCAACACCATCATTGCAGAGATGTATCAGGATCGGGGACTGATGCCCTCGGCCAAGCTGGCGGGCATGATGGCTGCGGCCATTCTCTCCGACACCGTTATGTTCAAGTCTCCCACCTGCACCCCCCGGGACATCCGCACGGCGGAACGCATGGCGCGGATCGCCGACGTGTCTCTGGATGAGCTGGGGCATGAGATCTTCTCTGCCGCCGTGGAAAACAAGTCCGTCGAGGAGGTGTTCTTCACGGATTACAAGGAATTCCATATTGCGGGGCACAGTCTGGCCGTGTCCCAGCTGACCTGTGTGGACAGCCCCAGCGTGCTCAAGCGCAAGGACGAATTCCTGAAGCTGATGAAGAAGACCGCCGACGAGAAGATGTTCGATCTGGTGATTATGATGCTCACCGACGTGCTGCTGGAAGGCACGCAGATCATTTATGTGGGCGACGACGACACCATCCGGCAGGCCTTCAACGTCATCCCCAAGGACAACACCGTCTTCCTGCCCAAGGTCATGAGCCGGAAGAAGCAGATCATCCCCATGCTGTCCGTACTGTGGGGCTAAGCGACCAAAAAGAATCCAAGGAGGCGGGAAGCATGGGCTTTGACGCTCTGCTGGGAAATGACCGGCTGAAACAGAATCTGACCCGGAGTCTTGCCAAAGGGCATGTTTCCCACTTCTACCTGATCTCCGGGCCGGAAGGCTCGGGCAAGCATACTTTGGCAAAGCTGCTTGCGGCGGCGATCCTCTGTCAGGGCGAGGATAAGCCCTGCGGCCGCTGCACCCCCTGCCGCAAGGTGATGGACGGCAGCCACCCGGACTTCATCACCGTGGACGACCCGGAGAAGAAGACCGTGACCGTTGACCTGATCCGACAGGCGCGGGCGGATGTGTACATTCAGCCCAACGAATCGGAGTACAAAATTTACCTGTTTCCCCGTGCCCAGGACATGGGGCTTCCCGGTCAGAACGCATTGCTGAAAATTCTGGAAGAACCGCCGAAATACGGCGTGTTTCTTCTGCTCACGGACAATCCGGACAAGCTGCTGCCCACTGTCCGTTCCCGATGTACGGAACTGAATATGCAGGCGCTGCCGGAAGACGTTCTCCGCAGTCACCTGCGCCGGGAATTTCCCCAGGCGCAGGAGGAAGACATTACCGCCGCCATCGACCGCAGCGGCGGCTTTCTGGGTCAAGCCATGTCGCTGCTGAGTGGCGGCGGCGAGCTGCCCCAGCAGACACGGGATTTTGTTCAGGCGTTTTCCGCCCGGGACGCGCTGGGACTGATGCAGACCCTGACGCCCATGGAAAAGTGGAAGCGGGACGCGCTGGCGGACACTCTGGAAAGCTGGCGGGAGCTGCTGGAAAGCGCCCTTGCCAGCCGAAGCGGCATCCGGGCGGTGTCGCCCCTGTCCCGGAAACTCGCCCAGAGCCGCAGCAGCCCGGAGCTGCTGAACGCCGTGCAGTGCCTACAAAAAGCGGTGGACTACACGACGGGCAACGTCTCCCCCGCCGCCGTGTGCGGCTGGCTGGAATGGGCGCTGCGATAGGTTGGAAATAATCAGGAAGCCGCATACGGCATCCTGTATGATATAAGGAGCAAATTCAATGGAAGAACAAATCAAGACAGCCCCCCAGACGGACGTGGAGGTCGTGGACATTCAGTTCCGTCCCGGGCAGAAAATTTACTTTTTCGACCCCGACGGCCAGCGCTTCGCCGACGGCGATCACATCATCATTGACACCGCCCGGGGTGAGGAATTCGGCATCTGCGTGGGCGGGAATCACAAAATTCCGCCGAAAAACGTGGTAGCGCCCCTGCGGAAGGTGCTTCGCAGAGCCACCCCTCAAGACGAAAAAACGATACAGGAGAATCGGGCGAAGGAAAAGCGCGCCTTCGAGGTCTGCCAGCAGAAAATTGCGGAGCATGGGCTGGACATGCAGCTGGTGAACGCGGAGGTGGCCTTTGACGGGAGCAAAATTCTGTTCTATTTCACCGCCGACGAGCGGGTGGATTTCCGGGAGCTGGTGAAAAATCTGGCTTCGGTATTCCGCACCCGCATCGAACTGCGCCAGATCGGCGTCCGGGACAAGGCCAGAATGGTTGGCGGCCTCGGCATCTGCGGACGGCCCTTCTGCTGCGCCAGTTTTCTGGACGATTTCCAGCCAGTTTCCATCAAAATGGCAAAAACCCAGAACCTTTCCCTGAACCCCACCAAAATTTCCGGCACCTGCGGGCGGCTCATGTGCTGCCTGAAATACGAGCAGGACGCCTATGAAGACCTGATCCGAAACAGCCCCCGGATGGACTCCTTCGTGGACACCCCGGAAGGCCGGGGCACCGTGGTGGAGGTGGGGCTGCTGCGCCAGCGGGTAAAGGTCCGCATGGAAGATAATCCGGAGACGATCTCCGTCTTTTCCAATGAGGATATCGCCGTCCTGCGCAGCGGCAAGGCCAGAAAGAACGATCCCCCCATTCCCGCAGACCTTGCCCCCATTTCCGGCAGCGGCAAGCGCGTCCGCCGGGAGCAGACGGAGGAAAAGCCCCTGCTGGAGCCTATCCGTTTCCGCTACAGCACGGAAAAAATCGTAGACGACCCGGAGGAGGAGAAGCCGGAGGCCGCCGAAACGCCGGAGCCGAAGGCTCCCCGTTCCCGGAATCGCCGCCGCAAGCCCCGTCCTCAGGTGCAGGACGCCGCCCCGGAACAGGCCAAGCCCGCGCCTCAGGAGGCAGCCGCGAAACCCGAAGCGTCCGGGGACAGGCCCCGCCGCCGTCCCAATCACCGCCGCCGCAGGCCCCGCCCTGCGGGAGATGGGCAGTAAACGATTTCCGTTGCCATAGGAGATTACAGAGAAAATGAGTATCATAAAGAAAAATCCCGGCAAACTGAAAAAGCTTCTTCAGAGCATCCCCATTCCCGGATGGCTGTTTTCTCTGGTGACAGTGGTATATTGCGAGGTACTGCTTCATCTGTGGACGATGAACGACTTTTCCATCGGGCGGTTCGCCGCAGTGGTGCTGTTCGCTCTGGGCTTCGGCGGACTGCTTGGGCAGATCGCCGGCTTTATCGGCCACAGGACGTGGGGAAAATGGGTCACCGCCGCGCTGGCGGCAGTGGTATCGGTATTCTACATTGTGGAGTACTTCGTCAATGACGCCTATCAGAGCTTCATGCCCATGCGTATGCTGCTGGGCGGTGCAAAGGGCGTCACCACCGATTTCGGCGATGTGGTCGTCTCGCTGGTTCTGAATGATCTCTGGCGCATTCTGGTCATGCTGCTGCCGGCGCTGCTGTTTGCGCTGCTGGCGCGTCCCACCGAAACCGTCTGGAAGACCCGCTGGTTTTTGCTGGCGGGGGCTGTGGCGGCTTATCTGCTGGGCTTCGGCGTCGTCCGGGGCGTAGGGACGGATGCCGCCCGGTTTTCCAGCGCCTACAATTTTGACAGCGCCGTTCGGGTGTTCGGACTGAACATCGCCATTCCTCTTGATGCCATCAACAGCGGCGGGTCTGACGGGGAAACGCCGGAATTCGTTGTGGTAGATTCAGCCGCGGCACCCGCGGAAAGCTCCCCGGAGACTTCATCCCCCGCGGAGGAAACCGCCCCGGCGGAAACGGAGGCGGTCGTCTACGGTGACAACGTGATGGACATTGACTTTAACGCCCTGATCGCAAACACCGGCAACAGCCGCATCAACGCCGTCAGCCAGTACGTATCTTCCCTGACTCCCTCCAAAAAGAACGAATACACCGGCATATTTGCCGGGAAAAACCTGATCCTCATCACCGCCGAAGCATTCGCAAAGCAGGTCATCGACCCGGAGCGGACACCCACTCTGTACCGGATGGCTACCAAAGGCATCCAGTTTACCGACTACTACCAGCCCGCATGGGGCGGCAGTACCACCACCGGCGAGTTTTCCAATGTGATCGGTCTGGTGCCGGCCGATGTGGGCATGTGCATGAAGCAGGCCGTCTATCAGGATCTGTTCCTGACCATGGGGCATCAGCTTCAGAAGCTGGATTACTATTCCGCCGCCTATCACAACCACTTTGCGGACTTCTATGACCGGAACAAGACCCACACCAAGCTGGGCTACGACCGGTTTCTGGCGCGCTACGGCGGTCTGGAAGGGATCACGCCGGTCTGGCCGGAAAGCGATCTGGAAATGATCGATATTTCCGTGCCCCAGTACATTGACCAGCAGCCCTTCAGCATTTATTATATGACGGTTTCCGGCCACTGCGGCTACTCCCTGAAGGCCAACGCCATGTCCCGGAAAAATTACGATCTGGTGGATTATGACGGCTCCGAGACGGTGAAGTGTTACTTTGCCGCTCAGATGGAGCTGGAAATGGCCATGGAATCGCTGATCCGTCAGCTGGAGGAGGCCGGTATTGCCGACGACACGGTGATCGTCATTAGCCCGGATCACTATCCCTATGCTCTGGAACGGAGCGCCACTTGGGGAAATGCCGAAAATTACCTGACCGAACTTTATGGTGTTACAGAAATGGATCGGTTTACCCGTGACAGCAACGCCCTGATCATCTGGAGCGGCTGTCTGGAAGATAAGAATCTGAAGGTGGAGACGCCGGTGTACAGTCTGGATATTCTGCCCACCCTGTCGAATCTCTTTGGCCTGGACTACGATTCCCGCCTGCTGGTGGGGCGGGATGTGTTCTCCGATACGGAGCCGCTGGTGCTTTGGCCGGAATACAGCTGGAAAACCGACAAGGGCACCTACGATTCCGGGTCCAGAACCTTCACTCCCGCCGAGGGCGTGGAGGTTGATGACAGCTATGTGGACCGCATCAAGGCCATCGTCTCCAACAAGATCAGCTACTCCCGGGAAGTGCAGAACCTGAAGTATTTCCAAGTCCTGTCCGACTTCCTGAACGGAAAATAAGGTAAGAGAGACGCGCCACCTGCGGAATGGGCGGGCCGCGTTAGGCAGTTAACATGCACAGCGGGATAATGAACTGCACCCCCTGCCTCTCCCTATGGGAGAGCCAAGGGGCTTATGCACGAGAAATGGAGCGTATCGGTACCGATACGCTCCATTTTGACCACCCATCAAAAAAGGGGGCGCATTTTATGTCTGATACTATTTCCTGATTAAAATCTTTTCTAAAGATTTTAATTGGAGTTCAGTATGACTCCCCTGCCCCGCTGCCTTCTGGCAGCGGGGCTTTTTGCCACTTCTCCCGCTTTATATGCAACATCCGGCTCTTTTGCGTGTAAGGTCGCAGGATGTACTTACCCATCCCGCAGAAAGGATGATGAAATGAAAATTGCAGAAGTACGGGTCAGCGGGTGCCGGTGCGAGACGGTTCGTCTGGAGCCGATTCCCCGCGGGATCGTGGGTGCGGTAGTTGCCGTCGAATACACGGACCCCGCGTGGGATTCCCTCCGGAAAACGGTGGTTTTTCGGGGCGCGGCGACGAAGGATGTATTGGATGCCGGAAACGAAATCGTGATACCTGCTGAGGTGGTCAGCAAGGCAGGAGGCAGCCTGTACATGGGCGTGTACGGCGTGAATGCCGAGAACCATGTGGCCATCCCCACCATCTGGACAGAGCTTGGTGTGATTCAGGGTGCGGCAACCCCTTCCGGCGATGCCTCCACCGCCCCTTCCCTGCCGGTCTGGGCGCAGATTCAGGCCATGGTCGGCGATTTGGGTACGCTGGACACCGAGGCGAAGTCCAATCTCGTGGCGGCAATCAACGAAGCACTGACAAAGGGCGGCGAGATTGCCCCGGCTGAGGTGCAGAGAATCGTGGAGGACTACCTGAAAGCCAATCCGCCCGGAACAGGTTCTGACGGAAAGGACGGTATTACCCCGACCATCGGCAAAAACGGGAACTGGTATCTGGGCAGCACCGATACCGGCAAGCCGTCGAGAGGGGCGGACGGCACTCCGGGAGCGACTGGTGCGCCGGGTAAAGACGGCGCACCCGGTGCCGACGGAAAGGATGGCATTACGCCGACCATCGGTAAAAACGGGAACTGGTATCTGGGCAGCACCGATACCGGGAAGCCGTCGAGGGGTGCAGGCGGCACTCCGGGAGCGGCTGGTGCGTCTGGTAAGGACGGTTCTCCGGGTGCTGACGGAAAGGACGGCATCACTCCGGCCATCGGTGAAAACGGGAACTGGTATCTGGGCAGTTCCGATACCGGCAAACCAAGCCGGGGTGCGGATGGCGTGGTCCCCGATATCCAGATCGGCACGGTCACAACCCTTCCGGCAGGCAGCGATGCGACAGCCAGCATGGGCGGCACGGCAGAAAATCCGCTGCTCAATCTTGGCATTCCGAAGGGTGCGGACGGGCAGGGCGGCAGCTCCGGCGGCACGGATATTTCCCTCGGCCTTACGTCGGCCACGGTGGGGCAGACGATAAAAGTCAAGGCCGTGGATACCGATGGAAAGCCCACCGCGTGGGAAGCAGCGGAAAGCGGCGAAAAATGGGAAAAGATCGCGGAGATCATCATTCCCGACGGCGCGGAGGAAAGCAATGCGCTGACCATCGACAAGGACATTAATGGCCAGCCCTTTTCCCTCCTGAAAGCGCGGCTCTGCGGGAAATTCCCCAAGTATACCGGCGGGAGTACCATTCCGAACGTCATGTTTGCCATGCTCAACGGGAAAACCACCGGTAATCCCAGCCCGGCAGTTTATACTTCCCTTTGGCCTAAGGTCGAAACTGCCCGTCTGGTGGGAGTCGTCTATGAGGTGGATGTTTCCGGAGTGCAGGTGATAGAAAGCGTATTGCGTTCAGCCGGCGGCGGATGGGGTGAGAACATGGGCATGTATGGCAGTTCCGCTAGCACCTACGTGAAGTATTTCACGGATTCGCTCTGGGCGAAGCCCATTACCTCCATCGGCGGAACCGGCATGCTGATTTATCCCGGCTGTAAATTCGTTCTTTACGGCGTGCGGGCGTAAGGAGGACGGCCATGAACATGTGTGAAAATGGAGTGATTCGCCCAATGTCCCCGGAGGAAATCGCAGAACTGAACCGCTGGCAGGCCGAAGTACCTGAGTCGGAGCCTACCCCGGATGACCGCATTGCAGAGCTGGAAGCGCAGAATCAGGTGCTTACCGAGTGCCTGATGGAGATGTCGCAGATCGTGTATGCCTGAACATTCAGAAAGGATGGTGTTTATGATGGCTATGTTGTGGGCGCAGCAGATCATGCTGGGTAAAAAAGCCTTTGCGGACGTTCCCCGGCTGCTGAAGGATAAGGTGAAGGAGATCCTCATGGATTCCGGCATGGAAGAACTGGTAACACTGTGACGGAGGACGGAGGGTGACAGTTGAACAAATTCAGTGCTTGCTCACTTATCTGGGCTACAACCCCGGCGCAGTGGATGGCGTTAACGGCCTGAAAACCGCGGCAGCGGTGCTGGTTTTCCAACAGCAGGAAGGGCTCCGGCAGGACGGCGTGCCGGGTCCCGAGACACAGGAGGCGCTTCTTTCGGCTGTAGCGACTGGACGGATGTACACGCCCGTCATGGGGAATCAGTCGCCTGACTGGTGGGGGGATATCCGGTATTTCAAGCGTGATGAGTTCCGCTGCCCCTGCGGCCGGTGCGGCGGGTTCCCGGTGGAGCCGCAGGAGTCCATGGTTCGCACTGTGGATGAGATCCGGCGGCGGCTGGGCGTGCCGGTTTCCGTTGTGGACGGCGGCGGCTCCGGCGTCCGGTGCGCGGCGCACAATGCGGAGGTCGGCGGCGTGGCCAATTCTCAGCATCTGTTTGGGCTTGCCGCTGATCTGCACAGTGCCGCAAGTCCGGCGGAGATGAAAGCCGCGGCGGAGGAAGTTCTGGGACACGCTGGAGGAATTGGGCTGTACGGCTGGGGCATTCATGTGGATACCCGGCAAGGATACGCTCGATGGAAAGGTTAGGAAATGAGGAATTATGGATGGACTTGGAGCATGAGCAAAGATTGACCGCTGTGGAGGAACGGTCGAAATCCAACAGTCACAGACTGGATAAACTGGAGGAATCCAACGAGGTCATCAGCCGGCTGGCGACCTCCATGGAGGTCATGGCAAACAAGCAGGAACAGGTCGCGGACACCGTTGACAAGCTGGACGGCAAGGTCACGGCTCTGGAACGGAAGCCGGGGAAGCGCTGGGACAGGTTCGTGGAAAAGCTGATCTGGGCAATTGCTGCCGCGATCGTGGGGTTCGTTCTGGCTCAAATCGGGCTGGGTTAGTTTTCAGGAGGGATGATTATGACTAGGGAAAAGGTAATCGCGTGGATCAAGGCCGCCGGGGTACGGGCTCTGAAAACCGTTGCGCAGACCGCCGCTGCGACCATCGGAACCGCCGCTGTGCTCGGCGACGTAAACTGGGTCATGGTGGGTTCTGCTGCCGCTCTGGCGGGGGTTCTGAGCCTGCTGACCAGTGTGGCGGGGCTGCCGGAATTGAAGGCTTGACCGCAGAATAGTTGTCCCCACCCCGGACGGTGTTGCGCCGTCTGGGGTGGGGATTTTTCCTGGTTGGAGAACGGTAGCTTGGAACGAACTGCGGCGGTAGACGGATGATTTCAACCCACAGCCCTACGGGCTGCGTCTTGAAATCATGGGACTCTCCCCCGAGCTAAAAAAGTGTCCACCGGACACTTTTTTACCCGCCCTTCGGGCGGGTCGCTCTCTTCGAGTCCCATTCCACCCCATAAAAAATGCACCCCTGAGGGGTGCATTTTTTATGGGGTGGATAATGGGACTCGAACCCACGATCTTCAGAGCCACAATCTGACGCCTTAGCCAACTAGGCCATATCCACCATATTAAATTACTGAATGGCACGCCAGGAGGGACTCGTTAAATCAAGGAGCCGCTCGGTCAAGCCCTCGCGGGCAACAGTCCACCGGACTGTTGCATTTTATGGTTCGAGTCCTGAGAAAGACTTCAGTGAACCGCAATGCAGCATTCTACCTGACGCTTGCAGCAAGTGGCACGCCAGGAGGGACTCGAACCCCCGACCTACTGCTTAGAAGGCAGTTGCTCTATCCGGCTGAGCTACTGGCGCATTTCTATGGAGCGGGTGACGGGAATCGGACCCGCGTATCCAGCTTGGAAGGCTGGTGTTCTACCATTGAACTACACCCGCAAAAGCCCATGACCTGACTGATTCAGCCATAGGATTTTACCATAATCACACCAAGATGTCAAGGGTTGGTTCGCAGAATCTCCGGGATTTTTTCATAAATCACGTCCGCAACAGCACCGTCGGCACAGGGACACACGTTCGGGAACCGATCCGCCACAATACCATCCGCCGGACAGAAGCTCCAGTCCGCACCCTCCAGCATGGAAATGTCGTTGTCCGCGTCGCCCATGCACACCAGAATTTTCCGTCCCAAACGCTGCTGAAGCTCCCGGGCAGAGCGGATTTTGCTGACGCCCTTGGCGTGAACATCGATGATCCGGGTCGCCGCCCGGAACACCTCGCAGTACGCGCCGAAACGTGCTTTCAGCTGTGCCTCGGCGTCGTCCATCCGGCGAACCTCCTCCGGCGTGCCGTCAAACATGCTTGCCACCGTCACGTCCCGGAATTCCCCATACAGGGTGAATTTCAGGAAGGGGCCGAGATCGTCTCCCGGTTGGGCAAAGCCCCGAGCACACTGGTTGTTGTCGCTGAATGCGTCCCAGGCCGGATTTTCCGTAAACCGGTAGTGGGCGTCCAATCCCTGCACCTCCACCGTCAGGTCGGGGAACAGAGTCATGCACTCCCGAACGGTCTGCCACATGTCCAGCTGAATCTCATGGCAGAACAGCAGCTTCTCCGTCGCCAGATCATAGGCAGCCGAGCCGTTGTACAGCAGTAGCGGCGCGTTTACGGGTACGCGGTCGCGGAATACCTGAATCATCGGCACGCTCCGCCCGGTGTTGACGGTGAATGCGCCGTCGTTTTCCATAAAATAGCGGATGGCTTCCAAATTCCGCTCCGGGATGGAGGAATCCGGCGCTGTCAGCGTCCGGTCATAGTCCACGGTGAGCAATACATCCGAAAATTTTCCCATAACTTCCTCCTGATATCTATTTCATCTTTTCCAGCTTGTCCAGCACGTCCCGGAAATATTGGGGCAGCTCGGCGAAAACCATCACCGGATGTCCGTCCCGGGGGTGCTGGAAGCACAGCGCCCCGGCGTGGAGGCACTGACTGCTCTGCCCAAGCTCCGGCTTTTTGCGGCCGTAAACCGTGTCCCCCAGAATGGGGTGGCCAATGTAGGCCATGTGTACCCGGATCTGGTGGGTGCGGCCGGTTTCCAGCTTGCAGCGGATGTGGGTATAGCCCTTGTAGCGGCGCACCACCTCCCAATGGGTGACGGCGTTCCGTCCGCCCCGCTGGGTGACGCACATCTTCTTCCTGTCCGTGGGGTGCCGCCCGATGGGCGCGTCCACGGTGCCGCAGTCTTCCTTCATAACGCCGCAGACGATGGCCTCGTAGGTTCTGGCCATGGTGTGGTCTTTCAGCTGAGAGGCCAGCATGGTGTGGGCGTAATCGTTTTTCGCCACGGCCAGCAGCCCCGACGTGTCCTTATCGATGCGGTGGACGATCCCCGGGCGCAGCTCGCCGTTGATGCCGGAAAGGTCGTCTCCCAAAGCGTAGAGCAGGCCGTTGACCAATGTATCGTCGGCGTGTCCGGCGGCGGGATGCACCACCAGCCCCTTGGGCTTGTTGATGACCAGCAGATCGTCGTCCTCGTAGACGATATCCAGCGGCATTTCGGTGGGAACGATGTCCACGGGTTTTGCTTCGGGGATCGTGTACTCCACCCGGTCGCCGACGTTCAGGCGGTCGTTTTTCTTACCGGGGACGCCGTTTCGCGTGACCATGCCCTCTTCAATGAGTCTCTGCGCCGCGCTGCGGCTTAAATTTCCGGGCTGTCTTGCCAGAAACGCGTCCAGACGCTCCCCGGCGGTGTCGGCAAATAAGGTCATTTTTTCTTATCCTTCCAGAATGCCTTGTTGAACAGCACCAGATGTCCCATCAGCAGCACGCAGCCGCAGGTGATGAAGCAGTCCGCCACATTGAACACGGGGAAGTCCACGAAGGCCGTCTCGATCATGTCCACCACGTAGCCCATGCGGAGCCGGTCAACCATATTGGCAAAGCCGCCGCCGTAAATCGCCGCAATGCACCAGCGCTCGAAGGGCGTAAAGGCCATCTTCTTTTTGAAATACTCCCAGACGATCAGCCCGGTAAAGAACAGAAAAATCAGGGCAAACAGCCACTGCTGCCCCTCAAAGGAGGAAAAGGCCGCGCCGGAATTCTGCACGTAGGTCAGATTCAGGACACCGGGGATAAAGGAAATGTCCGTGTAAAGGGGAATGTACGCAACGGTAAAATACTTGGAGAGCTGATCGACCGCCACAATGCCGGCGGCAAACAGGGCATAGTATAGAAACTGCATCGGAACGCCTCCTGTTAAGATAGGGTTATGATACCATGAAGCGCAGGGATTGTCAAACATCCGCCGCCGAGGGCGTAAAAAAACCCGCCCCGAGTATTCCCAGGACGGTGCTGCTAGAGCCATATTTATTTAATGAGGAACCTTTCGGCGTCACTGCAGAAGACGGCAAGCTCCTCCTCGCTGCAATCCACGTTCACCCGCAGGGGGCCGCACAGGTCCAGACAGAACATTTCCATGAAGCTCTTTCCGTTGACCTTGTTGTTGGCGTCCCGGATAATAACAGGGAACCCCCGCGCCGTGGACAGCGACACAAATTCCTGAACATCCTGAACCGACTGGAGCCGAACCTGAAATTCCCGCACAAAAGTACCTCCTGCAACTGTACAAACCTGTTTTTTTCGTGTATAATTGGGGGGAATGATCCGGCGGTGGCACTAACTTCCCCGTATCATCGGTGGATGACAATCATTATAGCAGTTTTCCCCAAAATTTCAACTGTCGGTTTGGACGATTAATACAAATTCTTGACATCTTTATTGGTGGATTTGACATATGAGATTTGCATTCTATACCCTTGGCTGCAAGACAAATCAATACGAGACGCAGGCCATGGAGCAGCTGCTGACGGAGCTTGGGCACGAGATCGGGCAGTTTGACCAGCCCTGCGACGGCTATATTATCAACACCTGTTCCGTTACCGCCGTGGCGGACAAGAAAAACCGGGCGGTCATCCGCCGGTGCCGCCGGGATAATCCCGACGCCGTCATCGGCGTATGCGGCTGCTACTCCCAGCACGCCCCGGAGGCGGTGCGTGCGCTGGGAGTGGACATCATCGGCGGCAGCGGCGGGCGGCGGGAATTCGTGGAACTGATGCTGTCTGCCATGGAGGGCAAAATCCGGGCGGAACAGCTGGACAACGCTCTGCGCCGCCGGGAGTTTGAAGTCCTCCCTGCCGGTGGACTGGAGGAACGTACCCGCGCCATGCTGAAAGTGCAGGACGGGTGCGTGAATTTCTGCTCCTACTGCATCATTCCCTACACCCGGGGCCCCATTCGTTCCGCACCGGTGGACGTGGCCGTCAGCCAGGCGCAGGAGCTTGCCCGGCGGGGCTACCGGGAGATCGTGGTGACGGGCATTGAGATCGCCAGCTGGGGCGCCGACCTTCCCGGGAAGCCCGCGGTCACGGAGCTGATCGAGGCGGTCTGTACCGCCGTTCCGGCGCTGCGGGTGCGGCTGGGCAGTCTGGAACCGCGAATCGTGACGGAGGATTTCTGCCGGCGGCTTTCCCGGCTTCCGAACCTCTGTCCCCAGTTCCACCTGTCCATGCAGTCCGGGTGCGACACGGTATTGCAGCGAATGCGGCGGAAGTATGATACCGCGCGGTACTATGAAAGCGTCTGCCTGCTGCGGACATGGTTTCCGGGCTGTGCCGTTACCACGGACATGATCGTGGCCTTCCCCGGGGAGACGGAGGATGAATTTGCCAAGAGCCTTGCCTTTATCCGCAAGTGCGGCTTTGCGGAAATGCACATTTTTCCCTATTCCCGCCGTCCCGGAACCCCCGCGGACAAAATGCCGGGGCAGCACAGCAATGCCGTGAAGGAAGCGCGGAGTCGGGCGGCCATTGCCGTAGCCGAGGAAATGAGCCGCGCCTACCGGGAGGCGCTTGTCGGCTCCGTGCAGAGCGTCCTGTTTGAAAGTGTGGAGGACGGCCTGTTCACCGGACATACGCCTAACTATGTGAAGGTCTATGTCCCGGGAGAGGGGCTGCACAATCAGGTGCGCCGCGTCCGCATTACCGGGCTTTGCAAGGACGGCTTGACGGGAAGTCTGGAGCCGTAACACCGGATAGAAACGTTTTTCCAATCTCTTGCGTAATTCGCTATTCCGTGATACGATAGACGGAATGGCCGCTGCTGCGGCGTATTCTGTCTGCCATAGGAGGCTTCCATGAAAACCCTGATGCACATTTGCTGTGCGCCCTGTGCCAATCAGCCCATCGAGGTGCTTCGCACCGATGGCTTCGAGGTCACGGGCTTCTGGTATAATCCCAATATCCATCCCGTCACCGAGTATCGCGCCCGGCGCAACTGCCTGCAGGCCTACGCCGAGGAAATTGAACTACCCCTGATCGTCCGCAACGATTACGGTCTGCGCCCGTTTGTCCGGGCAGTGGTGGAGGACATTCCGGGGCGGTGCGTCAAATGCTACGAAATGCGCCTGTTTGAGACTGCCCGTCAGGCCGCCGAGGGCGGCTTCGACAGCTTTACGTCCTCCCTGTTCATCAGCCCCTACCAGAAGCACGAGCTGATGCGGGAGGTGGCCGAGCGGGCGGCGGCGGAGTACGGCGTGCAGTTCCTGTACCGGGATTTCCGCCCCTATTTCCGCGCCGGACAGGAGTTTGCCCGGGAACACGGCTTTTACATGCAAAAATACTGCGGCTGCATCTTCTCCGAGGAGGAGCGGTACATGAAGCCGAAGAAAATTCTTCCCTGAGTGGGAAGCGGAGGTATTATGTCAACTTATGAATTTTCCGTCCCCTGCCTGTTCGGGCTTGAGGGCATTGCCGGCGACGAGCTGCGGCGGCTGGATATCCCCAACGTCCGGGTGGAAAACGGCCGGGTGCTGTTTTCCGGAGAAGCGCGGGACATGGCCAAGGCCAATATCTGTCTGCGCACCGGCGAACGGGTGCTGATCGTGCTGGCGGACTTCCCTGCTAAGACCTTTGAAGAGCTGTTTCAGGGAGTCTACCATGCAAATCTGGAAGATTTTATCCCCAAAGACGGCAGCTTCCCGGTGAAGGGTCACTGCTTAAACAGCCAGCTTATGAGCGTCCCGGACTGTCAGGCCATCGTGAAAAAGGCCGCCTCCCGGCGTCTGGGAGAAAAATACGGCGTCAGCTGGCTCCCGGAGACCGGGGCAAAGTACCAGCTGCAATTTTCCATCATGAACGACCGGGTGCAGCTGTATCTGGACACCTCCGGCCAGGGCCTTCACAAGCGGGGCTACCGCGCCGTGGGCAACGACGCGCCGTTGCGGGAGACGCTGGCCGCCGCCATGGTTCAGCTGACCCGCTACCGGGGACGGGAATTTCTGTGGGATCCCTTCTGCGGCTCCGGCACCATCCCCATTGAAGCGGCGCTGATCGCCCGGAACGCCGCCCCCGGCGGCCGCCGCCGGTTTGCGGCAGAGGCATTCGCATGGTGCGACGGGAAAGTCTGGGACGAGGTTCGGGAAGAAGCAAAAGCGAAGGAATTCCATGGAAAATACCAGATCCTCGGCTCGGACAACGACCCCAAGTGCGTCTCTCTTGCCATGGCCAACGCCCGGAAGGCGGGGGTAGGCGACATCATCCGCTTCGCCGACGGCGACGCCACCAAAATGGACCTGCCCGCCCAGTCCGGCATTCTCATCGGCAACCCTCCCTACGGCCAGCGGATGCTGGAACAGCAGAGCGCCCAGCGGCTCTACGCCGCGCTGGGGCGGCACCTGAAATACGCCGACGGCTGGAAGAAATTCATCATCACCTCCGAACCGGAGTTTGAGCATTACTTTGGCCGCCGCGCCGACAAGAAGCGCAAGCTCTACAACGGCATGATCAAGTGCGACTACTATATGTACACCGATAATTCCCGGAAAAACCAGAAAAGGGATGACAAAAAATGAAACACCTGTTCATCATCAACCCGGCTGCGGGCAGCTGGGATCACACGAAGCAATACACCGCCGCCATTGTGGAAAGCTGCAATGCCCGGGGGCTTGACTACCGCGTTGAGGTATCCAAGGCTCCGGGAGAATGCCGCCGCATCACCCGGGAAGCGGGAGAGACCGGGGAGGAATACCGCGTCTACGCCTGCGGCGGCGACGGCACCCTGAACGAAGTCGCGTCGGGGGCTGCGGGATTTCCCAATCTGGCCATCACCGCCTATTCCGGCGGCAGCGGAAACGACTTTGTCCGGCTCTTCAGCGAACCTGCCGCTTTCTCCGATCTGGAACGGCTGCTGGACGCCAAAGAAGTCACCTTCGACATGATCCGCTGCAACGACGACTACGCCCTGAACATCTGCTCCGTGGGTCTGGATGCCCGCATCGGCACCGACGTCGCCCGGTACAAGCGGCTTCCCCTGCTCCAGGGCTTCCGCGCCTATGTCGCGTCCACGGTGGTGAACGTGGTGCGGGGCATTGCGGAACACTATGTGGTTGAGATCTGCGGCGAAACCGTTGACGCCCAGCAGACCATGATCTGCGTCTGCAACGGGCGGTTCTACGGCGGCGGCTTCAACCCCGTGCCGGAGGCCGACCCCACCGACGGGCTTCTGGACGTGCTTCTGGTGAAGAAGGTGAGCCGTCTGCAGGTGTCCTCCATCATCGGGAAATACAAGAACGGCCGGTACAAGGACTACCCCGACGTCATCCGCCATTTCCGGACGGACAGCGTGAAGATCCTCTGCGACAAGCCCACGGCCATCAATCTGGACGGCGAGCTGCGCACCTCCGACGTGGTGAACATTTCCGTAGCGCAGGAGAAGGTGCGCTTCTTCTACCCCAAAGATCTCAGCTGGCAGGCAAAGGAACCGGCGCACTGCTGAAAAATACATAAACGCGGACATTTCAGCCGAAATGTCCGCGTTTTTTACGGCATATACACGTTGATATCCACATCCCCGTTGATGCCGGGGACTCTGCCCGTGCAGGTGTACTGCCACATTTCCACCTTCCATGGGTAGCGCATTCTGTCCTGATACAGCGCCAGCCAGAAGGGAAAATCCTCCAGCTCGCTCAGGTAATACAGGTTCTCCGACTGGTGCCAGTTGAAATAGACCATGGGCTGATAGCCCAGAGCCTTCATCTTTTCGCAGAAGTACAGCTGGATGTCCGTCAGGGTTCGCGCGTCCATGTTGGCCGTCCGGGCGTCGCTGGCGGGAATTTCCCAGTCCAGAATGATGGGCATGTCCAGCCGGTAGTCCCCCAGAATGCCCAGCATATACTCGATCTCCTGATCGGCCTCGTCCATGCTCAGCGCCTGAGAGAAGAAGTATGCGCCGATGGGAAGCCCCGCTTCCGTCGCGCCCGCGAGATTCTTCTTCGCGTACTCGTCCTCCACCAGCTTGCCGCTGCCGTAGCCGCGGTACCCAAGGCGGATGATGGCAAAATCAATGCCGGAACGGGCGACCTTCTTCCAGTCGATGTCCCTCTGAAACGCGGAGACGTCCACACCGGAATAGCTGTCGGTGCGCAGGCAGGTCAGATAGTTATGGTTGTTGTACTGAAAGTCCAGACGCCCGTAGGGATTCGGTTCCGGGGGGATGGTCGGCTCGGAGGTCGGTTCCGTTTCCTCCGGCTCCGTTTCCGGCTCCGGCGAGACCGGCGGCTCTGTCATTTCCTCGTGGTGCCGACGCACCACCAGCGCTTCCGGGTCATCCGCGGCCTTGTAATAGGGACGGCACAGGATCGCGACCCACGCCAGCGCCGCCGCGGCGAGCAAGGCAATGGCGGCCAGTATCCACTCCGGGCGGATTCGCTTTTTCGGCGGGGCGGGCATCTCCGGCGGGTAGATCTCATCCAGAATCACCACGGAATCTTCCATGGAAAAATCTTCCTCCGGGACTGGCTCGTCCGGCCGCAATGGCGGCATCCCTTCCGGCTTCTGAACCTCGGCAGCCTCGTCTTCCAAATTGTCAATAGTTTCCATGACCCGCCTCCTTTCCCGCGTCCTTTCGCTACAGTATACCACATTTTTCGCGCCGCGCCAAGAGGAATCGAGTGCTTAAATCAATCTTAAACATTCCGTTAATTTTGGCCATAAGCTGTTGCATTCGCCGCTTTTTGCAATATAATAACATGTAAGCATTTCTCTGGCAAAGGTGATTTTTATGAATGGGATCAGCAGCTGGTTTCGGCAGTTTTCCGCGAAGCTCTCGGCGGGACTGCGCAGCTTTATGGCCGGGCGTTATGGCACTGACCGGCTGAATATGGTAATTCTGTGTGCGGGTCTGTTTTGCAGCCTGCTGTCGGTGTGGGTCAAGGCGGTGCCGCTGAATATCATTTTCTGGGCGCTGAGCTACGGCCTGATGATCTGGGCGATCTGCCGCACTCTGTCCCGGAACACCTACAGGCGGTATCAGGAAAACCGGAAATTTCTCCAGTTTTTCACCCGCTTAAAGGACAGGCAGAACCGCTATTTTGACTGCCCCAAGTGCCGCCAGCTGGTGCGCGTCCCCAGAGGAAAGGGAAAAATCGCCATCACCTGCCCCCGGTGCAAGGAAAAGTTCATTCGCAAGACCTGAAAAGCGCCGCCGCAAAGTGAAACTTTGCGGCGGCTTGTGCTTTCCCGTCATGACGCAAACAGTTCCTCCACCGTGGCGAACCGGTAGCCCTCTTCCTCCCATTTTGTCAGCAGCTCGTCAAGAATTTCCGCGTTGGTTTTGGACGTAGAGTGCAGCAGCACCACTGCGCCGGGGTGGGTCCTCGGCAGCAGCTTGGCGAAGGCCTGCTCCCGGGTGGGTTGGGAATCGTTGTTCCAGTCCACGTAGGCAAGGCTCCAGAAAACCGTCCGGTAGCCCAGCTCCTGCGCCATACGAAGGTTTTCCTCACTGTATATCCCCTGCGGCGGGCGGTAGTATTTGGGCATGTCCTGACCGGTGGTGTCCTTGTACAGCGTCTCCAAGTCCTGCAATTCCTTTGTGAACGCCGCCTTTTCGGAAATTTTGCTCATGTCGTAGTGGTGCATGGTGTGGTTGCCCACGATATGCCCTTCCTCCGTCATCCGGCGCACCAGATCGGCGTTTTTTTCGATGTAGTTGCCCACGAGAAAAAAGGCCGCCTTGACGTTGTGCTTTTGCAGTGTGTCCAGTATTTTCTCCGTGCAGCCGTTTTCGTAGCCAGCGTCAAAGGTCAGGTACAGCACCTTTTCCGACGTGCTGCCGATGTACGCGGCGTCGTACCGCTTCAGCTGGTCGATCCCGGCGTTGCCGATGGGCAGTGCGCCCTCCTGCCGGAAGCTCAGCCCCCAGGAGCCGGTGGGTAGCGCGCTTCCCGAAAAAATTCCAACCGCCGTCACCGCCGCCGCGGTCAGCGCTGCAAGCAATATCATCAAATCCCGTTTGCGCATAAAAACATCCCCTTCCCGGGACATCCTATGCCCTTGGGAGGGGATGTATTCATGTCCGATTCACTGCCCGCCGTGGAGGTACTTGTAGTCCCAGTCCAGATCGAACAGCTTGTTGCCCCGCTCCATGGGACAGCCGGTGTACAGGTCGTCCGCCAGCTCCCGCAGAACCTCCGCAGGCTCCAGGCACTCGATATAAAAGTCCGGCAGGGCTTCCTCTCCCAGCCGCGCCCCCAGAATGGCACCGGTAACGGCGCCCACGGCGGCGCTGCGGCCGGAGTGGTTCACCGCCGCGATCATGGCGCTGTCAAAATCGGCGGAATTGGTCAGGCAGGTGTAAACGGCCCCGGCAAGCACCTGCGCGGCGCTGTCGCAGCCCAAGCGTTCCATCACGTCCACGGGTCTGAGATTGGGGGATTCCGAGTAGGCGATGGCGTGGCGCACCAATGTGGCGACCTCGAAGGCCTGACTGTACTGGTGGCCGAACTGCTCCTTCATGGCCTCCACGGCCTCCATGACCAGCCGCTTCAGGGGCAGATGGGGCTGACGGAGGAGCCGGCTCATGATGTGCGCCAGCACCGCCCCGGAGAGAAACGCCGAGGGGCTTCCCTGGGTCAGCGCCACGGCTTCCGCCCCCAGCAGGTCGATCTCATGCTGATCGGTGCGGTCCTCGTGGAAGAACAGCCCGACGCCGATGGCGGTGGTGATGCCGCCGGGGCTGTCATAATTGTTGGCGGGGGTCTCGGGAGTTCCCAGGGTTTGGCGGCTGAGGGTGTCCAGCATCCGGGTGTCCATGCAGTGCCGGCGGCAAAGCTCAGCCTTCCGCAGGAGCCAGCAGTAATTCCGGGTGGGGCGTCCCCAGGGGCGCTGAGAGGCGGCCCATTCCCGGCTGCTCATGCCCACGTATTTGATGAAGGGCGCCATTTTCCCCAGCATCTGTCCCCGGGTCAGGCCGAACAGCAGACCGTTGCAGGTGAACGCCGCCAGCTGGGTATAGGAGGTGACGTCGGCATAGCCGTTGACCAGATCGTAGCCCAGCAGGCCGTTGGGGCCGTAATCCTCCTGAATCTCCTGCCAGCTGCGGTTGTCCACGGTGTATCCCATGGCGTCCCCAACTGCCAGTCCCAGCAGGCACCCACGGTATGATGACTGCGAAACGGCCATTGTCTGTCCCTCCCCCGCAAATATCTTCTCCCGCCTATTATACCCTCCGGCCCCGGAAAAGGCAAGTGAAATCTATGTCCATTCTTGAGAGATCGCCGCAAGTGCCGCTGCCAGCCGTTCCTCCTTCAGTCCGGAGTAATTGATCACCAAACAGTGCAGGTCTTCCGACTGGTCGTGATAGTAGCTGCTCAAAGCTCTGACCCGGATGCCCAGCGCTGCCAGCTTCTCCGTCAGCGACTGATCGGAAAGGGACGTATCCACGTTCAGCAGGAAATGCAGTCCCGCGTCCTGTTCCTGAATGGTCAGCTTGTCGGAAAAACTGCATTTTTCCAGCAGGGAAACCACGGCATTCCGGCGGTTTTTGTAAAATTTCCGCATTCGGTTGATGTGTTTTTCAAAGAAGCCCCGGCTTAAGAACCGCGCCAGCGTGTACTGCTCAAAGCTGGGGACGGTGCAGCTGTAGAACCCCAGCTTCTGCTGGAACGCCGCCATCAGCCCCGCAGGAAGCACCATGTAGCTGATTCGGATGGAGGGCGCAAGGCTCTTGGAGAAGCTGTTCATGTAGATCACCCGCCCGCCGTCATCCAGGGACTGCATGGCGGGGACAGGGTGGGCGTCGAAGCGGAATTCCGAGTCGTAGTCGTCCTCGATGATCCATTTTTTGCCCCGGTTCGCCCAGTCCAGCAGTTCCCGTCTCCGGCTCACCGGGGTGACAATGCCGGTGGGAAAGTGATGGGAGGGGGAAATGTGCAGCACGTCGGCGCTGCCGAGGCTCTCCGGGAGGACGCCCCGGTCGTCCATGGCGGCGCTGACGGTTTTCACGCCCCCGGCGGCGTAGATCTTCCGGATTTTCCCGTACCCCGGCTCCTCCACGGCGTAGACCTTCTCCCGCCCCAGCAGCTGAATCAGAAGATTGTACAGAAAGTCCGTTCCCGCGCCGATCAGGATGTTCTCCGGATCGACCCGCATGCCCCGAAAGGCCGCCAGATGTCCGGCAATGGCCTGCCGCAGCTCCGGGATGCCCCGGTTGGGCAGGGGCGCGAGAAGCGCTTCCCCAAAGTCCAGCATCACTTCCCGCTGCAGGCGCGACCAGACGGAGAAGGGAAACTGCTCCGTGCCGTTGGCGGTCAGGTCGAGAAGGCAGGGCGCGTCCTCCTTCGGGCGGCGCACCGGGGCGGCGGGCACCGGGGCGCGGCGCTCCACCGTCTCCACGAAATAGCCCACCTTCTCCCTTGAGCAGATGTAGCCCTCGGACAGCAGCTGGCTGTAGGCGGCTTCCACGGTGATTTTGCTGACCTCCAGATTCTCCGCCAGCGCCCGCTTGGAGGGCAGCTTCTCCCCGGGACGCAGCGCCCCGGACAGGATATCCCCCCGGATGCAGCGATAAAGCGCCTCGTAAAGGGGAACACCCGGGGATTTTTTCAGCTCGTAGGTTAACATAACTTTTTCTCCTTGGGTGGGGGGGATTGAGCCAACAGGCGGTTCGGTTTTCAATAAATTGGAAGTTGTACAATTGGTGTGCCTATGTGCTTATCAATTCTCCATTGTGGAGGATTTCCATCATCAGCCCAGTATTCATCTATTGACACAATTTTATCATTTGCTGTTCTTATGAATGACACCACATGGAAATACACACTTCTATCTTGAGGATAAACTTTTGTTACCGTGATGAGTAAATCGCCTATCACTTCAACCCTTTCAACTGTTCCATCCCAATCACCCGGATATTCACAGTTTGCGATAATGAACTCATCGACCGTAAAGTGCTCGTTGGAGCAATGCCAATCCACATACGCATCTTTGTGAAAGAAGTTTCTGATTGTGTTTTCATCCTGAGCCAACACAGCCTTAATAAAACGGCATACATCCATAATCATTTACCCCGTCAAATTCCGATTTTGCGACCTGCTAAACCCACGAAACGGATAGCGCAGAAATAGGTCAAGCCCTCTCAAGTCTTTTCCCTGTGGAAAACGCGGCGGAAAATCTTTTCGCCCCAGTCGAACAGGCGCTGTATGGCGAAAAATACCGTAGGCGTCATGAGCAGCAGCGTCAGCATCAAAAGGTTCGTCTGCACCGTGCCGGAACGCAGCTCGAACAACTCCCCAAGGCAGGTGAACACGACGATGAGACACACCAGCATGGCGCCCCACACGATTCTGCGGAACGCCCCGAAGGGCTTGCACACCTGAAACAGCACCATCATGCCCACAACCGCGAGGATACCCGCGCACACCGTGGCGATGGACGCCGCCGGGAGGTCAAAAACCACCATAAACGCCTGACACACCAGCACGGCAAACACGTTGGTCAGCCCGCCTGGGAACGCCCGGCGCAGAACGCCCCGGAGAAAATGCCCGGTCACCCGGTCGTAGTTCGGCTCCATGGCGAGGAAGAACGAGGGAAGGCCGATGGTCAGCGCGGAGATCACGGTCAGGTGCATGGGCTGCAAGGGGTACGGCCAGTCCGTGAACAGGGAGATTACCGACAGGAACAGGGAGAAAATATTCTTCACAAGGAACAGCGTAGCCGCTCTCTGAATGTTGTTGATGACCCGCCGCCCCTCCGCGACGATGCTGGGCATGGCGGCAAAGTCGTTGTTCAGCAGCACGAGACTGCCCAGCTGGCTGGCAGCCTGCGCGCCGGAGCTGAAGGCCACGGAGCAGTCCGCCTGCTTCATGGCAAGCAGATCGTTGACGCCGTCGCCGGTCATGGCCACGGTGTGCCCCTGGTTTTGCAGCGCCGCCACCAGGCGGCGCTTCTTTTCCGGCGTCACCCGGCCGAAAACCGTGTTTTCCGACACCGCATGGGAAAAATCCTCGTCGGTTTCCAGCGCGGAGGTGTCAATATACCGGTCTGCACCGGGAATGCCTGCCCGGGCGGCGATCAGGCTGGCGGTATGGGGATTGTCGCCGGATATGACCTTCACAGTCACGCCCTGACGGTCAAAATAGCCGAAGGTCTCGGCTGCCTGCTCCCGGATGCGGCCGCTGAGCAGGATCAGCGCAAGGGGCGCTACCAGCGCCGGGTCCAGCCCGCCGGGGACGGGGTCGCCATCGTACCGGGCTGCCAGCAGCACCCGGCAGCCCTGCTCCGCCCAGCCGTCCACGGTGTCCCGGTATTCTTCAAATCGCTGCGCCAGGATGAATTCCGGCGCGCCCACCAGAAACGCGCCCTGCCCCGCGAACACCGCCCCGCTCCACTTGGTCTCCGGGGAGAAGGGGATGCGCTTTTCGCAGACCCAGTCGGTTTCGCCGTCAAACAGCTCATGAATGGCCCTGCCCGTGGCATTGTCCGGCTCTGACGCGCCGTACATGGCGGTGAGGACGGCTTCCAGATATTCCGGGTCGCCGCCCACCAGGGGGACGACATTTTCCACTTCCATATCCGGCTCGGTGATGGTGCCGGTTTTGTCCACGCACAGCACATCCACCCGCGCCAGCGTCTCGATGCAGTTCATGTCCTGCACCAGCACCTTTTTCCGGCTCAGCTTCACCGCCGACGCCGCCATGGCGATGGAGGTCAGCAGATACAGCCCCTCGGGGATCATCCCCACCAGCGCCGCGACGGTGCCCTCCACGCTGCTTTCCAGTCCCAGTTTCAGGACGCAGAACTCCTGATAGAACAGGATAATGCCCACCGGCACCAGCGCGATGCCCACGAAAAGGATCAGCCTGTCCAGAGAGCGCATCATTTCCGACTTTTTCGCGCCGGGGTTTTTCTGGGCTTCCCGAGAAAGCCGGGCGGCAAAGGAATCCCCGCCAACGGCGGTAAACTGCACCCGCCCACGGCCGGAGAGAATGGCCGAGCCGGATTTGACTTCATCCCCGGGAATCTTTGTCACCGCGTCGGCCTCGCCGGTTAGCAGCGACTCGTCCACCCACATTTCCCCGCTGCGCAAAATTCCGTCGGCGGGAAGGGTGTCGCCGGAAGCAAATTCGGCGATATCGTCCTTGACGATTGCCTCTGGGGAAATTTCCTGCCGCACACCGCTGCGGATGACAGTTACGGGGCGCTCTGCCACCAGCGTCAGACGCTCCACCGCCCGTTTGGCGCGAATCTCCTGAATGATGCCGATGACGGTATTGATCACCGCTACCACCAAAAAGCCCATGTTCAGGGGGCTGGAGCCGCCGACGACGAGCATCACGGCCAGAATCACGAAAATCAGGTTGAAAAAGGTGAAGCAGTGGGTCAGAACGATTTCTTTTTCGCTTTTGCCGGAATAGACCGGCTTCCCCGCAGGGGTGCGCGACTGAACCTGTTCGTCGGTCAGCCCCAGCGTAGGGTCAATTTCTGGTATTAAATCTCTTTCTTCCATGGAGCGTGCCTCCTGCTTATTTGGCCGGTTCGGGGAAACCGGCGGCCTTGTCCCAGATGACAAGCAAGCTGCCGTCCTTCACCGAAATGTGCGCCGGTTCGCCGGTAAAATGGTTGCTGACGCCCAGAGGAAAACCGCTGGTAAGTACGCCGTCTTCCAGAGCGTAATACAGCCCCCGCTCTGTCACGCCCCGGGCATCCGCGCCCATGCAGAAGACGGACAGGTTTCCGCGCAGTCCCGCCGGGAAGGCAATGCTGCCGTTCTTTACCACGGTGACGATCGACCGGTTGCCTACGAGATAGCCCACGGCGCCCCGGTCGGCGAGAAATTGCAGCGTCTGGAAATTGGCCACGGTGTGGTCAAGCCGGGGGCCGTCCAGACTTCCGTAAAGCACGAACTCCCGATACCCCAGCTCCAGCCCCCGGCGAACGGCAAGCATGGCGTCGGTGTCATCCTTTTCCACCGGGAACACTTCAGCGCCCGGCGGGGTGAAGCCAAGGGAGTCAAAGTCGCCGATGATCTCGTTCGGTTCGATTCCCAGTTTTCGGGTATGTTTTAAGCCGCCGTCGGCGGCGAGGATGTAGTCGTCTTTTTCCAGCGGCCGCGCCAGCGCGTCAAACTCCGCGGCGCAGAAAATCACACAGCAGCCCATGGTCTTCCCTCCTGTTTTTTTTATTTTACCACATTTTACTCCAAAGAAAAGGGGCGGGGCTGTAAACAGTTCTTTAATTTTGCGGTGTTGCCGTAACGAAACGGCGTGACCCTTGCGGTCACGCCGTTCGTGTTCATGATTCCGCGCTGAACAGAATGCGGTCATTGCTGACACCCTGCTCGTGGAACACCTTCAATAGCTGCTCCGTGGTCATGTTTTCCCGCTCCGCGCCCGCCAGCTCCAGCGCGATCCGGCCGTTGTTCATCATAATGGTGCGGTTGCCCAGAGACAGCGCCGAGGGGATGTTGTGGGTGATCATCAGGCAGGTGATGTGGTTCTCCGCCACAATCTTTTTCGTCAGAGCCAGTACCTTCTCCGCCGTGGCGGGGTCAAGGGCGGCAGTGTGTTCGTCCAGAAGCAGCAGCTTGGGCGTTACCAGCGTTGCCATCAGCAGCGTCAGCGCCTGACGCTGGCCGCCGGACAGCAGCCCCACGGGATGATCCATCCGGTCTTCCAGCCCCAGCTCCAGCTGCGCCAGCTTTTCCCGGAATCCGGCGCGGTCCTTCGCCGTGACCACGGAGAAGGGCGACCGTTTTTCCGACGCCCGCAGATAGGCCAGCGCCAGATTTTCCTCGATGGTCATGCTGGGCGCGGTGCCTTTCAGGGGGTCCTGAAAGAGCCGGCCGATGAATTTGCTGCGCTTGTAATCCGGAAGACTGGTGATATTCTGCCCGTCCAAACGGATGGTTCCCTCGTCCACCACAAACGAACCGGCGATCGCGCCGAACAGGGTGGATTTGCCCGCGCCGTTGGAGCCGAGAATGGTGATAAAATCGCCGCTGTCTAAGTGCAGGTCAACGCCGTTCAGGGCTTTTTTCTCGTTGACGGTGCCGGGGTTGAAGGTTTTGGAAATGTGACTGATCTGTAACATCAGGCTTTCCCTCCTTTTGTTGCGGGACGGACTGCGGACTTAATGGCCGGCAGGCCGATGGCCAGCGCCACGATGACGGCGGAGATCAGCTTCAGGCATTCGCTGGGCAGATCGAGCCGCAGGGCGATGGCGATGATGAAGCGGTAGAGAATGGAGCCGAGGATCGCCCCCAGCGCCTTCATCCATGTCTTGCCTCTGGGCATCAGGGTCTCGCCGATGATCAGGGAAGCAAGGCCGATGATGACCATGCCGGTGCCGAGGTTGATGTCGGCGGTCTTCTGGTACTGCGCCAGCACCGCGCCGCTGAGGGCGGTCATGGCGTTGGACAGGCACAGTCCTACGGTGACGGTAAAGGCCGTGTTAATAGAGGATGCCCGCACCATGTCCGGGTTATCCCCGGTGGCGCGGATGGAAAGCCCCAGCCGGGTTTTCAGGAACAGCGTCAGCAATATCCCGACGGCGACGGTCAGCGCCGCCGCGGGGATCAGTTTGTAGAAGCTTCCAAGATAGGGCTTTACCAGAGAGAACATGGTATCGGCCTTCACCATATTGACGTTGGAGGAAAAGCCCATCACCGCCAGATTCACGGTATACAGCCCGGTGTTGGTGATGATACCGGCGAGAATGGAGGGGATTTTCAGCTTCGTCTGCAAAAAGGCCGTGATGAACCCGGCGCAGGCGCCCGCGGCCATGGCGGCGGGAAGCGCCAGCAGAGGGTGTCCCGCCACGGCGATGGTGGCGGACACGGCGCAGCCCAGGGTGAACGCGCCGTCGGTGGTCATATCGGCGATATTCAGTATCCGGAAGCTGAGAAACAGCGCCAAAGCGACCAATGCGTAAATACAGCCCAGCTCCAGCGCACTCATGATAACGGCGGTTGAGATCATGGTTGACCCCTCCTTCTAAAAACAGCATGGTTGGGAGGGGCGCTGCCCCTCCCGGTTGTGTGGTTTTCCTTTGTCAGTTTATTCGCCGGTCTTGACCTCTACCACGGTGTTGGCCATGGAAGCGAAGGCGCTGTAGTCGATGCCCAGGGTGGCGGCGGTTTCGGTGTTGACGGTGATGATGCCGCCGTCCATCACGTGGAATTCAGGAACCGCGCCGCCCAGCAGGATGTCCATAGCCATGTCGGCGGTGTAGGTGCCGAGCTCGGTGTAGTTGACGCCGCAGGTGGCGAAGGCTCCGGCGGCTACGAAGGAATCCGCGCCGGTGTAGTGGGGGATGCCGGCCTCGTTCAGGGTCTCGGCGACGGTGACTTCGGCGGCCATGACCACGTTATCGGTGGGGGTGAAGACCGCGTCCACACGGCCGACCATGGAAGCGGCGGCTTCTACGATCTCACCGCTGGTGTTGCCGGTCTTTTCCACAAAGTCGATCTGCTTTTCCTGAAGATACGCTTTGGCTTCGGCGATGGGGGTTGCGGAGTTGGCTTCGGAGTTGGAGTACAGCAGGCCGACGGTCTTGATGTCAGGGTTGGCGGCCAGCATCATGTCCAGAATGAAGGCGGTGTTCAGGGCATCGGAGGTGCCGGTGACGTTATCCAGTCCGGTGAGACCGGCGGCTTCGGGGTCGGAAATGGCGGCGTAAACAATGGGGATGTCGGTGCCGTCGGCAGCGGTGACCATGCACTGGGCAGCCAGAGTGGCGATGGGGATGATGAGGTCAACGCCGTCGCCTACCACCTGTGCGCCGATCTGGTTCAGGACGGTTGCGTCATTCTGGCCGTTGAACTCCTGAATGTTGACCTTGATGCCCTTTTCCTGCGCCAGCGCCTGGAGCTGGGCGACGATGGCGGTGCGGATCTCATCCAGAGAAGCGTGATCCAGCTGCTGGACAATGGCGACGTTGAATTCCTGTACTGCGGGGGTGGTATCGGCAGAGGTTTCGGCGGCCGTCGAGGAAGTGGGGGCGGCGGTGGGAGCGACGGTTTCGGCAGTGCCGGAAGCCTTGCATCCGGCGAACATGGTGAGCATCATCATAACGGACAGAACCAGAGAAATAACCTTTTTCATAATAAAATACTCCTTTTTGATAGTAAAATAATTGTTGGATGGGTTTGTGGGTTCTTGCTGGGGTCGCCATCGTCTGCCGGGAGCGTACATAGGTATTTCTCCTTTCTGAAAGTAATAAAAAAGTCCCTGTTCCCCTAAGGGAACAAGGACAGAAAAAACAATTCCTGCGGTACCACCTTGTTTGCCGGAAATCCGACCGCTCTGCACGGCGCCAACACGCCGTCTGCCCGTTAACGCTGGCAATGCGTCAGAAGATACTCTGGTTACCCATTTCCCTCTGCCCTCGGCGGCCCATTTGCTGCCCCGCTCTTCGCTCTGCTCTCAGCTATGCAGAACTCTCTGTGGATGCGCCTTGCAGCTTTACTTCCGCTTCGTTGGTTTCAATTTATGCTATGCCATTTATACATCATTTGTGTACGTTTGTCAAGAACTTTTTTTCGTGTGGCGCGGACTTTTTCCTCAATACTCCCGCACCACGGCCTTGACGATGCCGATGATCTCCGCGTTGGTACCGTCGATGGGGCTGTAATTGTCATTTTCCGGCATGAGCCAGATCTGGCCGTTCCGGCGGCGCAGACGCTTGACGGTGGCCTCGTCCTCGATCCGGGCGACCACGATCTGCCCATCGTCGGCGGACTGCTGGGGGCGGACTACCACCTTGTCCCCGCTGAGGATACCGGCGTTGATCATGCTGTCGCCCCGAACCCGCAGGGCAAAGCACCCCGGGTCATTCCATGGCATGGTGCCCTCCTGATTTTCCACCGCCAGAATGGGCACGCCTGCCGTGACGACACCCACGATTGGAATCTGCCCCGGGCGCGCGCCGGTGACCAGCGCCCGCTTGCGTCCCTTAGCGCCGGGGGACTGGAGCAGCCCCTTCTCCTGCAATGCCTGCAAATGATAGCTGACGGAAGCGGTAGAGCGCAGACCCACTGCCGCCCCGATCTCCCGGACGGAGGGGGAATAGCCGTTCTCCTGAATAAATTGGTTGACATAATCCATAATCAACTGTGCTTTGTCGCTGGTTCTGGGCATAAGCATTTCCTCCATGGGTCGCCTAAACGTCTTTTTTATTTATTGTAGCACATATGAGCGAAAAAAGAAAGCCCTTTTGAAAAACTTTTTTGACACTTTTTCTTTTCGGGGCGCTATACTGGGAACAGAGCCATGTTATTTTTTGGGGGGCGGTGTTATGAACCGGGATGTGGAGCAGCAGGTATGGCAGCGAGTACTGGGGCAGTCGGAGCCTCCCCGGGGGAGTCTCCGGCCGATGGAACTGGAGGCAATGGAAGCGGCGGCGGTTTATCGGAAGCTGGCCGGACAGTTTTCCGGCAGAGGCCGGGAGCAGCTTCGGCATCTGCACGATATGCAGATGGAGATTCTCGCCTGTCTGCGGGGGATCGGGCGGCTGTCCGGCAGTGGGGGCAGAAAAACAGCGCAGATCGCCGTTCCGGAGGAGCCGGCAGCGAAGGCGCTGGAAAAGCGGTATCACTGCGCCCGGCGTGCAGTGACGGAGTATACGGTGCGGACGGTGGACGGGGATTTCGGCATTGTGTTCCAGCACCTTGCGGATTTGAGCCGGGATGAGTGCGTTCTGCTGGCCCGTCTGCTGGGGGAACAGGCGCAGAACATTTCACAATCATAGGGAAGAAGACCGAACCGGGACATGACCCACCGCAAGGCAGTCATGTCCCGGTTTTTTTCAATCCTGAATGTTCCCGATCCTTGTCAGGTTGCCGATATGCACGCCCGGCGTGACCGTAAATTCAGGGGCATTGCCCGTTTCATTTGTCCGGAAAGAAGAATATGTTAGGCACAGCGCCGGTTCCGAAGGTTTTCAGCGCCATCCGGTACATTGCCTTGGCATGAATCCTGTCGTGCCAGATGAATCTGCGCAACACCTTTCTCAGCGACCATTCCTCGTCGTAGCTTCCGAGAAAAACCTGATTCTCCAGAAAATCCCGCTGCCGCTCCAGCAGGGCAAACCCGCGTTCTCTGCATTCCGCAATGGTTCCGTTATTGTCCGCCTGAACGCCGATCTCGCCAAAGTAGTAGGCATTCACATTCTTTGTATGTTTATACATTTCCCGCGCCGTGCGGGGAATCTCGCCGTAGAAGGTGGCTCTGGGCGGCAGGGCGCTTTTGTCTTTATCCGGTATTGACCTGTACAGCGCCAGAAAGTCCCGCGCGGATTTCATGGCAAGGGATTTCAGCGCTTCGTATTCCGCCGCAGTCAGCGGCGCTTTCTCATCGTTAAAAAGCACATCCGAGTCCGCGTCGGAGACGGTAAGCGCCGACGCTTTTTCCTGAACGATCTCCGGCTCCAGAGCGTCCGGGGGAGCGTCGCCCTTCCACGCCAGGTAGGACAGGATTTCGGACGGCATTTTTCGAACAGCTTCATCTTTCGATTTCCCTCTTGTAAACGCGCCGACAAAATTGGCAGAATACAGGATGCTGTCGTCGCCATTGTGTTCCCACACGCATTGTATTTTCATAGAAACTCCCCTTTTGCTTAGACCGTAAGCTCGATCAGATTGCCCTCGACCGCGGCGATGCAGCTTTCGTAATAGCCGTCTCCTGTTGTGCGGGGGCCGCTGGTGACTTCGTAGCCGTCGGCTTTCAGCCTTGCAGTCAGTGCATCCACCGCTTCCCTGCTGCCTGTGCTGAACGCAATGTGCGCGTATCCGGTGCGGGCGGGTTCTTTGGGGGAATCTGCCAGTTCCGGCTTATTCATGATCTCAAGCCGCGCGCTGCCGTCAAAGGACAGAAAATACGACCGGAAACCCGTCCTCGGATTGTGATAGCCATCGTTTGATTCTGCGCCCAGATAGTTCACAAAGAAGCTGCGCGCCTTTTCCAGATCGTTCACATACAGCGCGGCATGTTCGATTTTCATAGCGTTCCCTCCATCATTTCCGGGTCATTCCAGTATAACATACACGGGAGGGCTTTGCAAGAACGCACAAAACTTCACCGCCGTGAAACGAACGTTTCACGGCGGTGAATTCTTATACTTCCTTATACATGGCGGCGGCATCGTCCTTGCGGACGGTTTCCGCTACCTGAAGAACCTCCACGGTCACCGTCCGGGCGCCCATGGAAATCTCGATTTTGTCCCCGACCTTTACGTCGTAACCAGCCTTGACCACGCGGCCGTTGACGCTGATGCGGCCATTGTCGCAGGCTTCGTTGGCGACCGTCCGGCGCTTGATCAGGCGGGAGACTTTGAGATACTTGTCAAGCCGCATCGCTTACTTTGCAACGTGGTCCTTCAGAGCCTTGCTTGCCTTGAAGGCGGGAACGCGGGTAGCGGGGATCTCGATGGCTTCCTTGGTGTGGGGGTTGCGGCCAACGCGGGCTTCCCGCTCCTTGGTCTCGAAGGTGCCGAAGCCGGAGACCTGCACCTTGTCGCCCTTTACCAGAGCCGCGGTAACGGCGTCAATGGCGGCGTTGATGACCCGCTCGGTGTCCTTCTTGGTCAGGCCGGCGCCCTCGGCGGCGGCAGCAATCAGTTCAGTTTTGTTCATGTTTATATCCTCTTTTCTGAAAGTGAAAATATTTTGAAAGCGTTGTTTAGATTAACATAATTCTACCCAAATTGCAAGAGATTTTTCAAAAAAACTCACAGCTTCAGGATTTTTGCGATTTTTTCGCCTTTTGGCAGCAGCAGACAGTCCTCATGGGTGATGACTTTGAACTTTACGGCGGTAAAGAAATAGCTGACGACGCCCACCAGAACCGGCACGGCGCACAGAATCAGGCGGCCTGTGCCGATCTCCCGCACGCCGACGGCTTTCAGCGCCCACAGTGCGCCCCATGCGAGAACGCCCATCACCGCCGCGGCGAAGAAGGAACGCAGAAGGTTCGGCAGGATCGCGGGTGGCTTCGGCAGCAGACGGCGCATGGACAGGATGTTCAGGATACTGATGACCACATAGCCCATCAGCAGGCCGATAGGCGTACCCAGAATGTTGATAAGCGGCATTCCCGCCAGCACGTACACCGCCACCAGATTCACAACGCCGCCAATCAGCATGTTGATGACCGGCCGACCGGCGTGGCCGTGGGCCTGCATGATGGCCGTGGAGACCAGCACCAAAGCGTTAAAGATGATGGTAAATCCCAGAACCGTCATCAGCCGGGTAGCCATTGCCAGATTTCCGCCGGAATATCCCCCCAGCAGAGCGGTAATCGGCTCGGCCAGCAGGGCAAGGCCGAAGGCACAGGGCATGGCGATCAGCCCGGTGATCCGCACGGCGGATTCCTCCGTGGCCTTGGCTTCATCATCGCCGCAGAGGGTCAGGTGGGAAGTGATGGCGGGAATGATGCTGATGGTAATGGGGGTGATGAAGGCGCAGGGCATGTTGAAAATGGTCAGGCACATACCGTAAACGCCCCGCATGGTGTCGGCAGAGGACTGGGTGTAGCCCAGATTCAGCAGCTGCCCCATGTAAATTTTGGTTTCCAGCATGGTCATCAGCTGCAAGGCGGCGGAGCCGAAGGTGATGGGAATGGCAATGGCCAGCAGCCCCCGGGCGGTCTCCCGGTAGGAACGAGGCTCTTCCTCCGTCCGGGGCAGAAGGGCGTAGCTCTTCCGGAAGCGGCCGAACAGATAGATCGCCGAAACAAGGCAGCTTGCCGTGACGCCCAGAATCGCGCCGCCTGCGGCCAGAGGAATCTCGTTGGTCATTTTCAGGATCGCCAGCGCCGCGCCCATACCCACGATCAGCTTCACCACGGCCTCCAGCACCTGAGAAACGGAGGTGGGCAGCATGTTCCCCTGCCCCTGAAAGAAGCCACGGTAGGTGCTCATGACGCAGATAAGCAGCACGCAGGGGCCGAGGCACCCAATGGCCGCCCATGCGTCGGGCTGGTTCTGGAAGGCCGCCAGCTGGCGGCAGAACACCGTCATCAGCAGACTGCCCGCAATGCCCAGCGCCAGAAAAATGCCTCGTGCGGTATGGTAAATCCGCCGCACCTGATTGTAGTGGTCAAGGGAGCTTGCCTGCGAGATCATCCGGCTCATGGCAACGGGCAGTCCGGCGGTGGAGATCATCAGCAGTACGTTATAGATGTCGTAGGCCGTATTGAAGTAGCCGAAGCCCTGCTCGCCGATGATGGCGTTGAGGGGAATTTTGTACAGAGCGCCGATGACCTTGACAATGGCCGTTGCCATTGCGAGCAGCGCGGTGCCCTGAAGAAAATTCTGCTTTTTTTGCATATCAGACATGGTTTCATCCTTTCTGCGGGGGAATGCGGGGTCACTTCGTTTCTTCAAACAGCCGGGGGATGGCGTATTCGGTCAGCTCCTCCACGACCTTCTTCATGTCGATGGTGGGGAATTGGCCGTTTTCGTAGAGGATTTTGCCCCGCACCATGGTCATGGCCACGTCACCGCCCTTGGCAGACCAGACGAGACCGTTCAGAACATTGTGGCAGGGGATCAGATGGGGGGCGGAAAAGTCGATGAGCGCGATATCCGCGTCCATGCCAACCTGAAGCATTCCGCATTCCTTGGCGCGTCCCTGTGCCTGTGCGCCGGAAACAGTCGCCATCATCAGGGCGGCGGGAGACGGGAGGGCGGCGGGATTGCCGCTTTCCTTCCGGGCGGACATGGCGGCAAAGCGCATGACCTCAAACATGTCCAGATTCCCGCACTCGATGGCGCCGCCGGTGCCGAGGGCTACGTTCATCCCCGCCTTGACGGATTCCAGAATAGGGGTGGAGGACTGGCCGTTTTTGTAGGCGGACACGGGGGTCGCTACGGCGCAGACGCCCTTCTTCCCCAGCAGTTTACGCTCGTCCTCCGTTAAATATGTACAGCCTGCAGCAGTGGTGGGGCGGCTGAATACATTGTGGCAGTTTAACAGCTCGCCGGGGTTCATGCCGGTGCGCTCCAGACAGGAGTCCACCTCGCTCTGGGTCTCCGCAAGATGCAGCTGCATTCCCAGATTCTGCTCTGCGGCGTAGCCCACCAGACCTTCCCAGAGCCGGTAATTGCTGATGTACTCGCCGTAGATCCCGGCATCAATTTTGATACGGCCGCCGTCGAAGCCGTTCCACTTCTCCGTGACCTTTACCAGCTCCCGGCACTGCTCGTCGATCTCGAAGTCAAAGTCCTCGTTCTCGTCGATGAAGCGGTAGCTGGACAGCGCCAGATTGGCCTTGATGCCGGATTCCGCCACGGCCTCGGCGGTGGCGTTGGGGTAGTAATACAGGTCGGAAACCGAGGTAACGCCGAAGCGCAGGCACTCGGCGATGGCGAGAGATGCCGCCGCTTTGGCGCTGCGGGAGTCCATTTTCGCTTCCTTTTGCAGCAACGCCTGAAGGGCTTCGGTGTTGCCCAGATCATCGGTGAAGCACCGCAGACTGGCAGTCGCCAGATGGGTGTGGCAGTTGATAAGGCCGGGGATAGCCACCATGCCGGTGCCGTCCACAATGGCCTTGGGCGCTTCGGCAGGGGGCTTTCGCTCAATGGAGACGATCTTCCCGTCCTCGATGCCGATATAAGCGCCAAAAATGACCTCCATCCGGGGGTTCATGGTCACGGCTGTAACATTGGAAATGAGGGTGTCCAAATTGGCACACTTCCTTTCGTGTAGCGTGGGCGTTATTTTGCCCCATCCGCCATGAGGCGGAACAGCTCCTGCTTCTGCTCCAGCACGCCCGGGAGCATTTCGATGTACTGTTCGGGGAATTTGGGATTATGGAACCGGCGGAGAGTCCCATCGGGGAGATTGACCTTGTTCATGCCCCCGCCCCCCAAAGAGAGGATGGTATGCACTTCCTCCATCATGTAGATGTTGTACAGGCAGTCCAGGTTGTCCCGGCTCCAGCCTACGTTCTCGAAGCTGCCGGACATGTATTTCTGGCGGTAGAGGTAATAGGGCTTGTAGCCCAGCGCCCGGAGGGTCTGCTCCGCGTAGGCGACCATTTCGGCGACGTCCCCGGCGGAGGGGAGATTCTCCCGCCTTTCAAACAGGTCGGCGCCCTTTTTCAGGGCGAGGGTGTGGACGGTGATGTTGGCGGGATTCAAAGTCGCCACGGCGTCCAGACTGCGGCGGAAGCCCGCCGTGCTGTCCGCGGGAAGGCCCGCAATCAAATCCATATTGATGGCACTGAAACCAGCAGCCGACGCTTCGCCGTAGGCGCGAAGCACGTCCGCCGCCTTGTGGGGCCGCCCGCAGGCGCGTAAGACGGCGTCCTCCATGGTCTGGGGGTTGATGCTCATGCGGTCAGCGCCGCCGGAACGGATAACTTGAAGCTTTTCCAAATCCAGCGTATCCGGGCGGCCGCCCTCTACGGTGAATTCCACGCACCGGGACAGGTCAAAATTGTCCCGGATGACGCGCAGCAGGCGCTCCATCTGAGGAGCGGAAAGAGTCGTGGGGGTGCCGCCGCCGATGTAGAGGGTGCGGACGGTTCTCCCGGACTGCGCCAGAAGTCTGCCCGTGACCGCAATTTCCTGTTCCAGCGCCCGCAGATAGGGTTCCAGCAGTTCCGTTTTCCTGCCGATGGTGCGGCTGACGAAGCTGCAATAGGTGCAGCGGGTGGGGCAGAACGGAATGCCGACGTACAGCGACAGATCGCTGGGCTGCAGCATATTCACCGCCCGGACTGTGGAGACTGAGCAGTCAATGGCCAGCCTGCGGCGGTCATCGGTGACGTAATATACATCCCGCAGCAGCTCGTCTGCGGACTTGGGTGTGCCGCCCTCCAGCAGATGCTTGGTCGTGATTTTCGTGGGTCGGACGCCGGCCAGCGCGCCCCATGGGGGCGTAACGGGCAGCAGCTGTTTCGCGGCCAGATAATAGCTCTGCTGCAATGCCCGGCGGCGCAGTCGGACGGTTTCGTCCGCCGCCTTGATCCGCCGGGTAGCCGCGGCAGTGGTGCCGTTTACAGTGATTTTCGTGACTGCGGTAAGCCAGACCTTTCCCCGGTGGAGGGACGAAACCGCCTCCCCTTCCGTGTTGTCGGGAAACAGGGACAGCTGTAACTGCTCCACGGCATAGCGGTCGTCATGACCGTGTAGTGTCAGTTTCATAAGAACCTCGGTTATCGTAAGTAGGGGTTATACCGCTTTTCCTCCGCCAGCGTCGTATCCATGCCGTGGCCGGGGTAGACCCGGTAGTCGGTGGGAAGCCCCGCCAGACGGCGCAGAGAGGCTCGCATGGCCGCGTCGCTGCCGCCGGGGAGGTCGGTACGGCCGCAGGAACCGGCAAACAGGGTATCCCCGGAGAACATGGCATCGTCAATCAGCAGGCACACGGAGCCGGGGGTATGGCCGGGGGTGCGGATGACGGAAATCGTCAGCCCCGCGAGGTGCAGGGTGTCCCCCTCGTCGTAGGTTTTGGTATAGTAGAGCGGCCCCGCCGTCATCTGGGGCGGCATGGTCAGCTCGTCGGCGCAGAGATAGACGTCGCAGCCGGTCTCGGCGGCGATCTCCTTTACGCCGCCCACATGGTCAAAATGTCCGTGGGTCAGCAGGATCGCTTCCACGGTCAGCCCCAGAGCCTTCACCTCGCTCAGCACCTTTTCCGGGGTGTAGCCGGGGTCGATGACACAGCAGGCTTTTGACGCGCTGTCGTGGACGATGTAGCAGTTGGTTCCGTAAGCCCCAAGGGTCAGCGTGTGAATGTTCAGCATACTATCACCTACCGGGTGTGAATCTTGTCATTTTCTTCTGGGCGTATCCATCAGCTGCTCCGTGTCCAGAATCAGGGTCACGGGGCCGTCGTTGACGGACTCCACCTTCATATCCGCGCCGAAGCGGCCGTGCTGAGGGGGATACCCCAGACTGGCGCAGTCGGCAAGGAACTGCTCATACAGCCGCTCCCCCAGTTCCGGGTTCGCGGCGTCGGTAAAGCTGGGGCGGCGGCCCTTGCGGCAGTTGCCGTAGAGGGTGAACTGGCTCACCACCAGCACCTCGCCGCCCACCGCGTCCAGTCCCAGATTCATTTTGTCGTTTTCGTCGGTAAAAATCCGGAGTCCCAGCGCTTTTTCCGCCAGATACCGGCATTCCTTTTCGGTATCGTTGGGACCCACGCCCAGAAGAATGAGAAAGCCCTTCCCGATTTTTCCCACCACCTGGCCGTCAATGGCGACGGAGGCGGAATTGACTCTTGTCAGTACAGCGCGCATAGCGTCTCTCTCCTTAATTCTGTCCTCTGCGGGAGCCGACCACGTCCCGGATGTTCAGCAGCTTCGTCCGCACGGATTCCAGCTCCGCCACGTCCTTGACTTCAAACCGGATGGTGATGGCGCTGCGGCCGCCGGGCAGGTCTTTGCCGCTCATTTCCTTGACCCGGACACGGGCGGTGGACAGCACCATGGCCACGTCCAGAATCAGCCCGTCACGGGTGATGCAGTCCAGCTCCAGCGTGGTCTCAAAGGGCTGCTCTTCCTGCGTCGCCCAGCGGACGCGCACCCAGCGGGCGGCCTGACGGGGGTCTTCCCGGTTCTGGGCGTTGGGGCAGTCCGCCCGGTGGATGCTGACGCCGAAGCCCTTGGTGATGAATCCCACGATTGGGTCGCCGGGGACGGGGGTGCAGCATTTGGCGAACTTGATCATGCAGGAATCGATGTCCTCCACAATGACGCCGTTGACCGCGTGGCGGTTCTGGGTGACCGCTTCGGAATCGGGGCGGAAGCGCAGGGGGCTTTGGGGCAGCTTTTCCGCGGTCTGCTGCTTCAGCGCCTTGTTGATATCGTCCCGGATGCGGCCGACGGCCTTGGCGGCGGTCAGTCCGCCGTAGCCGATGGCGGCGAACATATCGTCCCAGGTGTCGAAGGACAGTTTTTTCAGCAGCTGCCCTTCCAGCTCCGGGTCTGTGGCAGCGGTGAGGGGCAGCCCCACCCGCTTCATTTCCGACTCAAAGGACGCCTTGCCGTGGACGATATTCTCTTCCCGCTTCTCCTTCTTGAACCACTGCTTGATCTTGGTTCTGGCCTGATTGCTCTTGCAGATGGTCAGCCAGTCCCGGCTGGGACCTTTGGCGGATTTGGAGGTCAGCACCTCCACGATATCGCCGTTTTTCAGGGTGGTGTCGATGTTGGCGATGCGGTTATTCACCTTCGCGCCGATCATGGAATTTCCCACGCCGGAATGGATGGCGTAGGCAAAGTCGATGGGCGTGGAGCCGGCGGGCAGGGAAACGATCCGCCCCTTGGGGGTGTAGACGAACACCTCGTCGTCGAACATGTCGATCTTCATGGACTGGACGAACTCTTCTGCGTCGGAGTCCTGCTGGCTTTCCAGCAGACGGCGCACCCACTCGAAGTCCTTCTCCGTACCCGTGCCGGTGCCCTGCTTGTACTTCCAGTGAGCGGCGATACCGTATTCGGCGGTCTCGTGCATCTGCCATGTGCGGATCTGCACCTCGAAGGGGATGCCCTGAGAGCCGATGACGGTGGTGTGCAGGGACTGGTACATATTGGGCTTGGGCGTGGAGATATAGTCCTTGAACCGTCCCGGCACCAGACTGAACAGGTCGTGGACATGCCCCAACACGTTATAGCAGTCGGGGATGGTGTCCACAATGACCCGGAAAGCGTAAATGTCGTACAGCTCGTCAATGGTCTTGCCCTGGGCGAGCATTTTCCGGTAGATGGAGTAGACGTGCTTAATCCGTCCGTAGGTGGTGTTGTGGATGCCTACGGAGGTCAGGCGCTGGGTGATCTTGTCCTGGATGGTGCGCATAAAGGCCTCGTCCTTCTCCTTGTGGGCCTGAAGGTAGGACATGATCTCGTTATACTCCATGGGCGCGAGGTAGCGCAGAGCGGTATCCTCCAGCTCCCACTTGATCTTCTGCATACCAAGGCGGTGGGCAAGGGGCGCGTAGACGTCCATTGTCTCCCGGCACTTCTGAATCTGCTTTTCCGGCGTCTGGTACTGCATGGTGCGCATGTTGTGGAGCCGGTCGGCGATTTTGATCAGCACCACCCGGATGTCCTTGCTCATGGCCATGAACATCTTGCGCAGATTCTCCATCTGCGCCTGCTCGGAGGAGGAGAAGTTTGCCCGGGTCAGCTTTGTGACGCCCTCCACCAGCTCCGCCACGGTGGGGCCGAAGATTTTCTCAATGTCCTCATGGGAGGCGTCGGTGTCCTCGATGCAGTCGTGGAGCAGGGCGCCCAGAATGGCGTCGCAGTCCAGCCCCATCTCCGCCACGATCTGGGCGACCGCCAGCGGGTGGATGATGTAGGGGGAACCGTCCTTCCGTTTTTGCAGCTTGTGCTTCTGGTTGGCGTAATCCACGGCACGGTCGATGAGCGCCATGTCCGCGCCAGGCAGGTGCTTTTTGATTGCGTCGCACATGGACGCGTAATGTTCTTCAAAGGATTCCATTTCAAACTCAGCTCTCTTTCGCGTGCAGCAGCCGCTGCATGGTCTGGCTTCGGCTCAGGTCGGCCTTTCCTTCTCCGGGGGTCAGCCGGATGGAAACATATTTATGCTGCCGCTGGACGGTGAGCAGTCCCACGTCCCGGAAAATATCCAGACAGGTGAGCATCTGCCCCAGATTCAACGGTTGTCCCGACCAGCGGACGATCTTGCGGCACAGGCACATGGGTGATTCCTGCACAGGGTTCGCGGCGTCCAGATACCGCCACACCAGCGCCAGCATCTTCCGGTCAGGCAGCAGCGCCGCGGCCTCGCCGGAGGTCAGATTTCCCCGCTGCATGTCCCGGTAAGGCGCGGCGTCGGGCAGGCACTCGGCGCTGCAGCTGGGGCGGATATCGATGACGTTCATCTGCACGGTACGCGTCCCCCGGAATTCGTTCACCTGGGGGGTGAAGGCCACGTCCACTAAGTCCCCCGGCTGGATGGACACCGTCTGGGGCGTGGCGGAAAAGTAGATGGCGTTCAGGTACATGTGTCCGCTGCACAGGCGCAGGCGCATATGCCGTCCGCCGCCCACCATGCTGATGCGGTCGATGGTCAGATTCTTCATCATCAGCACCGGCTTGGGGCAGCCGTTGCCGCAGGGCTCCAGCATTTGCAGGGCGTCCACATTGTGCAGGGTCAGCAGCTCCGGGGAAACGGCGCAGTCCACATCCAGAACCGTCCGCGGCACGTCGTCTGTGTAATACTGCGCGGCCAGCGCGCAGATCTGGCGGCGGAATTCCGGAATGTTGGCGCGGGAAATGGTAAAGCCCGCGGCCAGCTCATGGCCGCCGTAGCTTTCCAGCAGCGGAGACAGGGCGCTCAGGGAGGCAAACAGGTTGAAGCCCCCGTGGCTGCGGGAGCTGGCTTTGCCGTGCTCGCCGTCCAGACAGATCAGGAAGGTGGGGCAGGCGTATTCCTCGGCAATGCGGCTGGCCACGATGCCCACCACGCCCTGATGCCAGCTTTCATCCGCCAGCACGATGGCCTCCGGGGGCTTGCCCATGGGCAGCATGGACACGGCCTGCCGGTAAATTTCCGATTCCACGGCCTGCCGCTGCCGGTTCAGCTCGCACAGTCCCCGGGCGGCCTCGGCGGCCTTGTCCGGGTCGTCGGTGAGAAACAGTTCCACCGCAAGATCGATCTGTCCCATCCGTCCGGCGGCGTTGATGCGGGGCGCCAGCATGAAGCCGATGGAGGACGCGCTGACGGTCTCCGGGGCGCAGCCGCACTCTGCCATCAGCGCCGCGATGCCCGGGCGCTTGGTATGCGCCAGAGATTCCAGACCTCTCGCCACGAACACCCGGTTCTCCCCTTGCAGGGGCATCACATCCGCCACGGTGCCGAGGCATACCATGTCGGCGTATTCTTCCAGCACTTTTTCCTGAGAGCCGCACAGGGCGGAAGCCAGCTTGAAGGCCACGCCCACGCCGGAGAGATTCTTATGGGGATAGCCGCCATCGCAGCGGTGGGGGTCCACCACAGCAACCGCGGCGGGCAGCGTCTGCTTGCACTCATGATGGTCGGTGATGACGAGATCAATGCCCAGCTGCTTACACAACTCCGCCTCATTGACGGCGGTGATGCCGCAGTCCACGGTGACGATCAGCTTGACGCCCTCGGCGTGAAGCTGGTGAATGGCGATGGGATTCAGGCCGTAGCCCTCCTCCAGACGGCCGGGAATGTAGCTCACCACATCCGCGCCGTGGCGGCGGAGAAAATCCGTCAGCAAACAGGTGGCGGTGATGCCGTCTACGTCGTAGTCGCCGAACACGGCGATCTTCTCACCCCGGGACATGGCAAGTCCCACCCGGCCGGCAGCCTTGTCCATATCCGTCATCAAAAAGGGGTCAAGCAGGGGCGCGTTGCAGTCTAAGTAAGCTCTGGCCTGTCGATCATCCCCGATCCCCCGGGAGGCCAGCACCATGGCGGCCAGCGGAGCGTAGCCGCTGCCAACCAATGCGTTGACAGCCCCCGCCTCCAGCTGGGACACCTTCCAAATTCCGTATTTCACGATTCATGCACATCCAGTAATAACATTTTCCCTATATTATAGCAAAAATGAACGGGATGTACAATAGGCAGTTGGGAATTTTCTTGTTTAAGGGATTTCAGGGGTATCTCCCCGCTCCCGCCCCGGCGTGACCTGCATGATGGTCACGGCGAGCAGCGGGGCAAAGATCATGCCGCCCACGCCCCAGAGCTTGTAGCCGACGTACAGCGCCATCAGCGTCACCAGGGGGTCAAGCCCCAGATGCCGCCCCACCAGCTTCGGCTCCAGCATGGAGCGGGACAGGGTGACCACGGCATAAACGCCCAGCAGGCCGATTGCCCTCGCGCCCTCCCCCTGCAAAAAGCAGATCACTGCCCAGGGTACCAGCACGGTGCCGGTACCCAGCACGGGCAGTGCGTCCACCAGCGCGACCACCAGCGCCCACAGCGGGGCGTAGGCGATCCGCAGCACCACGAACCCCAGCGTCAGAATGGTGAACGTCACGCCCATCAGCTTCAGCTGCGCCGTCAGCCACCCGCCCACGGCATTTTTCATACGCTTCAGGGCGTCCGTGGCGGGCTTGAGCTTTTCCTCGGGCAGACGTTTTTTCAGCCAGCTTTTGATCTTCGGCAGCCGGGCGGAGATCAGGAAGGAGGAGATCACCGCCGTTCCCAAACTCAGCGCACCGTCGGGAATGTGGCTCAGAATGTTTCCCGCCAGCCCCAGAATATACCGGATGACCTTGTCCAGCAGAGATGTTCCATTGGAGAAGAAGGAGGTCACGTTCTCGCTGAGCAGGGGCTGCACGCTCTGGGGCGTGTGGGACGCCAGCTCCAGCAGCCAGCTTTGCAGCAGGCCGATGCCGGATTTTGCCGTATCCTCCAGATCGGGCAGCACCCCCGCCACCCTTCGCAGCTCCCGCAGAGCAAAGGCGCAGAGAATCAGCACCAGCATGGCAAGAAAGCAGAAGGCCATACTGACGCCGATGCCGGAGCACACACACCGTGGAACCCGCCGTTTCTGGAGGAAGCCCACCATAGGCTCCGCCGCGAAGGCCAGCAGCGCCCCCAGCAGAAAGGGAAAGCAAAGCGGCAGAAGAAACCGGGCAGCCAGCCACACGGCAAAAAACGCCGCCAGCACGGATATGCTTTTTTTCACCGCGGGACGCAAAAAGATTCCTCCTTTCCGACAAATACTTTGATAATATGGGGTTGCATTCTAAGAAAAGTATGTTACAATACATTGTGGAGAAACAGGTGTTGTTCTGTCACACACAAATTGAACCAGTTTTAAGGAGGTCCGACATGTCGACCAAACCCAAATACTATATTGTAGAGTCTTCCGCCCTGCCGGAGGTTTTCCTGAAGGTAGCGGAGGCAAAGCGTCTGCTTTCCACCGGCGAAGCGTCCACCGTCAACGAAGCCACCCGCATGACCGACATCAGCCGCAGCGCATTCTACAAGTACCGGGACGCCGTGCTGCCCTTCCAGAGCATGATGACCGGCCGCATCATCACCTTCCAGCTGCTGCTCCACGATGAGCAGGGACTCTTGTCCGAGATCCTGGGCGTCTTTGCCGACGCCGGCGCCAATATCAGCACCATCAATTCCATCGTTCCCACAAACGGTACGGCGGTCGTGACCATCTCCGCGGAAACCATCGACCTGACCATGACGCTGGAGGAACTGATGAACCGCCTCTCCGCCATTCAGGGCGTGCTGAAGGCGGACGTGCTGGCCGGATAACCCCATATTCTGAATTGCAAAACCGCCGCCGCTGTTTTCTGCGGCGGTTTTCTTCAGGCAGCACCGCGCAATTCGGCAAGAAGTCTCAGCCAGGATTTTTGTTCCAATTCAAAGTTTCAAAAATGGAGGAATACTGTATGTATTTCCCATTTTTGAAACTGCGGAAGTGGGGCAAAAAGACGGCTGAGACTCGCAGACGCAATTGTGCGGTGCTGCCTTCGTCACACTTCGCCCATCCCTGACATACGATGAATCGGGAGGGGTGCGATATGCTCATCGTGCAGAAATATGGAGGAACGTCCCTTGCGGGAATGTCGCGCCTGCGCGCCGCGGCTCGTAGGGTCACGGGGCTGGCCCGGCAGGGAAATCAGGTCGTCGTGGTGGTTTCCGCTCAGGGGGATACCACGGATATGCTCATCGAAAAGGCCACTCAGGTAAACCGCCGGGGCTCCGCCCGGGAGATGGACGCATATCTTGCCGCCGGGGAGCAGATGTCGGCAGGGCTGATGACCATGGCCATCGGGGCTATGGGTTACAGCGCCGTCAGTCTCACCGGCTGGCAGGCGGGCATCCGGACCGACGGCGTCCACGGCAACGCCCGGATACAAAATATCGACGTCGCCCGCATCCGCCGGCAGCTGGACGCGGGAAAGATCGTGGTCGTGGCAGGCTTTCAGGGCGTCGATCCCGAGGGGGACATCACCACGTTAGGGCGCGGCGGTTCGGACACCACGGCGGTAGCTCTGGCGGCATGGCTGAAGGCCGACCGCTGTCAGATCTTCACAGACGTGGACGGCGTCTATGACCGGGACCCCAGAATTTACTCCGACGCCACCCGTTTCGGGCAGATCAGTTATGCGAAAATGATGACGCTGATCGAGAATGGCGCGCAGGTGCTCCACGACCGCAGTGTGGAGCTTGCCAGAGAGCACGGGATACCGATAGAAGTTCTTTCCGCCTTCACCGGAGACCCCGGCACCATAGTAGGGGATTTAGAATCATACTACCCAACCAAAACGTAAGATATTCCCCGCAGGAGCAAAAAAAGCGTGTAAAAAAGCAACCGTCCCGGACCGTGCTGACAGCACAGTCCGGGACAGAAAATTTTATGGGAAATTTGTGGACTTCTGTTAACAAGAGTAAGGCCACGTGTTACACGTGTTATACGTAAAGTACTCCATATGGCACCCTCCCTATAACCATTCGTCAAAATTTCCGCTGAATCTCCGCCGCGCCGCGGCTCAGTATATTCTCCGCATTCTCCCCCAATACCTGCTCCAGCAGCGCGTATTCCGACAGGCTTCCGTGGGGGACTGCCCACGCCCCGGCGTCGGTTCCGGGGGCGATCAGGCCGCCCATGGCCGCAAAGGCGGCCACATTTTCCATGGCGCTTTCCAGAATCGCCGCTACAGCGGCTTCGTCAAAGCGCCCCGTTCCCCGCAGGTTCCCGATGGTGGACAGCGTAGGCACCCACACCGTTCCGTTTTCGCGCATGGCGTGGAGGGCGTCCGTGTCCAGATACGCGCCGTGTTCCACGGAATCCACCCCGGCCAGCGCTGCGGCTTCCACCGTCCGGGCGCCGTTGGCGTGGGCCATTACGGCAAAGCCTTCCTCGTGGGCAATATGGATCAGCTCCCGGATGGTTTCCGGGGGAAGGCCGTCCTCGGTCAGCACGCCGAAGCGATCAAAATCCATCAGACCGGAGATCATGATTTTGATAAAATCCGCGCCGTCCGCCCGCTTTTGAGTAACCATAGCGGCATACTGGGATAGATTTTCGTACTTTTCTCCGATGAATCCGCCGTAGTGACCCTGCGCGCACAGCGGAGACAACGGCGTGCGGTAGGTGATGCCATACTCCCCCGCCAGCGACCGGGCTTTCGCCCCCACGCCCCAGCGGTCGCCGCCGTCACGGAGGTAGGCAAAGCCCAGCTTCCGGTAAGTTTCCAGCACCCGGCGAACCCAAACTTCATCCACGCTACCGGAATGCCGGGCGATCGCCCGCTTCCAGTCCGCGCCGTCCAGAACCATGTGAATATGACAATCGCACCGCACGGGAAAACACTTCCTTTCAGGCTCAGTATAACAGATTTCGGCAGACTGTGCAAGCACGGCCATTTTCCATAAGGTTAGTTGACGCTAACCCAATGCTGTGCTATAATATGGTTAAACTTTCAGAAAGAAGGGTTATTATGATTCAAACGACTGTGCAGGTATCCGGTATGGCCTGTTCCATGTGCGAAGCCCATGTGAACGACGCCGTCCGCAGCGCGCTGAACGTCAAAAAGGTTACCTCCTCCCACGCGAAGGGCGAGACCGTCATTCTGTCCGACGAGCCGCTGGATGAGGGTAAGCTCCGGGAGACGATCAACGCCACCGGCTATCAGGTGGGCGGCATCAGCTCCGCGCCTTATGAAAAGAAGGGCCTGTTCTCTTTCCTGCATAAGTAAACCCCATATTGGAAAAGCCGACAGCGAAAACCGCTGTCGGCTTTGTCTATCAATAGCTCATACTGAACTCCTATTAAAATCTTTAAAAAAGATTTTAATCAGGAAATAGTATCAGACCGTCAGGTTCTGAATCCACTTGCCCTGTTTCAGCATGACCGTACCAATGACGCACTTGATGAAGTCGGTAGCCTGACAGATAGCGTATAGCGGCAGAATGGGCAGGTTCGTAAACCGGCTCAGGCAGAAGGCCAGCGGCACGCAGAACACCCACATGAAGCAGCTGTCAAACAGGAACGTCACGAAGGTCTGTCCGCCGGAACGGAGGGTGAAATAGGTGGCGTTGAGATAGGAGCCGAAGGGCATCATCACGGCGGAGATCCAGATCAGCTGCGCCGCCAGATGCCGCACGGCGTCGGTGGTGTTGTAGATGCCGGGGAACGCCTCGGAAATCGCCGCCATCAGGCCGCCGAACACGACGCCCGACGCAATGGACACGGCGATGAGCTTCCGGTTGGTGTCCCGCACGTCCTCCTCCGAGTGCCCCGCGCCCAGCATCTGCCCCATGATAATGCCGACGGAATTGCCCATGGAAAGATAGACGACGCTCCCCAGATTGAACAGGGTGCTGCAAATGTTCATGGCAGGCACCACGTCCAGCCCGCAGGTGGAGTAGCACTGGTTCAGGACGGCCATGCCGCTGGACCAGAGGAATTCGTTGACCAGCAGGGGCATGCCCTTGATGGTGATGGATCTCAGTAACTTGCCGGGGATGTACATGGAACGGTAAGCGCCCACGATAAAGGCGTTGCGGGCTTTGTGGCTGTGTGTCCACCCCGCCACGATGGCAAGCTCCACGTACCGGGAAATGACTGTGGCGATGGCCGCGCCCTCCACGCCCATTTCCGGCGCGCCGAATTTGCCGAAGATCAGGATGTAGTTCAGCACCAGATTCACGAACACCGCCGCAATGCCGCCCAGCATGGGAATGAAAGTCTCCCCGGTCTCCCGGAGGGTGCTGGAATAGGTGTTGGTCAGGGCGAAGGGCAAAAAGCCCCAGAGCATGATGGCCAGATATTTAAGGCCGTGATCCAGCGCCCCGGCGGCAGTGGCGGCGTCGCCCTCGCCGGTGAGGTAAAGCCCAATCAGACTGGAACCGCCCAGTAGGAAAATGGCCGCGCCCACCAGAGATATGACGATGCAGATCAAAAACTTGAAGCGGAAGGTGTGGCGGATGCCCTCGTCATCCTTGGAGCCGTAGAACTGGGCGGTGAAGATACCCGCGCCGGAGCTTGCGCCGAAGACGCACAGGTTGAATACGAACAGCAGGCCGTTGACGATGGAAACGCCGCTCATGGGAACGGTGCCGACCTGCCCGACCATGATGTTGTCCAGCAGGGACACAAAGTTGGTGATGCCGTTCTGGATGATAATGGGGATGGCTACCCCAAAGACCCGGCGGTAAAACGCCTTGTCTCCGATGTAACGATGATGCATAAAAACCTCAAATCAGAATTTTTCATACTATTTCCTGATTAAAATCTTAATTTTAATCAGGAAGGCTCCCCCATTTAGGGGAGCCTTCCAAAAGTGTGCGCACAGAATCAGATTTCTTTTCCGCCGATGAACACCCGCTTCTGGGTGTAATCCGCGTTGGTGACAACGAAGTCCGCCAGCTTGCCGGTCTCGATGGTGCCGACCTTGTCCGCCGCGCCGATGGCCTTGGCGGGGTTGAAGGTCGCCGCGCGGATGGCCTCTTCCTCGGGGACGTTCCACTTCAGGACGTTTTGCAGGCAGGTCCACAGGTTGGTAGCAGAGCAGGCGATGGTGCCGTCGGCCAGCTTGGCCACGCCGCCGCGAAGCCACGCGTCCTGACCGCCCAGCTGGAACCTGGTTCCCTCCGGCTCACCGGCGCAGCGGCCGGAATCGGAGATCAGCACCATCCGGTCGCGGAACATGGTGAAGGCCAGACGGACAGCGGCAGGATGGATATGGTAGCCGTCGCAGATGATCTCGGCCTGGACGCCCGGGGTTTCCACTGCGGCGGGAATGACGCCGGGGTTGCGGTGGTGGATGGGGGGCATGGCGTTGTACAGGTGGGTCAGGTGGGTGACACCGGCGTCGATGGCGGCTCTGGCGTGGTCATAGTCGGAATCGGTGTGGGCGATGGAGACGGTACACAGCTCCTTGGCCTTGGCGACAAATTCCGCCGCGCCGGGCAGTTCGGGCGCGACATCCACGATGCGGACAAGACCGCCGCAGCCCTCGTACAGCTTCTTGAAGCCCTCAAAATCCGGGTCCTTCAGGTAGTCGGGGTTCTGTGCGCCGCGCTTCTTGTAGGAGAAGTAGGGCCCCTCCATCTGGATGCCCATGAGACGGGACAGTCCCTCGGGGGCTTCGGCGTGGAGCTGCTTCGCGGTGGCGAAGGCTTTTTCCAGCACGTCGTAGGGCAGGGTCATGGAGGCGGGGGCAAAGGAGGTCACGCCGCACTTGGCATAGAAAGCGGCCATCCGCTTGAGTCCCTCGTAATCGCCGTCGGAGAAGTCCGCGCCGGAGTTGCCGTGGCTGTGGACGTCGATCAGGCCGGGGATGACGGTGGCACCGTTTAAGTCAACGGCGTCAGCGGGGACGTTTTCGGGGAGGACTTCGCCGAACAGGCCGTCCCGCACCTCAAAGGCACCGGTACGGAACCGGAAATCAGGAGTAAAAATTCGCGCGTTTTTGTAAAACATGGTCTTTCTCCTTTTCGGACTGAATATTTTCCGTATGAGTATGGTAGCACGCCGCGGCGAAAAAAGCAATCCGGAATCGCGGAGTTTTCCCAAATCTTTTCCTTAGGGTCTATCTGAAAACCGGGAATATGACCAACAGCGAGGGATTTTTCGCCTGCTGAAGCCATTTTTCCGCAGGAATACTTTGTGTATTACAAGGGAAAATGGTGCACAGCAGGCGGAAAAGACCCGCTGTTTGGGCATGTTGACGGTTTTCAGATAGACCCTAAGAAAAGCCTGTGAAAAGCGTTTGTCGAATTGCGCCGCGTTTCCCTTGACTTTTTTCACTGGGGCGTTATAATAAATTCAGGATTATTTCCAGAAAAGAAGGAGCGGAAATTCTATGTATTATCATATGAACATTGCGGGCCTTGAGCGGGATCTGCCCATCTGCCCGGTAAATGATTCTCTGTCCATTGCCGGATTTGTAATCTTCGGCGATCAGGAGCTGACCGTGGCCTGCGCCCGGGAGCTGCTGAAACGCGCGCCGGAATATGACTACATCATCACCGCGGAGGCCAAGGGCATTCCTCTGGCCCACGAGATGGCCCGTCAGGCCGGGGATAAGAAGTACATGCTGGCACGGAAAGCCCCCAAGCTGTACATGCGGGACATTTTCAGCGTTTCTGTGCATTCCATCACCACCGCCAAGGAGCAGAAGCTGTATCTGGACGGCGCGGACGCCGCACTGATGAAGGGCAAGCGCATCCTCATCGTGGACGACGTGATCTCCACCGGCGAGAGCCTGAAGGCGCTGGAAACTCTGGTAGAGGAAGCAGGCGGCATCATCTGCGGACGCATGGCCGTTCTGGCTGAGGGCGACGCGCAGGAGCGTTCCGACCTCGTCTATCTGGAAAAGCTGCCCCTGTTCAACCCGGACGGCAGCGTGAAGGGATAAACTACGTACCACTGCGGGAAAGCCCGCTAAAATAAATGTAAAGAGGAGAGATATTTATGTATTGTAAGAATTGCGGCAAGCAGCTGCCCGACGGCGCACAGTTCTGCGACGGGTGCGGCGCGCGGCAGGTCGATGACGGCTACAGCGCACAGCAGGTCAAGAGCGGGTACGTCGCCTACACCAATGGCCGGGAGCCGAAGCCTTCCGTCGGCTTCATTGATGCCATCAAGATGTTCTTCACCAAGTACGCGGACTTCAATACCCGTTCCAGAAGAAGCGAGTATTGGTGGGCTGCGCTGTTTTGCGCCCTTGCCGGTATGGTTGCCAGTGCGATTTTGAAGAACTACGCATGGCTCTGGACGCTTGCCATTCTGGTTCCCTCGATTGCTCTCGGTGTCCGCCGTCTGCACGACATCGGCAAGCCCGGCACATATTATCTGTTTGTTTTGATTCCTCTGGTAGGTTCGATCATCCTGCTCGTCTGGTTCTGCCAGGACAGCACCGGCGACAACCAGTGGGGCCCCAATCCCAAGTACTGATTCGCTGACATACCAAAACAGGCACAGCAGGATAACCTGCTGTGCCTGTTAATGCCAGCACCCCTTGCCTCTCCCTATGGGAGAGGTGGCTGAGCGAAGCGAAGACGGAGAGGGGACAAGGCTGCAACACCCTCTCAGTCACCTTCGGTGACAGCTCTCCCAAAGGGAGAGCCAAGGGGCTGTACCCCGGCACGAGAAATGGAGCGTATCTGTACCGATACGCTCCATTAACTATTTTACGGTTCTTTCATCTGCCCCGCAATTCTGCTCAGCAGCAGCGCTTTTGCAAAGTACATCGTCTCATAGCGGATGTACTGGTCGGCGTTCTCATCCCACAAAAAGCGCAGATTCGGCGGGAACTCGTCGTCCCCCAGCCACAGCTGGACGGCGACGCCCAGACCGTCAAAAATCTCAAAGGCATAGGCCGTGTCCCCCACGGGAAGGGGCTTGCCGCCCAGCGCCAGACACGCCCGGCGGAAGGCGGGAAGATCGTTCTGGAACCGCTCCGCCCAAGGGTCGTGATCGTCTTCCAGCAGCTTCTGGTGAAATTGCAGGCCGAAGTCCTGCATGGCCTTCCACCGTCCGCTGACATGCCGGTCTTCCCGGCTGTCGCAGATCAGGTCAAGCAGGGTCATGACCTCCTCATAGCTGTTTCCGTCCTGCCACGCGCCGTTTTCCAGCCTCTGGATATCCCCGGTTTTCCGGGAGACCCGGTAGCTCTGGCCGAAAAATGTGGTGTATAGAAAATCCGCGTCCAGCTTTGCGTTCAGCTTTTTCGCCAGCGCTTCCGCATCGTAGGTCAGAAAGCAGCTCTTTGCCTGCTGCGCCTGAATGAGATAATTGTCCGTTCGTGCCATGGGCGTACCTCCCTCTCGGATTACGGAAATTATACCATCTTCCGTTTCATAAAGCAAGGAAACCTTAATGACTTTGCGTGTTTACTTTCCTGACTTTCTATGGTAAGATAAAAGGTACTTATCCATATGCTGGCAGGAAATCACAAAATTCCGCCGCTTATGCACGAAAGGAACCTGATGGATTATGTCCCACGACTGCACCCGGGCGATCATTGACCTGGACGCTGTTTCTTCCAATTTTGACGCGGTCTGCCGCAAGGCCAAAGTGCCTGTGATGTCCGTCATCAAGGCCGACGCCTACGGCCACGGCGCCGTGCCGATCGCCCGGCTGCTGGAAAATCGGTGCGCCTTTTTCGGCGTCAGCTCCATGTCCGAAGCGCTGGAGCTGCGGGACGCCGGAATTGCCCGGCCGATATTGATTCTGGGCTACACACCGCCGGAAGCCTTCCCCGACGCCGTCCGCCTGGGGATCCGCCCTGCCATTTTCCGCCGGGAGGACGGGGAAGCCCTGTCCCGGGCTGCCGTGGAAGCGGGGGTATCCGCAGCCTTTCACTTTGCCGTGGACACGGGCATGAGCCGCATCGGTTTTCAGGTAACGGAAGCCGACGCCGACAGCTGCGCTGAAATCGTCGCCCTGCCGGGGCTGACCGCAGAGGGGCTGTTCAGCCATTTTGCCACTGCCGACAGCTATGACCTCAGCCGCGCCCGCGCACAGGCGGAACGCTTCGATGCTTTCGACGCCATGCTGAAACGCCGGGGCGTCCACATTCCCATCCGCCACCTGAACAATTCCGCCGGACTGATGAACTTCGACCACCACTACGAGATGGCTCGTTCCGGCATCGTCACCTACGGCCTGTACCCCAGCGACGAGGTGGACACCGGCCTTCTCCCCCTGACTCCCGCCATGCGTCTGCTCAGCCGGGTCTCCTACGTGAAAGCCCTGCCCCCCGGGCGGGAGATCAGCTACGGCGGCACGTTTGTCACCACCCGCCCCACTGTCGTTGCCACCGTCCCCATCGGCTACGCCGACGGCTACCGCCGCAGTCTGTCCGGACGGTTTTACGTCCTGATCCACGGACAGCGCGCCCCCATTCTGGGGCGGGTCTGCATGGATCAGATGATGGTGGACGTTACCGATATCCCCGGCGTTCAGGCTGGTGACACCGTCACCCTGATCGGGACGGACGGCGATGAGACCATCTCCATGGAGGAGATTGCCGCCGCGGCCGGAAGCTTCAACTATGAATTTGCCTGCGGTATCAGCCGGCGGGTACCCCGCGTGTACCTGCGCGGAGGACAGGCCGTCCATACCGTACATTACCTGACCGATGTCTATCATACGATTTCTCGATAAAATGGTTAACACCATTTTATCCTGCGAATTCTTCGCAGGCCGCCGGTAGCGGCGAGAAATGTATGGACTTACGTTTTTTGCGGCTACGCCGCTGGCTGCTGAAACAGCAGCCGGATAAAACGGTTTTTAACCGTTTTATTAAAAACTAGTATCAGGAGGAACCCCATGGCACATAAACCGAAATACGCAAGACAGGAACCCCGCCGGAATACCGCGCTGAAGCTGCTGCCGCTGGTGCTGGTGGCGGTCGTCGCGGTAGTCCTCATTGTCCGTTCCGTGGGCAAGGGGAAGCCCGACGACGCCCCCACCACCCCGCCAACAACGGAAGAGACTCCGCCTCTGGAGCCGGTCGCCTCCGCCACCGTAGGCGTTCAGGGCGACCTGCTGATGCACAAGCCCGTGATCACCGCCTGCACCACAGAGGATGGCGGCTACGATTTTGAATCGATTTTCCGCTACGTGGCAGAATATACTGCAAGCTATGACTATTCCGTGGCCAATCTGGAAACCACCCTGGGCGGCGATAATTACCCCTACCAGGGCTACCCCGACTTCAACTGCCCCGACGAGATCGTGGAGGCGGCGAAGGACGCGGGGATCGACATGCTGCTCACTGCCAACAATCACTGCTCCGACACCACCACTGAAGGCGTCCTGCGCACGGTGAATCGGGTGCGGGAAATGGGTCTGACCCCTCTGGGGACCCAGCTCAGCGACGAGGAACCCAAGTACGCCGTAGTGGACGTGGGCGGCATCAAGGTGGGCATGGCGGCCTACACCTACGCCACCAGCGAGGTGAACGGGCGTCCCTCCCTGAATTATGAGCCGGAGGTCGCCCAGGTGGGTCTGGTGAATTACTTTGTGGAAACCAATCTGGACGCCTTCTATTCCGAGGTACAGTCTCTCCTGTCCCAAATGCAGGAAGACGGCGCGGAAGCTACCATGCTGTACATTCACTGGGGCACGGAGTATTCCCTTCAGGCGGATTCCTCCCAGCGGATGATCGCCCAGAAACTGTGCGATCTGGGCGTGGATGTCATTGTCGGCGGACACCCCCACGTGGTGGAGCCGATGGAGTTGCTGACCAGCAGCTCCGATTCCCGGCACAAAACGGCGGTCATCTACTCTCTGGGCAACGCCGTATCCAACCAGCGCCGTGACCTGATGACCCTGAACACCGGCCACACCGAGGACGGCGCTGTGTTCACCGTCACCTTTGAAAAATACACCGACGGTGGGGTGTACGTTGCCGATGTGAACGTGATGCCCACATGGGTCAACCTGCACAGCGTTGACGAAAAGCAGGAATACAACATCGTCCCGCTGGAAGACGCCCGGCGGACGGAGTGGCAGAATCTGTATGGTCTGGACGCCGCCGCTCTGGCGAACGCCGTGGCATCCTACGACCGCACCATGAACATCGTCGGCCCGGGGCTTGAGCAATGCCGGAGCTACTACGCGCAGGAAAAACAGGCGCGGGAAACTCCCGTTGTTCCGACCGAAGAGGCAGCCTGACAAGGAGGAGTACCCATGTCCAAAAAGCCGAAGGGAAACAACACAGCAGTCGTTGTGCTGCTGACCATATTGATTTTCGTCATGATCGCGCTGACAGGTCTTGTGATCTGGATGTGTGTTAATCTGGTGAACAAAACGCCCCAGACTACCGTCCGGACGGAGACACAGATTTATACCCTTCCCACCGTCATCCGGACAGAGCCGACGCAGGCCGAGACCCAGCCCCCGGAGACCACCCTGCCGGAACCGGAGCATGTGGTGGCTACCGCTTCCATCGGCACCATGGGCGATCTGCTGATGCACAAGCCGGTGTTTGACACCTGCCTGCAAAGCAACGGCACCTACGATTTCAGTTCCATTTTCCGCTATGTCAAGGATATCGTGTCCGGTCTGGACTACGCCATCGCCAATCTGGAGACCACCTTCGGCGGCGACGATTACCCCTATCAGGGCAATCCCGCTTTCAACTGTCCCGACGCGCTGATCGACAGCGTAGTGGACGCGGGCTATGACATGCTGCTCACCGCCAACAACCACGCGGGCGACACCATGGCGTCGGGCATCACCCGCACCGTGGAGATCATCCGCGGCAAGGGACTGACCGCCCTCGGCTCCCAGCTGAACGCCGACGAGCCGAAATACGCCGTGGTGGACGTAAACGGCATTAAAATCGGCATGGTGTGCTACACATGGGCATACAGCAGCAACGGCACCTCCTTCTCCCTCAATGGTCTTACCCCCATCAAGGACGAGGGGCAGATGAACTACTTTCTCAACAACGACCCCGGCAAGCTGTACACCGCGTCGGAACAGATTCTGGAACAGATGAAAGCGGACGGTGCGGAAGCCACCATGATGTTCATTCACTGGGGCGTGGAATATAACATCAAGGAAAATTCCCTTCAGGACACCATGGCGCAGAAGCTGTGCGATCTTGGCTTTGACGTGATCGTGGGCGGGCATCCGCATGTTGTTCAGCCGGTGGACCTGCTTACCAGCACCGTTGACCCTGACCACAAGACCGTGGTCATCTACTCTCTGGGCAACGCCGTATCCAACCAGAGAAACGGCTATATTCAAGCCGCGCCTCCCTACTATACGGAGGATGGCATTCTGTTCACCGTCACCTTTGAAAAGTATTCCGACGGAGCCGTGTATCTGCAAAGCGTGGACGCGCTGCCCACATGGGTGAACATGCGCACCGACGGGGCGAAGCAATATAACATCCTGCCGCTGGACGAAGACAATCAGGATCAGTGGGCGGAGTTATTCAACCTGAACGACGCCATGCTGTCCTCCGCGAAAAAGTCCATGGAGCGCACGGACTCCATCGTCGGTGCGGGCATGGAAAAATGCCGGACGTATCTGGAACAGCAAAAGGCCGACCGGGAAGCCTACTATCAGGACCTGGCCAGCCATCCGGAAACCTACGTTCCAAGCACCGTTCCGGAGGAAACCGCCGGGGAAACCATCCCGGAAACCACCACCGTCACCGCCCCTGCGGCATAACAAGCCCTACCCAAATACCGTGCCGCGGCAAACGTCAGTTCTGCCGCGGCACGGTTTTCGTCTGCCGGAACGGAAAACGAAACTTTCCCGGGAAAAAACGGATATAATCCATTGACATTGCAAAAATTTACGGTATAGTAGTATCTGTCGTATTTCGGCGTAAACACAAAAAACAGAAACGGGGGAGGATAATGTCCAAGGAACTCATCAGACTCCAGGACCTGACCATGGAGTTCGACGGGGAGCGTATTCTCGACGGCATCAATCTTTATTTCAACGATCACGAATTCCTCACACTGCTCGGCCCCTCCGGCTGCGGCAAGACCACAACGCTTCGGATCATCGGCGGCTTTCTGACGCCTACTTCCGGCACGGTGACGTTTGACGGGAAGGTCATCAACGACGTTCCGCCCTACAAGCGGCAGATCAACACCGTGTTCCAGCGTTATGCCCTTTTTCCGCATCTGGATGTGTACGACAACGTCGCTTTCGGCCTGAAGGTAGCAAAGCTGCCCAAGGACGAAGTTGACCGCAGGGTCAATGAAATGCTGGAAATCGTCAGCCTGAAGGGCTACGAAAACCGCAGCGTGGACAGTCTGTCCGGCGGCCAGCAGCAGCGTGTTGCCATCGCCCGGGCATTGGTCAACCAGCCGAAGGTGCTGCTGCTGGACGAACCCCTGGCAGCGCTGGATCTGCGCTTGCGCAAGGACATGCAGATCGAGCTGAAACGCATCCAGCAGACCACCGGCATCACGTTCATCTATGTCACCCACGATCAGGAGGAAGCCCTTTCCATGTCCGACACCGTGGTGGTCATGGACAAGGGACGGATTCAGCAGATCGGCAGACCTGAGGATATCTATAATGAGCCGAAGAACGCCTTCGTGGCGGACTTTATCGGCGAAAGCAACATCCTGGACGGCGTCATGCTGGAAGACTTCAAGGTCCGGTTCTTCGGCCGGGTCTTTGAGTGCGTGGACAAGGGCTTCGCCCCCAACGAGCCGGTGGACGTTGTCATCCGCCCGGAGGACATTGACATCGTGAAGCCCGCGGAGAGTCATCTGGTGGGCACCGTCACGGGCATTACCTTCAAGGGTCTTAACTACGACATCATCGTGGAGTTCAAGGGCTTCAAGTGGCTCATTCAGACCACGGACTACCACGGCGTGGGCGAGACCATCGGCATCCGCCTGAACCCGGAAGACATTCACATCATGCACAAGAGCGAATATTCAGGTCTCTTTGGCGACTACAGCTCCTACTCCGCCGAGTATGACGAGCTGACGGAGGATGCCGAAGATGAAGAAGAATAAGTCTATCTTGCTCAGCACCCCGTATTTGATATGGATGGTGGTATTCACGCTGATCCCTCTGGGTGTGGTGTGCTACTATGCCCTTACTGACCCGTCTACGGGGGAATTCAGCCTTGTGAACCTGCGAGGGCTGAACCTGTACTGGGGCGTTCTGTGGCAGTCCATCTTCTACGCGGTGGCGTCGGCCTTCATCTGCCTGCTGCTGGGCTACCCCATGGCCTACTACATCGCCCACCGAAGCCAGACCGCTCAGAAGTTCCTGTATATGCTGGTGATGCTGCCCATGTGCATGAGCTTCCTGCTCCGTACCCTCGCATGGGTCGGATTGTTACAGGACACCGGCATCATCAACAATATTCTCGACGCCATCGGCATCGGCCGCCTGCGGCTCATCCGTACCCCCGGGGCGGTCATTCTGGGCATGGTGTATAACTATCTGCCCTATATGATCCTGCCTCTGTACGGCGTCATCGTCAAGATCGACCCCCGGCTCATTGAAGCGGCAGAGGACTTGGGCTGCAACAGCACGCAGGTGTTTTCCCGGGTGGTGCTGCCCCTCAGCGTTCCCGGCATTCTCTCCGGCATGACCATGGTGTTCGTCCCGGCGGTGTCCACCTTCTATATCTCCCAGAAGCTGGGCGGTACGGACACGGTGCTCGTCGGCGACGTGATCGAGCGCCAGTTCAAGCAGGGCAACAACCCCAATCTGGGCGCGGCGCTGAGTCTGGTGCTGATGATTCTGGTATTCATCTGCACCGGCATCATGAACCGCTTCGGCGGCGACAATGAGGAAGGCGGTGTCATCGTATGAAAAAAGCCAACCGCATTCTCACCGTTCTGATTTTCATTTTCCTGTACGTCCCCATGGCAGTGCTGATCGTAGCGTCCTTCAATACGGGCAAGGACATCACCCAGTTTGAAGGGTTTACCCTGCGGCAGTACGCCCGTCTGTTTCAGGACAGGACGCTGTTAAAGCTGCTGGGCAACTCCCTGCTCGTCTCGGTTCTCGCCAGCTTCATCGCCACGGTCTTCGGCACGGTGGCGTCACTGGGCATCTACAACCTGAACCCCAGACTGCGCAAGGCTGCCATGACGCTGACCAACATCCCCATGACGAATCCGGATATCGTCACCGGCGTGTCCCTTTCCCTGCTGTTCGTCTTCGTGGGGACCCGGATGCTGGGGCAGCGGAACAGCCTGACCTTCTGGACGCTGCTCATTGCCCACATCACCTTCAACCTCCCCTACGTCATCCTGAACGTCATGCCGAAGCTCAAGCAGACGGACAGCTCCCTCCGGGACGCGGCCATGGACTTGGGCTGCACGCCCCTGCAGGCGTTTTTCAAGGTGACGCTCCATGAGATCGCCCCCGGCATCGTGTCCGGCGCTATTATGGCGTTCACCATGAGTCTGGACGATTTCGTCATCAGCTATTTTGTCAGTGGGCTGGATTTTGTGACCCTTCCCGTGGAAATCTATTCCTACACGAAAAAGCCCCTCCATCCGAAAATCTACGCCCTGTTCACCCTGTTGTTCCTGCTGATTCTGGTGCTGATGGTCACCATGAACCTCATTCAGCTCCGCGGGGACAAAAAACGAGCCGCTGCCCACAGCGGGGTATAAAGGAGAATTGTCATGAAAAAAGGGATTTCCGTTATTCTTGCCGTCTTGCTTGCCGTGAGCTGCCTGACCGGTCTTTCCGGCTGCGGCAGCAGTAAAAAGACCACCCTGTACGTCTACAACTGGGGTCAGTACATCTCCGAGGGCGACGACGGCTCTCTGGATGTAATCGCCGCCTTTGAGGAAGCCTACCCCAACATCCGCGTGCAGTATTCCACCTATGACTCCAACGAGATCATGTACTCCAAGCTGTCCAACGGCGGCATCACCGTGGACGTGATCATCCCCTCCGACTACATGATTGGCCGGATGGTGCAGGAGGGTATGCTGGAGGAACTGAACTTCAGCAACATCCCCAACTACCAGTATATCGACGACTCCTTCAAAAACACCTCCTACGACCCGGAGAACAAGTATTCCGTTCCCTACACCTGGGGCACCGTGGGCATCATCTACAACACCAAGTACGTGGACGAAGCCGATGTCACCGGCTGGGAACTGCTGTGGAACGAGAAGTACGCCGGAAAGATTCTCATGTTCGACAACTCCCGGGACGCCTTCGGCATTGCCGAGTACCTGCTGGGTTACGACGTGAACACCACCGACGAGACCGAGCTTCAGGCCTGCGCTGCCAAGCTGGCAGAGCAGAAGCCCGTGGTGCAGCAGTACGTCATGGATCAGATTTTTGACGCCATGGAAAACGAGGAGGCCTGGATCGCCCCCTACTACGCCGGTGACTATCTGACCATGGTGGAGGAGAACCCCGATCTGGCCTTCTACCGTCCCACGACCCAGGGCTACAACATGTTCATCGACGCCATGTGCATCCCCACCTGCTGCCAGGAGAAGGAGGCGGCGGAAGCCTTCATCAACTTCCTGTGCAGCCCGGAGATTTCCTCCGCCAACATGGAGTTTTTGGGATACAGCGTCCCTTCCACCGCGGCGAAGGAGCTGATGGATCCGGAGGTCGCGGGCAGCGAGGTCGCCTACCCCGACGCGGACACCCTCACCACCGGCACCAGCTTCAACTTCCTGCCGGAGGAAACCTCCCGGTATATGGAAAGCCTGTTTATGGAAGTCCGCAATGGCTGATGGGCTTTTGACCTGCCGAAAAAAGTTCGTATAAACAGAAAGATTCCCGTCCGCAGATTGCGGACGGGATTTTCTATTTTCGATTAAATCGCATTTCCCGGCTTCGCGGGCTGTCCAAGCTCGCTTTGAATCGGGCGCACCATGCAGAACTGTTTCAGATGAAAATGCTTTTCCAGAACCTCGTAAATCTCAAACCCCAACTGCTGGTATAGCGTCACGTTGTGGGGATTGTGGGTCTCCAGCGACATCATCATGTGATGCCTGTCCGCATAATCCACCGCCGCCTTCAGCAGCTTCACCGCAATGCCGTGGTGCTGCATCTGGGGGTCTACCGCCAGATAGATCACATGGAGACGGTTGTCCTCGTGGAGCTGGGTCGTCCAGTGGGAGTTCAGATAATCCCGGGCGGCAAAAAAGTGGAACAGGGTTCTGAGCGACGGGTCTTCCTTGATCAGCCATGCGTCCGTCTGCAATTCCGCTTCCAGCTCCGTAAAGTAGTATTGGAGGAAATGGTACGGCTCGGTCTCGTCGGAAACGACCAGAAGGCCGTTCAAATCCGGGCTGTCGGCAAAAATGTCGCAGTTTTTGTAGAATTCCTCCATGTCGCAGGCAAAGAGCTTCGGCAAAAGCTTCTTGCGGATATCCTCGTTAGGAATCAGGGTCTCGTACAGCGGGTCGGAGGCAAAGCACTTGTTCAGCAGTGCCTGAAGCTTTGGCAGGTCTTTTTTTGTAACTTTGTATAATTCGCTTTCCATATATTCGTTCCTTTATCTTGGGAGGCAGTCGCGGAGCATCCGCTTCATTTCCTCCACACTGATGTTCAGACTGCCCACCAGATCCCGGTAGGCACCCTCCTGCGCGGCGGCCGCGCCCTGCAGGAAGGCCGCTTCCGCGGTGTAGTCCGTAATGCCCTTGGCTTTCTTTTCCAGCAGGCTCTTGACCGTTGCATAGAGGTTGATATACCCCACGATCCGGCGGTAGCCCCATTTCAGGCGCTCCTTGGGCTGAGAAAATACGTACTGGGTGAAGTGGCGGTACACCAGCTGCTCAAACAGGAAGGCATACCGGTTGTTGTCGATCTCATAGAGTTTCCGCAGTGCCGCAGAGAGATTTCCCGCCGCCAGGCTGCCCGCCGCGCCGTGGAGCAGCTCCAGGCTTTGCTGCAAGCTTTCCTGGGGGAACTGGACGTTGCCGTACCAGTCGATGCGGACAAAGGTGTCCTGGGTCTGCTGGAACAGATTCAGCAGCTGCCGCTCCAATCGACCGGCGTCCTCGCCAGGTGCCTGCCCCCGGTTGATGGCCGCCGCCCGGTCATAGACCTGCTGGGCAAGCGCCGCCGCTTCGTCCAGCGCCTGGGCAAGGCTCTCGCCGTCGGCCTCCGTCCGGGCGCACCAGTCCAAGTCAAGGGCTTCCTTGGCCTTCCGGAAGGTTCCGGCGAAGTTCAGCGGCACCACTCTGGTTTTGTCAATGGCCATCAGCAGCAGCCCGAACAGCTCGTGGTGGAGGCGGTACACGTCCTCGTCATAGTAGGTGTCGTTGTCGAACTGGGAATGATAGTGGGTCTCCATAAAGCTGCCGCCGGTGAAATCGTTGACCATGGAGGGAATGCCCGCAATGGCAATGGAAAAGTCGTCCGACCATGTTTCAATGGGGGCGGTGATCCGGGTTTCCTCGGGATAGCCCTGTGTCAGCTCCGGGAGATTTTCCAGAAATTCCTCCAGAAAATCCACATATTCGTAGGTGCTGCGGATCCGCGCCCGGGTGCCGTGGGCAAGAGCGGGCAGCTCGAAATTCAGGTCGGCAATGACCTGCCCCCGCCATTCGGGATGCACGGTAAACACCTGCTCGTAAGCGCCGGTGGACCAGTCGAACTGGGAATCTGCCACGCCCCATTCCTCCGACGCCATGGCGCAGAAAAGGATGGTGTTCTCCGGCTGCCAGCCGGTCTCTACCAGTGCTTTGCCCATGCCCAGCATCATGGAAATGGCGGTGTTATCGTCCTGAAAGCCGTCAAAATAGGAGTCGTAGTGGGCGGAGAGCATGATCTTCCGGTCAGGGTTCCGGCCGGTCAGCTCGCCGATGATGTTGTAGGTGGTGCGGTCGCGCTCCACCCGGGTGCAGGCGTCCAGCGTAACGGCCACCGTCGCACTGTTCGCAAGCAGCTCCTTCAGCACCCCGGCGTCCTTCCGGGAAATGGAAAAGGCGGCGGCTTCGGGAGGGCCTGCGATATCCTGGGCGTTCAGCGCGGCGTCGTCCACCTCGCCGTAGCCCCCGGTCTGCACGGCGATCAGCGCCGCCGCACCCTTGAGGTGGGACTGATACACGGGGTAGTTGATCCACCATTCGTTCCGCTGATTGATCTCCACCAGCACCAGCTTCCCGTTAACGTCCAGCCCCTCGTAATCCGCTTCCGTGCCCTTGCCCGCATAGACAAGCTCGTAGGCGGTAGGGCCGTCCGTGACGAAATTCGTCTGATACGCGCCCAGCTGGACATGGCGCTCCCGTCCCCCGGCGTCGGTAAAAGACAGCTCCGCCTTCTCAAACTCCCACGCGTCCACGGTGATGGCGTCCTTCCATACTTTGGAAAAGCCGATTTTCTTCATCTCCGCCGCCAGCATGTCTCCCGTGGCGATCTCCGCCGGGGAGCCTGCGGTGCGGTAGCCCAGCACGGGGTTGGTGCAGTGCTCCTCCATCCGCTTTGCAAGGCGGTAGGAATAGCCGATATCCAGCCTTTCCAGATACCGCTGCGCCTGACTTGTCAAGGTCATCATCTCCTGTTTTCCCGCTTTTGGGAATTGTAGCATACTTAAAAGGCGTTGTACAGTGCCAATTTGTCTAAAAAAACGCGGCTTTGAAGCCGCGTTTTTTTCGTTAACTTTCAAGAGCCTGCAGCCGTCCCTGAATGATCTTTCCCACGGTCTGGGCAAACCAGCCCACGGAGGGAAGCCTGACCACATCCCGGCCGTAAATGGTGCGGGCGCTGCTTAAGTCGCCCTCCCGGCCGGAGAACAGGCACAGCGGCGGATTGCCATGCCTGCGCAATGCCATCGCTTCTTCGGCAGCGTCGGCCACGGCGGGCCTGCCGCTGTAGTCCCGGCTGAAAAACTGGTTTCCCGTGCCGGGGAGGCGGGTGTCGTCGTTGGGGTTCGCGTCGGTGAGAATCAGCAAAAGCCGCTGCTGTTCCCCCGACCGGCGCAGAAGCCAGTCCACTGCCCGCAGGGCAAGTCCGTCCCGGTTCCATCCGGCGGCAGCGAACTCGAATATCCGGTTGTTGCCCTGATTTTCCCGGTAGTCCCGGTACTCCCGCAGCACCGTACAGCCGCTGACGGAGCAGTAGGACAGCACCCGGACAGGAATTGCGCACCGGGTCAGCGCCTCGGCCAGAATGTAGCCTTGCGTCGCCAGCTGCTCCTGCCGCCGGTTCTGGGAGGCGGAGGCGTCCAGCAGAATGTCCACGATCAGGTCCCCAAGGGTATTGGGCTGCTGCCGGTCAAACACCCGGCCGTCCCCCAGCGAGGGGGCGCGCCATGCAAGCGCCGGGTTGACCCGTCCCGCGCGGCACCGAAGGCTCCCGTCCTCCTGAAGCAGCAGGATGGTATTTTGCAGCTGCTGGGCAAGGCGCTGAATTTCCAGCCGGTTCTGGGCAAGATGCGCCTGAAAATAGGCGCGGTTGCGCTCCGCCTGCTCCTGAAGCTGCTCCCACTCCCGGGTGGGCGCTTCCCCGGTTTCCGGTGCTTCCCCGCGGGTGAAGTGCAGCACGCAGTTGCGGTGATGGCCGGTGCAGCAGGTTCGCTCCGCGTCCGCCAGTTCCGCCGGGGTCAGCATGGACTTGCCGAAGCACGCGGCGGCGTACTGCCGGATCTCGTCCTTCCGGGCCTCCCGCCAGCCGAAAATGCGCCGCCCCAAAGAACGCAGTCCCACACCGCCATCCGGCGCGGCCTGCCCCAGACGGTGCAGCCCTCCCGGGCGAAGCATCAGCCGGGCAAAGAAACCCAGATCCACCCGGTTGGAATTGAAGTGGTCAATTTCGTTGCGGAGATTCCGCCCGAAATATTTGAGGACGATCTGCTCCATCCGCGTCTGGATGGCCCCGGCGTCCCAGTCGGGGTCAAATTCCAGCGCGTCCAGAATCTGCTTTTCCCGGTCAGATTCCTCGCTGGACAGCCCCAGCGCCCGGCGGAACCAGCCGATTTTCAGCCGGTCCTGCTCGCTGTTCACGGAAAAATCCTGCTGTAACTGCCGTTCGGCATAGTCCCGGCGCAGGGAATCAAGCGCCGGACGGGCGTCCCGGCACCTGAGATAGGCGCACCGTTCCAGCCCCAGCCAGAGCAGCTCACTTTGCAGCTCTCCCCCGGAGTGGCGCTCCAGTGCGGCGAACAGCAGCTCCAGCTTCTTGTAATCATATAGCTGCCGCACCAGACCGATGGCGGTGTTGAAATAAAGAGACGCTTCCCCGTTGGGTTCATAGCCCCGGCTGCCCGTGGCAAAGCCATAAGCGCCCGCGGCGTTCCAGATCTGGTTGTCCGCCCGGCGGGCTTCCTGTTCCCCGATGTCCATATCAGTCTCCGAAGAACTCGTCCGCTTTCGCCGTTCTGGGGACACGCGCCCAGACCACGTCGGCGGTGAGCTGCCGCTCGAAGGGGTCGAATGCCTTGTTGATGATGCCCATTTCCAGTGCGGCTTCCGGGGAAAGTCCCCGTTCCATCAGCCGCAGGGCAGTCAGCAGTCCCCGCAGGTCCAGCGCCCGGGCGGAGATCTCCCCGCTGCTGCACTTGGCGCGCAGATCGTCGAACAACGCCGCCAGCTGCTGCGCCCAGCTCTTTTTCAGGCTCGGGAAGCCCCGCAGCAGGAGTTTGCACAGATCGTCCTGCCCGATCACCGGCATATCCACCACCACGAACCGGGAAACCAGTGCTTCGTTCAGCTCCCGGGTCCCGGCGTAGCCGTAGTTCATGGTGCCGATGAACCGGGCCGCGTCGTCCAGCATCACGCGGCGGTAGCCCGGAATGTCAATGACCCGGCGGAAATCCAGCGTGGCGTGGAGCACGGCCAGCGCTTCGTTTTTCGCCATATTCACCTCGTCCAGAATGCCGAAGCCGCCAAGTCTTGCGCACTGGCACACGGGGCCTTCCCGGAAGCAGACCTCGCCTCCCTTCAGCGTATCGGTGCCGATGAGGGACGCCGCGTCCACGTTGATGTGCATGGAAATGTCCCACACGGGGCGGCCGAACAGGGCGGCCAGATTCTCCGCCAGTACGTTTTTTCCGGTGGCCTTGGGGCCTGCCAGAAGCAGGTTCTCCCCGCACAGCACCGCCGCCGCGGCGGCTTCCCAGACGTCCTTGCCGTAGTATACAAATCGGGGGTTTGGAATCCGGCCGCGTACTTCCTCCGCCACGCCGTGGGCGTCCCGGAAGGAACGGACTTCTGCAAGCAGGTGCCTGTTCACGCCCTCAGCTTCCAGTTCTTTCCAAATATCCATGACAAATCCCTCCTCGCAACGTTCCTCTTCTATTTTAGCATGATGCACGGCATTTGCAAGGAGAATCTTTCTCTTTCATCTTGCATGTGGAAAAGGTTTCCTGTATAATAGGTTACATTCATACACTTTGGAAAGAAGAGGTACCTATGGAGAAGATCAGGCAATTTCTGGCGCGCAAAGACGTGGTGTTTACCCTCCAGCGCTACGGGATCGATGCGCTGGGGGCCATGGCGCAGGGATTGTTCTGCACGCTGCTGGTGGGAACCATCCTCAATACTCTGGGACAGCAGTTCGGCATCGGGTTTTTGACACGGATCATCGTCACCGTGGGCAAGGGTGAGGGCGCGGTAGGCTACACCATCGGCGGCCTTGCCTCCGCCATGGTCGGCCCCGGCATTGCCGTGGCCATCGGATTTGCGCTGCACTGCCCGACATTGGTGCTGTTTTCCCTGATCCCCGTGGGCTTTGCCGCCAACGCCATGGGCGGCGCGGGCGGGCCGCTGGCGGTATACGTCGTCGCCATCGTCGCGGCGGAATGCGGCAAGCTGGTGGCAAAGGAGACCAAAATCGACATTCTGGTGACGCCCATCATGACGGTTCTGGCCGGCATCGGCATTGCGCGTCTGGTAGCAGCGCCCATCGGTACGGCAGCCAGCGCCGTAGGCAGTTTCATCAAATGGGCGACGGTGCTTCAGCCCTTTTTCATGGGCATTGTGGTATCCGTCGCCGTGGGCGTGGCGCTGACGCTGCCCATTTCCTCCGCCGCCATCTGCGCAGCGCTGGGTCTGACGGGACTTGCCGGCGGCGCCGCCGTGGCAGGGTGCTGCGCCCAGATGGTGGGCTTCGCGGTGATGAGCTTCCGGGAAAACGGCTGGGGCGGTCTGGTCGCTCAGGGCATCGGCACCAGCATGCTGCAAATGCCCAACATTGTGAAGAACCCCCGTATCTGGATACCGCCCACACTGGCATCGGCCATCACGGGGCCGCTTGCCACATGCCTGTTCCATCTGGAGATGAACGGCACGGCGGTCTCCTCCGGCATGGGCACCTGCGGCTTTGTGGGGCAGATCGGCGTTTACACGGGCTGGATCAACGATATTGCCAGCGGCGCAAAGACGGCCATCACCGCCATGGACTGGACGGGCATGGCGCTGATCTGCTTCGTTCTTCCGGCGGTGCTGAGCTGGGTTTTCTGCCTGATCCTCCGGAAATGGGGCTGGATCGGGGAAAACGACCTGAAATTGGAGCTGTGAAGAATTCCCCCGCCGCGTCGGAACATCCGCGCGGCGGGGGAATTTTGATTACTTTACGCGCCGAACACCTTTGTGTCCAGATGCCGCTTTTTGACGGCGTAAAACAGCACCGTGCCAAAGGTCAGAAGTACCGCCAGCTCTCCCAGCGCCACGTACAGCGCATTGAGGAAGAAGCCGCCGCCGATGTATACCGTCAGTTCCCAGCCTACCAGCAGTGCGTTGAACAGTGCGGGCATTGCCATCCCAAGCAAAGGATACCCCTTCACCGTGACCCGCCGGGTCAGCCACATCCCCCCGGCCGCCAGAAGCGTCGCAAGACTGCCCACGAGAAAATCCAGCGGCAGCGCGGCGGCATAGGTGATGTTGAAAACCAGACAGCCCACCGTCAATCCGGGAATCGCTGCCGGGGTGAAAAAGGAAAGCACACACAGCGCTTCGGACAGCCGCATTTGGATCGCCCATGTGGTGGAACCAGGAAGCAGAACATTCTGCAGGTGGGTCAGTACAGCGTACAGCGCCGCAATGACGGCGGCATGGGTCAGAAATCTGGTATTTTTAGACATGGTGTTCCTCCAAAAAAGAAATTGGGAGCAGTCCATGACCACACCCAACAAAAAATGAGCGCATAGCGCCCATCGGAAATCCCTAGTTTTGTTTACCGACAGGATGGTCACGAACTGTCCTATGAAATTTCTCTCATTATACACATTGACGGCAGAAAAGTCAAGGTTGCATTTTCCCTGAATATCTGATATTATGACATGGCACGCAACAACAAGGAGATGGTAGTTTATGGCAAGAAATAACACCCCGGTGGACAAGAACTCCCGGGAGTACCTGCTGCGGCAGGTGGCCAACGGACGTTACAGTCTGTTGCTGATCGTCATTCTCACGGTGGTCAATCTGGTCATGACGATTCTGGACACGAACACGTATTTCCTGTTCTCCGCTTCCGTACCGTACTATCTGGTATTCGTGGGGATGGGCATAGAGAACGGTTTTGTGGACGGCGCCTGGAATGTCAAAGGGACGCTCACCTACACGGGTCTGGTCATCGCGCTGGTCATTGTGGCGGTGTATCTGCTCTGCTGGCTGCTGAGCAAGAAGCGTGCCGGTTGGCTGACGGCGGCGCTGGTGCTGTTCATCGTCGATACCGTGGCGCTGGTGGTCATTACCTTTGCGCTGTATGATAGCCCCATGGGAAAGCTGGTGGATTTCCTGCTGCACATCTGGGCGATTGTAGAGCTGGTTCAGGGCGTGCGGGCCAGCAAAAAGCTCAAGGCGCTTCCCCCGGCGGAAGAACCCCGGAACGTTTACACCGGCCCGGAACTGTAACCCCTGTCAAAAAAGGCCGTTGGCCTTCTTTGACAAAGAGATTGCAGTCTGCGGGCGGCAAACTCTGCGAGGCTTTTTGACAAGCTGAGAAGCTCCCTCGAAAAGAGGGAGCTTCTTGATTTTATGCCAGATAAATCGCCTTGCAGGCCAGCATGGTTTCGTAGCAGTCCAGCTTGGAGACCAGCTCCAGCGGCGCGTGCATGCTGAGCACCGGCACGCCCGCGTCCACGGTGACGATATTCCGGTTTGCCATGTAGGCCGCCACGGTGCCGCCGCCGCCCTGATCTACCTTGCCCAGAGTCGCGATCTGCCAGATGACGCCCGCCTTGTCCAGCGTGGAGCGGACATGACCCATAGCCTCGGCGGAAGCGTCGGACGCGCCGCCCTTGCCCCGGGAGCCGGTGTACTTGCAGATGGCAACGCCGTAGTTCAGCTGGCTGTTGTTCCGCTTGTCGCAGGTCTCCGGCCAGTTGGGGTCAAAGGCGTTGGAAACGTCGGCGGACAGGCAGAAGGAATTGGCGAAGCAGTCGGACAGCTTGACGCCCTGCGCGTCACACAGGCCCTCCATGAAATGCTCAAAGTAGTGGCTCTGCATACCGGAAATGCCCACGGAGCCGATCTCTTCCTTATCGGCAAGGATGCAGACGGCGGTCTTTTCGGGCATGTCCAGAGAGAACAGGGCTTCCAGCTCGGCGTAGGCGCAGACCCGGTCGTCGTGGCCGTAGGAGCTGAGCAGGCTGCGGTCAAGACCCGCCTCCCGGCAGCGTCCCGCAGGAACCACCGTCAGCTCGGCGGAGAGGAAGTCGCTCTCCACGAGGCCGTACTTTTCGTTCAGCAGCTTCATGATGTGCAACTTTACCAGGTCGGCGCCGTCGCCCTCCAGCGGCTCGGAACCGAGGATCACGTTCAGCTGCTCGCCCTCGATGACCTTCCCCGCGGGCTTCTGCATCTGATCCGCCGCCAGATGGGGCAGCAGGTCGGAGACCATCAGGATGGGGTCGCCCTCGTCCTCGCCAATGGTGACCGTGACCACAGCGCCGTCGGCACGGTATACCACACCGTGGAGCGCCAGAGGAATGGTCGTCCACTGGTATTTCTTGATGCCGCCGTAATAATGGGTCTTCAGGTAGCTGATCTCGGAATCCTCGTACAGGGGATTGGGCTTGATGTCCAGCCGGGGGGAATCCACGTGGGCGGCGCAGATGTTCGCGCCCTCGCCCAGAGACTTGGTGCCGACCACGGCCAGAGCGATGGACTTATTGCGGTTGTTGTAGTAAATTTTGTCGCCGGGCTTGGCTTCCATGCCGGGGGCGAAGGGCTTGTAGCCCAGCTTCTCGGCTTTCCGAACGGCCCATGCGGTGGCCTCCCGCTCGGTCTTGCATTCGCTCATGAACGCCATGTAGCGCTGAGCATAGCCTTCCATTTCATCCCGCTGGCCGTCGGTGAGCCGGGTGTAGCCGTTCTTGGGCGACGCCAGCAGGGAATTGCGCAGTTCTTCTGTGGTCATGTTGCATCCTCCTATGTTTCTTTCCGCCTCCGCCATCAGGCGGGGCGTTACGTTGGGGTAGGTCAGATTTTCCGGCAGCGCCGAAAACAGTCTGACTTCCCCGATCTCGCTTTCCGGCAGGGGTTCCAGACGGCGAACCGCCGCGAAAAACACCATGCCGTTGGCGCTGCTTTGGGAATCGAAGCCGCGGTAGTCGCAGACCGGGTACAGCTCCGCGTCCCGGACGCCGCTTTCCTCATACAGCTCCCGTCGGGCAGCCTGCATGGGCGTTTCTCCCGGCTCGATGTGGCCGCCCTGGGTTTCCCATGTGTCCCGCTCCCTGTGCCGGCTGAGAAGCCACTTCCCATCATACCGGGAGCAGACGACAACGAAGGTATATGTTCCCAGCGTTCCCGTCGGGTGGACGGTACATTGCAGGGACTTACGGCGCTCGCTCGCTGCGTCCATTATACCAATTCCCCGCAAAAACGCAAGGCATTTTTCCCGAAATTCCGACGCTGACCCGGTGTTTTCCAACACAAAGCCGCATTTTTCCCGGAACCAGTTCTCGTCCGGCTGGGCGGCGATGCGGCGGCGGGCATAGTCTTCCGGAATACCGTCCCGGCGCATAAGGCGGCGAACCCGATCTTCCACCGGAGCGGTGACGGCGACCGTCACGTCGCACAGCCCGGCAAGTCCGCCCTCAAACAGGGCGATAGCGTCGATGGCGGCAAGCGCGGGCTTTTCCCCGAGGCGGCGAAGCACCTCCCGCTTCACGGCGGCGTGGGTGATTCTGTTCAAATCCAGCAGGGCGTCTTTGTGGGAAAATACCAGATTCCCAAGTTTTTTCCGCTGCAAAACGCCGTTTTCCACCGTGCCGGGGAAGCGTTCTTCGATGGCCGCGAGAAGGGATGCGTCCTGCGTCAGCAGCTCGTGGTAGATCGCGTCGCAGTCCAGAACCACTGCGCCCCGCTCCTTCAGGACGTTCAGCAGGGTGGTTTTTCCGCAGCCGGTGCCGCCGGTGATGCCGAGAATCATGCTTCCTCCTCCGCGTCCACGATGTGGAATGCCGCAGCCTTTTTCAGCCGGTTCTGCACGGCGTAGGCCACGCCGCCCCCCACCGGGCACCGGGCGTAGACCTGATGGATGCCGGGGTCGTCCAGCTCCCGCAGGGCGGCAAACAGGCCGGCGGACAGGGTGTTGACGTCCGCCTCCCGGCCGTAGGACAGGGGGCTGCACCCGGCGTACAGGGGCAGCTCTTCTTCAAAGCACAGCACCCGGTCGCCGGGGGTGAAATGGCGGCGGATGTAGGCGGCGGCCTTTTCCCGGCTGCCGGAGACAATGACCACCGGCTCCGCCGGGGCGTAATGGCGGTATTTCATGCCGGGGGCTTTCACCACGGCGTCCTTGTCGATCTGGGCGGTAACAGCCTTGTCGATGACCAGATCCCCCAGAACGGAGATCAGCTGCTCCGGGGTGATCCCGCCGGGGCGGAGCAGCCGGGGGCGGTCTTCCGTCAAATCCACGATGGTGGACTCCACGCCCACCCGGCATGGGCCGCCGTCCACGATGGCGGCGACTTTCCCGTCATGGTCGTGAAGAACGTGCTGGGCGGTGGTGGTGGAGGGCTTTCCGGAAATGTTGGCGGAGGGCGCGGCAATGGGCACGCCCGCAAGGCGGATGATCTCCCGGGTCACGGCATTGTCCGGGCAGCGGACGGCCACGGTGGAAAGTCCTCCGGTGGTGCGCCGGGGAACACAGTCCCGTGCGGGTAGCACCATGGTCAGCGGTCCCGGCCAGAATTCCTTCGCCAGCTCATAGGCCGCTGCAGGTACGTCGTGGCAGAACAGTTCGATCTGCTCCGCGCCGCAGATATGCAGAATCAGGGGGTTGTCCTGTGGACGACCCTTGGCTTCAAAAATTTTCGTCACGGCAGCTTCGTCCAGACCGTTTGCGCCCAGACCGTAAACCGTCTCCGTGGGGATCGCCACCAGTTCCCCCTGACGGATCAGGTTCGCGGCGATTTCCGGAGTTCCCTTGTCCTGCGCAGACAAAAGAAGTGTTTTCATCAATACACCTCCAAATATTTAAGGGCAAAGATGGGCAGCCGCTTTTGTTTGCGGCTGCCCATCTTTACAGGGTAAAGTTACACGGTGGGCTGGTTGGCAGCCTCGATGATCTTGACAAACTTCTCGGGAACCAGAGACGCGCCGCCGATCAGACCGCCGTCGATGTCGGGCTGTGCCAGCAGCTCGAAGGCGTTCTTGTCGTTCATGGAGCCGCCGTACAGGATGGAGATCGCACGGGCGTTCTTGGAGGAGTACAGCTTGCGCACCACGGTACGGATGTTCTCGCAGACCTCTTCCGCCTGCTCGGGAGTGGCGGTCAGGCCGGTGCCGATGGCCCAGATGGGCTCGTAGGCGATGATGACCTTGCGGATCTTGTCCTCAGGAACGCCAGCCAGACCCAGCTTGATCTGCATGGTGATCCACTCGGTGGTGATGCCGCTCTGGCGCTGCTCAAGGCTCTCGCCGCAGCACATGATGGGGGTCAGACCGGCGTTCAGAGCAGCCAGAACCTTGGCGTTGACGTCGGCGTCGGTCTCGCCCATGGCGCGGCGCTCGGAGTGGCCGATGATGACGTACTTGCAGCCGGCGTCCACCAGCATATTGGTGGCGATTTCACCGGTGTAAGCGCCGGAGGCGTTGGCGTTGCAGTTCTCGGCGCCGATGCCTACCCGGGTTTCCCGCATGGCGCGGACAGCGGCGGGAATGCACACGGCGGGAACGCACAGAGCCACGTCGCACCAGCGGCCCTTGGGCAGAATGGCCTTCAGCTGGGTCATAAACTCCTTGGTCTCGGAGGGGGTCTTGTTCATCTTCCAGTTGCCGGCGATAACGGTCTTACGGTATTTTCTGTTCATGATTCCATTTCTCCTTTTATTGATAGGGATGTTAATAGAAACTTGATTCCCGGATTACTTGTCTTCCAGGCAGGCGATGCCGGGCAGCTCCAGACCTTCCAGGAATTCCAGAGAAGCGCCGCCGCCGGTGGAAATGTGGGTGATCTTGTCGGCAAAGCCCAGCTGCTCGCAGGCCGCAGCGCTGTCGCCGCCGCCGACGATGGTGGTGGCGCTGGAATCTGCCAGAGCCTGCGCCATGGCGATGGTGCCCTTGGCCAGAGTGGGATTCTCAAACACGCCCATGGGGCCGTTCCAGACGACAGTCTTAGCGTCCTTCACAGCGGACGCGAACAGAGCGCAGGTCTTCTCACCGATGTCCAGACCTTCCTTGTCGGCGGGGATGGCAGCGGCGTCAACGGTGGTAACGTCGATGGGGCCGTCGATGGGGTCGGGGAAGGAATCGGCAACGACCACGTCCACAGGCAGGAGCAGCTTGACGCCCTTGGCTTCCGCCTTGGCCATCATGTCCTTGCAGTAGTCGATCTTGCTCTCGTCCAGCAGGGACTTGCCAACAGCGTAGCCCTTGGCGGCAAGGAAGGTATAGGCCATGCCGCCGCCGATGATCAGGGTGTCCACCTTTTCCAGCAGGTTATTGATGACATTCAGCTTGTCGGAGACCTTTGCGCCGCCCAGAACAGCGACGAAGGGACGCTCGGGGTCGGACAGGGCCTTGCCCATGATGGAAACTTCCTTCTGAACGAGGAAGCCGCTGACGGCGGGCAGATAATCGGCCACACCGGCGGTGGAAGAATGGGCGCGGTGGGCAGTGCCGAAAGCGTCGTTGACGAATACGTCCGCCAGAGAGGCCAGAGCCTTGCTCAGCTCGGGATCGTTCTTGGTCTCGCCCTTCTCAAACCGGGTGTTCTCCAGCAGCATCACGTCGCCGTTCTTCAGCGCGGCGGCCTTGGCCTTGGCGTCCGGGCCCGCCACGTCGGCGGCCATGATGACTTCCTTGCCCAGCAGCTCGCTGATGCGCTTCGCCACGATCTTCAGGCTCAGCTCGGGCTTCCATTCGCCCTTGGGCTTGCCCATGTGGGAGCAGAGGATGACCTTTGCGTTGTGGTCAACCAGATACTTGATGGTGGGCATGGCGGCGACAATCCGCTTGTCGGAGGTGATGACGCCGTTCTTGGTGGGAACATTGAAGTCGCAGCGGCACAGGACCCGCTTGCCGGCCACGTCGATGTCCTCGATGGACTTCTTATTGTAGTTCATGATAACTCCTCCATATTCTCGGGAGGTCACTCCCGCATTTTACCGAAGTCGCGCAAATTGGGAAACGACAGCTGACGCAGTGCCTCGTAGACGGTGACGGCAACCGCATTGCTCAGATTCAGGCTCCGGGCATCCGGACGCATGGGAATGCGAACACACGCGTCGTAGTGCGCCCGAAGGAAGTCCTCCGGAAGTCCCTTAGTCTCCTTCCCGAAAAACAGGTAGCAGCCGTCGTGAAAGGCAGCCTCGGTATAGCTCCTCGGCGCTTTCGTGGACAGGCACCACATTTCCTCCACCTGATTCTTCGCGAAGAAGTCCTCCAGATTTTCGTAGTCCCGAACCTCCACCATGTGCCAGTAATCCAGACCCGCACGGCGGACGGCCTTTTCGGAGATGTCAAAGCCCAGCGGCCGTATCAGGTGCAGACGGCAGCCTGTTGCGGCGCAGGTGCGGGCGATATTGCCGCAGTTCTGCGGTATCTCCGGTTCCACCAGAACAATATTCAGCATGCACATCACCCCGGTGGCAGTCGCGTCGGACTGTTTTCTCAAAATCCGCTCGTCTTCTATTGTAAGTCAAACGGGCGGTAAAATCAATCGGAAAAAATGTTAATTTTCAACTTTTTTATAGTATTCACATAAAAAATGGACATTGGGGCAGAATTTTGTGAATAATGCAGAAACTCGCATAATTTGTGCCGTTTTTTCGGAAAAATCCCCGCCGATGCAAGAAAAAACGTTTCCAAAAAATCAACCGGGAACCCGGACAAAATCCCGGTTCCCGGTGAAATTTCGCTACATTATGGTTCAGAGCAGTTTTTCCTTGTTCCGCAAGGGAAATCCGTTATTTCCCCACGCGTCCGTACAGCTTTGTGGCAGCGTAAATTCTCGCGGCCAGAGCGTCGGAGTCAAAGCCCTTTTCCGCGCGCCACGTCCAGTTGGCGCTGGACAGCGTACCGGGAAAGTTCATCCGAGCTTCCTTGCCCAGTTCCAGATAGTCCTGCATCTGCACCACGCACAGCCGGGACACGGAACCCATGCAGCCGCGAATCATGCCCCGGATATAGCCCTCTTCCCGGTTCAGTCCGAGATAGGTTTTCGCGCAGGCCACATCCTCCGGCGCGGCTTCGTCAAACCACTGCTTCAGGGTCACGTTGTCGTGGGTGCCGGTGTAGCACACGGAGTCCACGGGGTACAGGTGGGGCATGTAGTCGCTTTCCTCCCGGGAGTCGAAGGCAAATTCCAGAACCTTCATGCCGGGATAGCCGGAGTCCTGCTGCAACTTCCGCACCTCGGGGGTGATAAAGCCCAGATCTTCGGCAATGAATTCCAGGTTGGGCAGAGCCTGCTGAATGGTGCGGATGAAATCCATTCCGGGACCCTTCACCCACTTGCCGTTCCGGGCGGTGGTATCTCCTGCGGGCACCGACCAGTAGCTTTCAAAGCCGCGGAAATGATCCAGACGGATAACGTCGTACAGCTTTCCGGCAGCCGTCAGACGCTGAATCCACCAGAAATAGTGAGTCTGCGCCATCTTTTTCCAGTCGTAAATTGGGTTGCCCCAGAGCTGACCATCCGCGGTGAAGGAATCCGGGGGGCAGCCCGCCACCTGTTCCGGATGGCGGCTTTCGTCCAGCTGGAAGAGTTCCGGATTTGCCCACACGTCCGCCGAATCCAGCGGCACGTAAATGGGAACGTCGCCGATAATACGGACGCCCTTGGCATTGGCGTAGCTGCGCAGCGCCTTCCACTGCCTGTCAAATTCGTACTGAACAAAGTATTGCAGCCGGATCTCATCGGACAGCTCCCGGCGCTTTTCCGCCAGAGCGTCAGCCTTGCGCAGACGCAGGGCTTCCGGCCAGTCCAGCCATGGCTTGCCGCCAAGGGTGTCCTTCAGCGCCATGAACAGAGCGTAGTCTTCCAACCAGCTCCGGTTCTGCTCTACGAAAGTCTCGTAAGCACCATCCGGCGTGAAGCGCTGAAACGCCTGCCGCAGCACGTTCATCCGATGAGCGTACATGGCTCCAAAATCCACCCGCGCCGGATTGCTGCCCCATGGAATGTTCTGGATTTCCTCTTTTTTCAGCAGTCCCTCGTCTGCCAGCCTGTCCAGATCGATGAGATAATGGTTGCCCGCGCAGGCGCCCAGAGACTGATAGGGGGAATCGCCGTAGCCCGTGGGGGTCAGGGGCAATATCTGCCAGTACCGCTGCCCGGCCCTGACCAGAAAGTCCACAAAGGCATAGGCGTCCTTCCCCATGGTGCCGATGCCGTAAGGGGCCGGCAGGGAGGTAATATGCATCAAAATTCCGCTTTCGCGCATTGCAATAGTCTCCTTAATTGATACCGCTTTACGTTCTTATCGAAAAACAGCATCTGTGATATGTGATCGTTCATTAAAATGCTCAATTCGGAATTGAGCATTTTAATGGATTATCAGTGTGAAATTTCCCGGATGCTCTCCCGGGAGAGGATCTCAAAGGGTACCGTCTCGTGACAGGCGGGCGCGTTCCGCTCGATATTCCCCAGCAGAATTTCCACGCTGCGCTTTGCCAGCAGGGAAACGGTCTGACGGACGGTGGCCAGTCTCGGCACCAGGAAGCTGCTCAGCGGCAGGCCGTCCACGCCCATGACCGACACGTCCTCCGGCACCTGCAGGCCGTTGTCCTGCAAGGCGCGGATGGCGCCGATGGCCATCACGTCGGCGGTGGCGAAAATCGCGGTAAACCGGCAGCCCTTATCCAGCAGCGCCTTGGTCGCCTGATACCCCGCCTGATAGGAATAGCGCACGCCCTGATAGTCCCGCTTGGGGTCGAAGGGGATGCCGTGGGCAGTGAAGGACTGCATACAGCCCTCGTAGCGCAGACGGCTGGTGTCGGAAATGGCCCGGTCGCCGCCGATGATGGCGATACGGCTATGTCCCAGACGAATCAACGTATCCATGGCGCTGCACGCGGCCTCCCGGTCGTCGGTGGAGACGCTGGACAGGTTGTCAAAGGACAGCATGGAGGCGTCGTTGGTGACCACGACACAGGGAACGTCAATGCCCCCAAAATCCCGGATGAAATTCTCGTTGTTGCCGCCGAGGAACAGGATGCCCAGAGGCTTCTTTTCCCGGCACAGCTGCGCGGCTCGGCGCACTTCGTTTTCGTCCTCGTCCATGTAGTCCACCACCAGCTGGTAGTGGGTCTGGGCGATCAGGGTCTGGATGGACTCCACCATCTCCCCGAACAGCTCGTTGCCGATACCCTTGACCACCACTAGAATGGTGGTGGAGTGGTGCTGCTTGAGCTGCTTGGCGTTGACGTTCAGCTGAAAGCCGCTTTCGGCGGCGGCCTCCAGGATTTCCTGCCTTGCCCGCTCGCTGACGTTGGGATGATTGTTCAGCGCCCGAGAAACGGTGCCGACGGCATAGCCGGTCTTTGCAGCCAGATCTTTGATTGTCATGGCATCCGCCGCCCCTCTCTTTTCGGAATCTTTGAAATGCCCACCGGCTGTATAAACAGCCGGTGGGTAAAAATCAGTTACGGGAACTTAGCCCTTCACCGCGCCGGCAGCGACGCCCTTGATGATGTACTTCTGGCAGAACAGGTAGACAATGATGATGGGCAGAATGGCCATCATGATGACCGCCATGGTCGCGCCCAGATCCACGGTGCCATAGCTACCCTTCAGGTACTGGACGTGGATGGGGATGGTGCGGTACTTGGTGATGTCCAGAACCAGATACGGCAGGAGATAGTCGTTCCAGACCCACATCAGTTCCAGAATACCCACGGAAATGAGGGTAGGCTTCAGCATGGGCAGCACCACGTTGAAGTAGGTGCGCACGGGACCGCAGCCGTCAATGGAGGCCGCTTCCTCGATTTCCAGAGGCAGGCTCTTGACGAAGCCCACGAACATGAAGATGGCAAGACCCGCGCCGAAGCCCAGATAGATCACGGGAATCGTCCAGGGGGTGTTCAGCTTCAGGGAGTCGGCAGTGGAGGTCAGGGTGAACATGACCATCTGGAAGGGGACGATCATGGAGAACAGGCACAGATAGTAGAAGAACTTGGCAAAGCCGCTCCGCACCCGGGCAATATACCACGCCGCCATGGAGCAGCACAGCAGGATCAGCGCCGTGGAAACCACGCTGATGAACAGGCTGTAGCCCACGGACTTGAGGAAGGGGTAATTGCCGAAGGTCATACCCTTGACATAGTTGGCAAAGCCCACGAAGCTCTCCGAATTGGGCAGGGCAAACACGTCCAGATTGATGGCATTGTTGGACTTCAGGGAGTTGACGACAACCTCGTAAATGGGCATGATCCACACAAGGCAGATCAGCACGAAGGCAACGGTCAGCACCGTGCTGCCGGCGGAATACTCTTTGGTTTTCATTCTGTCTTTACGCATCACTGCTGCACCTCCTTGCGGCGGGTCGCGGTCTGCTGGGCAATGGCCAGAACGGCCACCAGAATAAAGAAGATAACAGCCTTTGCCTGGGCAACGCCGTGCCAATTCTTATTGATGTTGTAGGTGGAGTAAATGTTCAGCGCCAGCAGCTCTGTCTGGTTGAACTTCGCGCCGTTCTGAATGACGCTGGGCAGTCCGCCGGTCAGCGCCAGGTTCTGGTCGAACAGCTTGAAGGAGTTGGTCAGAGTCAGGAAGGTGCAGGTGGTGATGGAGGGCATCACGTTGGGGATGATGACCCTGAACAGCGTCTGGCTGCCGCTGGCGCCGTCAATTTCGGCGGCCTCCAGCATGTCTCCGGGAACTGCCTGAAGTCCGGCGATGTAGATGATCATCATATAGCCGATCTGCTGCCAGGCCACCAGAATGACCAGGCCCCAGAAGCCGTAGGTGGCGTTGGCGGTGAGGTAGGTGGCGTAATTGCGCAGAATGCCGTCGAAGATCATGCTCCAAATATAGCCCAGCACCACGCCGCCGATCAGGTTGGGCATGAAGAACACGGTGCGAAACAGGTTGGAACCACGCATCTTCTGGGTCAGGGCATAGGCGATGAAGAAGGCCAGCACATTGATCAGGAGAATGGAGACCACGGCGAAAAAGGCGGTGTTCTTGAAGGCGTTCCAGAAGCTGACGTCCGTCCAGATTTTGGAATAATTCGTCAGGCCGACCCATTTGGCATCCTTGGGAATATTGAAGGTGCAGAAGGACAGGTAGATGCCCTGCAAAAACGGCCAGACGAAGCCGATGCAGAAGGCAGCGAACACGGGGAGGATGAACAGCGGCGCCCACCGCTGAATGGGACGGCGGATCAGTCGGCTGTTCAGCCCGGCGCCGTCATTTTTTTTGCTCAATGAGATTCCCTCGCTTTCCTGTATTGTATTTTTATTATATTTGGCTGCTTACCAAAATAACCGTGTCAGAACGGAACTGCGTTCCGGTGCTGCCGCGCAGGACAGGAGGCTGCATCCGCCCAAAAGCCGACGTACCCTCCCACCCTGTGCAGGCCGGGACATTCAAAGGGGCGGGCTTACCGCCCGCCCCTCTGGGTTTCAGTTGTGGTGTGCCGATCAGCCGTTCACAGTCTTGTACTCGATGGCCCAGCCGTCAACGAAAGCGGTCTTAACAGCTTCCCAGTTGGCGTCGGTGGGATCAGCGGAGTAAGCGGCCAGAGCGGTGACAACGGTAGCTCTCCAGGAGTCCACGTTGGGGGTGTAGTTGAACGCCCAGGTCACAGCGTACTTGCCGTCAGCCAGCAGCGCGTTGCCGTCAACGATGAACTTGTTGGCGGAAGCGGGGCAGTTCTTGAAGGGAACAGCGCCCAGCTGCTCGACCAGGACAGCGGATGCGTCGGGATCGGTGACCAGCCAATACAGGAAGTCCAGAGAAGCCTGGATGTCCTCTTCCTTGGCCTGGCTGTTGATCGCCCAGCAGTTCTCGGTGCCGGAGCACAGGCCGGCCTTCTCTTCGCCGTCAACGCCGCAGTAGATGGGGATCATGGCGATCTCGTCGGGGTTCAGGTTGAACTTGTCGGCGGTCAGGGCCGCGTACTCCCAAGTGCCGTTCTGGTAGAAGACAGCCTTGCCTTCGCCGAACTCAGCCTCGGACTGGTCGCCGGTGGCGGTGGACAGAGCGGTGGGGTCAGCGGCGGAATCGGTGATGTACAGATCCCAGATGTTGCGGAAGTTGTCCAGGTAGGTGCCCTTGATCTCGGCGGGCTGCTCGGTCACGCCGTCGTCACGGAACTCATAGTAGAGAGGCATGTTGGCCAGGTGACCGGAGAAGCGCCAGGAAGAGGAGCCGTCCAGGCCGGCGGAGGAGAAGGCGTCGAAGCCCAGCTCAGCGGCGCGGGCGTGGATGTCGTCAGCGACGGCCTTCAGGGACGCGAAGTCCTTGATCTCATCCAGAGAGTGACCGGCATCGGCCAGCAGCTTGGTGTTGACGATGATACCGAAGGACTCGTAGCAGTAGCCCATGGCCTTCAGCTCACCGGCCTCGTTGTAGAGGTTGAAGTCGTTGGTGGCCAGCTCGCCGGCGAGAGCCGTTCCGGTCAGATCCAGAGCGTACTCATCCCAGTCCTTCAGGCCGGACATGTTGCCGATGTTGTAGATGGTGGGAGCGCCGTCCTTGCCCATCTGAGCGTTCAGGGTGTTGGAGTAGTCGCCGGAAGCGGCGGTTACGACCTTGACAGGCACGCCGGTCTTCTCGGTGTAGCTGGCGGCCAGACCCTGCAGAGCCTGGTCGAACTCGGGCTTGAAGTTCAGGTAGTAGACGGAACCGGCAGCGGCGGGCGCGTCGGTCTTGGCCTCGGTGGCGGGAGTGTCAACCTTGGCTTCGGTGGGAGCCTTGGTCTCGGTAGTGGTCTTGGAGCCGCAGGCGGCCAGACCCATTACCATGACAACTGCCAGCAGCAATGCAATCAGCTTTTTCATTTGTGTTTCCTCCTATTTTCGTTCCGGCAGAGCCGGATGGTGGTTTGGAAACGATTCCAACGTTTCCATGTCAACATCATAGCGCACTTTATCCAAAAGTGCAACTGAAATTTTTTCTTTTTTGAAAGTTCTGCATATTCAACAATTTTCGGTGCGCCGTTTTGGTGATTATTTCGGCTATCCCGGGATTTGCGGCCGTTTTTACCGATTTGCAGGCGGCGCCGCCACTTTTTGGGTGACGGCGCCGCGGATGTTACTTCTTATATAAGATGCGAATGGAATTCAGGACGCACAGCAGCGCCACGCCGGAATCGGCGATCACCGCCAGCCACATGGAGGCATAGCCGCACAGGCCGAGGATCATGACAGCCAGCTTCACCGCCAGAGCGAACACCACATTCTGCCACGCAATCCGGGCGGTCTGTCTGGAAATGCGGAGCGCCTGCGGCACCGCCGCCACGTCGGAGGTCATGAACACCACGTCCGCCGCCTCGATGGCCGCGTCCGCGCCGCTGCCCATGGCAGCGCCTACGTCCGCACCGGCAAGCACGGGGGCGTCGTTGATGCCGTCGCCGACGAACATGGCCGTGCCCTTGGTTTCCCGGATGGATTGCAGCCGCTCAAGCTTCTGCTGGGGCAGCAGTCCCGCGTGGACTTCCCGGATACCCACGGCTCCGGCAACGGCCTTGGCCGATTCCTCGGCGTCGCCGGTGAGCATCACGGTCTCGATGCCGCTGTCCCGCAGGGCACGGACGGCGTTCTCCGCGCCGGTCTTGATGGTGTCGGCGATGAGCAGGTAGCCCTGATAAACGCCGTCCACCGCCACCAGCACCTTGGTGCCGTATTCCTTGGACTTGGGGAAGGACACGCCATCTTCCGTCAGCAGCCGCTCGTTGCCGCAGAGAATTTCCTTGCCGTCCAGCTTTGCCCGGATGCCCCGGCCGGCCAGCTCCTCCAGCTCCTCGGGACGGCGCAGCTCCATATTCCGCGCCTTGGCCGCTGCGACGATGCTCTCGGCGATGGGGTGGGTGGACTGCTGCTCGCAGTCGGCACAGAGTTCCAGCAGCTCGTCGCCGCCTACGATCTTCTGCACGGTAAAGTCGCCCTTGGTGATGGTGCCGGTCTTATCCATGATGACGGCCTTGATCTTGCTCATGGCCTCCATGGACTGGCCGCCCTTAAAGAGGATCCCCCGCTTGCTGCCCGCGCCGATACCGGCGAAGAAGGCCAGCGGTACGCTGAGAACCAGAGCGCAGGGGCAGCTCATGACCAGAAATGTCAGAGCGGTGTAGACCCATTTGCCCCAGTCGCCGGTGATGAGGGAGGGAATGATCGCCGTCAGCACGGCGGCGCCCACTACGATGGGGGTGTAGACCCGGGCAAACCGGGTGATGAAGCGGTCGATCCTTGGCTTGCTGGCAGCGGCGTTTTCCACGCTGTCCAGAATGCGGGTGACCATGGATTCGGACAGGGGCTTTTCCACCCGGACGGTGAGCTGACCTGTGGTATTGACGCAGCCGGAGACCACACTGTCTCCCTCGGCTACGGAAACCGGCACCGGCTCGCCGGTGATGGGGGCGGTATCAATGCGGCTGCTGCCGCTGACCACGATGCCGTCCAGCGGGATACGGTCGCCGGGACGAACCAGAACGACGTCGCCGATGTTCGCTTCTCCCGCGGGAATTTCCCGCACCGTCTCGCCGTCCACCAGCTGCACCACCTCGGGGCGCAGGTCAACAGCTTCCATAATCTGGCTGCGGCTGCGGGCGACGGCTCTGTCTTCGAAGTATTCGCCGACGCGGTAGAACAGCATGACGCCGACGGCCTCGGTAAAGCTGCCGGTGAAGAACGCGCCGATGGAGGCAAGGGCCATCAGGAAGTTCTCGTCCAGCATCTGGCCCCGGGCAAGGTTCTTTACGGCCGTCACAATGACTTCCCTGCCCAGCAGGACATAGGCCACGAGGCACACGCCCAGCGTCGGCCATTTCAGTCCGAAATGGTCCAGCACCAGACCCACCACAAACAGAACCGCACCGACCAGAATCGGCTTCAGGTCTTCCGACTCCTCGCCGCCGTGCTCGTGACCGTGGTCATGGCTGTGCTCGTGGGTATGTTCATGGTTGTGATGGTGTTCGTGTTCATGCTCATGGTCATCATCGTGATGATGGTCATGAGCGTGGTCGTGGCAATGCTCATGTTCGTGATCGTGGTCGTGATGATGCTCGTGACCGCGGCAGCAATCATGATGATGCTCATGTTCGCCGGTGTTGCTGTGGTGGGTGTGAGCGCCGTCTCTGGGGTAGAATTCCACCTCCGGCTCCACCTTCTGAGCGGCCTCCTGCAATTTGGGGAGCAGGGCGTCGGGGTCTTCGGCGGTGATCCGAAGCTGCATTGTGGCATAGGTAAGTACCGCCTCCTGCACCTCCGGGAGGGCATTAAGCGCCGCTTCCACCTTCGATGCGCAGTTGGCGCAGTCCAGATTCTCTACCAGATATACTTTCTTCACCATGGGAATGCCTCCCTAATTAAATGTATATATGAGCATACGCTCATTTGTTGATATCAGTATACATCGCATTTCTCCCTTTGTCAATAGGCAAATACAAAAAAATCCGGGCAGCGCCGCATGGATACGGCACTGCCCCGGCATTTTTTCAAAAAAGCAGCAAAGAAATCCACGTCACAACATTGTCCCCGTACTGGAACTCGATCCCGCAGCGCTCCAGCGTGGGAATAATGTTGATGCCCTGACTTTCCACGCAGGGGTGCATCCGCTCCGGGTGGCGGCAAGGCAGGCCGTCCTCGATGGCGCACCGGGGGCAGATGGCGCAGGATTCCGTGGACAGGATATAAGGTTCCACACCCTGTTCCCGGAAGAAGCCGCCCACCTGATTGGTGATGTCCTCGTGGTCGGTGCGGGTAGCGAGGGTCTGGGTGATGTCGGCGATGTCGGGGACCTCCGTGACGGTGGCGATCATCAGGCAGTTTTTGTGGCGCATACACTTTTCCTGACATGTCTCCACACTGCCGACGCCGGGAGGGCACGCCCAGCTTTTGCCGTACATGGGGCATTCGTGCTCGCAGATCCACCGGACGCGCTGGGAGAATTCCAGCTCCTGCGGATCGAAGAACTGGTAGCAGTACAGGGGCAGCTCCGCCAGCTTTTCCTCCAAGATTTCCTGATTCATCCAAATTCCTCCATAATCCGGGTGCAGCCCTCCACGAGGTCATCCCAGGTTTTGCCAAAATCCCCCGTATACCACGGGTCGGCCACATCCCGGTCAAGCAGCGGCCGGATCTTCTCCGGGTCGTCGGGAAGCAGCCGCTTAAGAAGCCTGGCGTTGCTGCGATCCATATAATAGATCCGGTCAAAATGCCGCAAGTCCGCAGCAGTCACCTGCCGTGCGGTGTGATCGCCGCAGAAAACGCCGTGCCGTTCCAATTCCCGGCGTGCAGCCGGGTAGACGGGGTTACCGATCTCCTCCCGGCTCACCGCGGCGGAGTCAATCTCAAACCGGTCGGCCACTCCCGCCCGCACGGCCATGTCCTTTAGAATATACTCCGCCATAGGACTGCGGCAAATATTGCCGTGGCAAACAAATAATATCTTAATCATATGAATTTTCCTTCCTGCAATGCCTCAAAGTGCCGTATTTTGCGCCATTTTGCGATTCATGCCCTGAAATCTGTGATGTACAGAATTCTGTCCAAATCCGGTTTGGAGGGCAAAATGAGGCAAATCAGCGCAAGCAAACGTAGTCGAAATAGCGAAAACAGACTACTGCGGTTTTGGGCAGGTATTATTCTTCATTCTACCACATCCGTCAACTTATCACCACAGAGAAAAACACAAGATATCATAGCCCTGCTACAAAAACACAAGATTTCTTCATTTGTCTCTCGCTAGTTATTCACGGCTTCGTTCCAATACGAATTGTGGCAGATCGGCTACCGTCAAGCTCGTCAAAGCATCGTCTGATATAATCAATTCGTCTGCCAAACGATTTGCTTGGTTTGAGTACATGGTTTCAAACAGATTCCGCATTTCTCGTCCGTTTGCAAAGTTGTCCGGCTTGTTGGAAATCAACCACTCCAAATAGTAATCAATGTCTTGCTCCGCCTCAGTTGTGAGCGCCATATCGTTCTGCGCACAGAATGATTTCAAAATCGAAATGAGTTCCGCCCTTGAATAATCTTCAAATATGATATTCTTGTTGAAGCGGGACTTCAAACCAGGGTTGGATTCAAGGAATCGCTCCATCGGCTCAGAATAGCCTGCCACGATCACGACAAAACTATCTCGCTTATCTTCCATGGCTTTGAGGATGGTGTCGATAGCTTCCTGTCCGAAGTCAGATCCTCCTTTTGCCAGAGTGTATGCCTCATCAATGAACAGAACTCCGTCCATTGCTTCGTCGATCTTCTCTTGTGTTTTCAAGGCAGTTTGACCAACATATCCAGCAACAAGGCCACCACGATCCACTTCAATCAACTGGCCTTTCTCCAAAACACCAAGTTGCCTATACAGTTTCGCAATCAGTCTGGCAACCGTAGTCTTACCGGTGCCGGGATTTCCCAAGAACACTAAATGCTTTGAGATGTTCGCAGATTTCAGCCCTCTTGCATCTCGGATTTTTTTCATTTTTATCATGCTGATGAGGGATTTCACTTCTTGCTTTACACCCGACAGACCAATTAGGTTATTTAATTGTTCCAGAAGTTCTTCAAGCGTTTCAACCGGCTCCGGTTCAGCTACATCATCTTCGGTGATTGCAGTTCCTGTGGAATCAGTCGCTCCCATTATGCCGTTATCATGGGTCATGCCATGCCCGGATGCTGTTTTCTGCGGTAGTTTGTTCTGACATTCTTGCTCGGAAACATAGCTGCTCAAGCGGTGATATAGTCCGAAAATGCCTTTGCATCAATCGCTTTCTTGTCATGCTTACTCAACAAGTAGGATTTCCCCAGCTCAGTCAGAAGTGCCACAAACAGCGTGGCGATCTTTACGCCTTTCTCCTTCATCACTTCGCAATCGACTTGGCAAAACAGAGGAAGTGATTTTGGTATACCTCCTTGGTTATCTCCAAAGGCATGGTCTGAGAAAGCTCCGTTCAAATATACCACATCAAAATATTGAAACCGCTCCTCTGCGCCGGTCAATGAAATAGCATTGATAAAGTCGTAAATATCCTCAACTACATATTCTGTTATCAGCCGGAAGCCCTTATCCTTTGTGGAAATGGATTTTATTTTTTCACACGCACTTAACACCCTGTCCAATGCGTTTTTTACATCAATGTTCATGTCATCTTTCTCCGTTGTTATGCCACACCAGCCATGCGGAAGGCATCAGACAGCAGTTCTCTCGGCACGACCAGATTATCCCCTCTATATGCTTCACTAAATGCCGCCTCAATAGCCTGCTCAACATTTGCGTTTATGGCTTCATGTAAGCTGTGCAGGAGTTCTATGTCACCAAGAGCGATGATAAGTTCCTGGTTATCTTCAACCTTTTCCCGCAAATCTCTAATCTGCTCGACAAGAGTCAAATAATATACATCAACTCCCAAGGTGTCCAACTTCGTTTCAAACATAGCATAGTCCTGAAGCATCTCAATGAACCACGGAGAGGATAGCTTGTCATACACACTCATCCAGTTCTGATGAGAAGAATGCCATACCTCTTTATCCCCCAATGCACTGCGATTATTGAAGTAATACTGTTCGTCGAAGTAGCACAAGGAAACCGTAAACATCGACAGCATAGAGAAGATCGACAAAATCATATTCTGGTGATCCGCCGCCAAACCCTTTTCAGCAACGCCGGTCAAGAGCTTCAGAACATTGTACTCAGCATCTACCAGCTCACGCATTTTTTCTTCGGAATAAGGCTTCTTCGTTTTGCGGCAGTCCATCATATTTGTATGTTCCGACAGAACCTTGTCAAACTCGTAGCTAGCTTGCAGATCGTGTCCCTGTTTCATCATGTTTTGCAGCTGAAGAAACTGCCGGTTAATCTCCGTACTCATGCTATCCAGCTTTGCGTACATTACAGCAAAGCCAGCGCAAGTGGCACATAGGTTCAGCCCATTCAGAACCAGTCCCAGCTGCTGCATTTTGGTGACATCCTGCACCAACTGTAAACTCCTCTGAGCCATGCCTGTGTTTGCGTTCAGTGCATGAATAGCCTTGTTCACCAGGGCTTGCTCTTCGCCATGGGCAAGGCCATCAAGGGCCTCTTTCTGAAATGCTTTAATCCGCTTGTTGTTTCCACGAACCACAAGCTCAAGCACATTTTTTTCGTTTAGAAATGGAACCAGTTGTTCCAAAGCATTAACGAGGATTGCTTCACTCATTTTCGTTTCCTCCCTCCAAATTCTCATCTGTTATCTTGTACAGTAAGGTGATGGCGAGAATAAATGTGATGGCGTCCATACCATAAGGATCGACGGTATCAAATTTCTTTTTCTTTATGACATTGAACGGAAGGGCATCTTGCTCCTCCTTCATTGCAAGGATAATATCGTCTATCTTCAACGAGCTGGTCGCAAAGTCGAAGTTTTGGATTTCTTTTCCGTTGTTCTTTATGATGGCGGCATACAGGCACATCATAATTCGGGTATAGTCAATCATCCCGATGAGATTAAGTTTACCCTTTCTGATTTCCTGCGCCTTCTCATAATATTTTCTTGCACGGGGCATAGGCAAAGGGGCTTCATCTTTTTTTCGTTGCTGCGGAGCTTTGACCACTCGTCCAGCTACGATGGAATCCAAGTTTGAGAAATACACCTCAACAAATTTCTCAAAGGACTTTCCGTTTTTAAGTTCTGCTTTCTCAAAGTAATCGCACAATTTCTCAGCCATGATCTCTTGGTCGATTTCTTCTGGAGCGATAACAGAAAACACAATATACTGTCCAACCAAGGCATCCTTCCACTGTGCGAAAGTCGCCTGGTTCATTTTCAAAACTGTACCTCTTATCAAATTACCAGCGCAACGACAAGCATTTCATAAAGAAGGGACGGAGCCATCGTTGCCGACAGGACACATAAGAGCAACAGCAGAATTTTTGTGCGGGGGTCTATCCAAAGCCCCCTGCGTTTTTCCCCATTGCTCATGCGGTAATCCCCGCTTTTTCAAACTGCTTTTTGAGCAATTTCTTTCCTACAAGGCCGCTGATAATTCCCAGTATGATAGTTCCCAAAAGGATAACCGGCAACATTCCCGCAGGTGCAGAAGCAGTCATCATGTCAATGTATTCCTGCGAAGTTCCGTTGTTCAGCATTGTTTCAGCCCACGCAGCAGGATCGGCGAAATAAGCCAAAAATACACCGGCAGGCCCAAGGCAGAATAGAGAAAAAGAAGCAATATTCCACTTGATGTTTCGATAACTTTTAGCACCTGCGACGATTTCAGCTACGATGCCCATGACGACATATCCCAAATCCATTGCCCAGTGCATTCCAAGTACATACCAGACAATGCCATTAACAATGCCTAAAATGACGATGCCACCGCGCTTAGGTACTTTTGCTACCATCAGAAGATATACAGGACCGCAGAGCAGGGCAATCCCAAACGGCTGATAAAAAGTGAGTGCCGGGTTTGGAGCAAAAGGAAGGGAGCCGATAAGCTCGAACACAAAAAACAGTGCGGTGAAAATACCAATGGTTACAAGGTCTTTGACCGTAAGACCTTTCTTGTTCAGATACGACGATTGCGCAGACATATCAAAATCCTCCTTTTCAGAGAAGCGTTACATTGACGCTCCCCATTTCTTATGTTATATTTATGTTAGATGTTGCCAACCATAAATCAAAGATACTCTATTCACATTCTTCTTACAATAGCTTGGAAGGATGTTTGCGTTATCAAGATATAAGTTTGCGCAATCGTGGCAAAGGAGCGAAATGCGTTATGAAGAATAAGATTGAAGATTTCTATGTAACACAATTTGCGGAACGGGGTTTTACACCGGCTCCGAATAATCTGGACTATTGTGAGGTCGGAACCACCTGGCAGCTAAATGACAAAATTGGGACAGGAACATTCTGGATTTATAACAGACAGGACCTTTTCGACATCAAAATCCACGACTTCTATCTCAACGAGGACACTATCCTGGATTTTAACTGGCCAGAGTGTTTAAGCATCATGCAGTTTGACTCTATCTCCGGTGAGGAATTATCCCCTTATCGCCGGTTAGAAGCTGGGAGTGTGAAAAGTTTTATTGGTGGCTATTCCACATACAAAGTTCTCATACATAAAAAAATTCCGATCCGTACTGTTGGAATTGAAATAATGCCTGCTTATTATGAGGATTACTTAAAAGAGCAGTATCCTGATGAATATGCAAATCCTCTCAAAGCATTTGAAGCCGTTGGACAGACAGTTGATTTTCCTGAAATGTCCCGCCTATTAAAACAAGTAGAGGCATACAAAGGCAGCGGCATTTCTGCGGGCTTGTTTTATGAAGGGAAAGTGGCCGAAGCTATTTCACTTATTGTAGAATGGAGCCGCTTACAACAGCAAAGAAAAGAAGTCCGAAAAAAACTATCCGTTCAGGATGTTCAGCAATTAGAAAACCTAACACTGTACCTCAACGATCACTGTATTCAGGATATTCCTTTAGAACAGATCGTGCGTATATCTTGCATGAGTGCCAGAAAACTTCAGACATCTTTCAAAGAATATCACGGATGCACAATTACAGAATACATACAGCAACGGCGAATGAGTCAGGCAGGGTGGCATTTCGCATGGACTCCGGTAAAAGTCCAAAGAAGTTTCCCACGCCCATTGCAGGCTCCAGGACGGTATCCGGATGAACGCCCATCTGCTCCAACGCCTGATACATTCCCTCAATCACGGTGGGGCTGGTAAAGTGTGCGTTCAGGGTAGAACCACGGGCAGAAGCATATTCCTCCGGGGTCAGCAACGTTTTTAACTCTGTATATTCTGAAGCCCACTTTTCATTGGCTGCGTCAAATGCCTGGGGAATGCCGCCCCACCCAACATAGCGGGATAGGACTTCCTGTTCCTCCGGTGTCGCACTGCGCCCCTGGACTTCCAAGTCCTTCAAGAGCCGGATTGCAGCCACGTTATTCTGGTATTTTGTCTTTTGCCCACCTGCACCCAGGTCAGGATCGGTGATGTGGAAGTTTTGGGCAGTATTTTCCGGAATGACTGCTTTGATTCGCTCCCATTCTTCATCGGACACAGTAATATCAACTTCATGGGTAGCGGGGCCGTTCCCGATTGTCAGGGTATCGCCCTCGCGGGTAATCGGCTGACCGGTCAAATCAGGCTGTTGCTTTTCGGCATCTGCCTTTTCCAATTCTTTTATAAATTGAGCGGCAGATTCTGCATCGGGAAAAACCTTTGCCCAACTGTCATCGTCGTAGTAATAGTCCCATGTTTCTTCATCAAAGATGGCAAATCGGCCACCATCCGGGACATAGGAATCCGTGTCACTGGCTTCTATCACAGAATAGCGGCTATGTGGCACTGCCTTCTCTTGCTCCAGTAGTTCCTCCTGCATCGCGTCCATTCCTGTGTGGATCAGGCTGTCAAAATCCAGCACGGAAAGCTCCTGGTCAATCAGGTCTGAGAGGGTTTCATATTTGTCCTGATATACCTGTACCCCGTCTACCAGATAGCAGATGGCGCAGTCCACCAGATCCGCATCCACCTGAAGGATGTGCTTTTCGTCCTCGGTGGTGGTGCAGGCCAGTCCGATATGCCGCAGGTCGGTAAATTCCACCTCAGAGCCATATTCCCGTTCACAAAAATCGGAAATCAGCCCTTTTGCGGTATCAAGCTGGGACTGTCCGTAAGCGGCGGCAGCCCCAGCAAGCATTTCCTCTGTACGCGCTGCCACGGCCAGGTCTTTTTCCTGCTGGCGTTCCACCCATTCCCGCACCACGGCTACCGGCTCACTGCGGAAGATGGGAAATCCGGTGCCAGCCGCAAAGGTATCATCCCGCAGACTGACACGGCCCGCAGCGTAATCGACCTGATCGACGGTAAAGGTGCGCCCATCCTGTTCCAGCTTCATCCCAAGAGGGATAAAATCAGCCACTTCCAGATTTTTGATAACCTGATACCGGCCGTCCTCCGGCTCGCCAATGGTGACGTTATGGCCATGAAGCTGCAACTGCTTTGCCAGATGGGGCCAGCCCAGGTTGGTGCCGGTGACGGTGGTTTCCCCAAGGCCGGGAATGTTCTGAACCACAGTCTTTAGTCCCAGGTCTGTGGCTGCCTGCTTTGCGTCCTCCCCATAGAGAAGGAAATAGCCGCCAACCCGAACGCTCACCATAGAACCGGGATGATCTGCCTTTAACTTCATGTATTCCGGCACATCCGGGACAAGGGAGGACGGAACAGGGGCCTCTGTGGACAGTTTGACCGCTTCGGACGCGCCCGCGCCGGTGGGTTCCGGGGAGGGAACCTGCGGGGGCGGGATTGTACCCTGGCTATCCCCGTTTTGGGGTTCTATCTGTCCACGCCCGGCCGCTTGCTGCACATCTGTTAAGACTGTGGCTGCCTGCTCCAATACCTCCCTGTCCATCCGCCGGTGAAACTCCGGAAAATCATAGTAAAGCCGCAAAAGCTCCGGTTCATTCACAGTCAGAACTGCCCGCCGGACTGCCGCTTTTCCCTCAATCGCAATATTTTCCGGATCACTGTTTTTGATAGCGTTTTGGTACGCTTCATCAGCCAGCACGCGGGATAGCACCATCGGCCGAAAGTCCTCATACAATTCCCGCACGCTGCGAGGTTCGGTGATTGCGGAAAGGTCAAAGGATAGCTGCTCATTGGTTGCTGTGTCGGATTGCTTAAACAATTTCCGGCTGGCCGCCTCCAGCTTGTTATCCTTCGGCTTCTCCGGCGTTCTGCGCCTGGAATGGGAAGAAGCGGAGGCCGCAGCCTCCACTTCCTGGTGGGAAATCTTCTGTATCTGCATTTCCGGCAGGTCAAAAAGGGTGAGCTGCCGGTAGTCCGGTTTGGTGGAAAATGGTGTTTCCATCTCCACGGACGCAGAAACGGCAGGCTGTTCACCTGCCGTTTCTTCCGGATTTAACTGTAAATCAGGTCGCTTCGGATGATCTCCTCCGCCGACTGCCGGATGTTGTTCATCCGCTGCACCCATTCCATCTGATTGCTGGCTTTCAGGGCTTCGGTCACGCCCTGTTCCTTCGCCATTTCTGCCACCAGATTGTCCATCTGCTCCTGGGCTGTTCGGTCGATCTCGGTCAGATGCGCCCACAGCCTGCCGGTCAGCAGCATCGAATTGTAAAGTCCCTTGCGGTGCTCCATCAGATATTTCTCCCTGGCCCTTCCGAACCGGCCCAGGGTCTGCGGTTCGTTCTCCACTTCGTCCATTCGGAGATTGGGCACCTGATACCCGTTCTGTTTGCTGTATGTCAATGTCGCCATGTGTATCGCTCCTTTCACACTTTAATTCGCTAAAGTTTCCTTTATCATTATACGGCTCCACACCAGACTTTGCAAGAGAATTTTTGGCCTTTTCCCGTTCTATTTTCCGTATGGTATCGCCAATCCCCAAAAGCAGCTCCCGGCTCCCCTGAGATACTGCTGTACCCAGGCAGGCCAGGGCAGCGGTGGTATTGAAATTGGTGATTTCACGAAAATCCTCTGCGTCCAGGTAACGGCTCATATCCAGGCCGCAGCGGGAAAGGACGGCGTACTGGACGCTTGCCCGCAGGGTGTTGCGGAACAGCACCTCCACATTGAAATCGTCCAGCTCCTCTAAAAAGCTGTCCTCCCGTTCATAGAGTAGATCGGACAGGTATTCGCCGTAGCTTTCCTGCACCAGCTTTTCCGCTGCCTCCATCAGAAGGTCGCCCAAATCGCCGGAGCCGTCAATCCCAAAAGCGTCGCGCAGCCGTTCCATAACCGGCTCGCGGTTTTCCTCCGTCAGTTTCCACAGCCAGGGGTCTTTACCGCCCCGCACCGGATGGGTGTCAGCCACATCATGCACATAGTCCAGATAAGGCTTGCCGCCGTATCCTTTGCGGATCAGCGCGATAGCCGTGCTGCCTGCATTGACCCACCGGCGCATTTTATTGTTCCAGGTAGGCATATCCGCGCAGGCCGTCGCGTTCGGCTTCTGTGCGTAAATCAAAAGCTGATCGTCAAAATCATAGGCTTTATAAAAGCGTGCCGCCGTAGTGAGAAAGCGGCACCATTCTTCTGGCGAGTGTGTGACCTTCCGGCTGGTTTCCGCAGCCAGTTCCGAAATGGTCTGCCATTTCTGTGCCATAAGAGCCTCCTTTCCAAAAAGCAGGGCGGCATAGTCACTCCATGCCGCCCCAAATGATTATGCGGATTGCCTGCGCTCCCGATTGCGCTGGTTCATCTCGTCCAAAACCCGTTTCTGTGCTTCGGAGAGCGCCCGCGGCGGTGAGATTTTCACCCACTTTTTAGGCAATTCAAAGGTCAGCCCACCGCAGCGGTTATCCTCAGTCTGCCGCACCTGGGCCGGATGGGTCTGGCACAATTCCAGAAGCACCCGCTGCAAGGACGCATTATGGGTGTAAACGCTGGCCGTGGCTTCTGCTTCGTTAAAAAGAATGATGGTTTCCTGTTCTACCTTCAGCAAGGCCATCCCGATCACCGTTCCCTTTCCGGCGCACCGGCCCCAGGCAGGGGACGCGCCTCCTGCGCCCGGCGAAGCTGCTCCCGCAGAGACGGCGGCTTTTGGGTCATCTTTTCTTCCCTGTGTTCCGGCGCTTTGACGGTATCGCTGGTCTTTTCCGGCTCCCGGTCTTTGGCGCGGGTTCGCTCCGGCTGGCGTTCCAGAAAAGCAAGAATTTCTCCATCCGGATAGCGGATCGGCTCAAAAATACGTCCGGTCTGCAAAAACATCCCATCCATTCCGGCCCCGGCCTTATAGTTTCCCTGGCTGTCCCGTTCACTTTCCAGAAGCACCAGGCCGTTGTCCAGCACATACCCCGGCTCCTTGCGCTGGTTCACCCCCGGCAGGCCGATGGTCACAGAAAAATCGGTGATGGCGGCAAACTGTTCGCGGAGGCCGACCTCGGCAAAGGCGTGAGGCTGCATTTCATCCCCGTCATAAACGGGGACAAACAGCTTTGGAGCTGCTGGTGCGCCGGTAACGGTGTGGTCGCCGGATTCATACACGCCTGGGGCCTCCTCCATAAAGTAGAGAAGCGTCCCATTTTCCAAAATGTACTCCACGCCGGGGATATTCTCATAGCGCGGCCCCAGGTATCGCTCAAAAGTGTCAAAGGGCACCACGGCATATTGGTTTCGTTCTTCACTCATGCTTTGCACCTGCTTTCTTCTGGTCAAATTCCAGCTTGTAATTCACATACTTGCCGGTATCGTCGAGTACCACGGTGGCATCGTAGGCCACGCCCTTTTTCTCGCTGAATAGGCCGGTCATTTTGACACGGCCCTTTTTCAGCAATGCGCTTGCCACCGCTTTGGTCAGTTCTTTATGTTTGTCGGTAAAGAAGCGGCTGTTCTTCCACATGGTAAACCCGCAGGAACGGTCAACACACAGAAAACTCAGCTTGCTTTCCACCACATCCTTGCCGCAGCGGGGACACTTGCCAATCGGCTCCCGTTTATCAAAGAGGGAGGTATCTGCCTGGATTGCCCGGTAGCTCTCCACCAGATCGGCGGTCATCCGTTCAATCCCGGAGAGGAAATCGTCTGCGGAACGCTCCCCACGCTCCACCTCCTTTAAGGATGCCTCCCATTCTGCGGTCAGTTTGGCCGATTTGATGCTGTCTGGCAGCACCACAATCAGGTTATGGCCTTTTTTCGTGGGAAGAAGCTGGCGGCCCTTGCGTTCCAGAAAGCCGCCGCGCACCAGCTTTTCGATCACACCGGCGCGGGTAGCCGGGGTTCCCAGGCCCGTGCGCTCCACATCCTTAATCTCTGCAAATTCCTCTGCGCTGGCGTGTTCCATCGCGGAAAGCAGTAGATCTTCTGAAAGCTTTTGTCAAGGGGGTGCGTGGATATTTTTCATATTACTTACGCAGATTCTCTCTCTGCTTCTGCCTGAATAATGCGTTTCAACCTGTCCTCCGCAGTCAAACCGCTACTATGGTCAAAAAACACTTTGACTTTATAATTTGTTTTGCCTTGCTTAATCACAAAAACTCCATCCGGTTTGTTTTTCTCCGAATGGTTA